>JAABUU010000370.1_pt1 | contig 105963 bp, 98 predicted proteins | sample 5559301 | NCBI WGS metagenome assembly JAABUU01 (sample SAMN10711884, study PRJNA513360) | rock metagenome | isolation source: Antarctica rocks | place: Antarctica: Victoria Land, Richard Nunatak white | reverse complement strand
CTTCTGGATTCGGGCCTCGCATGAGCTGAGTCCTCTTTCATTCATTCTGGCTTGAGGTCTCAGTATACTCCAGATCTATTTCAGCCGCTATGCACTAGTTATATGAGCGATAGCGATGCTAAATATTTCGGCCATTTACTAGAAGCAATCCATGATGAGGTACGAGCAGTACATGAGGTGGTGGCGAACCAGCCCACCCATGTGGAGTTTGAGGAACTCAGGCATGATGTGACCGAGCTTAAGCAGGACATGAAAGTTGTTAAGGCCGCCGTGCAGGATTTGAGCCGACAGGTACGCGACCATGAGTACCGTATTTCACGAGTTGAAGCAGCTTGAAGTAGTGCTTGTAAATTCGCCTTTGCACTACTGGGTTGAGTATATTCTTTGAGCAACCAGCAGTACTCGCACGAGTTGCTGAGAGGCCACATGACGGAGCGTTCCATCCTATAGCTTGTCCTATGCTACTGCCGTAGTTACTTCCTATATTTAATCGTATGATTTGTCGCGTAATTATATATAGATAAATCGCAAATTATGTTGACATTTGTACAAATATAATATATACTACCTAACAGTTTGCTGGAAAGTTTCTCTAGCTACGTTCTGTGTGCTATAGCACATGTTCCGTTCTCTTACGGGAGAAAGGATTTTGACAAATGGCTGATCCAAGGGAGAATCCTAACTTTGGCAATGGTGAAGTTGGCGGCGATAACCGTTGGACTCCACCTGTATACGGTACGATTGCTGAAACAGATCAATCGGTAACGGCATCATTTGGTCAGGGAAGACGAGAGGGGCATACAGGTATTGCTAATGGTCACGTTACTGGTCAGGAATATTATGGCAACAACGGTCACGATCATTACGGTCCTAACGGTGAGGTTTTCGGTGATCGCGGTCAAATAAATTAGCTTAACTCCCTTTAGCTTGTTAAGCTACCTTAGTAATATCCTGGGCATGATGTAAAACTGCCTTTCATAAAGGATTTGATATATGCATTCAGATAGTAACAAGGGAGGAATAGATGTTGAGCTTGGAAGCAATGTATTAGCTCTAATCGAGTCGCTCTATGCACTAAGTGATACGCGAAGCCTTAGTTTGCTCCATACTATCCTTTCTAAGCTCATTCTCAGCAATGTTCGTGATGCGAATACAAGTTTTGTTGATCTTTCTGAGTACTGCGAATCACTCATCCTAGCTCTTGGTGGCTCTGCTGAGGCTTTGAATGAATCGAAGAGCCTGAAAGCACTTATTACTCATGATCTAGGCATGTGAGAGAGTGGCCCTGTAGTGGAGTATTGATCGTTTAAGTTCTACAGATTACGTAAACCATTGCATTCGCACTTTTCAGAAGTAGCCTTTCCTCTATACATGGATGTAGTTGGTGGCTATACGGCAGTAGAGGCATTTGTAATTCTCTAGCATCTCCGTTCGTACTATATAGTTGTTATGCCCGTTTTAATAGCAACTCAAAATACCGCGTACCCCCAAACGGTATCTTCTGTTTGACAATCTTTTTACCCTCAAGGGTACTGGCGGCGTGAATCATAAAGGTGCCATACCGTTCATTTATTTCATCCATTGCCTCGGTCAGCCACTCTTCCCTATTAGTGCTGTCCAGCAGGCTGATCTGGCTCCGCGTGGAAGGCGTCAGCATGTAGCACGTCAGGCCGAATGCTTGAATTATCATGTGCTTTGGTCGTTGGTTTAAGAGATAGAGTGCCCTTCTGTATACTTCTTGATTGGTATAGAACGTAGACTTAAACATTTTACGCTGCGCCCAATTGTCGCCTGTCTGGAAATGCGCCCAGACTAACATGCCCCGTGCATCGACGTTATTATACCGGAGCTTCATGCCCGTCGTTTCACAGAGGTAGTGGAAGCGCGGCAGCAAAAAAGTATCATCGGCCGACGGCTTGTCGAGCACATACTGGCGCCCGACGTTCCCCAGATGCGTCGGCATATGGTCAACTTCATAACCACGCAAGCGTTGGTGCCAATCCTCTCCGATCACGCTATGGAAGACGAACCGACGTAGCGTGTCGGGAGAGGCCCGCAAAAACTCAAGCGGTGTAAAGATATTTGCTGCGTTCAGCCGCGCCTCAAAGTGAGAGGCAATACCAGTCAAGTCGGTGAGCTTCAGCGATTTGTACGTGCTTATTAGGTTCGTATGGTCGATCACATCAAGGCCGTCAGGCTTGTGCAGGCTGGCCGCCTGTTTTGCTAAAAAGCGGTTCGACCCGATACCGATATTAACGCGCATCCACTTCCCTACTTCCTCGCGCATCCGCCGCTTAATTTCCATGCCGATGTCTACGAGCGGCCGCTTGTGAATGGTGTCGAGCGTCCCGTGGAAATCAATAATGCCCTCGTCGATGCTTTTCATCTTTATATCTGGTGAATAGTCTTTCATGATCGCCGCCAACTTTTGGTAGACGTAGTGGTACTTCGGCGGATCAGTTTCGAGCATAATAAATTCCGGACAGATTGCCTTGGCTTCATCCAGGCGCATCCCTACTTTAATACCGAGGGCCTTTGCCTCGTATGAGGCAGCAATCACGCAGCAGTGTTTAGATATACGGTTGGTAACACCAATGGGCCGACTACGCAGGCTCGGCTGGGCTTGCTGTTCAGTAGTGGCGAAGGCACTGTTCAGGTCAATGTGCATGATCTGCGGCGGCTCACGGTTAATCTCGTGCATCATGCCCTTCCCTGATAGCCATGAGCGTCCACGTCAAACCTTCCGCATCAAACTCTAAGCGGTAGTCGTTGACTCCATCGGACATGTCAAAAACATGGATCATGCGTGTACCTTTGGACGTGGGATGGCGTAGCCCCAATTCGGTAAACTCAATCACCTGCCCCTGGTACTTCATTTTTGCGGGATAGCAATTTGGGCTGGCATTGATAGCAACGCGGTAAACCGTTACCACCTCGACACGTTCATGCAGTGTAATCACGTTATCCATATTCAAGCCTTCACAAAAAAACAGCTAGGTAGTAATTACTAGAGGTAAAACGGTATTTGATTGGGTCTGGCCCACTTTTGGTGATACAAGCTCATCAGCAGCTTATCTTGAAAATCTTCATCCGCTCCAGCAGCGATTTCGTGATGTGTGTTCATACCTCTGCACTACCCGAATCACCAAAAGTGAGACAGAACCTTTGATTGTGAGAGCTGCCCGGTAGAGCGTCCGCTCCGTTCTCGCGTGTACTCATGACGGGAAGCTAAGGCTTGAATAGGCGCACAGTGACCGAAGTATGGTTGCCTGATGTATAAGCTTGCAGGTAGGATACTTTGATCACCTACATAGCTAGATGCGTATTATTTCATAGCTTCGTATGGATTGCTAGAGAAATGTTCTCCTTCTTCACGTTTCAAATGATAGTTATCGGCTTGAGCGTGATGTTGGTTGGAGTTACGCTGTGAGTGCAAGCGATTATGAAGACACCTGAACAACCAACCCCATCACCACAAGCCGCTGAGGTCTATGAGCAGAATTACGCACAGATCGGCCAGATGCTGATTCATATCGGGACACTGGTGGAAGCCGAGCATAAATCATCAGAGCCGAAGACTTGGGGGCATGTCGGCGACCAGGGGTATGTCATGGAACAGTTGAAACAAGTCATTCAATTTATGGAGACAACTATGTGAGCACAAAAACCCGCTGCCGTATTTTCGGCCACAAGCCCGACGAACACCCTGGCATGTGGAGCGTCGAGCACCAAGGCTACATTGCTCATGGTGCGAAGTGGAGATTGTGGGTAGGCATTGGTGGTTGAGTAACTAAAATGCCCTTGGTGATGAGGCTGAATGTGAGAGCGTACAGGAGCTTATAGATCGGCTCAGTATTTGTATGGGCTACCGCGCTTGGCTACATCGTCGTTTGACTCTTCAGTGACTGACGCTATAATGGGGCAGTCATAAGCAGGAAACTCTATGGAACAACGACCACGCCCCGAACAATCCCCCGACCCCAACAACTTTGATGCATGGCTCACCGGACTTCCCGACGAAGAGTTGTTGCGCCTGGTGAAAGCAGCGGAGCAGCCTTTTGTTGGACGTAGTGACGATCCGCTTGGCCTCGGTGAGGCTATGGGTATTGCCATACAATACCACGGCGACCCCTATTTAAACGAAGAAGAAGCCACGAGGTCTTTGATGTCTTTTGGTATCCAACTTACGCTTGAGTCACTACGACGTACTGGCGATGTCATAAAACAGGGAACGTCATCGCTTGTGCCCGGAGAGGATACGTCAATTTTCACCATGACCGAACATGGTAACCGCAACTTCATGCACAAAAATCCTGATACGGAAGCACCATAAAAAGAGCACCCAGCGTCGGGTGCTCTTTTATTTCGCAGGCTATTTATTCCTCGTCTGCCTGCACGTTCTTATGGGCATCAATCCATTTGTCCAAATCTTCCCGCTTGACACGCCAATCACGACCGAATTTGGCTGCGACCAGCCGTTCTTTGGGATCACGATGGTTGATATAATTACGGATGGTATCTATAGATAAGTTCAATTCCTCGGCGACCTGTTGGACGCTTAGCCATTTAATTGCCACTATTGCACCTCAAGAAAACAAAATTTCGAGTATTATACCCGTGAATATCCTGCAACGTCAATAATACCCCCTGCAAACGCTTGCAAAGGTCAAGTAAAACCATGTATACTGTCTTTAGTCAATGCTTTGCCTATAAAACGGCAGCGCATGCGAGTAGACAGCACTACCTCGCCCATCTTGCCTGATTCGGGAAGTAGTACTGTCTGCGACCTCGATAACCGTGGCCTACGTGGTAGTAATCCACGTATAGGCGTTGTTCGTCAAGGAGAGCAACATGACCCAGTCTAACCGGCATGGTGCCGAGTCGTCCGCTGAGAGGCCGGACGACATCAAACCATTTGGGGACAACTTTATCCCCGTTATTCCTGTAGACCGTAAAATTCACACTGAAGAGCAGCCGTTTTGTGGCAACCCTGACTGTCTTTGTCATGAGGAGAGCGACAAGATAGCCCAGGTCAACGGGTGGTACCAGGAAGGGATTATCACCGAGCAGCATGCCAAAGACATCATTATGGGGAGGGCAACGTGGTAGAAAAAAGCCCGAACCACGTCTATACGCCGCCGATGCCCACCAAACGGGCCAGCTTGAGTGAGAGACCAACTAAGCGCACTACAGAGCCAATCGCCGAGCTTCCCGAAAGCCACGGCTGGCTCAACAAGCGAAACGTCTTTTTCTTAAGCTTCGGTATGCTGGCTATGCTTGCCCTGTGGCTTACTTTGCAGCTGGTCATCATTCCGGCTATCGCCGACACCTCACAACAATGGAACTATGGTAACGGGCGTATCTCTCAGTTTGATCTGAACGTCGGGCACGGGGGCACGAGCCATTTTGTGACCCAATACTGGCACCAGGAGGTGCTGATTATCGAGTTCCAAGCTGGTACTGCCGCCCATGCCAAAGCCTACACCATCCCGCTGCTCATCTCAGGCAGTGCAAAACAGCATAGCGTGACGCTAACCCCGGCCTACGTTCGCCCACACGCTACGCCAGGCACGCCTGACTTGGTCATCACCGTATCGGACATCACGCCGCCGATCGTGTTATATAATACCGGCAACGGTTTCAGTCTGGAGGTACAGTAATGGAACGGCGGCATATGAGCGTGCTGGCCTGGGTATTCGGCGCACCGTCACTGGTGGTTATCCTCTGCCTGATGACAGCGGCGTTATGGGAATACCGCATCTGGGTGGGCATCAGCCTACTGCTACTTGTATTCGTAATTGTCGGCGTTTACTTACGCGGTCTGATCACCGAGCAGAATCTGCGCGTCTATCGCTTCGACCACCAGACCGAAACACCGCTCGACCAGTACGGCGAACCACGTCTTTGGAGACCGGATATGCAGGAAAACCTACACCGCTACCAGTCGGCGCAGTATATGCGTCAATCGAACACCCTCTAACTTGTCCTATACCGTTTGATCGTTCAAGTTACAGAGGTAGCTACCAGTTGCCTCTGTTTCATCGGAGAGTATACCTATGAATACCAAAGAACTGGCTCTTGATAAGCGGAAGCGGGTCGTCATCTACTGTCGTGTTTCAACGGATAAGCAAGAAGAGGACGGTGAAAGCCTAGAGTACCAGGAGGCCAAGTGCCGCCAGTACGCCGAGTTACACGACTATTCCATTATCGCTGTTCTAAAGGAAGCAAAAAGCGGATACATCCACTACTCATACCGAGAGCAGTTGACGCTGGCCCGTCAGTTTATCCGCGACCATGTCGCCGATACGGTGATTGTCTGGGACTTGCGCCGTTTCTCCCGCAACTTCGTTCACTCGGCAATGATCTTTGAAGAGGTGGAGCGGCATGGTGGCGAAATCATATCGGTTAGCGAGAACATTGACAACAGCTTGACTGGCAAGCTTATCCGTTCCATTCTCGCCTGGAGTGCCGAAAGCGAGCGCGAAAAAATCGTGGAGTATGCCAATCGCCGCTGGCAAACCAGACGTGAGCAGGGACTGCCCGTTGGTACCGGCTATGCGCCCTATGGCTGGAATTGGACCGATGAAACGAGAACAGCCTATGCAATTAATCACGAAGAGGCCGCCGTCCGCTTCAGCATCTTCCACATGTTTGTTGAGCTGGATATGAGCCTGCGGGCTATTACTCACAAGCTGGAAGAGGATAGCATACCAACCCCGACACAGAAGCGCTTTCCTGGCTCGAAACGTGCCCGGCATTGGACGCACACCACCGTCTACGATTTTCTACACGAGCCGATGAGCATGGGTACGCTGGTGATCTGCAAACGAAAGACAATACTCGACGATCACGGTCACACTAAACGCATACCACATCCCCAGCGGATGGAAATTGAGAACGGCATTCCAGCTATCGTGTCACGCACCATGTTTGAACGCGCCCAGCGTAAACTCGCCAACAACCAGGTAGATTTAAGCCACTTACCACAGTTGCCGGAAGCTTTTCTACTGCGCGGGCACATCCGCTGTGGTACTTGCGGCTGGAAGATGACCACCTGGACGGTTCGACGTAAAGACTACCTCTGGCCTTATTACTACTGTACCAACCGTGATAATAAGTATAATAAATGCCCCGACATCCCCGTTGTCCGTGCCCCGCTAGTCAATGATATCGCCTGGGAAGACTGCTGTAACTTGTTCGAGCGGCTCGACCGTATCCAATCAATTATCGAGAAAGAACTCAATAACTCAATCCGCAAGCTACTGGAAGATACTAGCGGACAGGAACAGATGATAGAACTGCAAGTAGCAATTGATCATGCGCTCACCGAACGGAGTAAGCATGCCGAAGGCAGTTACTACTACAATTTGATCAATGATGACTTGCGGATAAAACGCGAACAACTCGCACGATTTGAAGAGGAACATAGCAATACGCGGGGAATTGCGGAACTTACGGACAGTTACCGTCAGCGGATAGCCGAGTTCTTAGACTTTGTGAATGTCATGCGTGGCCGTTACCATGAGGCGACATTTCAGGAGAAACGTAATGCATTGGATATATTGGGCGTAATGGTCACGATAGCACCGATTCCACAGGAAGAGCGCCGACGCGGAAAAGAGCCGACCATTGAGGAGATGCGCTCACGGGTGACAATCACCTACTCGCCATTGTTTACAGGTGTACAGCCTAGCGTTGAGGGTCGTCCCCAGAACCAGTAGCCATTGTAGATTTTGTAGATGAGCAGCCCTGGCTCTAACACAAGTGTATGTGGAATCATGGGATTATGGAAGGGGTCGGTGTATTCCTGGATATCCAGGTCTTGTTGTACCTTGCGGCCAGAGTCCGATAGAAAAGTCCATTGTGCGCCAACTGCGCCACGAAACTCGTTGCTTTCCAGAATATTGTCGGTAGAAATAGTCACGATTTGTGTGTACGCGACGGCAATTTTAGAATAGAAGGCCGCCAGGTCGAGATGTTGTTGAGCATCTTTAGGGCAATAATGCCCACGCGATAACAACAGAATCATAGGGTCAAATCCCTGCAATTCGCTTAACTTACGGCGCGTTTTGGTGTGATCGGTCAACTCATAATCAGGGAAATGTGCCCCAGGTACGATGTCAGTACGCATAAATGTTCTCCTTTATGTCACTTTTTGCTCTGTTAACAGCGTATTCTCTACAAGAGCATAGCATCTCAGTAACGGCAACAATCAAGAGCATTCGTGTATTCCTATCTCAAAAGAGGTTTCTAGGCGTGATAGTGACACCATATCAAGCGTATGATATGGAGACCTCAAAAATTGTGGACACAAGGAGTTATTATGAGCGAGGAACAACGCGGTCCTTTCAGCGAATTGGAAGAGGCAACGATTCATGAGTTGCAACAGGCGATGGATTCCGGTTCGCTTACTGCACGAAGACTGGCGGAGATGTATATAGAACGTATACATGCGCTCGACCAGAACGGGCCGACACTGAGGTCGGTCATTGAAGTCAACCCCGATGCCCTTGAAATCGCCCAGGCACTTGATGATGAGCGGCGCAGCAAAGGACCACGCGGTCCTCTACACGGTATCCCGTTACTGCTGAAAGACAACATAGCAACACTGGACAAGATGCAGACAACGGCTGGTTCACTCGCGCTTGTGGGTTCGCGTCCACCACGTGACGCTTTTGTCGCCCAGAAACTACGAGAGGCCGGAGCCGTTCTCCTCGGCAAAGCCAATTTGAGCGAATGGGCCAATTTGCGCTCGACCACCTCATCTAGCGGTTGGAGCGCGCGTGGCGGACAGACGCGCAATCCCTATGTGCTTGACCGCACACCCTGTGGCTCTAGTTCAGGCTCCGCCGTAGCTATCGCGGCAAATCTTGCAGTGGCCTCTCTTGGCAGCGAAACAGATGGCTCGATCATCTGCCCCGCGACCTCTAACGGTCTCGTCGGCATCAAACCTACCGTCGGGCTGACCAGTCGAGCCGGTGTTATTCCTATCTCGCACAGTCAGGATACAATAGGTCCATTTGGGCGTACCGTCGCTGATGCCGCCATTATGCTTGGGGCAATTACTGGCGTTGATACACATGATAGCGCAACACAGAGCAGTGATGGCAAGTTCTTCAATGACTACACCCAATTTCTTGACCCTGACGGTCTGCGTGGGGCACGTATTGGTGTAGCACGCCAAACCTACTTCGGCTATAACAGCAATACCGACGCCATAGCCGAGGCCGCTATCGAAACGATGCGCGGACTTGGTGCCGAAATCATCGACCCCGCCAATATCCCCACGTCGAAGGTTATGGCGACCTCTAAAGCAGAAATGACCGTCCTGGTCTATGAGTTGAAGGCGGATATGAACGCCTATCTCGCGGAATTGGTAGAGTCGCCGATGCGTTCACTTGCTGACCTCATCGCCTTCAATATTCAACATGCGGAAGAGGAAATGCCGTACTTCGGGCAAGAACTCTTCTTGAGGGCACAAGCCACGACATCGCTTGACGACCCCGAATACCTGAATGCCCTGGCGGAAAATCACCGTCTCTCGCGGCAAGAAGGTATTGACGCCGTAATGAATGAGTACCAACTGGATGCCCTTGTGGTGCCGAGCGGTGGACCATCCTGGTGTATTGATCTCATTACAGGGGATCACGCCATCGGCGGTAGTGAGCAGGCTGCCGCCCTTGCTGGCTATCCTCTGATAAGCGTACCAGCAGGTGAAACCTTTGGCTTGCCCGTTGGAATCACCTTCATGGGACGTGCCTATAGTGAACCTACGCTCATCAAGCTTGCCTACGCATTCGAGCAAGCCACCAAAGCGCGTCGTGTCCCACAGTATCTCGCGACGACGCCACCTGTTATGATGCGTCATTACTAAGCACAACAATGGAGTAGAGATATACTATGGCATATCTCTACTCCATTGTTGCAGGGCCATTTAAAAGTTCATGAGGGGATATAGACGGGCGATCCCTTGCGGTCGCCCGTCGGTCTCTCCACGTTTTCTTCGACTTTTAAATGGCCCTGTCATTATTGTCCTTGCTATTGTAGCAAACAACTCTCTTCAGGTATACTCAATAAGAGAAATTTCTCACAGAGAGATATGTCCTATTATGTATCCAAATGCATAACATATGTGTTGTATATGTTATACCACACACGATGCTAATGAAAGCGAGCAAAAGTTATATGCGAATTGGTATAGTAGAAGACGATCCCTCAATTAGTGGCTTATTGTCCGAAACATTAGAGCGCATCGGGCATACCCCTAACTTGTATCCTGATGGTTGGTCGTTTCTTGAAGCACTCACAAACGATCAGAATGCAGAACCTTTTGATAGGGTTGTTGTTGATGTCTTGTTGCCAGGAAGCATTTCGGGACTTGAAGTTATCAATTACCTCAGAATCACACGTCCCAATCTCCCTATTGTGGTTGTATCCGCAATCGACAGTGATAATCTGGCAAGTATTCAGAGGCAGTTTCCTGGCATCAAAGTTCTACACAAACCTTTTCATCTAACAGATTTACAGACTTCTATTGAAGCGTAAGCACTACCATGCAACTATCCAACTTTTGGGTGTAAAATAAGAGTGTTTCATCGGATGACGCAACAACGCATAGAAAGGCGCGTCGCATGACAGATATGCAAACACTCTTCAGTTTACAGGACCGCACCGCTGTTATCACTGGGGGCAGCGGAGTCTTAGGAAGCGCGATGGCTCGCGGCTTAGCCAGTGCTGGTGCGCGTGTTGCTATTATAAGCCTCCACGCCGAATCATCGGCGAAGGTTGTGGAGGAGATTCGTGCGGAGGGCGGACAGGCAATCGGCATGGCCTGTTCCGTCAATGACCAGGAAGGGCTTGAGCAAGCTGTAGCTCAAATCACGACGACCTTCGGCCCTGTCGATATCCTGGTCAATGCGGCAGGTGGCAATAATCCACTCGCGACAACTTCAGATACACGCTCCTTCTTCGATCTGGATATCGAGGCGGCCAATAACGTATTTAGACTGAATCTCATGGGCACCGTGCAAACGTGCCGCGCATTTGGACATGGCATGGCGGAGCGCAAACAAGGTTGTATCATCAACATTACCTCGATGAGTGGCTTACAACCGCTTACCCGTGTTCCTGCTTATAGTGCCGCCAAAGCTGCCGTCGCGAATTTTACGCAATGGCTAGCCGTTCACATTGCACAGGAATATAGTCCACAAATTCGCGTGAACGCTATCGCCCCCGGCTTCTTTCTTACTGAACAAAACCGCTTCCTGTTAACCGATGCTCAGAGCGGCGAACTTACGCAACGTGGTCAGACCATCATCAACCACACGCCGATGGCTCGCCTGGGCTCGCCGGATGATCTGGTGGGCACGCTGCTCTGGCTCGCAGGTCCGGCTTCGGCGTTTGTTACGGGTATTGTCGTCCCTGTCGATGGCGGCTTTTCGTCCTTCGGAGGCGTCTAATACTATGTGGTACATGTTAGGAGGAAGAGAGATACGCAATGTTTTACAGCAAAGGCTCGACAACAGCAACACTGACGGAGAGCGATGTGCAACATGCTATAGCGCAGGCATTCGATACGATACCATTAGAGGGCAAGCGCGTTCTGCTGATTATCCCTGATAGCACACGTACCGCGCCAATACCGCTTTTCTTTCGCTTGCTTTATGAGCAGATTGGGCGACGGGTTGCACGTCTTGATTATCTTATCGCATTGGGCACACATCCTCCGATGGATGGTGCCGCAGTGAATCGACTGCTAGGAGTTTCGGCGCAAGAGAGAAGTGAACGCTATCCGAATGTCTCCGTTTTCAATCATTCCTGGTCACAACCGGATATGCTCCGCACCATTGGCACCATTTCGCGTCGGGAGGCACGCCAGATCACCGACGGACTGTTGGAGGACGAGGTGCCAGTTACACTGAATCGTATGATTTTCGAGTACGACCAGTTGGTTATCTGTGGTCCAGTTTTCCCACATGAGGTTGTAGGTTTCTCTGGCGGCGCAAAATATCTCTTTCCAGGCATCGCAGGTGCCGATATCATCAACTTTACACACTGGCTCGGTGCGCTCGTCACCAGTATGCACACGATTGGCGTGCAGGATACACCCGTGCGTCGCATCATTCATCGCGCAGCAGAATTTGTGCAACAACCGTTGCTCTGTATCACAATGGTCCTCAAAGGTGAAGAGCTACACGGCCTGTATATCGGCTCGTATCTTGAAGCATGGCAAGCGGCGGCGGAGCTATCCGCACAACTCAATATCATTGCCGTCAAAACGCCTTTCAAACGGGTACTCTCCATGCCTTCCCAGATGTACGATGATCTCTGGACAGCGGCAAAGGCCATGTATAAAACAGAGCCTGCAATTGCAGATGGCGGCGAAGTTATTATCTACGCCCCTCATCTCACCGAAATATCCTATACACATGGCGAGCTTATCAACGAGGTAGGCTATCATGTGCGCGACTACTTCACAAAGCAATGGGACCGCTTCAAAGACGTTCCCGGTAGCATTCTGGCTCATAGTACGCATGTAAAGGGAATGGGTACATTCGAGAACGGCATTGAGACGCCACGCATTCAGGTGACACTCGCCACCAGCATACCAGAAGAACGCTGCAAAAGGGTCAATCTCGGCTATCTCGACTATAAGCAAATTCGTATCGAAGAGTGGCAAAATCGCGAATCGGAGGGCATAGTGGTGGTACCTCATGCTGGCGAAATGCTTTATCGCGCCGAATCGCTCTTTGCAAGGACTAAGTAGATGAAGAAAGGTATGCTATGAAATTCGGCATTTGCGCTTCTTACCAAGAAGTTGCTCCTTTGCAGGGAAAAGCCTTCGATTACCTGGAAGAAAACATACAACGCTTTCTCGTACCAGAACAGAAGCAGGAACACTTCGAGCAATTGTGGCATGAAGCTCGCGCTATCGGCATACCAATCGAAGCGTGTAACAGTATGCTCCCGTCCAACCTGCCAATTATAGCGACACCGACGCAGCAGGTGGACAGCATGCGCCTAGAACGCTATATCAAAACGATGCTGCAACGTGCTGAACAGGTAGGTGTGCGCGTCATCGTGTTCGGTAGCGGCGATGCTCGCAGATGTCCACCCAACTATGACTACAATGCCGCCCTACAACAAATTGGCGAACATCTCGCGACGTGGGGCGCATGGGCGCAGCAACACGGTGTACAGATCGCGCTCGAACCATTGCGTTACGAAGAGACGAACATACTGAATACCATTACAGAGGGGGGTGCGCTTGTCACAAAGCATAGTGCCTCCGGTGCGACGCTACTGATCGACACCTATCATATGGCCTGCAATGGAGAGGCACCAGCAGAAATTGTGGCGTGGGTGCCGTTGATTTCGCATGTACATGTGGCAGAAAAGCAGGAGCGAGCCGCCCCAGGTCGTTTTTCCGAAGACCTACGCCCCTATTTTCGCGCTTTGCATACAGGCGGCTATGACCACCGCATTTCTATAGAGTGTCTCTGGCAGGATTTCGCACATGAGGCAGGTCTCGCAATTGAGAGCGTAAAGCAACAATGGAATGATGTTATACGATAAAGGAGATACAAGCGCATGGCAAACCCATTACGCTTCGGCGTTGTTGGCTGTGGTGTCATCGGACCGACACACGCCGAAGCTATCACCAGCTTACCGGATGCACAGCTTGTCGCCGTTGCCGATCCTCTTCCTAGCAGGGCAAAGAAGCTGGCGGACAAATATTCCGTTACACCGTATACAGACATTCAAGAAATGTTGGACCGTGAACAATTGGATGTTGTCACTATCTGCACACCAAGCGGCGAACATGGCAAACACGCACAGCAAGCTATGCGTACAGGTCGGCATGTTATCGTCGAAAAGCCGATGGAAATTACGGGGGCGGCAATGGACGAGATGTTACGGACGCAGCAAGAGATGAGCGTCAAACTCTCGGTCATTAGCCAGCATCGTTTCGATCCAGCGACGCAACAGATACAGCAACTAGTGCAAGAGAACGCTTTTGGTAGACTCGTTCTCGGCAACGCGCTTATTCCCTGGTGGCGTTCACAGGCGTACTACGACAGTGGCGCATGGCGTGGTACATGGCAATTCGATGGTGGTGGCGTGCTGATGAACCAATCCATTCACTCGATTGATCTGTTGCAATGGCTCATGGGTCCCGTGAAAAGTTTGTACGCCTATGCCGATACACTGGCACATCGCATGGAAACAGAAGACGTGGCGGTCGCGGTGCTACGTTTCGCGAATGGAGCCGTTGGCACAATTGCAGCAACAACAGGTGCCTACCCTGGCGTTACCACGCGTGTCGAGCTATATGGCGATAAGGGATCGGCAATCATCGAGAACGACAAACTCAGCTATCTTCACCTTGCACGCTATGAGCAAGAGGCGGCAGGCGATTATGGTGTAAGTCCTAAAATCGAGCAGACACGCCCTGTGGCGGATGCTTCGGCGGCACAAAATCCTGCCGCACTCTCGGCCAATAGTCATGCGTTACAGATAGCCGATATGATTCGCGCTATCAGAGAAAATGGTACTCCGCTCGTCGATGGCCGTGCAGCGCGACGCCCCGTTGATATTATCCTCGGCATCTATGAATCGGTTCGCACGCATAAGGAGATAGCTCTATCATGATTCGCCTCTCAGCTTTCGCGGACGAAATCTCCGCCAACCTCGACGAACAGGTCGCGGTCCTGCATAACGAGAATATTTCCTACCTTGACCTGCGCGGTGTGTGGGGTACCAACGTACTCGACTTGACCGACCAGCAGGTTATGACAATTCAGCAGACGCTCAATAAACATAACATCGGCGTTGCCTGTATCGCCTCACCGCTGGGCAAGGTTCCAATCGACAGCCCGTTTGCTGACCAGATGACAAAACTTGAACGCGCCATAGAGTTAGCGAACACCTTTCAAACACCATTTATCCGCATCTTTTCTTTCTATCCGCCCATCCTGTCCGAGGCGGATGCAGAGAGCGGCGAGGTCGTTGACCCATCGGAATGGCGTAGCGAGGTACGTTCCCGTTTACAACGCATGACTGAGAGAGCGCGTGTAGCCAACATCACACTGCTCCACGAAAACGAGAAAGATATCTACGGTGATACCATTGCGCGTTGCGTTGACCTGCTCAAAGGCATCAATGACAAACATTTTCAAGCAGCATTCGATCCAGCAAATTTCATTCAATGCCAGCAAATTCCGTTCCCCGATGCCTATGAAGCACTACATCCCTGGATACGGTATGCGCATGTGAAGGACGCGCTGGCCGATGGCAGTGTCGTTGCAGCAGGCGAAGGCGAGGCGCACTGGTCTGATATCTTGCAACGGCTCCGCAAGCACGGCTACGACGGCTTCTTCTCGCTCGAACCACATCTCGCCATTGCAGGAAAATTTCAGGGCTTTAGCGGACCCGAACGCTTCCATCATGCATCGCAAGCCTTCCAAAAATTGCTGCAAGCGATGCAGTGGGAATACGAGTAGTAATTATCTCTTATATAGAGTTTTCTGGTTGCCCAATCGTGAGAAAGCGTAACTGCTCTTTGTAGTGCGGTGCCCGCTCTATCGCCGCGTCGTAGGCAAGCGTCGCGGCATCGTAACATCGTAGTTGCCAGAGGAGCGTACCCTTTGCCCAGTAGCTCTCTGGCCTGCTGGCGTCGTGTGCAATAGCTTTATCATATGTTGCAAAAGCATCGTCGTATCGCCCCATCGAGCTATAGACATGTCCCAACGCATTGTAGACAGCTACAGGGTCTTGCGTATGGGCTAATACCTGTTCATAGGTTTGTATAGCGTCCTCGTAACGATGCAAGAGAGTAAGAGCATTCCCTTTACGCATCTGCATAGCGGCATTTTCCGGGTCGAATGCGAGCACTCGTTCGTAGGCTTGCAAAGCTTCCTCATGGCGATCAAGGAACATCAGGACCACCGCCTTATTCTCGAAGAAGATTTGTTCAGCGTCGTCAAGCTGGGTAGCCTGTTCATAGGCGGCGTATGCCCCTTGATAGAAACGCAGCTTGTACAGCGAATTGCCGCGATTGTTGTGTGCGTGGGCATCGTTGGGATTAAGCTGGATACAGCGTTCATACGCTGACACAGCCTCAGTATGGCGTTCAAGAGCCGCTAGCACAACCGCTTTGTTGTAGTAAAATGTCGCCTCGTGTGGTGCAAATAACAACGCTTTTTCATAGAATATGAGTGCCTGTGGATAGCGACCCAGACGATACAGAGCCGTTGCTTTTCCATTCAGTACGTAGGCATTCTCCGGCTCATACATCAGGGCATGAGTAAATGCATCTATCGCTTCCCTGTACTGTTCTACTGTTGTATGTACATCGCCTTTATTGATATATGCACGAATGTACGAAGCGTCAAGCACCGTTGCCTGCTCGTATGCTTCAAGGGCAAAGTCGAATAGTTCGAGAGTGCGTAACACATCACCGCGCTCACACCATGACGATGCAGAAGTAGCGTCAAACGCCTCTTGCTCCTCGTATACAGGCGCACCATCAGTACACTCTCCTAGCTCATCTGTACTAGGCTCGGTTGTAGTAAATGTATCTTCTCCCCACTCTTCCGTCACAAAGTCAGAAGAGCTATCTTCACGCCACCCTTTTGTATTCATAGCTTCCCCCAGGTTTCGTAGGTGGTGTATCGAAAAATATATCTACTATACAATAACATTGTATAACGAGAAAGAACAAGGTGTTAATGGGAGTGTTCTCATTCTTTAGCACTCACAGCCTTAGGATGGTGAACGACACACATCCTTACGAGGGCTTGTTTTGTCTTTTCGATTAAAACATTGATTTTTACAGGCTTGAGAGTAGCCAAAGACCTTTTTTCTGGTCCCTTTGCAAGTTGTATAAGCTCATTCATGGAAGTAAAGACTTCTCCCAACACATATCTTTTACGTTGTGCCCAATCATTCCGCGTGTCTAAATCTCCTGTAATCCGAATATTTTCATCTGAACCTTGCTTCGGACGATAGCTTTCTGGTCGAAAGTCGGATGTATTACGAACTAGACTTAGTGTTACCCATTCGTATTTCTTATACTGATCCTTGTAAGCTAGAGCGCGAAATGGAACAGGATAAATTCTTATCCATTTTCCATCATCAAGCAGACCTGCTGTACATACTAACTCTTCATACTTGCTAGAGGGGAGGGGATACGTTTTGACGGTAATGAGGACACGCACATCAGGAATTTCGTAGGGTAAATACACAAAGCACCTCCAACCAGCTATGGTTAGTCACCTGCTACTACTGTTAATGACCGTTCTGAGGATAGAGAAACAGCATTCGTAACAGTAGTATACACGGAAGATGCATTGCATGTATAGGTCTTATCAAGGTGAATTATAGGCAAAGCAAAACTTTCATCTCTTTCAAGGTAATCGGTGATTTCATGACGATGACAGCATTGTGGATTAGCTTCAAAGCAAGTAAGCACTATTCGTTCTTGAGTATTAGCAATACATTTTAGCTGCTCGATTGCTTCATTTTGCTCTGGCAGGATATGAGAACGATAATAGGCAAATAATGTCTTATATGCACTTACACTGTTTAATTCCTGTCTTAATACTGAGGGAATACCAAGTTTGGGCAGATGAAAATAGGAAATCCCGACTTGTTTGAGATAGTTGTTTAGTTTCGTTTTAGAAAAACCATATTTCATCGAGAGCGGATTTTTGCGTACATCTACCAGAGCGAAGATATTATTGACAAGCAAGATATTTATATAAGCATCTATTGATAGTCCCTCATAACCTAAAGTGAAAAGAGAACTTGTTATGTCTTTATGCCATGTACGTTGAACCTCTACATATTCGGAACGTGACAAAATAGACGAAACGTTTTCACTGCGAGAGGCTATAGTAGGACACTCTAAATACATTTTATGTGTAAGCTGTTCACCACGTATCTCTCCCACCTCACAGAGTAGGGCGTGCAAAACAAGTATGTCTTCTTCAAGCAATTGTGGGAAGAAAGAATCTCGATTATTGCGACAAAAAATACTTTGGTCTTTCAAAAAGCCTAAAGCAGTGAGTCTAGCTTTATCCTGCTCCAACAAAAAGCTGTACGGGCCAGAGATATAAGGAAAGAAGTCGTAAAAGTTCTTTCCTCTACGCTGGCAAAATAGCAACAACAAATTACAGCACTCTGCCACCGCAAGCGAGTCGCCAAAAGTTTCAAGTAGCGCAAGTAAAATTTTTCTACGATAGAGCATTGTGAGCACTCCCTTTATTATCATGTTACTAATAAGACGCATAAGCATCATCTTTGGTATAGTTTGTATGTCTCTACAAGAGGAATGTTGTATAACCGCGCCATAAAATATTTTATTTGACACATCCCCAAATCAAGCCATACAATCAAGTCATAACTACTGAACCACAGAGACGTGAATATATCATACGAAGGACACCCCATCATGCAACAAGCGTCATCAGAGCGACCCAAACGAGCCGAAGAGCCATTGCCAGAGGCTCGCGAGGTTGCGACGAATATCTGGAAGCTCACAGTGCCTATCCCGTTTCCTCTACGCACCGTTAATATGCACGCGCTGGTTGGGCAGGATGGCACTTGGGCGATTGTCGATACAGGAATGGGAACGCCTGATGCACGCGCCGCCTTTACCACTGGTCTACAAAGAGCCGGTTTGGACATCGAAAAGTTGCAGGCTATTGTGCTGACACATCACCATCCCGATCATATCGGTTTGTCGGGTGAGTTGCATGAGCAGAGCGGTGCGAAGGTCTACATGCATCCTATCGACGAAGAGAGCGTACAGCGCATCTGGTCAGGGACGATGCCCGAACGATTCGGCATGGTCTCCGATTTCTTCACGAAGCACGGACTTACGCAAACCTCGCTCTGGCTGAATAGGATGAATCGCGAGGAGTCGCGTCGTATCCTCAGTGTGCCACCACACGAAGCGTTTACGCTGGTCGAAGATGGCGAATACCTCGACCTCGTTGGTGAGCGTTATCGCATAATCTGGACACCTGGACACGCCGATGGACAAATTTGTCTCTTTCGCGAACGTGATGGCGTCTTTCTGGCGGCGGACCATGTTTTGCCCCGTATCACGCCCAACATCGGCCTCTATTCGGAGAATGATCGGCCTAATCCACTCGGCGATTATCTCGCATCATTAGAAAAAGTCTCTACACTCCCTGCAAGCATTGTGCTACCAGGGCATAACGAGCCGTTCACTGGACTGAGAGAGCGCACGCAAGAGATTACCAAGCATCACCATGAACGCATGCAGCAATTGCTGACAATGATTCGGGAACGCCCACAGCATGCCTACAGCCTGACCGAGCAACTCTTCCATAATCGCCGCCTTAGCAACGACGAAACGAAGCGTATGGCGGTCGCCGAAGTGCTAGCGCATCTTGAGCATATGCGGCATAACAAGCTTTTAGAGCAGCAAACAACGTCCAAAGGTATCATTTTGTATGCCGCAGTATAAATCGTACCGCCCACAGAGCCAAATCACTTGTATTTCTGGAAAGTGCGTGCTATACTCTCTTACGGCAGTGAGGTTGTAAAGTCGCTCCACAGGCTTGCTAATACTCTATTAAAGGAGGAAGGTTGTTGGAAGCGACGAGTGTCAGCGTTGTAAGGAGGATATCAAACCTATGGCTGAAAGTAAAGCTACAAGTAAAGCTGCAAGTAAAACCGAATCTACTAAAGCTGCAAGTAAAACCGAATCTACAGCAAATACTGTTGGTCGGCAGGAACTGGTCAAACGCATTGCTAAGCAAGCAAATCTCACCCAAAAGCAGGCGGCTGACGTACTGGAAGTGACTCTCAACTCCATCCGCGAGGCTCTCCAGGACGGCAGCGATGTACAACTCGTGGGCTTCGGCTCCTTCAAGGTGCGTCAGAGCGCAGCCCGTAAAGGCGTCAACCCACGGAACCGCGAAGTCATTGAGGTGCCCGCGAAAGACCGTGTGCGCTTCACGCCCGGCAAAGAACTCTCGGACGCAATCACCAAAAAGTAGTTGTATTGTTGCTCACTGCCACAGCGACACATCCGTCTCTACGGAAGAGACACAAAGCAGCAAGGGGTGTGGCAATCCAATTTCGTCGGATTGCCACACCCCTTGTTTGGTACAAGTTTTCGGAGTACGTCCTTTGCTTTCGTTCATGATACTATGAAACTATGTGTTTGAAGTATAGAAAGTTAACAGAGCTTCAAAGGATACCTATATGTCTCCGCGACTTACTGATTGGAGTATTGCCCTCGCCACTTTTCTTGCCTTCATACTCGGTCTCGTCAGTTTAATAAGCGGCCTTCCGCAAGAATGGATTATCTTTGCACTGCACGGTATCGCGGGTCTCTGGCTTTTGCTACTCCTGTGGGGCAAGTTACGACGTGTTTTGCCTCGCTTGCTTCACCCTAAAAACTGGAATCGCCGCACTGTTTTTGGATTACTGGCACTATTATTTGTCTCATTGACACTGGGTTCAGGCATCTGGTGGGTTGGCGGTGGTGAAGAGTATGTGGCAGGCTTCAACCTGCTGAATTGGCATATTGTCTTAGGTTTCGTCTTGACAATCGCTATCATGTCTCATATGTTCGCTCGCTTCAAATGGTTACGCAAACGCGATGTTGTTGGTAGGCGCCGTATACTACATTTCAGCACACTGCTCCTCAGTGGAAGTGTTCTCTGGCCGACACAACAACTTGCTGAACGTACTCTTCGTTTATCCGGCGCGGAACGTCGCTTCACAGGTTCGCGTGAAAGTGGGAGCTACGCAGCAAATGCCTTCCCCACCTCAAGTTGGGTAGCAGACCAACCCCATCCCATTGACATGCGAACTTGGCAACTCGTAGTGAGAGGTGCCGTTAGCAACCCCCACAACTTCTCTTACGATGAACTAACAGCAGGTGATATGTTGGAGGCAACACTGGATTGTACTGGTGGCTTCTACAGCACACAGCACTGGTATGGCATCTCTATTAGTCGTCTGCTTGATGCTGTTGGTGTCAACAAAGACGCGCAGTACGTAAGTTTTGTCTCTGTAACTGGCTACCGTTGGGGCCTTCCATTGGACGAGGCACGCCACGCACTGTTAGCTACTCATGCTAGCGGTGAGCCACTTTCGCATGAACACGGTTTTCCCTTGCGTTTAGTCGCTTCTGGGCGGCGCGGCTTTGAGTGGGTCAAATGGATTACACGCGTAGAGGTGCTTACGGCACCCGATCCTGCCCAGGCCCTAAGTATTTTTACAAGTAGCTTCACCGACGCAGGACGTGGAAAATGAAATCTGTCATTAATAAGAAGCAAGCTATTTAAAAGTTGAATGAGAGGACTGGGGCACCCGCAAGGGGATGCCCTGGAAACTATTAAATGGTCCTGAATAAGAAAAATCCACTATAGCATCCCGCCGACGAATAAGGTAAAATAGGGGGGAGAGATAAGAGAACACAACGGGGTGTGACACGAAGGCTTCATCGCATACAGCGCGGTATGTCAGGGAAGAGCAACGCACATACAATGCAAAACAATATTTGTTTGATACAAGATAAGGGGGGCTTATGGCGATCAGTAATGCGACGCTAGCTGGCTTGACTCGCACCCAACTCCTGGAAACGCACTACAAAATGGCTCTCTTACGCCGCTTCGAGGAGAAGAGCGCGGAAGAATATACACGCGGCAAAATCGGTGGTTTCATGCACCTGTACATCGGGCAGGAGGCCATTGGCGTCGGCAGTATTGGCACGCTACGTCCCGACGACAAAATTCTTTGTAGTTACCGCGAACATGGGCATGCCATTGTCAAAGGCATGGACCCACGTGCAGTTATGGCGGAATTGTTTGGCAAGATTACCGGATGCAGCAAGGGCAAGGGTGGCTCTATGCATATGTGGAGCAATGACCTGGGCATCTATGGCGGTAATGGTATTGTCGCGGCACAGATGCCGATTGCGGCAGGCGTTGCGTTCGCGGCACAATATCAGGGGCAGGATACCGTCGCGCTCTGCTTCTTTGGCGATGGAGCCGTTGACGAGGGTGCCTTCCACGAATCACTCAACCTTGCTGCTCTGTGGAAGCTACCCGTTGTCTACATCTGTGAAAACAATCAATATTCAATGGGTATGGCTGTCGAAAAAGCATGGTCGATCAGCAACCTGCTACCACGCGCCTCCGCCTATGGTATCCCTGGCGAGCAAGTTGACGGCATGAATGTTCTCGCTGTACGTGAAGCAACTGCAAAAGCCGTCGAGCATGCACGCAACGGTCAAGGTCCATCGCTGCTCGAAGTAAAAACCTATCGCTTCCGTGGACATTCCATGACCGATCCAGCCTATTACCGTACACGCGAAGAGGAACACGACTGGCGCACTACACGCGATCCAATTGGCATCTTCGAGAAATTGCTGCTCGACAATGGCCTCGCCACACAAGCAGAGTTCGACGCCAACGACGAAAAAGCCACACAAGTTGCGGAAGACGCCGCAGAGTTCGCTGAAAACAGTGCCGACCCTTCACTCGAAGAACTCTACGCCGACGTTCTGGTCGATAATTCCACCGCCATCGTGCATCGCAACAAATAAGCTGAATAACATTCGTTTGGGACACCTTCCTTGCCTGAACAGAAGAAAGAAATAATTATCATGCGTACAATAACGTATCGCGATGCGCTCCGCGAAGCTATCCGTGAGGAAATGCGGCGCGACGAGCGAGTGTTTATCCTCGGTGAAGATATTGCTGGCTACGGTGGCACCTATGCTGTCACCAAAGGACTCATTGAAGAATTTGGCGACAAGCGAGTACGTGATACTCCACTCGCGGAAGAGGTCATCACGGGTGCCGCAATTGGTGCCGCACTCGGTGGTCTTCGTCCTATCCTTGAAATCATGACCATCAATTTCAGCTTGCTTGCCAGTGATATGCTCATCAATAATGCGGCAAAGTTCCGCTATATGTTTGGTGGTCAACCCGCCCTGCCTTTTGTCGTGCGTATGCCCGGTGGTGGTGGCGCACAACGTGGAGCGCAGCACTCGCAAATGTTCGAGTCGCTCTATGCACACGTCCCTGGCCTGAAAGTTGTCATGCCAGCAACTCCTTATGACGCCAAAGGCATGCTCAAATCAGCGGTGCGCGACCCCGATCCTGTCCTGTTCATCGAACACGAATTGTTATACAACGTCAAAGGCGAAGTGCCCGATGAGGACGTAGAATATACGGTTCCCCTCAACGAGGCCGATATCAAACGTGCTGGACGTGATGTCACCATTATCACCTTCTCGCGCATGCTCCACGTCACTCTGCAAGCGGCGGAAGACCTGGCGAAAGAGGGCATCGAAGCCGAGGTAATCGACCTGCGTAGCATCCGCCCCATCGACATCGACCTGATTGTTGACTCTGTGAAGAAAACCAATCGCGTCGTCATCGCGGAAGAGGGTTGGAAATACTACGGCACAGGACAGGGTCTCGCTGCTCTTATCTACGAACATGCCTTCGACTATATGGACGCACCCGTTCAACATGTCACGGGTGCCGACGTGCCAATGCCTTACTCGAAGGTGTTGGAACGCGCCGCCCTTCCTAAGAAGGCCGATGTTATCGATGCTGTAAAAGCTATCGTGCCAGTAGCAGTCGCACACAGGTAGAAAAATGAAAACAGTAGAAATGCCCAAAATGGGCGATACAATGGAAGAGGGAAAAATCCTGCGCTGGATCAAACAGGTAGGAGATTCAGTCAAGAAGGGCGAACCCCTCGCGGAAATAGAGACCGATAAGGTCAACATCGAAGTTGAAGCATTCGCCAGCGGCGTTCTACGTAAGATTCTGGTGCCAGAAGGCGAGTCTGCCGCGATTGGCGCAGGCATCGCCCTCGTCGGTGCCGCCGATGAAGCACTTCCTGGTGAGAGTAATACGCCAGCCCCCGTTGGCAATGTCGGTGTTGAGAAAGCTACTGACGCTCAAAAATCGGTGCCAACGAATGGTAACTACGCGGTCAAAGAAGCTTCGACATCAGTCGTTGGGAACGCACAAACACAAGGTGTGATAAATCCGACCCGTACAGCAGTTGGTGAGCAGGGACGCGTTTTTATCTCGCCCCTTGCACGTCGCTTTGCGGAAGAACACAACCTAGACTATACGAAAATGCATGGCACTGGTCCTAATGGGCGCATCATCAAGATGGATGTAGAGGCTGCGCTTGCAAGTCCTGCTATTTCGGCACCCACACAGCAAGCGGCAAGCCCACCAACATTGCCATACGCTGAAACGTATGTCGAGCCGCAAGCCGAACCAGAGATCGTGGCTCCTGTTGCGACAAGCACTAGCGATATTGTCGAGATACCTTTAACAGCTATGCGGCGCACCATTGCTAAACGGCTCTCACAGAGTATGCAGACTGCACCACACTTCTATGTTACAAGTATAATTGATACGGGCAAACTGGCAGAGCTACGCAAGCAGATTAACGAGTTCGCGGCGAAAGATACGACGCCAATCAAGATCAGCTTCAACGACCTGATTGTCAAGGCTGTCGCTCGCACACTTGTACGTATGCCAGAAGTGAACGTCTCCTTTGCAGAAGATCGCTTGCTGCAAAAGAAACAGGTCAACGTCGGCGTCGCAGTCGCGTTGGAACAGGGCTTGATTGTGCCAGTTGTGCGTAACGCCGATCAGCGTAGTATGCTTGATCTCGCACGCGAAACGCGCCGCTTAGCAGAGGCGGCACGACAGGGTAAACTGCGACCAGAAGATTTCAGTGGTGGCACCTTCACCGTCAGCAATCTGGGCATGTTCGACGTTGATAGCTTTACCGCTGTTATTAATCCACCTGAATCGGCTATCCTTGCCATTGGCTCGATCACACCAACACCCGTTGTCGTCGATGGGCAGGTTGTTGTGCGCAACCGTATGAAGGTCACGCTCTCCTCCGATCATCGCGCCATTGATGGTGCCATCGCCGCTCGCTTCTTACAAGAGGTGAAACGCCTGTTAGAGGAGCCATTCGGCTTATTAGTATAAGAGTAAGAGTATATGGAAGACTTCATGTCAACTCAAGTTGTTCATGGTGTAACGCTTGTACTGCTACGTGACAACATCGTAGAGGTACAGGCGGACGCCATTGTCAACGCGGCAAACTCGGCTCTCGCTGGGGGTGGTGGCGTCGATGGTGCCATCCATCGTGCAGGTGGGTCAAGCATCATGGCTGAGTGCAACACATTCGATGGTTGTCCCACGGGTAGCGCGGTAGCGACAAAAGCGGGTCGCCTCAAGGCACAATACGTTTTTCATGCCGTTGGACCAATCTACCACGGACGCGCAGAAGACGCTCGCCTGCTTGCCAGTGCATATCAAGCGTGTCTAAAGCTAGCGGAGGAGCGACAACTGAAAAGCATCGCCTTCCCTTCACTAAGTACAGGCGTCTACGGCTATCCCATCAATGAAGCTGCTCCCATCGCATTGAGAACAGTGATCGAACACATTCAACAGCCAACGAGCCTGCAACAGGTAACGTTCGTTCTCTTCGATGGCAATAGCTATACCGTATACAAAAATACACTTGCACAGTTGGTTCCATGAGGCAAGGGCACCCGCAAGGGGATGCCCCTCCCATACGACCAATCTCCACAAGCATATTCGTGTATAGGAGGGGCATCCCCTTGCGGGTGCCCTGGTTTTGGTGTCATATGAACGTTGACTATAAGGAACAAGGGTATACATGTCTTCTATTCGTCTTCTGATTCTAGGTGTCTTATCAAAAAGGCAACCTATACATGGGTACGATATTCGGCGCGAACTAGAGTTGCTACACGCCGACCGCTGGGCCAATATTGCCTATGGTTCGATCTACTCAGCACTTGGCAAGATGGCAGAAGAGGGTCTTGTTGCTCAGACAAACAAGAGCGAAAAGCAGACAGCGAAAACAGAATACGTCATCACAGCGCAAGGCAAGGCTGAATTTGATCGCTTGCTCCACGAGTACTGGTGGGAGATGAAACCGACTGTTGACCCATTCCAAATCGCCCTTGCTTTTATGGACAACCTTCCTCCATACGAGTTACAAGAGGCATTGCGCCATCGTGCCAATGCCCTGCAAGCCTCGTTAGACACCCTAAACTCCGCGCACAATAACAACGATAGCAACTCCGAAATAGCTCCTCTTCCTATAAGCATACGGCTTATGAAGGCGCACATCGAAACAGAGCTACATTGGATTGAAGAGACACTACGTACTGTAGAGTATAATACACCATTGTAACTATCTGTTTTTTGTTGCTTGACAAACATACAAATTTGAATAATAATGATGATAGCGATATACAAATTTGAATAGTAAGGATAGACGTTATGAAGAATGATATCAAATCGACGCAGGAGATCGTGCTGATGCGGAAGGCAGGTTTACTTGTCTGGCAAGCGCATCAGGTCGCGGCAGAGCTAGTGAAACCAGGGATTACGACGGGTGAGATTAACGCTGCGGTCGAAAAGTTTATCGCGGACCATCACGCCGAAGCACTCTTCAAAGGCGTTCCTGGACCAAAGTCACCATTTCCAGCCGCTGCATGCATCTCCGTCAACGAGCAGATTGTGCATGGTATTCCAGGTGCACGTCGTCTTGTGGAGGGTGATATTGTGAGTATCGACATTGGTTGTCGCTTGAATGGCTGGTGTGGCGATGCAGCTGTAACGCGGCCTGTGGGCAAGATCGATGCAAAAAAACAAAAATTGCTCGATGTGACTGAAGAGTCGCTTCATCGTGCGATAGGACTCATTCCACAGCGTCGTAAATGGAGCCAGATTGCCAGGGAGATTGAGGCATACGTCAAACGCTCAGGCTTCTCCGTTGTCGAAGGCTTGGTGGGGCACAGCATTGGCCGCGAATTGTGGGGACCGGTGCAGGTTCCCAACTACTATACGAGGCAGTATGAGGTCTATGGCGACTTCGAGCTTGTGCCGGGGGTGGTAATCGCCGTCGAGCCGATGGTCAACATGGGCGTCAAGAACTTCAAGATGCTCGACGATGGCTGGACCATCATCACACAGGACCACCAACCCAGTGCTCACTTTGAGCATACCATCGCGATCACTCCCGAAGGTATACAACTACTAACTGCAGGACCCGATGGCAAAGCGTGGGCAGCATAGAATAGAGCATAGAATGGAGATGACCCGATGCTAAACGGCATCGGGTCATCTCTATTCTATGCTCTATTTGGCAATGGTGTAGCCTGCGTCGTCGAGGACTTCCTCGATTCCCGCCATCGAAAGTTGATTGGCATCATAGCGCAGATACACCTTTTTCGTTGGAATATCGGTCGAAACAGCCTCAACTCCTGGTAGCACACCGAGTGCTCCATTGACAGTTTTCACACAATGCTCGCAGCTTATATCAGGAACTGAAAGCACGATATCTTGTACATTTGCCATTATGATTACTCCTCAGACGTTAAAACAGAAGTTAAAGCTAGCGATTTCCAGCCAGATTGTAGAGTTGAACGAGTTCGTCAATAATCTCTTCACTTCTCCCATTAGCGATTCCATCTGGCACACAAGTATGCAGGTGACTCTCGACCAACAATCCCTCTAGCTTCTCAATTGCCTTGCGTACCGCGTAGGTTTGACGCAAGATATCAACACAATACTTGTCCTCTTCAATCATTTTACGTATCCCGCCCAAATGTCCCTCAATATAATTGAGCCGTTTGAGGACATCCTGTTTATCAGCGTGCATCTGCATATCCCTTTCTTCCCTACCCGCCAGGGAGGGGCTTACCGCTATAATAGCATATGCTGAACTTGTATGCAAGTTGACACCCTTGACACAATAGACTATACTCTCTATATACCCCCTCGCGGGGGGTATGGGTTTTATGTAATTTATTATTTATGGTAGGCAATTTCAAAGGATTTTTCCAATGACGATAGAAACACACAATGCAAAAGTTCCTATGCAAGAGAACGTTCAGCAACAGAGCAGTCCTACGAGCCTTGCGACGTTTGCCATTGAGGGTATGACGTGTGCATCTTGTGCCATGCGCGTGGAGAAGGGACTTAAAAAGGTTCCAGGCGTCGCCGATGCTCAGGTCAACCTCGCCACTGAAAAAGCTACCGTGGCATACAACCCTACTCTTACAGGGGTCGAACAGATGGAGCAAAAGGTAGAGGCCGTTGGCTACAAAGCTATACCTCTTATTGTTCCAAATCCGGTAACCTCCGTCCATGAGCTGACAATAGATACCGATGCAGTAGCTACTAGTTCCGCTAGCGAGCAGCAGGAAGACAAGCGTAGGCAGCGTAAAGCCGCTGAACTTATTCGTAAACGCAACCTTCTCATTTTTAGCATACTACTTTCGCTGCCTATCGTCATTCTCAGCATGTTCTTCATGGACCGTTTTCCTGGCGAGAATGTGCTTCTGCTGCTACTTACTACTCCTGTGTGGGCACTCGTCGGCTGGGAATTTCATCGCGGAGCCATCAATGCTGTGCGTCATGGTGGCGCGAACATGGATACTCTGGTCTCGTTAGGCTCAACCGCATCATACCTGTTGAGCGTAGTGGCGACCTTCTTACCAACACTGGTAGGTGGTACAACATTTTATGATACAACAGCACTCATTATCACGCTGATCTTTCTTGGCAAGTACCTTGAGGCACGCGCTACCGGACAGACCAACGACGCGATAAAAAAATTGGTTGGCCTACAGGCACGAACAGCCCATGTTATCCGTGCTGGCAACGAGGTTGAGGTGCCACTTGAACAGGTGCGTGTCGGGAACGAACTTAGTGTGCGTCCCGGTGAGAAACTGCCTGTCGATGGCGAGGTTATTGCGGGTAGTTCTTCCGTTGACGAGTCTATGATTACAGGCGAAAGCATTCCCGTCGAAAAAATTGTAGGTGATACCGTCATCGGTGCCACCATCAATCAACATGGATTATTGCGTCTACGCGCAACGAAAGTTGGCGCGGACACCGTGCTTGCCAACATCATCCGTATGGTCGAACAAGCGCAGGGGTCGAAGGCACCTATTCAGCGTCTCGCCGATACTGTGTCGAGCATCTTTGTACCTGTTGTGCTGGTGATTGCAACCCTTACTTTCATCGTATGGGCAATCATTGGGAATGTAGCAGGTTTTCACAGTGCAAATACAATGGGTGCGAGTAGCAATCCCTGGATTGTTGCGCTTGTCGCGGCTGTTGCGGTTCTGGTAGTTGCGTGTCCCTGTGCGCTTGGTCTCGCGACTCCAACCGCGATTATGGTGGGCACAGGTAAGGGAGCCGAGCAAGGCATTCTCATCAAGGGTGGTGAGAGCCTGGAACGGATTCAAGCTGTGCGTGCCATCCTCCTCGACAAAACAGGCACGATCACTAAAGGCAAGCCCGAACTCACAGACGTAGTGACGCTTCCTGGCATAACGTCAGACGAACTATTACGCCTTACAGCTCAGGCAGAACAGGGGTCGGAACACCCACTTGCCACCGCCATTGTTGCAAGTGCGAAAGCGCGAAATCTGATCCTGAATACATATCCCGAACAGTTTGCAGCACTCGCCGGACGTGGTATAGCCGCGATCATCGCAGGACACACCATAGTCATTGGCACACGTACACTGTTACGTGAACGCTCCATCTCCTTCGATGCGTTAGAAGCACAATTAAGCGCATTAGAGGCTCAGGGTAAAACTGCTATGCTGGTCGCGCTCGATGGAAAGCCAGCAGGCATAGTAGCGGTTGCGGATACGCTCAAAACGGGTTCAGTAGAGGCAATCCAGCAACTACACGCACAAGGCTTAGCGGTATGGATGATTACCGGTGACAATCGACAAACAGCACAGGCTATCGCGGCACAGGTAAGTATTCCTTCTGAACATATTCTTGCCGAAGTCTTGCCCGAAGAGAAGGCGAAGCAGGTAAAACGACTACAGAAGCGAGGCTTAGTGGTTGCCTTCGCAGGTGATGGCATCAACGATGCACCAGCATTGGTGCAAGCCGATGCTGGTATCGCAATGGGAACAGGAACCGAAGTAGCAATCGAGGCGTCTGATATCACATTGATAAAGGGCAATCTCAAAAGTATCGCAACAGCACTTGCCCTCTCAAGAGCCACAATGCGTACCATACGGCAAAATCTCTTCTGGGCGTTCGCATATAATGTCATCCTGATTCCTTTGGCAATTCTCTCACCACTCATTCCTTTCTTGAAAGAGCAGGCACCCATTTTCGCGGCTGCGGCTATGGCTCTTTCATCCGTCACGGTGGTTAGCAATTCCTTACGGCTGCGGCGTTTTGGACGCTCTCCCCAACGGTAAAGCAAGACAAGATGGAGAGAAGCAATGCTCGTCTTCATCTTGTCTAATAACGCATTTCTTTCCCATAGGAGGAACCTTGATATGCAGATTTTCCAAAGTCTCGGACAGGCATTGTTTATGGCATTCAGTATGGCGTGGGAAATCCTCTGGCCGCTCATCCTTGGCTTTGCGCTTTCAGGAGTCGTCCAGGCGGTAGTGTCACATCAAGCACTGGCAAAAACGCTGGGGGGCAATGGGCCAAAGAGTCTCACCCTTGCCACGCTCTTTGGCATTGCCTCAAGCTCGTGCTCCTATGCATCTGTCGCACTTGCCCGGTCTATCTTTCAGAAAGGCGCGAGCTTCACCGCGTCGATGGCCTTTGAACTGGCCTCCACCAATCTCGTTATCGAGTTGGGCATTATCCTCATCGTGCTAATGGGATGGCAGTTTACCGCAGCAGAGTTTGTGGGTGGCATTCTGATGGTCATCTTCATTGCCCTGATCTTCCGGCTGACACTCACGCCGAAGCTAGTGCAGATGGCAAAGAACCAGGCGGAAAAAGGGCGGGCAGGCAGAATGGAGGGACATGCGGCGATGGACATGAGTGTGGAGGGTGGCTCCTTCTTCTCAAAACTGTTCAGTGGTAAAGGCTTTACCTCCGTGAGTCAGTACTTTGTGATGGATTGGGCCTCGGTCTGGGTGGATATCGTGGTTGGGCTACTGATTGCAGGAGCATTGGCGGCATGGGTTCCCGACTCGTTCTGGCGCGTGTTTTTCTTCGCCAATAATCCCACCCTTGCAAAATTTGAAGGTCCTCTTGTCGGACCACTCGTTGCCATTGTCAGTTTTGTCTGTTCAGTTGGCAACGTGCCGCTCGCGGCGGTGCTATGGCGTGGAGGAATCAGCTTTGGCGGCGTGGTGAGCTTCATTTTTGCTGATCTCATCATCCTGCCCATTCTGGACATCTACCGCAAATACTACGGCTGGAAGGTCATGAGTTTCATTCTGGTCACATTCTACATCACGATGGCAGCGGCTGGCTATGTGGTTGAGTTCCTGTTCGAGGCTCTCGGCATCATCCCCCAAAATCGCAATATCGTTGCGATCACAGAGGGCATCCAGTGGAATTACACCACGATTCTTAACATCTTGTTCCTTGTTCTGGCTGCAATCCTGGTGATCCGCTTTCTCCGCTCGGGTGGCGCGGCGATGCTACGGATGATGGGAACGCCAGAGCAGGATATGCAACACGAACATTCTAAGGCTCAGCATGATATGGCTCACTAATATAGAGATGTGAAAGTACTGTAAAGTAGGAAAGGGATATGGATTACTCATATCCTGTAACAATACGTTTTTTAGGAGGAATATATAGCGATGAAACGCTACATTCTCGTCGGATTCATTCTTGCACTGTTTGTACTTGTGCTTTCTGCCTGTGAAGGTGTGGGAGGAAGTACGACCTCTTCAGGAACCCAGCAGGTTCAGGTGAATGAAATGGACTTCAAAATTGCATCGTCAGTCACACACTTTATCCCCGGAACCCCATATCACTTTGTCGTGACGAACAACGGTCAGGCAACCCATGAATTCATGATTATGCCTTCTGGGATGAGTATGAGTGGCATGCCGATGGGCGATATGGACAAGCAAGCTCTTGCCAAAGTGGAGAATATTGCTCCGGGGCAGACAGCGACGCTGGATTACACGTTTCCCTCAAACACAAAAGGCTCCCAACCACAATTTGCCTGTTACTATCCTGGACATTATGAAGCGGGAATGAAGCTCAATATAAACGTGAAGTAAAACAATTTACACCACCCGTACAGCTATATAACCCTTTGGAGATATCTTCAAAGGGCTATATAGCTGTATCACTACTCATCGCGTAAAGCTTTTCTCAGTTCGCGCACAAAACCGAACGCACCCTGCACCCACGTCATTTTCGGCTCCTCAGCCTTCTTGCGCTTTGCCACCTCTTGCTGATGCCGAATCGCGTCGGCAATCACGGCGGCTCTCTGCTCTTCCGCGCGAAGATTATCGTAAGCAGCGCGGCGTACACTACTACTCAACACAGCGTAGGCTTCGTTGAGCTTCTTCATATGCGTGTCTTTGCTCTGCTTATTTAGATCGGGATGATGCAACCGCACCAGACGACGATACGCTGCTTTTATCTGCTCGCGAGTCGCATCCGGTGAAACTTCTAACCGCGCATAATAATCCGGTACAAGCATACTCTGTGTACCCAGTCCTCTCTCAATTTCCTGTACTGCCGAAACCGCCGCGTCCCTTGCCAACGGAATCAATCTCGTTCCATACGACATGTAACACGGGCACAAACATCCCTTGCGCGATACGCTCGCCTCGATGCACAGTGGCCGCTTCATCGCGAAAGTTGTACACCTGTATCATCAACTCGTCGCCCTCGCCACAATAATCCTGGTCGATCACGCCCACACCGTGCGGAATTAGCAAGCCTTTACGACGCGGTGTACTACTACGCATGGTGAGCAACAACATATATCCCGGTGGCGTCTGTACAATCACGTTGCCTGGAATATAGCCCAGTTTGCGCGGTGCAATCTCCGTCTCTTCACGGCACACAAGATCAAACCCTACAGCACCTGCTGTAGCATACGTTGGTAGAGGTAAACTTGTATCTATACGTTTAATTGCCACCTGTAGGCGTTGTGCGTCTATACTCATAGCCGTTATTCTACCACAGCACAGCCTGTGATGCGCCCTCATTTTTTTCTACGCACGACCTATCTCATCAGATCATAAGATTTGATAAAATCTTGAGCTTTTCTTTTGGTCTAACATATAATAAGCTGTTATGATAAAGAACATACAAACGATTACATAGAGGTAGACTTTTGAGATCACGTACAACAACTATTATTATTATAAGTATACTACTGTGTGTGGCGTTGGTCGCCGTTGTCATTACCACATTAGGTACGGTTCGCGCCATACAAAGCTTGCAGCAACAACATACGTTGGCAAAGGCGGGCGATGTAAGCACGATTCGCCCCTGGATGACCATTCCATATATCGCGCATACCTATCACGTTCCCGAAAGCTACCTCTACAACTCATTACACATTTCTGACACACATACATCGAAACATATGCCATTACATACACTTGCCGCTCACTATCAGCGTCCAGTTTCCTCTATTGTTCATGACGTGCAGAATGCAGTAACGCTCTATCGCAAGCAACATCCACATACCAATATCCCTTCACACAAAGGAACGCCCACACCCACAAGTGGGCATGTGACAGCAGGAGGGCATTTGCGTTGAGTACATTTCTTCCCACGTTGCTCACCTGGTTACAACAATATAGTTATCCAATGTTATGGATTCTTGTCTGCATCGCTGCTGCTGGTGTTCCACTACCGATGATACTCGTCCTGTTGGCGGCAGGAGCCTTCGCAGCACTAGGCGATTTCAACATTGTTATCCTTGCACTCGTCGCAGTAACCGCTTCTTGTTCTGGTGACTCACTAGGCTATTTGCTGGGGAGGTGCGTCGGTCCTCCTCTTTTCAACTGGCTCACACATCAAAAACGCATCCCTTTTCTTTCAGCACAACGCCTGACGCAATCGCAAGACTACTTTAAAAAACATGGTGCGTGGGCGATATTTCTCACTCGCTTCCTCTTTTCTGGCTTCGGTGGCCCTATCGACTGGTTAGCGGGGGCGGAACGCTATCCATATCGTCGTTTCCTGTGGATTGATATATGCGGGCAGATATTGAGTGCGCTGATCTCGCTGAGCCTGGGCTATATTTTCGGTGCAAGTTGGGAGGCAGTGGGTGATATTCTGGGCGCAATTTCTGGTGTCGCCATCGCTCTGCTCATTGTAATTGTACTAACTGCGCGGCTACTTAAAACCATACGTAGTACACAAAATGCTAAAAAATCTGAAACCACCAAAAATACGGTTTCGCTGAAAGATATTACAACACAGATATCATTTTTACCGCAGCAAAAACTTCTACAGGGTGATACCCCTTCTGAACCATTGCTCCCTTGAAATGTGCAGACTTTCCTGAAAAGCACATCAATATACGTCTAAATGCCACTTTTGGGTCACGTCAAACGTATTAAAAGGAAGAAGAAATTCGTCTATCCTGAAAATTGGGGGTAAATGGGCATCCAGGGGACTAGAATGATAGGCCGATATGGGTTATAATGAGGGCATGGAATATTTTCCAGTCTCACGCTGTTTTATTATGTGTATTTGGAACACGATAAAACAGCTACGTGTCCTTGATTCTTCCCGATTAGACACTTGGTCAGGGCAATCCGTGTAAACGGTGTGTTTTTTCCGAGTGCAGGACCGGACAGACTGATGAACGACGTATCTTGCTGCTTAGGATACTACTTTTCATGGAGGGCGCACGATGATTGACTTAGAGCGTGCCATGACGGGAACAACGCTTACCTTGAATACTACAGAAGCCGCGACCGGTCTTGAGAAGCCGTTCGACATTGTTGAACAGATGCTGAACAAAGACCTCGATTATACTCAAGACGACGTAGAGGAGGAGAAGGAAGAACCAGAACTTGAAGAAGACTTGACCAGTTTAGAGCCTGCTTCCCTTGAGATTGATGACCTGCCTGATATGCAGGAAGATAATTTACAGGAAACACCCGAATTGGAAAAGAAACCTCTCCTCACACCCGTTCCCGTCGCTTCAGCACCAGAGACGGAATCACCTACACGCCGCACGATGATGCGCCGTCGTCGCTCGGAAGAGCAGGATGAGAACGCCGTCAATGCGACTGACGCAGGCGAATCTGACGCGGTGATGACATACTTACGCGAAATTGGTCGCGTCCCGATGATTACTCATGATCGAGAAATCGACCTTGCGAAACGCATCGAGAGCGGAGACCGTGATGCAAGAAAACAGTTCGTACTGGCAAACTTGCGTCTTGTAGTGAGCATCGCGAAACGGTATGTTGGACGTGGCCTCTCGCTCCTGGACTTGATTCAGGAAGGGAACATTGGGCTTATCCGTGCAGTGCAACGCTACGATTGGCGGCGTGGTCATCGCTTCTCCACTCACGCAACATGGTGGATTCGCCAGGCCATCAGCCGTGCAGTCGCCGACAAAGGCCGCACCATTCGTCTCCCTGTCTATGTAAACACCGCTCTCAATCGTATTCGCCGTGAACGGCAACGCCTCCTACAAGAACTTGGACGCGAACCAACTGAGATAGAGTTGGCAGAAGCGACCGGACTAGACCCCATTCGCATGGTTGAGCTACAGGCGGCCCCAGGTGCCCCCGTCTCGCTAGAACTTCCCGTCGGCGAGGACGAAGAGCAAGAATTGGGCGATGTCTTGGCTGATACCGAATCAGCATCTCCAGAGGATATAGCAACAACTCAAACGTTGAAAGACGAGGTGCAACGCGTACTTGAGTCCGTCCTGACCCCACGCGAACAACTTGTCTTGCAACTCCGCTTTGGCCTGGGCAATGGTCAGGCACATCCGCTCGAACAGGTTGGACGCGAACTAGGCATAACGCGTGAGCGCGTGCGCCAGATCGAGGCAGGTGCGTTGGCAAAACTCCGCCAGCCCCCAGTACTAGATCGCTTGCGTGGCTAAATCTAACAGTCTTACATCGAAGACAAGCATGGTGGCAACCGACTTTGTTGGTTGCCACCATGCTTGTCTTCGCCTGTTCCTCACCAGGCAACCTTCACGTCCTCTTTAAGCTTTTCTCGCGCAGAGTACAGTACAAAGAAGACCAAAGCGGCGAACAGCAGTACCCATGTTGCAATCATGCCAGCCTGGTTAGGTAAGAAAAAAGAGGGAAAAAGATCAGTGAGATGATGCCCAAAGAGTTGTAGATAGATTAAAGTGTGGTTACGCCCCGTCTCACCATTAAACCCATTCTGCACAGGTAGAATTGAAAGCACGTTGTACACAAATCCGTACACAAACGCAAAAATTAACAGACGCCGCGAGACCCTGTTATCTATCTTCTCTAAAGCATAAGCAACGTAAAAAGAATAGAGCGGAAGCAGAGTCATGAGAAAACGCGCTGGTGGACACCAGCCACCTGACCAGTGACGTAACGTAGAGAACGCCAGGATGTAGGGCAAAGAGACAATGAGTACGGACGCTGTATAGAATGCAAATTGCTTTTTAGCCGCCAACACTACTCCAACAATGAGGAAAAGGAACATGGGGAAGTTGAGGAGTATACCATATTCCTGATCGAAGAAAATACCTAACATGCCGGGGAGGGGATTCCTCGCAAAAGGAACATTGTTGTTATTGACCTGATCGATAGCGGGGTTCAGCGTTCCCCATACTTTATAGTTGTACACTTCTAGCAAAAGAAATAAGGCGGTAACAGGTAGCAGATAGAAAAGATAGGGCTTCACCTGCCTTAGCCTATTGTCTCTGTATATCCGGTACAACAAAAGAAAAAATAACGGTATTTCTATAACGGCAAAGCGTATATGTACCCAGGGCAATATACCTAATAGCGTCGAGCTAATCACAATATCAGAAACATGTAGTTTTTTCTGAAATACCTTTCTCAGCACATAGATACTGACCAATGCTCCAATTGGCTCTACAAAGGTGAGATGGGCATACAGGTAAATGGGCGAAGCAATGCCATAGGCAAGGCTTACAAGAAATGCGTAACGCTCACTAATCTTCATGGTAAGCAGGAATTTGTAGATATTCACGACAATAAGCACCGAGATGACCGAAATAAAGAAGACGGCTCCCAGTCTACCCAGAAGCGAATACGGAATCAACCATAAGACAGGAGCACCAATATCATGCATAGCCAGCAATTCGCCTCTTGTATTATGTGTCACCTGTGGGTTGAGGAGAGACGGATAGAAGACGCGATAATCACCATTGGTGTAGTCGCGCATGACATCAAACGAGTGGTATTTTAGTATCGTCTGACTGATTACAAGATAGTGTGGTTCGTCGCCTGAAGGCAGAAAACCAAGTGCTACATACACAATGGCAGTGAGCAGGAAGAGTAGACCACAGATTCCAACAAGCATTCTGATAGCATCGCTACGAATGTAACCATACAATGATTTCAAAAACATCGAACTACTTTCGTTGACTACCCACAACTCTCACGACCGCTTGCCCAGATCGCGTTCGACGTGGCTCACATCCTTGATTTTTTCCAGGCGTGTGAACAGGCGTTGCATTTGCTCCATATCGTTGACCTCTAAGGTTGCGTTGACCACCACGAGTTCGCGGTTTCCTCCTCTGCTCGCAGCACTGCTGCGCGAGCTTACTGAGGTCATATTGACACCGACATCGGAAACAGTGGTGGCGATATCGCGAATAAGGCCGGAGCGATCACGAGCATGAATAACAACCGGAACCAGATAGCGAGTCTGACTCATACCTGACCAACTGACGTTGATGAGGCGTTCCTGTTCACGTTCACGGTAGCGTTTGAGGTTGCGACAATCGGCACGATGCACGATCACGCCTTTACCACGACTGATAAAACCAACAATCTCGTCATTGGGCAAGGGACAACAACAGTTCGCTAGCTTTGTGAGCAGACCACTAACACCCGCAACTTCAAGGCTTACCGATCCCTCTTGTTTGGGTGTTGTCGTAGGTAAGCCCAGCATCTCCTCTTGCTCTTTTGTCTCTTTCCCTTCGCGCAGTTGCCAGCGCTCAGTTACTTTGACCGCTGCCGGATGCGGACGAATATCGTCGGCACCAATAGCAGCCAGCAGGTCGTCGAACTCAGCCATGCGATATTCTTCACACAGCCATTTCGTGGCCTCTTCGGTCATACTCTCGCTACCACGCGCACCCAGCACTTTGAGTTCGCGGTCCAACCGTTCGCGTCCAATCTGTATATTGATGTGACGCTCATGAATTTTGAGATAGCGGCGTATTTTGCTTCTGGCGGCGGCAGTACGTGCGAAATTGAGCCAGTCACGCGTCGGGTGTGCGGTTCGACTGGTGACGATATCGACAACCTCACCGCTCTTGAGTTCATAGTCGAGCGGCACCATACGCGTAACAAGCCGATCACCAGCACCATTTTCGGAGTTAGTAATGATACGCGCTCCTGCACAACTATCTCCAATTTTCGAGTGAACACGATAGGCGAAGTCCAGCGGAGTCGAACCTACGGGCAGGTCTTTGACCTCGCCACGCGGCGTGAAGATGAAAATCTGCTCTTGAAAGATATCGTCCTTGACCGCCTCGACAAAATCGGTATCGCTTGTATTGGCCGAGTGCATTTCACGCTGCCACTCAGTCAGTTGACGGAGCCACGACAACAGTTCTTTGGCCGAAGCCGAGGCATTATCGCCCACGTCTTTATAATGCCAGTGCATCGCCACCCCATACTCTGCCGTCTCGTGCATCTCATGTGTGCGTATCTGCACCTCCACCAGATGATCACCCTGGCAAAAGACCGTTGTATGCAGAGCGCGGTAGCCATTAGGCTTAGGGTTAGCGATGAAATCTTTGATGCGTCCCTCTTTGGGCTTCCACATGCTATGAACATGCCCGAGCGCGACGTAACAATCCTGCGTGGTGTCAACCAGGATACGGAAGGCGATGAGGTCGTGTATTTGCGTGATGTCAACGGCTTTTTTGAGGTCGTCCAGGCTCTCGACATTGCCTGCACTATTGTAGAGTTTTTTATAAAAACTATAGAGATGCTTTACACGGCCTGATACCTCGGCTTTGACGCCGATAAGCTTCATCTCATTACGCAGAGTGTTGCAAATCGTCTCGACATAGGAACTCCACTGCTTGCTCTCTTCCTCAACTTCGTCGCGTACCCATGCATACCGCTCCGGCTCCAGGACGCTAAAAGCCAGGTCCTCTAGTTCGCTCTCGACGCGCGACATACCGAGGCGACCTGCCAGTGGTGCATAAATCTCGCGTGTCTCGGAGGCCATCGTCAACAATTCTTGACGGTCTCCTTTATAAAGGGAAACAGCAATGAGACGCATGGCATGCAGACGATAGGCAAGCTTCATCAGCACAACTCTAGGGTCGTCCGCCATTGCGATAAACATTTTTCGCACGGTCTCAGCCTGCTGGCGACGCATTGCCTCGCGTACACGACGTTTTTTGCTTTCTGCTGGCGTGCTTTGTGAAGTCTCTTCGCGCTCTTCACCAGCTTTCGATGCGCTGACAGCATCGGCAACACTTTGCTTCTTGCGCTCAAGAATGTTGAGACGCGACATACTACTAACAATGCGTGCAGTTGGCGCACCAAGCACGCGCTCGACCTCTTCAAGTGCGAGCAGTTCGGCATCTACCGCCTCGAAGATGAGGCCAGCCGCGATACCAACGGCGTCAACGCGCATGAGTTTTGCAAGAATAGTAGAGACGGCGAGGGCATGTTCCAGAGGTGGAATAGAGCGGGCGCCAACAACGCCTTTGCATGTCTCCTGTGCAAGGTGTAGGGCTTCGATCACGCTATTGACCTCGGCTTGACTCATATAACGCCGTACCAGGGTCAGGAGTCTCTCAATTGCTTCTAAGGATTCAGGTTGTATCACCTGTTGTACTACAAATCTATCAACCATACGTATCTATCTATATTCTCGTTATTGATGCGTCTATACTGTCTATTTCGCTTGCACTGCTCGCTCTACGCTGACCACATTCTTGACTTGACGTAGACGGCGGAAGATGCGCTCGATCTGATTCAGCACACCGTTCGCGGCAGCTATTTCTAGTGTAGCCGTAATGACCGCTTTCTGCAACGTGGCGTTCGTCGAAGATGTAACCATTGTCATGTTTACCCCCGCGTCGGCAACCACCGCCGCAACATCTCGCAAGAGGCCAGAGCGATCATGAGCAACGATAGTGATGGGCGTCAGATAGGAATCCGGTTCGATTTGTAGCCAGTTCACATCGACTAGCCCATTCTTACCACTCCGCTTCCGCTTCAGTACGCGACAATCGTTGCGATGTATCTGCATCCCGCTTGTAGGACTCACGGCACCAACAATCGTATCTCCGGGTAAAGGACAACAACAAGAGGCGAGATTTACTGCATACACTTGTGAAGCCATTTCACCCTCTTTATAATGTCCGTCTTTCCCTTCGCGTACACTGGCACCATCGAACAACGGCAGATCATATTGCTGCAAAAACGGTTGCAGATGTACCATAACCTGCTCTATCAACAGGTCCTCACGTCCCAGAGCCACGTACATGTCGTCAAGGGTCGCATACTGCTTCAAGGTATCATTCGCCGCAATATCATCAGTACGTATACGTTGCAAAAGGGCCTCGGTTTCAGCATTCAAACCAGGAGTACGAACAGCTTTCAGTGCTATATCCAGGCGTTCCTGTCCGAGTTGCAGGTTGATCTCACGTTCGTATGTTTTCAGATAGCGACGAATCTTGGTGCGAGCAGCAGCAGTGCGAGCGAATGAGAGCCAATCACGTGTCGGATGAACAGTACGATTCACAATGATATCGACGATCTCGCCGCCCTTCAACTCGTAGTCGAGGGGAACAAGGCGTGTGACAAGACGACCCGTATCATCCATATTGGTGATAATGCGTGCGCCGGCACAATGATCACCCAGATCAGTATGAATTCTGTATGCCATATCAAGCGGAGTCGAACCACGCGGCAGGTCTTTGACCTCACCTTTGGGTGTGAACACAAAAATCTGCTCTTGAAAGATGTCACCCTTGACCGCCTCGACGAACTCATCTGCACCTTGCGGGAGAGCACGCTGCCATTCGCGTAACTGCTCGATCCACGTTACCATTTCGTGATACGAGAGTCGCCAGCTCGTCAACGAATCGCCAGAATTGCCAGAAACACGTTCGCGCAAATACCAGTAACTGGCAATACCATAGTCGGCGGTGCGCTGCATGTCATAAGTACGAATTTGAATCTCCGCAAGCTGGTTGTTCAAACAAAAAACAGTGGTATGCAGCGATTGGTAGCCGTTGAGTTTGGGCGTGGCGATATAGTCTTTGATGCGCCCATCTTTTGGTCGCCAGAGGGCGTGAATGTGTCCAAGCGCGAGATAGCAGTCGTGATCGCTATCAACCAGGATGCGAAAGGAGACGATATCATGCACCTCGCTGATGGCACTATGCGACTCACTCTCCACACCAGCCTGTTGACGTGGCATATCTTCCAGTTTACGATTGATACTAGCCAGGTTCTTCCAACGCACCGTGACCTCGGCATGAATACCCGCATGTGCCATCTCGTCGCGCAACGTCTGACAGACCTCATCGAGGTACGGCTGACGACGTATCATCTCCACCTCTACCTCGTGCGCCAACCATGCATACTTTTCGGGATCAAGGAAGCTCAAAACAAGGTCCTCTAACTCACCCTGCACAATCGCCATACCCAGACGACGCGCAAGGGGGGCAAAAATCTCGCTCGTCTCACGGGCCGTGCGTTCCTGCTGTATGGAATTCATGACACTCAACGTCCGCATATTATGTAAACGGTCGGCAAGTTTGAGGACAACAACACGTGGGTCTTCCGCCATTGCCAGCAACATTTTACGGACTGTCTCGGTCCGTTGATGACGTTTGTCTATGGGCGAAGGGAGCGTGCTATCGGCGCCGTGTTCTTTGCTCTGCTTTTCCGCGATAGCGTCGAATTTGGTTAAGCCATCGACAATATTTGCAACGGCAGGACCGAATAGCTCGCTCAACTCTGCAAGTGAGTAGTGAGTATCTTCCACCACGTCGTGTAGCAGGGCTGCGATAATACCATCGGCATCAATACGCATGCTTGCGACGAGAAGCGCGACTTCAAGGGGATGTTGAATATATGGCTCACCAGAGCGACGAATAGCCCCTCCATGTGCCTTATTTGCCAGGTCGTAGGCACGTTGAATCCCCTCCAGGTCTTGTGGTGCTAAGTACAGCCGAGCCTCCGCAAGCAAGGTTTCAAGGGTAAGCTGAGATGGGATCAATTTCGTCTCCCGCGACACTGTTTTCATAATAAAAGTCCAATTGTATAATACATAATGAAAAAGATAAAATAAATGCTCATACAATGAGTGACACATGTTGTTTCCCCTATTATAGAGGGGAATGAACATCTGTCAAGCAATATGTATTATCTCCTAGTTTGACATCCTCCCCACGCGTAAAACGCGGGGGATTCCCTCTCATCGCTAAGAGGGGCTTCCTGCTTCAACGGAGCCAGCATGTCCAGACTTTCGCCTGCCACGTCTTACAGTTCCTCCACAGGCATTGAGTGCCGAGAGCCCCTCGGTCACAATATTCTTGGCGGCGTTGATGTCCCTATCGTGACACACGCCGCACTGCGGACACACCCACTCACGTACCTCTAAGGGCATGTCCTCCATGAGAAAGCCACACCCGCTACACGTCTTACTGCTCGGATACCATCGGTCTATTTTCACGATGGTCCGCCCGTACCACGCCGCTTTGTACTCTAACTGCCTGGCAAACTCAGACCAGCCTACGTCTTGTATGGCTTTGGCGAAACAGTGATTTTTCAGCATGTTTTTCACGGCGAGCGATTCAAGACAAATCGTTTGGTTCTCACGTATCAGTCTTGTTGACAATTGCTGCTGAAAATCACGACGAGTATCGACTATCCTGGCGAGGAGACACGCAACCTTCTTGCGTGCTTTGTCACGGTTCTTTGACCCTTTCTTTTTCCTGGCATGGTGCCGTTGGAGCTTTGCTAACTTCTTTTCGTTGCGAACGTAGTATTTCGGGTTGTCTATCGTCTCACCATCGCTGGTGATGAGGAACGATTTGAGACCGACATCAATCCCAAGGTTCTTCTCCGTTATGGGAAGCGTAGCTATCTGTTCGTCAACCAGTATGGAGAGGAAATAGCGACCTGCGTTGTCCTTACTCACTGTGACAGATGAGGGGGTACACCCTTCTGGCAACGACCTTGACCACGCGATGTCGAGTGGCTCTTTCTGTTTGGCGAGCGTGAGGGTAGAGCCGTTCCACACAAACGCACTTGCCGCATAGGTGGCACTCTGTTTCTGATGCTTTTTGTGGTACGTGGGATAGTCGGTGCGATGCTCAAAGAAGTTGACAAATGCTTTGTCCAAGTGTCGCAATGATTGCTGTAACGGCACACTGGATACCTCAGCTAACCATGTCGTTCCCTCTTCTCTCTTCAAGGCCGTGAGTGCTGCTGAGAGGTCATGGTGATACAACCGGGTGTCATGCTCGAAGTAGGCCGTCGTCCGCAACTTCAATGCCCAGTTGTACACGAAACGACAACACCCGAAGGTACACGCGAGGGTGTGTACTTGTGATTGCGTTGGGTAAAATCGGTACTGGTAGGCACGTTGCGACATCTGCTACTTCCTTTTCTGCTTTGTGTGCTTCTCGACATGGGCGCGGACTATGGTGATGACCTCTCCATTGAGAGAGCGGTTATGGTCTTGTGCGACTATTTTTAGTTGCTCTAACAGGTCTACGGGAAACCTGATGGAGACTGATTTTTCTTGCTTGTTCATATATCTACTATATATTCAAATTAGATATATTTCAAGGAGATAGTCCCAACCCATCACGCCCCGTTAAGGAACGCCGCTCATATCCCCGTAGCTGGAAGCCAGGGATTTTACGCGGCCTCGGGATAAAGAGACGTAAAGCGAGCAAAGTAGATAAAGTAAAGCAGCCTAATCTCCTTACTATAAGAAACAGCGGAGCCGTGGAAACTTATTCCAGACGGGGGCAGAAGAAAATAGCAATAAAAATGAGGCACCGCCAGGAACACCCCCTGACTTTGCCTCTCCGTTCTGAAGAGTTTCCACACACATCTTCTTGCAAAGAATTGTGCCAGCACTCCACATAACAAAGCTATAGCATAGCGTATTTCTTAGTTACGGGCTACGCGAACCTTGTCGTAGCAAGGGCTACAGTAGACAGGGCGATCATTCTTGGGCAAGAATGGGACCTGTGTCTCAGAACCGCACTCAGCGCAAATAACTGTGTGCATCTCACGTGGAGCGCGTTCCGCTCTTCCACCTGCGCCACTCGACGAATTGCGGCGTGCTGTGCGACAGGAAGAACAACGACTGGGCTGATTCATCAGTCCTTTTTGCTGGTAAAACTCTTGTTCACCGGCGGTGAACACGAAATCGTTTCCGCACTCACGGCATTTTAGGGTTTTGTCTTCGAAGTTCAACTAGGGACCTCCTTGTGATATGTTGGTAGTCCTCCGGGTCCATATCCTTGCAGAGTTCACCAGTTGTTCTGTCCCCCTACCAGCGTGAGGAGGAATACTTGGACGACCACTGTATTGCGAGACCGAGACGGGATACCGAGAAAAAGCATACACTATTCATGCTCATTTTACAAGACATTTTGGGCACATTGTCAGCTAGCTAACAATTTCTTTATGAAATTTTTATGTGAATTTGTATGGTTAAGGACAAGTATCTGATATGTTATAGTGACAATAATTATTTTTGTGTGGAGACTCCATGAAACTTACTACTGAATTATACACGCAGCAATTCATCAGTTGGCCGAAAACGGGTAAACATATTCTTGGGCAATACGACGACCACTCTTTTGTTGTCTATCAAGCCTACAATACAGAGATTGGACGCTATGCGGCCTCGCACAACACCTTTGGAGGTCCATTCAAGTTCGACAGAATGAGTTGGATCAAGCCCAATTTCCTGTGGATGATGTATCTAAATTTTCCTTATCGGGTATAATATGCGAATGGCTCACCGCCGTTGCTTTTCTCAATTTTATGATGTTGTCTGGTGAAAGGCCGTATCTCTCTATTACCTGACAATCTTCAAGACTAAAATTTTTGTGAAGTTGCCATATTGCCGAGTTATCACCTGTGTAGATATGTTGTTTGCGATAAACACCCAAAGAGTTTGCCCTGTCTTGTATAGAGCCATAGCTCCTTGTTGGTATGAGTTTCATCAGTTCCGCTTTCGGGGTTGTTTGATACAGTCGGCGTACTATATCGACGTAGTAATGGGCTTTCTGCCACATCAACTCACACTGTAGCATCTTCTCGCTCCGCCTTTTAACATCCTGCTCACGCTGCATTGCGCCTTGTATGGCGTGCTGAGGAGTATCGAAGTGAAACTGAAAATATCCATGAATCGGTTCGGCATAGTACGCGAAAAACGAAAGAGGAATTCTAGGATGCTCCGTCTCCATGAAATGAATTGCTCGCTGTGCATGTTCAAACAATGCATTTTCAGTAAATTGCCAATCAGGTGAATTTGCCATATATTACTCTTCTTATGTATGCGACTCAACATTTCCTTCAAACGTATACTTTTTAAGCAGAGCAATAATTTCTTTCAATGCACACTGGTTAAATGTCATTCTCCCCAAACCTTCTACATCCAATTGATCAAAGACTGGTTCTTCAAGCCTTTGTACATCAAACGTTATGAAGGAAATCGAATTCGACTGAAATTGTCCAGTTGTAGAGGACCACGATGGAGGACTGATAATACTTATCTGGTCAGAATGCTGCGCTTTCTCATTTGGAGTGTAGAGATAAAAATCATTCGCCGATGAGTTGAGCAAGTGTGCGTTAAAGTGAAGAGCAACAAGTTCCTCTCTCTTCATAAGAGAAAAGTGAGAAGGCATATTACATTCCTCCTCTGATTGCTCTTTGACAAAGGATTCTAAGAAATCAATAAATATCAGAAATTCTGCTGGATAGATATGAATGGAGCCATCAGCATCATGTATTGCGTCAAAAGGCTTCCAAGCAAGAGCAACCTCTTCAATATGCATAAGCTGTACATCAAGCAAGAAATGTTCTTTGTTTCTTTGTCGTATACCAATAATGTTCCAATTCGTCATATCTTCGAGACGCCAGCCCTTGTCAAAGGTGTAATAGACGAATGTACCTTTTTCATCTTCTGTTTGACGAATTTTGAAGAATGATACGTCGTGGCCCAGTGACTCAATACTTTTTATGGCTGTCATGACAAATTCAACCTTTCTCAAGAACTCTCAGTTAATATTACTAGCATTTGTGTAAAATAGCAAAGTATTGCTGAAAGTTCATTAACCTCCACTCACTTAGGAAAAGCAATACTTGAGTGAAGGCTAATGAATTCGTTATGCCAGTGGCTATAGCATTTCTACTAAGCCAACTAGAGCAAACCAAACGTTTGTCTACCTAATAGCACACCTCTATGCTCACGCCTTCATCAGTTGTACTGAACTTGTAGCGTTGCTTGAATAAAAGTTCAGTATCACTACTCACAATATCAACGGGTATATCAGTAATACCAGCCAATTTAAAGGCATACAGTCGTCTATTGTCTAAACTGTACCATTCATCGTTAGCAAGGTTAGCTGGATCACCTGTATACCCGTACTTCGTTCTAGATCCCCATTTATCCATATCTCCAGTTTTTCTGAACACTCTGATCGGATCAAGATCGTCCGGCGACAAACTACCATCCTTCAAAGATTGTATGTTTTGTTCAACGGTATAGCCTTGACCTTGATTATCACATTGATGCTGAGTATAACGAACATCGTCAGGATTCATCCTTCTTCGCTCAGGAGGTGGAGGCGGAGCAAGTGAGTTTTTGGGCGATTTTATTCCTCCTCTGCCACCTCCTCCGCCTGTTTGCGTATGAGGGACAGTCCAAGGAGATGTCCACGATGTCGTTGGAGGTGGAGTCCAACCACCACCACCATTGCCTCCGCCGCCACCACCACCACCATTGCCTCCACCTCCCCCTGTAGAAGTGGAATGGTTCGTGCGATAGCGAGTCAAGGAATTGATCGCCGTCATCGGAGGTGACGCACCACCCCAATCAATCGTACCAGGAGCCAAATCTATTACTGGAGGGACCGTAAACCAGCCAACAACAGTAGCAATACCTGTACCAATCACTCCAATAACTGGAGTCAGCCAATTACCACTACCACCACCATTGCTACCATTATCATTCGCAATTTGCACCTCCCCTCCCATTTCTGCTGTAGGAATTTGGTGTCCCGTCGGGTCCGTCTCCGTCTCAGGGTTGCCGCCGACATAGGCATACGGGTCCATCCCTTGCCCATTGCCTTGTACCGTGTCCGCCGACAGGAACCGCCCCACCACTGGATCATAGTAGCGAGCGTTGTAGTAGTCTAACCCTGTCAAGCTATCATTGTACTGCCCCGTATAGCCCTTGCTTGTACCAAGACTACCTGACCACATAGCGTTGGTTGCCGTAGGGTCCATAGGCTTGATTACCCAGTACCGCAGCCGTACCCGCCGTGTTGCTCATGCTCGCCACGACACTGCCCAGTGTGTCAGTCAGCAGGAACGTCGTCGAGAGCGTCGTGGTCCCACTTAGGGTTCCCAGCAGTTTGCCGCCCAACGTGTAATAATAGGTGTTGCCTGTGTTGGTCGAGGTGGTACCAGAGCCGCTATACTGGTACTGATGCTCCTCCATCCCAAAGGCGTACACCGTGATCGTCGTATTCGTCCCATCGTAGGAGCGACGCAACACGCGACTGCCACTGCCATCGTACATGTACCATTCGGCCTGATTGCTCACCGAGCCGTTCCAGCGCACCAACAGGTCCTGCGAGTCATAGGTCAAGGTGCCGGTGGCACCCGTGGAGGTGCGCGTGTTCAGGTTGCCCCAACTATCGTAGCTGGCCCCGTAACTCTGCACCTTGCCAGTGGTATCCAAACAATTCGTATTGGTAGGATAGACCGAGGTGACTTGATGAGGCTGGTTCGTGTTGCAGTACAGGTACTGGTATGCCCCTTTTCCATTGAAGGGACCTTGCCACAGTTGCCCCAGATGCGTGTAGACGTAGCTACTGGTATAGGTCCCTCCCAAGCGCTGTTGAAACGGTGCGGTGCCGCAGGTGCCATTGCCTGCCGCGGGGGCGACAATTACTGTTACTGGCGAACACGAGACGGTTCTGCTCGTCGTAACAGAAGTTCTGCGTCTCGCTGCCACCCGATCCCGTTTGCCCTGGCACCACCGCTTGCGTCATGGATTGCGTCAGCACATTGCCCGCTGGATCGTAGCCCACCCCTTGACTGAAAATGGTGCCCGTCGAGCCACTGCCACTTTGCCACGTCGCCGTAGTACTGGCAGGTCTCAGGTCGCCATCGTAGCTGAAGGCAGTGGTCGCAAGCGAGGAACCGACCCCAGAGGTCGTCAGGTCGTTGACACTGCTCACCAGTCCCTGCGCGTTGTAGGAGAGCGTGGCGAGATTGGCTGTACCTACCGCGTTGTTGCTTACCCCGACCGAGACTCCTGTCGTGCCATCATAGGCGTGCGAGAAGGTATACCCAGGTTGCCCGCCGACCGTGGTCGAGGTTGTCATGACCTGATTGGCGTCGTTGTAGCTCGTCGTCTTCTCGTTCGTCGGCAGGCTCGGCAGGGTCAGGGTGCCATCCTGGACGGTTTCCTGTTGCCGCCCGGTGATACTGCGTCCGCGCTGGTCGTACTGGAACGTCTCCTTGACCTCGCCCTTGCTGCCCTCGGGAGCAGGGTAGTAGGTGATGGCATACGTCTGGGTCAGGCGACCAACCGCGTAGTTGGTGCTCCCCCAACTGGTCCCCGTCAGATCGGCATCATAGGTGTTCTTGACATAGGGTTCGGTGTTGGCAGAACACGCTCCCAGTGGATCGGGAGTTGGTACCGTACTTTGCGAACAGCCGAGGCGTCCCAACAGGTCGAAGCTATAGCCCAGGGTACGTGTCCCGGAGACATCGCTGGTGACACGTCCATCAGCATCGTAGCTGTAGGTGTGAGTGCCTCGATCAGGATCATTGAGGCTGATCATGTGCCCCAGATCGTCGTAGCCTGTGGTGGTGGTGACACTGGTCACGCTTTGCCCTGTTTGCGGGGCAAGGTCCGTCACTTGCATCGAGGTCTGTTCGTTAAGCACGTTGTACTGCATGCTCTTCTGCTCGTTGACCGAGAGCGTGCCGCCATTGACGCCACTGTCGTACTGCACGTAGCGCACCCGTCCCAGCCCGTCGTTGTAGTTCAGCACGACATGGTTGTTGGGGTCGATGCCCGTAGTCACGCTGTAGGTGTTGCTATCACCGCTGACCGTACCTAGTCCATAGGTAGTACACGAGGTAGCGTTGCTGCCCAGCGAGGCACAGGCAATGCCTGGTACCGTCGGTGGGTTGAACAGCGCATCTTTGGTGGCAATCGTGCGTCCTAACGCATCAGCAAAGGTCGAGGTGCCGCCAGGAGTTGCTCCCGTGTCGTCGGTGGCACCATTGGGATCGAGCCACGTGCTGCGACTGATGACGACGAAGGGCTGACTCTGGAAGGTCGAGTGGTGCAGGTCGTCATACACGAGAAAGGAGACGGTTGTATGGGTCCCATCAGGTCCCGGTACCAGCGTCTCGACCTTGCGTCCCAGGCTATCATAGAAGGTCTGCGTCACCGCGCTACTGTACTGCGACGTGTTGCTGTCCATCTCGAAGCAGGGCTACGTGGTACTCCCAGGGATGCTGCTGGCACAGGTCGAGTTGGTCGAGGATTGACTGGTATAGGCTCCCGTCTCTCCTGGCTGGCTCACCTGTACCGTATGCTTCCCATTACTGCCACTATTGGTATCAAAGCTGTAGGCCGTCTTGGTCTGTTGCCCATTCGCATCTTGTTGCACCGTTGGCAATAAGCCCTGTGTCGAGTCGTAGGTGTTACTGCTTTGCTGAGCAAGAGCATTGGTACTCGTCAGTGGCATCGCAGCATTGCTATCATAGGTCGTACACGCGGTATACGTACTCGCAGTCCATGCAGCCGACATGAGTGCAGGTTTGGTTGCAAGCGTACACCCTTTGCTGGTGTAAAGCGAAGGAGTTGCTTGCGCGACGCCATCGACCCCTGCGACCACGTTGCCATACACGTCATAGTCCGTGTAGGCCGTGATGCTTGGATTGGTTTGGGCCGCACAGTCGCTGTTGTTATAGGTTTTTGCCGTCGTCAGCCACCCTGCTGAAGGCGTTATATTTCCTGCTGGTGCCCCTTCGTCATAGATATGAGAGACGCACTGCCAGATGTGCCCACTACTATCGTCTACCTCACTCTGTTTCGCCTTGTCAACAGTATAGTAGACCCAGCCGCCAGAGTCCGTGGTATCGTTGGTAGAGTAACTCCATTTCTTGGTCAATGTGGACGCGTTCGAGCTGGTTGTCACATCCCTGGTCATGTTGTGATAGCCAGCCGTGAGTCCACCACCTGTATTCGGGTTGAAGTCGTCGTAGGTATAGTCATGCTGCGTCCACGGCGCGTTGGTGGTGCCGCTCCCCGTCCCATCGTACTGCGTGGTGCGACTCTTGAGAATCATCACCTCACACGGGTTGTAGACAGGGCTGAGAACGCCGATACACGAGTTCGGATTGAGCGTATAAGTGTTGACCTTTTTGCTCAGCAGCGCACTATCGACCGCTGCATTGCCCGCGTAGACATCCTCCTCGAAGAGGTGTCCAGAGTTGTAGTTGCCACTATTGGAGTTCGGAGTACCCCAGCCCTCGGTGCTGAAGTAGCTATCGACGGTCAGGTCTTTGGCGGGACTGGTGATCGCGACCACGTTGAAGCCGTGAAACTCCGAGTGATAATAGTCCTGCCAATCGGTATCTTGAGCACCACTATTGGTCGGTATCCAGCTATCGACGACGCAATCCGTCTGTCCCGGCGGGGCCGTGCCCGTACCCGTTCCAGTCGGACAGGTCGCGCCCCCGACAACGGCGAGGCGATAGGCATACGTCGTCGTGGCAGGTTGCAACGCTGTCGCGCTACTATCGGTGCCCCATGCACGAGTCTGCGTCACTACCTGCTGGCTCCATGCACGTTCTTCGGGATGCAGATAGGCACCAACACACTGCGTACTTGCTGGATCGTTGCGATGCACCCAACAATAGAGCGGGTTGTGGCGATCATCGACGTTCGAGCCATTGACCACATACGGCGTGCCATGTGTATTGCCAAAGGCTGTCCCATAGTCGATATGTCCACCAACACCTGTATTGCTATCGACATAATCGGTCAGATACTGCCAGAAGGTTTGTCCACCATAGGGTTGTGTGCCATTTTGCACTGTGTGCTGGCTATCGAAGTAGACATCCTGCAAGCCACCGCTATAGGTGAACAGTAGAGGCTTGAGATCGTGCGCTGTGCCATTTTGATACACATGCGGCACGACTTTGGTCAGCAAATGCTCTCCAGAACAGTCGATGCCGATGAGAGTATACGGGTCTTTACAAAACGTTGTCACCCCATTTCTGGTGAAGCCATCTTTGGAGTAGGGACCATCTTGATAGCTCATACTGTAGCCGTAGGCTTTACTGCCAGTGCTATCACTCCCGACGTAACTCGTGACGCTCTGCAACGTCAATGTACTCATCACAGATGGTGCAGGAATCGATCCACCATCGGCAGGATTGGGATCGTCACAGCGCAGCGTGGTTGTGGTAGGTGGCGCACTGCTACAATTGTAGTTATTGCCATACGCCGTTGCCCACGGCGCACTGGCTGTCGGGGCGAGATACGAGAAGTCAACGGTTCCATTATAGGTACCAATGCGATTGTAGTCGCTGCCATAACTCGTCCCATAGACGATCTGCTTGATGGCAGCATCACGCACACTGGTATAACCGCTTACGGTCGCTTTGTCTTGCAAGTAGAAGACTTGAATGAGCTTGTAGTTCGCGTTCGGACCTTCGTTGGGCGCGATAATGCGATCAAGGTCCCAACGATAGTTGTGTTGCCCCGTCGAGTCGGTGCGATATTGCAACGAGTCGGCGGTACAGCCAAGTTCGTAGGCAGTGCCAGAGGTATCCCACACATGGAAACAAATTTGGTTGGTAACAACACTGGTAATTCGCTGAATTTTGAGACGCGAGACATGCTCGGTCTGATAGTAGGTACCTGTTGTAATCGTCGTATCCTGAATCAGTCGATCACCTGTATTAGCGACACCGCTTAGGAAGTACCACGTTCCAGGTGCCGCACCAGAGGGATAGGTGTCAGCACTGATGGAGCCAAGTGAGAGCGACCAGCCATCACCAGCACTGCCAGCAGGGGAGGTGCGGCTATGACGCTCGTTAGGACCACTACTGGAATAGCTGAGTGAGAGTTGTGGCGAGAAGCCCGCGGGACCTGGAGGGACCTGCAGAGGATAGCCATACGTCAGTTGTCCGGCATTGCCACCCACCGAGGCAAGATGGGGCGTTGGTGGACTCTGGTTCTGAGCATCGCCACCACCCACATCGAGCGGTGCTGGGCCAAGCGTGTTACTTTGCGCGGTCAGCGTGTGCGCCTTTGCATCGTTGGTCATGGGCAGCACAAAATCGCTCGTTGGCTGTTTGGCCTGTTGCGCGGATGCGAGCAGCGTCGGCCAGACGGCAACGAGATGACCAGGGTCCAGGTCTAACGCGGTCACTTCCGCGACCTGATAGTGATAGAGAAAGGTGACGGGCTTGAGCAGCTTGACACCAGAGACAACGCGTTGCTGAGCATCGCGCACCTCGACCTGATACGCCCCGAGCAGATTGATCTGCCCCACATAGTGGCCGTGCAGTTGCGTGATGTGCAGCGACAGCGTGCCACTCGCCGCCGTTGTTCCTTTCCCAGCAGGAACAACGGCCTGTGAGAGATCGAGCGAACTAGCTTGAATCTGCACCTCTAAACGCCCATCGCTGCTCTTCACATCGAGCGTGGCACCGCCAGAAGCTGCAACACGACCTCCAATCTTCGCGCCCGCAACGACATCCTGGTCGAGCGTCTGCACAATCGGAATCATCTTCGCAGGCTCCGCGCTCGGCGGTAGCTTGGTATAGTTTGCTGGTTTATCGTGGGGAGAAAGAGGAGCCGAGGTGCCTCTGGGCACCTTCTGTAAGGGACCACGGTAGACGGTATCGGATCGTCCCTGCTGCAAAAATTGTTTCATTGTATGTGACGCAGGAACAACGGGCGGTTTTTTGGGTCCTGCCGCGAAGACTTGCGGCACAGCAACCGTCAGGTTGGCAAAGACACCAGAAAACAGAAGCAGGCATAAGAGACTTACAGACACCAGTGAAGAACGCGTTCGACGCGGCCTCGATGAGGGGGGACGCGAACTAGTAGAGCAAGAAGCCATGAAAAAATCTCCTATAAACTTACATATAGAGACAGATGTAAATACAAGAGACGCACTACAGAAATGCCCACAACGAACACAAAAGAACACCCCTCAAGCATAACTGGAAAAAGAGGCAATGTCATGGCTTGCAGACATACCTTTTTCTAGCTTCTTGACGCTATGTTTTATGGCGTCTACACACCATATACAAAAAATGGAGGAAACGGGAATTTACACAGGCGACCACAAGGGACATGGTCTCAACGCATTACACGTATTTGACCGATAGTGTCCCTTGTGGTCGCCCGTTGGTCTAATATCCATTCGTTGGTAGTCTAACTAATCCCCCCGTTCATCCAATACCAGAATATTACGGATTGAGCGGGGAAAATAGCTTTAATTGAAATGCGACCATGAGAATATCGCTCTCGCTATTCACGTGCAAGATATTGTAAATAGCCTGCCGATGTTTCTGCAATGTCGAGGAGGTTATGTGAAGCTTCTGCATTATTTGCTCTTTTGTATTTCCTCGACAAATAAGCTGCAACACCTCCCATTGTTGTTTAGTAAAATCTGATTGCGATACAGAAACACTCTCTGGTATGGGAACACTTCTACGTGCATGCTCCTGTACTATCCAATGAAGCTCATAGGTAGAGAACACAAACCCACACAGCCATGCAATCATGACAAAAGTTGAATCCTGAAGCGCACCCTGTACAACGTTCTCATTAAGAAATACTAGTAGCATTCCATAGACCTTACTATCAAAGCAAATAGGAACTTTTCGAGCGTAGGTAAAGTTTGACGGTTTGCTCTCTCCATCAAATAGAAGCAACGCCTGTCCTTCTGTAGAAGCAACAACTTCTTGACGTAAGCATACGAGCAAGTCCTTTCTTTGCACATGTAGTTGTTCGCAAATTTTCATAAAGCGAGCGAAGACTGTTTTTTCATCAAATTCATCAGAACTCCCCAATGTTCTTTGCATGACCAAACACCTTTCAACTATTAGACGCAACACGCGCAATCCCCTGCTATCTCTATAAATTCGATGAAACAATTACACGAAAGCTACTTGTAAAGGTGCAAGAGCATTTCTACGAACTTCCCGTGTATCATCGCTATCAATAACCGATACAGGAAGATTAGCGTCATCGACACATAAATCTACAGAGCATAGCGTAAAAGTCGCTCACTCAATGTATATACTATTTTATTACTATTTGCAAGTTTTGATACACAGGATACAGATGATTTAGCAAGTCTATGGTAGACATAATATAGGTACGCAGGCGACACGAGGGATCGCCCATTAGAAAACTCAAGTCGTCGTTGAAATAATTCTGTACAAGTTCACACATCACATAAAAACCTCCTCCCCTTGACGGTAATGAGAGAATACACCTAGCAATTGCATACTCTTGAAAGACATAAGAAGACACATGCCACCATTTTCATTTACAATTGACGCCGAATGCCCCGATACATGGGCGCGAGCCGCTACCATTCAGACGACGCACGGCAGCATTCACACACCTATCTTCATGCCCGTTGGCACACAGGCGACGGTGAAGAGCGTCTCACCGGAGGAGTTGCACGCGGCAGGCGCACAGATTATTCTCTCCAATACCTATCATTTGATGCTGCGACCAGGCTCCGAACTGGTCGCGGACTTCGGTGGTCTGCACTCGTTTATGCACTGGGACGGCCCCATTCTCACCGATAGCGGCGGGTTCCAGGTGTGGAGCCTGGGTCATTTACGCAAGTTGAGCGAGGAGGGCGTTACCTTCAAATCGCATCTCGACGGCTCGGCGCACACACTCACACCTGAACGCGTCATGCAGATCGAGGCCGAGCTGGGTGCCGACATCATTCTGCCGCTCGACATCTGTGCCGCCTACCCATGCCCTTTATTAGAGGCAAAAGCAGCGATGGAACGTACTCATCGCTGGGAGGAACGTGCGCTGCTCGCCAAAGAACGCTACAATCCCGCACAGGCTCTTTTCGGCATTGTACAGGGAGCCTTTGAGCCAGAATTGCGCCACGAGAGCGCGGAAACCATCGGCAACATGCCCTTCCCTGGTCTCTCTATCGGCGGTCTCTCTGTTGGCGAACCAAAGGCGATGATGTGGGAGATGCTCAACGTCGTCACACCAGCATTGCCGCGCAATAAGCCGCGTCACCTGCTCGGCGTCGGCTCACCTGAAGACCTCGTGGTAGGCGTCGGTCTCGGTATGGATATGTTCGATTGTGTGCTACCGACACGCGTCGCACGACACGGCGGACTCTTCACACGCCAGGGCCGTGTCAGCATCAAGGGGGCGCGTTTCCGTGCTGAGCATGGTCCCGTCGAGCTTGGCTGCGATTGCTACACCTGCCGCAACTATAGTGCCGCTTATGTCCACCATCTCGCACGTACCGAAGAGCAACTGTACTATCGTCTCGGCAGCATTCACAATATCCGTTTCATGTTACGACTCGCAGGTGAACTACGCGCCGCAATTCTCGCTGGAACCTACGTCGCGTTCCGTGACGAATTTCTCGCCACTTATATGCCCGCCTCCGAACAGGTACGCGAAGCCCAGCGCGAAAAATGGAAAATGGCACGCGCAAAACAATAAGGAGACACCGATGCCTACAACTCAATACCGTTTCATCAGCACGGAACCACTGGATGCGGCGTTAAACATGGCAATTGACGAGGCCATCCTGACGCACTATCTCAAAGAGCAGGTGCCACCTACACTACGCGTGTTCCGCTGGACACAAACAGCGATTACGCTCGGTCGTTTCCAGAATATCGAACGTGAGATCGAGCAAGAGCGTTGTCAACAGCAAGGCGTGAAGCTTGTACGACGGCCTACTGGTGGACGTGCCGTCTATCACCGCGATGAATTCACCTATAGCCTTGTGATTGGTAAACGTGAGAACACCCCTGCAGGCGTTGTCGCCGCCTATGCCTATCTCGCACAGGGACTACAGGCCGCTTTGCAGCATCTTGGTATTGCCTCGGAACTGAGCGAGGAGCATGTCAGCAAGAACCCATCCGCCGCCTGCTTTGCATCCTCGACTCAGGCGGACCTTACCGCCAACGGCTTCAAAATTATCGGAAGTGCCCAGGTCTGGAAAGACGATGGCTTGCTCCAACAGGGATCGCTGCCACTCGACGACCACGCCGCCGAATTTTTCTCCTTCCTGCGCTTCCCAAACGAGACTGCACGCGCCGAAGCACTCGCACTCTATCAAACAAAGACAACACCTCTGCACGCATTCGTCCCTGATGTAACGAGAGAGCAGGTGGCAGAAGCGTTCGCCACAGGTTTCGGTGCTGCACTACACACAGAGTTTGTACAAGCAGCATTAAGTCAATCGGAGTGGAACATGGCGCACCAACTTGCCGAAGAGAAATATAATAAAATTGTGTGGATGAAAGAGCGGATATCCTTAACCTGATGGAATTATGAATACAGAGGAAATAACGTGGATATCTGTAGGGGCCATTATTCATAACGCCCTCGTGCCGACACACAATGATGGCAAGGATTGAGGGAAGTACCTAATGATGGGGAAATGGGGTCGATGGGGACGAGGGCGTTATGAATAATGGCCCCTACAGGTCGTATGTTCGTGCTACTAGATGATGCCATAGGAAATTGGCATCGACACGTTGCGTCCATAGGAGATGTGAGGTACAATAGGCGCAACGTTCAGGTTTCAAAATACACAAGGTCGCCACATATATCGTCACCTTAGAAGGAGAATAGTGCGCGTGAGCATGTCTATAGACACGGCGCGGAGAATATTGGAAGCCAGCAAACAACGTGCCAGAGAATTACGTAGTCCAGTGAGCATCGCCATCGTCGATGCCGGAGGACATCTTGTCCTTTTTGAGCGCATGATGTCTCCCTATGGCTGGGCGACCGGAAATATCAGCATTGCGAAGGCAAGCACCGCCGTAATGTTCAATCAATCTACTGACGCCGTTGCACAGTGGGGCGGCGGCATCCCCGGTTTCGCCTCAAGTATGGCAACAATGACCGAGGGGAAATTTATTATGGCCGCTGGCGGCTGGCCTATCCGTTCAGGTGGTGCCACCATTGGTGGTATCGGTGTCAGTGGTGGTAATGCACCTGGCCGTGATGATGAGATAGCGCGTGCGGGTATCGCGGCAATCGAAGCACAGGCAGTGCAGATGCAACAACCAATGCCACAACAGCCAGTACAACCACCACCAGCTATTGCATCCCAATCCTTGCCACCTATCTCTTCTACACGTCCTGTTGCCCCATCCGTACCATCCGTACCATCCGTACCATCGTACTCGTCAAACGAGATACCGCTGTACTACCAGCCAGCACAACAGCAACCACTACCATCACAACAGCCAGTCGAGCGTGCAGCAACACCAACACCACACCTTGATTCACAAGATCAGCCAGATGGCATAAAAAATAGCGTCACAAACCAGGATGATCCTTATGCGGACAGTACAATTAATCAGTTCAACCCAGAGCGTTCGGGAGACCAACAAGCATGAGCCAAGACTATTCCAATAGCAAACGTGCAAGAAGAGCAGCACGTTCGCAGCGCAACAAGCCCATCCTCGTCACCACCACAGATAACGAAGTGGGTAACATAGAAGACGAGCGTTCTACCATAGGAACGGCAACACAAACAATCGACGAGCCAAATCCACTCGTTGTCCCTGCACCAGAGCCTGTCGAACAGCCTGCGCGGAGACTTCCACGTTTCTTCTCGAATGTGAAAAAGAGCGAGGAAGATACCGACCAAAAAGAGGCGAAGGAAGCTGAAGTCGTACAAGCGCGACTCGCGCGTGCCACACGCGGCAAAGCAGGCACTGAAGTTTCACCTTCTAAAGCAGTTACAGTTGAAGGCAAAAAAGTGGCACCTGCTACTCCCGCTAGACCTGCACCTGCCAAACCGCAAGGAATGTTCAAAACACGCTACATCATCGGTATGGGCGTCTACCTTATCGCTGCAGACTTTCTCGGTCTATACGTGCAGAAGCTTCTTGTCTCTCTTGGCATGGAAAAAGAACTGGTACCGCCAATTACCCTTTTTGGTGGGAAATTCCACATCATGACTTCGACAATTGTGTTCCTGGCGTTACTCGTCATTATCCTTGTTCTACTCGCACGCTTCGATCTCATTCCCCGCAGTCTCGGTGGTACGTCAAGCGCACGGGGACGCTTAGGACAGCCACAAACAAGAGGTAATGGCACAACCACGCAAGGCGAGAGAGTTATCCCGCCGACAACACGTCAGGGCGTCAAAGGAGCTGATGACACACTCTATCAACAGTATCGTAACAATCAGCGCAAAAAGAAGTAAGGCATACTGTGTACATTATGTATAGCTTACCTATACATAATGTACACAGTATTGGTTTTCTGTAAAACGTTCTTGACTTATTTGGAGAGTGTGCTTATAATCAAAGCAGAGACCAGAAAAACTGGGTCGAGAAAGTATACGAAATTATCATGAATCTCAGCTATAAACAACCAGTGCAACAGAATAGCTTTTATTATTGGTTTAGCCCCCCGGCATGATGGTGGGCCTTTTTAGGCTGAGCGACACGAACCACCAGCATGCTGGGAAAGCAGAGGATTTCTTCCTCTGCTTTTTTGTTTCCCAAAACGTAAGGGTCTAATTTGTACGGGTCTAATGTATTACACCCACTCATTGAAAAGAGGATTTGTCCCATGATTATCACCATTCGTAGCCAAGCCACTAGCGAAGAACGTTCGCACTTGATGACCCAGGTATGTCGTATCACGGGAAGCCTACATCCCATCACCACAACAGTCATGGATGGGCGCGAACTGCTTATTCTTGATGGTACACAGCTTGACCACGAGGCCCAGGCACTACTGGGCGAGCAAACGGCGGTAGAACGCATTACACGTGTCAAGACCGCCTACAAGCTGGTCAGTCGCGCATTTAAAGCCGAGGACACGATTATAGAGGTTGGTAACGGTCACAATTGCGAGCAAGTTCTTATCGGTGGCCCCGCGCCAACGATTATCGCAGGACCTTGCGCCGTCGAGAATCGGGAACAACTCCTCACAACAGCACACGCGGTCAAATGTGCAGGTACACACATTCTACGTGGCGGCGCATTCAAGCCGCGCACCTCGCCCTACCAGTTCCAGGGGCTTGGCATCGAAGGACTGCTCTTCCTGGCAGAGGCACGCGCCGCAACTGGTCTCCCCGTGATAACGGAGGTTATGGAACCTGATCTCGTCGAGACCGTCGCACAACATGCAGATATCTTGCAAATTGGTAGCCGTAACATGCAGAACTTCCCCTTACTGCTCGCGGCTGGACGCCACGCGGAAAAACGGCCCGTTCTGCTCAAACGTGGCCTCTCGGCAACAATTGACGAATGGTTGTTGGCGGCAGAATACATCATAGCGGCTGGCAATCCCAACGTTATCCTGTGCGAGCGCGGTATTCGTAGCTACGACCAGCACACGCGCAACGTCCTCGACCTCGCCTGCGTCCCCCTCCTACACGAATTGACACACCTTCCCATTCTCGTCGATCCAAGTCATGCTACAGGCAAACGTGAACTCGTCCCCACGATGTCGCGTGCCAGCATCGCTGCCGGTGCTCATGGCCTGATTATCGAGGTACACGCGGACCCAGACAATGCCCTCTGTGATGGTCGCCAGTCGATCACGCCTCCACAACTACAAAAAATTGTGCGTGAGGCGCAGATGTTGACACAGATGATGCACGAGGAGGTAATGACAAAGGTAGCATAAGCGAATGACAAAGGTAGCATAAGCGAATGACGGGAATGCAAGTGACATGACAGGGCTTGCCCCTGTCATGCGAACGCAATCTTCAACCCCTTAAAATCACCCTATATCTTGTCTATTCTCTCTCGACTCATCTTACGTGATATGGTATACTCGTTATACGTAGAGAGGGCTAGTTTAGAATACTTGGTCGGGACAGACCAAAGGCTTGAGGTAACACTATGCCAACACGAATTATTATTGCAGATGATGAAACGATTCAGCGCATGGACCTGAAAGATGTGCTGACAAAGCAGGGCTATCTCGTGGTCGGTGAAGCAGGAGACGGTTTGAGTGCCGTCAACCTGGCCCGCGAGTTACGACCAGACCTGGTAATCATGGACATTCGGATGCCCGATATGGATGGCATTGCCGCCGCTGAGACCTTGACAGCAGAGAAGATCGCACCAGTGTTGTTGCTTACGGCCTTTGGAGATCAACCCCTTGTCGAACGCGCCAAAGAAGCGGGCGTTGTCAACTACATTGTCAAGCCATTGCGTGAGAGTGAGGTTACACCTGCAATCGAGGTAGCACTCGCACGCTATAACGAATTTCGCACACTTGAAGAGAAGACACGCACGCTGACCGATCAGCTTGAGACACGGAAGATTGTCGAACGCGCCAAGGGTCTCCTGATGGAGAAGCAAGGCTTATCCGAGTCAGATGCGTTCCGTAAGATTCAAAGGGCGAGTATGAACAATCGCAAATCTATGCGTGAAGTTGCGGAGGCCATCCTCCTCACCAACGAAATGTAGACGACGTTCTGTAGGGGCCATTATTCATAACGCCCTTGTCGCAACACATGTCTAGGCCAGGGCGTTATGAATAATGGCCCCCTACAAAGACCCTTATCATTTTTGATTTGCAAGAACACAACATATTGTAATACTATATAGAGATAGAGCAGCTATGTCATCGCTCACGAGTACAGAAAATACCGTTCTCATTGTTGGCATTCGTTTTCGCCCCGCCGGGCGCATCTACCATTTTGATCCGCAGGGGCAAACGTATACTACTGGACAATACGTCATCGTCGAAACGGTACGTGGCATAGAAGCTGGTCGTGTGGTAATTGCTACCAAGAAAATTGCCGAAGGTGATCTCAGCGACCCGCTCAAGCCCATTCTCCGCGTCGCCACTGAAGATGAACTACGTATGATGCTCTCGTTCAAAGGAAAAGAGAAAGAGGCGGTCGTGATATGCGGTGAGCGTGTCATGCAGCACCAACTGCCCATGAAACTCGTCGAGGCTGAATACACCTTTGATGGAAGTCGCCTAACATTTTATTTTACCGCTGAAGAGCGTGTAGATTTTCGTGCCCTTGTGCGTGACCTTGCGGCCACCTTTCGTACTCGTATCGAGTTACGTCAGATCGGCGCACGCGATCAAGCTAAGCAGCAAGGCGGTGTTGGTCCTTGTGGTAAGACGCTCTGCTGTAGTTCCTGGATTACCGAATTTGGTGTTGTCTCAATCAAAATGGCAAAAGAACAGGGTCTCCCACTCAACCCGTCGAAAATCTCTGGCGTCTGTGGTCGGCTCCTCTGCTGCCTCTCCTATGAAAATGACAACTACATTCAGGCAAAACAGCAAATGCCGCAAATTGGTTCCATGCTCTCAACGCCCAGTGGCACTGGCAAAGTCGTTTCGGTCAATGTACCTAAAAACGCTGTTGAAGTCATGCTTGAAAGCGGCATGACCATTCAAGTACCCGTAAGCATACCAGAAGACGCTGCTGCCCAGGCATGCAAAACAGGGAGTTGTACGGGCTGTGGTGTTACAGGTGGAGGTGGCTCAGGGGGCGGTTGCGGCTCATGTGGTAGTGGCGGTTGTGGCAGTGGCGGCTGTAAGACTCAGAAGAGTGGCGGCGGTTGCGGCTCACGCGGCGTAAAACAAAAACTTCAGGTGTAACAAGCAACGACGAGAGGAAGGTATACATACCCATGCCTTTAGACAGGAAAGACTCAGGAGCTACCTGGCAAGGTCCTCAATCCCATAAAGTTACTGAGGTGCCACCAGATGCTCCCTGGGAACCATCAGACGAAGATGCCATTCCGTCAGACCAAACGGAGCAAGAGTTAGATACAGACCCTTCAGATACAAGCGCACTACATCTTAATGCAGACAACCCAGACGATGATGAGGGCGAGGCTCAAACAACCTCCGCACGCACGGAACTTATGAATCAGTTTGGCTATTATGCTTCATTTATCCTGACACCACTACTCTTTGCAGGTCTGACAAGCCTTCTTGTGTTACCAATTGTGGCAATGAACCATGCGAAACTGCCACCACAAACACTATTTCCCCTTGCACTTATCATTATTGTTATTGCCCTTGCTCAAGGTGTTGCAATTTATTATGCAGGAACCAATAATGGCCTATGGGCAGTCTATACCGTCGCAGGATTTTTCCTTTTTGTGCTTGTCGGTTGCTTTGCACTCTTTGGTCCCGTCACAGGCATCATTATCTTACTGCTTCTTATCGGTATCTCTATTTTCCTATCACGACGCTATATCCATTCAGTAAGCGAGGGCTACGTAGATATTGTGCGTTCCTTTGGCAAATATAGCCGCACACTCTACCCCGGCTTCAATGTTCTCCTACCCTGGGAAAAGGTGTCGGATCATCTGCATACTACCGAAACTGTATGGCAAACACCTGTACAACGTGTACAGATGACACGCGACGAAGATGTATTATTGCGTGGCACTATCACCTATCAGCTACAACCCGAAGACGCTCACCTTGCCGTAACCAATGTGCAACATTGGGAAAAGAGCCTCCACAATCTTTTCATCGCATCGCTACAAACCATTGCCGCGACCTTCACACCAGAAGATTTTATCGCGTGGCCGCAAGGAATGCATACCCGGCCAACGCATGGCAGCACTATGCCACTAGCGGAGGGCGAGCCACGTTGGGAGCAGGTAAATGGCCTGGTGTACCAACGTATTCGTGACCGTGTAGCTCTCTGGGGTGTTCTTATCAACGAGGTACGCCTGCACGACATTTTCCTTGCATCACATGAAATTGCGGCTTCACCGAATGATACAACGGCACCTGTGGCCCAACAAAATACGAACTCGCCTGCACCACAGCAGAAGTCACAAAAGCAAACAGCGCAATCACAGCTACAGCAGCCCGTAAGAGAGGCCGTCCCATCGCAACAATCAGTACCAAATAATGTGCCAGTTCCAAAGGGGTTAAAAGAAGATATTCTTCGTAAAGCATATACCGAGGTCAAGAATGGCAATATCAAAGAGCCAGAAACCATTCGCAATCTTGCAGCTCAATTCGACACCGTTGCACGTACTCCAGAATTAAATGAGTCGTTCACATTTGATGCTGCACATGCAGCCGCCAATCTCTATGCCGAGGCAAACCGCCGCGAAGAAGAGGCCGATGCCAACGCGGGAACGCTCTTTACCGACGAGACGAAGCCCGACTGGACAATTCGTCGTCCTACCGACGAAAATCTCATGGCTGGCGGCTAGTAACGCTCAACCGTAGGGGCCATAATTTATTACGCCCTCGTCCCTGTTGATCATTGGGACGAGGGCGTAATAAATTATGGCCCCTACCTAGTTCTTGGCCAGGGTTGTTGCAACCTTTTCCGCTTGTCCTTCTTCCATCGAACGAAGAGCAGAGAGCGCTTCGTTAGAAACAACTTTGTTTACCTCTGGATCGAATACAACGTCGTCACGTTTGCAATAACGCAGCTTGTTCCATGCAGCCGTTGCACGGTCCCATTCTGGGAAACGCTCCGTTGCCTCGGCATCGCCCTTCACCACACGTTGGAACGCGATGTAGGATGTCACAAGCGCACTTACAATGCAAATGAGCGTCAAAGCGACAAGCACCACCATCCACGCCGGATTGAAGCTCGCCTCTAATCCTCCAATAAGCACAACAATGAGAAAGACACAAATGCCCACGAGAACGGCACACACAAGGATATACGGCATCATCGCTACGCTGCGCGTCGGCATATCAGGCGGTGCAGCACGTGCAACACCCGAATCATACGCTTGCGCCATTGTCATCACCATGTCATCTTGATGACAAACAGGACATGTTACTTTTTCTGCTTCAGCAGACGCCATAGAAAGACCCTCCTTATAAATAAGACATAACAGTCGCACTGGAATGCATATATTGAGCAGAGATTGCTCTATTTATTTCTTTGTCACAGGTAGCATAACACGTTGTGGCTCTTTCGACAATATTTTTTCTCGTTTCAATCCGAGCTTTTGCTCCCTTGACAACAACGAGGAGATGTATTACTGTACTTCTGATAATAATAATACGAACAAATGTTTGACTGAAAAGGATGGCACCCTAGCATGACCCTTCCGTCTTACCTTTTTTGCGATACCTGTGGTGCGGCCAATCGTACACAGGCCACCTTTTGTAAGGCATGCGGTCAACATCTCTCCACACCACAGCCATCTACCTCTATAACGCCTGGACCAACCATTTCTACTACACTCACTGGCCTATTGATGCAGCAGCATATCTTGAAGCAACGCTATGTTGTGCTGGCACAGGTAGGACGTGGTGGCTTCGGTGCCGTCTATAAAGCGGCAGATACTCAACTTGGGAGTCGGGTCGTCGCCATCAAAGAGATGAGCCAGAGCAGCATGAACACGCAAGAATTGCAAGAGGCTACCAGCGCGTTCAAGCGCGAAGCACTGATGCTTGCCAGCCTGAAACATCCCAACTTGCCGCACATCTATGATCAATTTACGGACATGGGTCGCTCATATCTTGTAATGGACTTTATCGAAGGCAAGACGCTGGAGGAACACCTGGTAGATTTGCAAGGTAGCCTGCTCCCCATCGACAAGACACTTGACATCGGCATACAACTCTGTGATGTCCTTACCTATCTGCACTCGCTTCAACCGCCAATCATTTTTCGCGATCTCAAACCCGCTAATATCATGCTTACCCTTACAGGACATATCTATCTGATCGACTTCGGCATTGCACGGCACTTCAAGCCTGGACAAACAAAGGATACTACTGCCCTCGGCTCAACTGGCTATGCCGCCCCCGAACAGTATGGTAAGGCACAGACAACGGCCCGTGCAGATATCTACGGCCTCGGCGCAACGCTTCATCAACTTCTCACGGGTCATGATCCGTCAGAGTCGCCCTTTACCTTCTCGCCTCTTGTGCTGAAAAATCAACCGACACTGGCTGGCCTCGATACCCTCATCGCGAGTATGGTAAGCGTCGATAGTAGTAAACGTCCAGCCAGCGTTCTGCTCGTCAAACAAGAACTGCAACGCATACAGCAGCATGTGAGACAAACGCATCCAATACGGAGTAGCGTTCCAACAAGCAATCAGGCACCTGCAAACGTTCCCAGGACGCCCAGAGGCACGAAGGGAACGGTTCTCCCATCCATACCACCGATGGCAAACATGCTCTTCGCCTGCGTCGGACATAGTAGTCGTGTGACCGCGCTGGCGTGGTCTCCCAATGGAAAGTGGATTGCATCAGCGAGCTACGACAAAACGGTCCAGCTATGGGATGCCACGAATGGTAAACAGCTTTTGACCTATAAAGAACACAGGAGTCGCGTCAACGCGCTGGTATGGTCGCCCGATAGTATGCGTCTTGCGTCGGCGAGCGATGATGGGACAGTACGCATATGGAACCCGACAACAGGGACCACACTCTTCACCTATCAGGGACATAGCGGACCAGTCAACGCGCTATCATGGTCGCCATTCCTCTCCGCGTATGGTGGCGGCTTACCTTCACAAATCGCATCGGCGGGAGCCGATAAGACGGTTCATGTATGGGATGCTACGACAGGTATTGTGCAGTACATTTTTCGTAACCATAGCGATGCATTGCATACGGTGGCGTGGTCGCCCGACAGGAAACATATTGCCTCGGCAGGCGAAGACCGTAACGTATTGCTGTGGTACCCGATTAAGGAACCTCCAAAGAAATCATTCTTCAACACGCTAACCTCTATACTCTCAACGCAGCGCGATGTACTTCCATTACGTGGTCATGAGGGGCGCGTCAATAGCATCGCGTGGTCGCCCGATAGTAGATATATCGCCTCAGCCAGTAGCGATCAGAGGATACTTGTACACGATGCCGCGACGGGAACGACGTTACACTCTTATAGCAATCGTAGTAAAGGTATGAAGAACTGCGTGTCCTGGTCGCCAAATGGGAAGCATCTTGCCTCCGGCGGTAACGACAAGACGGTAGATATCTGGAGCATGACAACAAAAAAAGTTAGTTTTACCTATCACGGTCATATTGGCTATGTCACTGCCGTTGTCTGGTCACCCGACGGCACACGTATCGCTTCTGCTGGCGTTGACCGCACGATACAGGTGTGGCAAGCGGTGTAACACTAACCCTTGTGATCATTCATTGAAGTTTTGCTCTATCCATACGTCTTTGTATGTAGATATAACTTGAAATGTGATAAGATAGTAGGACATGCCGCACCAGAGCAGTATGGCAAGGCACAAACCACTCCTGTTGCCGACATCTATAGACTTGGTGCCATGTTGCACCAAATGCTCACGGGCAACGACCCCAGCGAGATTCCCTTCCGCTTTCTGCCGCTACACACCTATCGTTTGAATGGCCCCACACGCTCTGCCTCACTACAATTGCTCGATCTCCTCATCGCTCAGATGGTCGAACTAGACCCTGCGAAACGTCCAGGAAGCATAGCTCTCATAAGACAACAATTGACGTATATCGCCGAACAATGCGTGGTATGATAAAAACGGCGTAGGGGCGCGTCCTCGTCGGCACATACAATTTTCCACAAGGGCGCAATAAATTATAGCTCCTATAAGAGACAATCGTAGCAGGTTTTTCACGCCTTATGATGCATCTATAACAACCAGGAGGACCACAAACGCATGAACTTTGATCTCAATGAAGAGCAATCAGATATTCGCGGCATGGTACGTCATTTCACTGCACAGGAGATTACGCCACACGCAGAGGAGTGGGACGAGACGTATTCTTTTCCGCGCGTTGTGTATACGAAGATGGCGGAATTGGGCTTGATGGGCATGACCACACCAGAAGAATATGGCGGCACCATGCTTAGTCGCCTCATCGGTGCCATCGTCTACGAAGAACTGGCACAAGGAGAGATGGCAACCGCCGTCGGTCTCTCCGTTCACAATATGGTGACAGGTTCACTTGCTCGCTTTGGCAACGACGAACAACGCCAACGATGGGTGTCTCGTCTGGCAACGGGCAAGTTGCTCGGAGCGTTTTCGTTGAGCGAGTCGGCGTCGGGTTCAGACGCCGCGAGTTTGCAATGTCGGGCCGAGCGCATTGGCGATGAATACGTGTTGAATGGCTCGAAGCTCTGGGTCACAAATGGTGGCGAGGCCGATATCTACCTGCTCATGGTACGAACAACACAGGCAACAGGGTCAGCAGGAATTACCTGCATGGTGGCGGAAAAAGGCACGGTCGGCTTCTCATTCGGCAAGACCGAGCGTAAAATGGGACTGCACTCCTCACCCACGCGCGAACTGCTCTTCGAGAATTGCCGCATTCCCATTGCCAACCGCATTGGAGAAGAGGGGCAGGGCTTCAAAATCGCCCTCGCCTCGCTTGATGGCGGACGCATCAATATTGGAGCCATCGCCGTTGGGGTTGCACAGGCCGCCTTCACTACGGCGCGGGACTACGCTCGCGAACGCGAACAATTTGGCAAGCCGATAGCCGCCTTTCAGGGCATCCAATTTATGCTCGCGGACATGGCAATGAAGCTAGAAGCCTCGCGCCTCCTCGTCTACGAAGCTGCCCACAAACTCGATACAAACCAGAGTCCTGGCCTGTACGCAGCAATGGCAAAATGCTTCGCCACCGATGCCGCGATGGAGATCACCACCAATGCCGTGCAGATACTCGGCGGTGCTGGCTACGTCCGCGATTATCCCACCGAACGCTACATGCGCGATGTTAAAGTCTCGCAGATTTTTGAAGGCACGAACCAGATACAACGAGTCGTGATTGCGCGTGCCTTGCTAGGAGATATACGATAAATTTCTAGCACACTTTCTACCTTAAATAGTATAATGCATCAATACATGCAATAAAGAAAATGAGAATAGCCAAGTGTTGACACTTTGTCAACACTTGAAGCATGGAGGATGGTATGCCAGAAGATAAGAAATCTGAAAGTTCGACATCTTCACAGATTACTCACGTATCGCCATTTGACGCAATACGACATACAGACGGGGAGCATGGAGAACATTGGAGCGCACGCGAACTCTGTAAAATTCTTGGCTATACAGAGTGGAGAAACTTCAATAACACCGTCATTAAAAGGGCAATGAAAGCATGCGAAGAGAACGGGCGAGCCATCTCAGATCACTTTGTACAATCATACAAGGCGATCATCGGCGGCAAAGGGGCCAAGCAAGAGGTAAAGGATGTGTTGCTCTCTCGCTACGCTGCCTACCTTGTGGTGATGAACGGTGATCCCAAGATGCCAGTCGTCGCAATGGGACAAGAATATTTCGCCGAACAGACACGGCGTCAGGAGATCAACGATGAGCTTTCAGAGCTTCCAGAAGATCAACTTAGGTTGCTTCGACGCTCACAAATGAATGTGTACAACACTCAACTCGCGGTATCTGCTCGCACCGCAGGAGTTATTCAAGCGCGTGATTTTGCGGTATTTCAAGATCATGGCTATCGGGGTTTATACGGAGGAATTGGGGCAAAAGCTATCCATCAACGCAAAGGACTCAAAAAGAGCCAAGATATTCTTGACCATATGGGTAGCGATGAGCTTGCGGCAAATATCTTTCGCACCAGCCTTACCAAGCAAAAATTAGAGCGCGAGCAAATTCAGGACAAAGGTGAGGCGAATAAAGCACATCATCAGATGGGCAAACTTGTACGTTCGACTATTGAAGAAGCAGGAGCAACACTCCCTGAAAACGCTCCAACGCCAGCCAAAAGTATTCAACAGCTTGAGCGTGACGAACAAAAGCGTATCGAACGAGAACAGCAACCCTCACTATTTGACTTCCCCAAAAATCCGCAAGAGTAATATCGTCTCTGCTAGAGCAGATAAAAACGGCCATGAACATTGCTCATGGCCGTTTTTATCTGCTCTAGCTAACTATTACCTTACAGCAGCACCCGCGAACTCGCGGACTATGTTGTTGAATTGGGCAGCCTGTTCGTCCTGAACCTGGAAGCTGCTCTTGTCGAGGATGCGCGTCTCGGTGTTCGGATTGACACGCTTGAACGCCTCGGACGACTCGGATGGTGTCAACAGTGCCTCACGTCCCCAGACAGCGACAACAGGCACTTTGAGGCGTGCAAAAGCCTCGTGTACATCGAGCGACAGGAAGCTACTGATGAACGACGCGGCAGCGTAGCGACTATTTGGCTGATGCGCGGTGGTGTAGATGTACTCGACCAGTTCATCGGTGATGAGACCCGGATTGTGATAGCCCTGACGATCATAATAACCACGAATGGCCTGACGCGAGGTCAGCAAGTTATAGAGGAACTCACCAAGGATGGGTGCGCGGAGCAATCCCTTCAACCCTGAATACACAGGGCCTGGGAGTGACTCCTGCAAGATAGATGGATTTGGTGCGACGAGAATCAGACGCTCGAACAACTGCGGCTTGCGGTATGCAGCGTCGATCACATAGGCATTGGTGAGGCCGTGCGCCACCACAATCGTTGGCTTGTTGATGACTTCCTTCACAAAATCACCAATCAGATCGGTAAAGGTTTCGGGTGTGTAATCAAGTGCGGGATGGTCAGAGAGACCAAAGCCGAGCAAGTCGATCACGTAGACGCGGAACTGTTCCGCAAGTGTGTCAACGTTCTTGCGCCACTCGTATGAAGAGGCACCAGGACCAAAACCATGAATGAGCAGAAGAGGCTTGGCGTCACGTGACCCCTTGACCTCATAGAACATATCGCCATACTTCCAGGGATAGCGACGCTCTTCACCGCGCAGGACGGTATCAAGCTCACCTGCCATCGACTCGGTTACTTTATTGTAAATAGCAAGTGCGCCCAATGTGCCACCAATAACGGCACTTGTGGCTACTAATCGTTTTGCGAATGCCATAATAGATCACTCCTACATGTTGTTTGTTTATTCGCTAAATTTTACGTGAGTGAGGAGCAAACATTACTCCCTTTATTACTATTCTATACATACCTTACAAGTATATAAGTACACATCTTTCAATAAGAAGAAGGACTCACCCAAATCTAACTATAGCATGTCCATTCGGGAAGTGCAAATAGTACGCGAGAGGTCATGTTTTCCCACGTGATATAGTACAGAAGTAGTAAGATATTTTAGACAGAGGACCAATGCAAAATTTTTCAGCATACATACACATTTCCAACGAGGTGCAGACCGCCCTGCATGAGCATAAGCCCGTTGTCGCACTTGAATCGACAGTCATCGCACATGGCCTGCCCTATCCTGATAACGTCACCATAGCACAGGCGATGGAGGCTGCGATACGCCTGGAAGACGCGGTACCTGCCACGATAGGCATTCACGATGGCAAAATTGTAATTGGGCTGGCGCAAGACGAAATCACGCGACTCGGCACGGCACCATTCGTACAAAAGGTAAGTCGCCGTGACCTCGCGGTCACACTTGCAACACGCCAATTAGGAGCCACAACGGTTGCAGGTACGATGCTCTGTGCAAGTATGGTTGGTATTCGCTTCTTTGCTACAGGTGGCATCGGTGGTGTTCATCGCGGTGCTCAGGCAAGCATGGATATCTCTGCCGACCTGATCGAGCTAAGCAACACGCCGATGCTGGTGGCATGTGCAGGCGCGAAGTCTATCCTCGACCTCGACCTGACACTTGAATATTTAGAGACACATGGCGTACCCGTTCTCGGCTGGCAGACCGACGAGCTACCCGCCTTCTATGTACGTCACAGTGGTCGCCTCCTGAACCATCGTATAGATGACATACAAATATTGGCGGACACTGCACGTATTCAGTGGGAAGGTGGTCTACATGGCATCGTCGTTGGCTGCCCTATCCCTGAACAGTACGCAATGGACGCCGAGCCACTGGAAGCGGCGACAGAAGAGGCATTGCGATTGGCGCAAAAGCAAGGTATTCGTGGTGCTGCGACCACGCCATTTTTGCTGGCCCACGTCGCAAAGGTTACGGCAGGCGAAAGTGTCGAGGCTAACAAAGCATTATTATTGAACAACGCAACGTGGGCCGCCCGTTTCGCCAAAGCTTATTATGCCTCTTGATGCGAATTGTCAGATCAACGGGCGACCATCCATATCCCAAATAGACTTTTGAATAACTCTAGCGAATTGTGCTAGGATATTGATTTATTGAGGCACAAGGACTACAATACATATATCTTATCGACTCGACATCATGCCCAACGTTTCCATGATTGAACTGAACTCCTCGAAAGGACTCTATAGTCGTGAATAATCCTTTAGAAATACGCAAAGTCGTTGGCGGCGTCATTCTCACACTTATCTATGTCTGCTGCTTCGTATTTATCAAACCTTCGCTCGTTATAGATTGGATAGGGGATGGTAGCGTCACAACAAGCCTTATTCTTGTAGTTGCGGTCATCGGTATTCTTGTACTTGCCTTTTACCACATTCTCTATCAATCCAGTGGTGAGACGACAAAACTCAGCCTTACCACCTCGCTCACCCTTATATGGCTCGCGCTCGTCATCTTCTATCCATTCCAGCCAGCACAGGTTGGGCAGAATGATGGTGCCGTTGGTTTCTTCGCCCTTATCGGTGGCCTCGCAGTCTGTGTCCTCTGGGTTCGCTTCTTCTCCGACGAAATAATTGCTTAACATGGCGCGAAACCATACATGGGTGCAGTCAACTAGTTGACTGCACCCATGTATGGTTTCGCGCCATGTTCTTAATGTCTGAAGTGGCGCTGCCCGGTGAAGATCATGGCAATCGCGTAGTGGTTTGCCATACGAATGCTCTCCTCATCGCGGATAGAGCCACCGGGCTGAATAATCGCTGTCACGCCAGCTTTCGCGGCAGCCTCGACCCCATCAGCAAACGGGAAGTAGGCATCGGATGCAAGCACAGCACCGTGTGCGCGTTCTGCCGCCTTCTCTACTGCTATCTGTACGCTTGTTACACGATTCATCTGTCCTGCACCAACACCAACCAACATCAATTTATGCGCCAATACAATTGCGTTCGACTTGACGTGGCGCACTGCTTTCCATGCAAACATCAAATCTGTCACCTCTTCAAGCGTTGGCTCACGCTCGGTGACAACCTTGTATGCGATTTCGCGTTCTCCCACCGCATCAGGCGTCTGGAGAAGGAGACCACCGCTTACTGAACGTACATCGAGTTTACTGGCATCGGTACCTACTGGCTCGATGGGGCGGTGTGTTGCCTGCAAACGAATATTTTTCTTTTGACGCAGTATGTCAAGCGCATGCGATGAAAACTCTGGTGCAATCACCGCTTCATAAAACAGGTGGCTAATCTCTTGAGCCGTCGCCGCATCAATCAAGCGATTGCTGCCAACGATACCTCCAAAAGCCGAAACGGGGTCGCCTGCGTGTGCCTTCTTATATGCCTCTACCAGTGTCTCATCACAAGCCAAGCCACATGGATTCGTATGTTTTATAATCGCGATAGTCGGTGCAGTGAAACTTTGTACAGCCGATAACGCACCATCGAGATCGAGCAGATTATTGAACGATAACTCTTTCCCGTGCAACACCTCAGCATCCGCCACTGTCGCAGTTGTGTTTCCACCGCGCATACCTGACCAACGATAAAAGGCCGCCTGCTGATGTGGGTTCTCGCCGTAGCGCAATGCCTGGACCCGTTCGAGCGGGAGAGTGACCGTTTGTGGAAACGTCTCACTCCTACTGGCGACAGAACGAAGGTATTCAGCGACGGTTGTATCGTAGCTAGCCGTCTGCTGTAAGGCAATAGCGGCAAGGTGGCGACGTGTCTCCAGACTGACCTCGCCCTGTTCTCGCCACTCGTACATCACAGACGCGTAATCCTCCGGTCGTGTCAAAATCAGAACCGACTCAAAGTTCTTCGCGGCAGCACGCGTGAGTGTCACGCCTCCAATATCAATCTTTTCCAGCGCATCTATCAGCGTCACATCAGGTGCCGCAATGGTTTTTGCAAAGGGATACAGGTTCGACACGACAATATCAATCGGAACCATCGCATGTGCCTGCAATTCCTCTCGATGAGCGAATACATCGCGTCGTGCCAGGATACCCGCGAGAATAGCCGGGTGCAGCGTTTTCACGCGCCCATCGAGTATCTCTGGAAAGTTTGTCAAAGCACTGACCGATTCCGCCTCGACGCCACCTGCTTGTAGCGTTCTAAGCGTTCCTCCGGTTGCGAAAATAGTCACATCGTGGCTTCGTAACTCTTGTGCCAGTTCGACGAGGCCATTCCGATTATCAACACTTATAAGTGCTCGCATATGTATAATCCTTTCGGCTAATTATTCGTTGTAATATTCGGTCCTCTTTCCATTGACCATCCATCGTAGGGACCCGATTTATGACAGAGCGGTGAAAAGTGGAGTATCTTCTCAACAGTATACTATATGGAGGTTGAGAAGCCTTAACCTGAATTGGTACTTTCATACCAATTTATTGTGGTATCCACGAATGTATGGATGAAAGTATGGTAATATCGCAACCAGAGACGCATACATAGACATGTGTACTACATACAACAAATGACAGTTTATTTGGCATTGAGAAAGGTCACAGTATTCACGGCACGCAAACGTGAACATTTCGTAGCCGAGCATAAGAACGCGCAATGAACGGTGTAATCTTGCAACAGGACGTAGCGCGTCAAAGCAAGCGTTGGGAACACGCATCCGGGCAAGTATTCACATTACATAGATTTGCTTCGATAAACGAAGCCCGGATTTGTGCACTCGTTTTTCTGAAACGTCATCTAAAGATCGCGACACAGTACAAATATTTGGAAGGAACAACGTAGGAATGCAAACACTATCACGTCCACAGCCAGCACCACGTCCCGGGAGCAATCTCCCGAAACCACGTCGTGGCCGACGCTTCTCACCTTTGATGCTTATTGGTATCATCGTCACTCTTGTCATTGCAGTAGGTGCCGGAGCCTTTCTTGTTTCACAGCGCAAGACAGGTTCTCATGCAGCGGATGCTGCTGCAGTTGACATGGATTGCACGCTCATCGTGCCGAACAATCCACTCAGTGCTCAGGGTTTAGCAACACCCTATCAACTGGTAGCAACAAATCCAAACAACGGTGCGTGTAACGAGTCTAACACCGCTCAAACCGCATTTGTGCAAGGTGCAGTCTTCGACCCGGAGACGGGCCAAATCTCGGCATACAACCCTCTCGTCATTGATCAGGGCACGAAAGCAGCCGTTGCACCAGTTGTGCCAACAATTCCGCAAGGTGCTGTTGTAGGCATCTGGTTCGGTTTCAATGGCACCAATCTCACGTTGCAAGGAGCAGGCAACAACAGTTTGGCTAAAGGTAGATGTGTGAACGGCGTCAACGGTTCTATCTTCGGCCAGTTTTCCTATTGTAACGCACCCGAATTTTTCAAGAATGCAAAGCGAGCCATTGCGAATGGACAGCTCGTGCCTCCTGCCCTTGGCATTGGCAAAGATGGACAGACTTGCCCAACGGTGCGCGACTTCTCAGTCGTTGACCAGGACCAGAGCGATAACGTGACAACCGCTTACCTCGTTACTAGCAACAATCAAATTGCACAGTTGAATGCTGCAAATACAGCACAGTTACAAAACGCAACTGTACTCGTCAATGGTAGTGATAATCGTCTCTTGAGTATTGCTATAGATGGTGCTCTGGGTTGTACGCCCTGGAAGGTTGCCGACCTCGCCGACCCAGGTCAAATGATCACGTCACTTCCATTGAATGAGTTACAAGCTTCGGTGTTACAAGCAAAACCTGTCGCGCTGACACCCAATCTTGATCCAATGGTTCTTGTCAATAATCAGCGCGATATGAATAAACTTAATGCATATCGTGCAGGTGTTGACCAGCCGCAGACACAAAACTCTCAGCAAGCTAACACGCGTGCATATTGTCTCAACTTGATGAACACGGCTCCAAGCCGCCTTGCACTCGATATGCAATTTACATCACAAGCGGCATCGCTTGACGCTGCTGCCGCTAACAACCTGTTCAACTTCCTGGGTCAGCGTTTCGCCGCCACCTGGACCAACCTGACTTGCCAGGCATTGACGGGCAAGACAAGTCCGATCACAGTGAAAACAGACGCGAATGGCGTCGCAATCATGACTCTGATTAACGGCGTCGCCATGACACCTGCTACGAAAACCGTTAACTGCTCAGTCAATGGGACAGTTATAGCTGGTTGTACTGGTACAACCACCATCAACGGCCAGACATGTGCATTGGCTCTGGATGCGAACACCAATCAGGTCAATATCACCTGCCCGGCAGCAAATGCTCAAAATAAGCAACAGGTTGATGGACAAACGCAACCCGTAGACCCACAGCAAGGAAAAGATCACAAGCAGGTCAAAAACCAATAACGTGTTACGGATTATATCCCAAAGGAAAGTGCTGGTCTGGCAAGGTTGCCAGACCAGCACTTTCCTTTGGGATGTATCAGGTAATCCAATGTCCAGAGAGATACTGTGTCAGCAGAAAGAAAAACAACGCTCCCGCAACCATCAGGTAGTTGATACTGAAGCCACGATGCCTACCAATACCCGCTAGCACAATGAACGCCGGGAATATTTCGATCATAAAACGCGGCACAGAGGTTAGCGGAAAAGGGTTCGCGATTGGGAAAAGCTGGAAAAAGACGTAAATGACCAGCGCATACAAACCATATGAGAGTAAGTGACGCGGCAGACGCCAAGGGCCAACGAAACTTAATACTACCAAAACCAGCACAAAAAGGTCGAGTACCAGGTCCAGACTATTCCGTAGGCCCAGGAAGCTGAGGGAACCGTTCGCTCTAATATAATGAAACGTCGTAAAGTAGGCAACACCAGGAAAGGCGAAGACGCGTGACCAGTGTGCCTGTGCGTGCGAGAAGGCAAGCGCATCATGAAATTTGCTATAGCAGTACGCGGCAAAGATGCCCATACCGGCAGCGATGAGTCCACCACTCAGAATACTCAAGCGAAATTTCCTCGGATCGAACTGATGCTGATATAAATACTCGTAGGCAAAAGGCACCAGCAGCAATATCCCTATAGAGCGTGTCAGGCCCGCTAGCAGACCGAAGAGTCCCGCCACCCACCATCGACCATGACGCATATAGTAAAAGCTCAGCAGCGTCAAGCACACAAAAAGCGACTCGTTATATTCGGCAGCAAAAAAGAATGCCGTAGGGAACACAGAGAGATACAAGACGCTGCGCCACGCTTGCTCCGGGCCAAAGTCCTCGCGCACAAGACGATAGAGGACAACCAGCATCACAAGGCCAGCAACGTTAGAAATGATTAGTCCCGCAATATAGGGAGTAGAAACGAAATGGAGCAAGCTTCTTTCAAGCAGAGGATAAAGAGGGAAGAAAGCCGTATGATATGCTTCTTTATAACCACTGAGTGCGATTTGATTGAACCAACTGGCATCGTAACGTTGCCAGACATGCCATAACGTATATATATGTAGCGATTTATCTGAGAAATCGGGTAGCACAAAGAGAATCGAAAAAATAGTAGTAGCAAGAATGGCGAGATGGACTGCAAGATAGCAAGAGAATATCTGTTTGAACGCGTCAAACCATGCCAGTGCTGAAGCCCTAAACCTGTGAGGAAAAGTAGCTGAGGATGCAGCTTGATCAGCGGCCTGCTCCTCTGTAAGTTCTACATTACGTTGAGCGATGCCCTCAGCGGTGTCTTGTAGAGGTTGAGTTGACATAACTACTCCATACCATAAATTTTACAAAAAAGAAGGGCATGGCAGGATAAACCCTGCCATGCCCTGATACCATCAACCACGCTAACTTATTTATTCACCTGTAACGGCGACTGGCTCCTCCATCTCAAAACTCGCAAGTATCTCAGCGATTGAGGGACGATTAGGAAACTCGGTCAGAATGCTTACATCGCGCCGTTTGCGCGAGTTATGCCCAAATTTGACGTAGCCATCGATCAAAGCGTACAGAGTGTGGTCGCGGCCAACGCCGACCTTCACGCCAGGCTTGATCTTTGTTCCACGCTGACGCACGATGATGCTGCCAGCAGAAACGAGTTCGCCATCATATTTCTTCACACCGAGCATCTTAGGGTTGCTATCTCGTCCATTACGAGAGCTACCCATACCTTTTTTATGTGCCATGACGTTTTACTCCTCTGTTGTGCTTTCAGTCCCCTCACCCGATGAGGTGCGGCGACGACGCGCCCTTTGCTCTGTCTCGGTTGTGGGAGTTTCGTCAACTGATGCAACGACAACGGCATTTGCGCCTGTCGCTACGCCTTCATCCTCTGCAACCGTCTTCTCTCTGGGAGCCTCGCCTGTTATCAGGCTCTTCCCATTCGCTACAATGTCGTCAATGCTCAAGACGGTCAACTCCTGACGATGGCCTTTGCGATGACGAATACGCTTCTTTGGTTTGTATCGGAAAACGATCAATTTTTCGCCGCGAGCCTGTTTGACTGCCGTTGCCACCACCGATGCATTCGCAACAAATGGCGTTCCCACCATTGCGCTGTCGGCATCAGAGATCAGCAACACTTCGTCGAACAAGACCTGCTCGCCGTCTTCGACCGCGAGTCGATTGACTTGGAGCGTCTGGCCCACAGAAACCTTGTATTGTCTTCCACCACTTTTAATTACCGCAAACATGATTCTCTCCTTATATTTTCCAGCCCCACCACCCCTCTGCATATATAGCTCCAGGGGATACGTGGGTGGCATAGGTGGAGAGCCATCCATCACAGTTCCAATTCCCAGATGCTTATCTTCAATGTTCGATACATTTGGTTGGTGTCGGTCTGTTCGCGACACACCATCGAACACGTTTACTGCTTCGCCTTGTGGCGCAAGGGGTTTTTGCCTACACGCATCCAACAGCCGTAGGCACACGGTAGCCACGATATGATAGCAGGATAACAAGGGTATGTCAAGCAATCTTTGTCTGCCCACACCACGTATCTTGTTAAGTAGACGCGAAACGCGGTCCTCAATCTTGTCGCCGATGGATTATCCAATCAGGAAATCGCGCTACAACTCGTGATTACAGTGGGTACCGTGAAAAAGCACATCGAGCATATCTACATCAAACTCGACGTATACAGTCGCACACAAGCTATCGCAAAAGCACGAGCATTACAACTCCTCTGATAACCTCCTTCATCAAAAAATACGTCTTTAACATCATCACTCGTAGCGTAACACCTCTAACGGGCGCACATGGGTTGCATTCCAGGAGACCAGCATCGCCACTAGCATAGTTACAACCGATGTCACTGCGACAATGAGCGCGATAAGCCAGGGACCTACTACTATCTGCACTTGAAAGATGAACTGGCTCAACGCGGTGATTGATCCCGCCACAAGCAACATCGCCACAAGTGAACCAAGCAGACCAACCAGACCATTCTCGATCAGCACCGTCGCTAATACCGAGCGGCTGGTGTAGCCAACGGACTTGAGAATGCCAATCTCGCGTTGCCGTTCCAACATCGCCAATGCTACCGCGTTGGCAATGATAATCAAGCCAGCAATCATTGCCAACGATGCAACGGTGGTGAGCATGACAATCAGGTTGTTCAACACTTGATTGATAATGGCGTCGATATCGACAACGCTAAAGACAAGCGCATTAGGAACAGCTATGTTGATGTTTCTCTTGAACGCCGGTAACTGCTCAGGATCAACTCGCAACGAGTAGATATCTAACGTTGATGCACGTCCCAATTGAGCAGCAACCTGTTCATCGCTCAAAATAGAGGCAAACGTAGGATTTTTGGTAGGATCGCTATCTTGATAGAACCCTACAGTGGTTAGCTCCTTCGTTATAGCACCATCAGCACTCTGCTCGATTATTGTATCACCAACATGCAGGTGTAGCGGTGCCCCTAGTAGCGATGCGTTGACAAGTATATTGTTTGTGCCTGCATCTGCTACGCTCAAATTTCGCCCACTCTGCAGCGTCACTACAGGAACATTGTTCCCACCATTCTTCAGCATATAGCCCTCGATATTTGCGAGCTTATTGACAACACTCCTGGGATTTGCCTTCCCTTTTGCACCAATACGTTTAAGAACCGTGTTCAGGTCTTGTCCTTGAATGAACAATGGATACACTTGCCGCACCACCGTATTGACAATGGTTTTGCTTGTATCTACGCCTCTTTGTTGTGCAATTTGCATATTGATTGTGTTACTCTGTTTGGGCGAGGCCGCGATAAAAACATTGCGCGTGAACAGAGAGTCGAGCGTACTGTTAATCGTATCTTTAATCCCTTGACCCAACACAAGCACCAGTCCAATCGCGAATACACCAACGAAGAGTGCCGTCAATGTGGTAGTTGTACGAACCCGTTGGCGTCCCATATTGCGATACGCCAGCATCACTGGTGTTTTCCATGAGCGCGGCGTGAACATCACTGCACCATCAACCAGTGTCGCAAAAAAGAAGACCAGCGCACCGCCCAGTAACACAATACCTAATCCGCCAAAGACCGCTAGCGCATAGACTCCAAGCGTACTATTACCAGCATGCGTCGCATAGCGGTTGACTACTGCCCCTAACAGTCCAAGTAGCCCAAAGGCGATGGTAGCCAGCACAATGATACCAAGTGCGGCAAGTATCCAGAGCAGAATACGCGGCTGTGGTTTTTCATACACAGGCAATTTTGAGATTGCGAGAACCAGTAAACCAAGCCCCAGTGCTATCGCGAAGATGAGAATAGCTCCCCCGTAGACGGCAATAATTGCCGTTGTTACGCTGCCAAGAATGCTAGCAGCCAGCGCGACAAACAGCACGGAGAGGACAATCAGCAAAAAAAGCGTGGTCAAGCGCGAACCTGTACCCGTCGCCTCGCCACTGTCACGTAACACCACAAGCGGACGTATCTGGCTTGCCTGCACAATCGGTAGCAGCCCGAAAATGAGCGCAGTTGCGAGGCCAATTCCAAAGCCTGAGAGAATCGTTGTTGTGTCAAGCACAATTGGCAGATGCAGCGTGAAGGCATGTTCAACAACGGTCCGTACTAGATAACTGGCTCCAATACCAGCAAGCGTGCCAACCATGCCGCCGATGATACCGAGCAGAGCCGCCTCTAAACCAAAGAGTCCGTATAAATCAACCTGCCGATAACCCGTTGTTTTGAGCATCGCAATCTCGACCTGACGTCGGCGCAACAATACCTGCATGGTATTGATAATGCCAATACCACCAATGAAGAGAGCCAGCAGGCCAACGATACGCAGAAAGAGGCGAATCTGATCGACCTGGCTCTGCCTTCGTTGTAGCAGGTCCTGGGCAGTGATCAGCGTAACAGTTGGAAAGCTTTGACTAATCTGTGCTTGTACGGACTGTAAATTTGCGGCGGGAAGCGTTGTATAAACAGTGCTGTAGGTCGCAGGAAGCGATGAGCCATCCGCGCCGGGGATGGCTGCGAGTGTATCCTGCGCGATAAGAATTTGTGGTCCCTGGAACGCTCCCCCTTCTTGAAATTCGGCGGCAATGGTGATGGGAACAAGTCGCCCATCCGTTGTCTTCACCTTGTAAGTGCTACCAATGTGCGCGTTCAACATTTGAAAAACATGCATACTTACGGCAACATCATTACCGTGCACAACCTGTTGTACCATCAAGTTTTGTGAGGGTGCAATAAAATTTGCCTGCCCGACCAGGGGGAAATTGCTCGATATCGCTACAAGGTTCAGTGTTTGTTCATCACCTGAAGAGAGCGTGATAGTACCACCAGTATCGTTCGATGTTGCATAATCTATGATACTGCCGCGCTTTTTCAACTGCTCAAAAAAGGGGAGATCACGCTGACGTAGTGGTGTTACTCCTGCATTGACACGTAGATCACCTCCGTTAGCCTCCACAACGTTCCCGACCAGAGCCTGATTGATGCTCAAACCCACAAGTTGCAATGCCACAATCGCCATCACACCCACCGCTACGCAAAATATAGCCAGTACCGTCCTCTGTCCTCCACGCACCAGCGAACGTGTTGCATAAGACCAGTATAAACCGAGTCGCATGGATACCTTCTTTAGTAAGAACACTATTATCTAGTTAAGAATACTATTATCTTTTGACATGTACGTTACAGCACATAGAATGATGCATGTTTCTTCTGTGTTAAGACGTTAATGAAAGAAGTATCAGATAAGGTATATCGTATATATGAGAAACTCTAACGGGCGACCACAAGGGATCGCCCGTCCGTTCCCCGTTTTTCACGAAGAACTTTTATTTGAACAGTATTGACCCTTACAGTCTCCCCCACGAATAAAAAACCACTCGCTTTTGTTACAATGATATGTAGCATATTTCAAGACCATTGGCTACTATTTCTCATTGTCTACTACTTCACAGCGTATTTTGCGTAGATATGTTATGCTAGCTACTATCAAGAACCAATTTTTGTATATTCTATGAAATCTCTCTACTTTGCATAAGGTTAATGTAACTGATGGATACCTCTATCCGTTTCTACAATACGAATAGCAATGTGCATTCTCCATTTGAGGATGAACGCACTGGCAAATTCACCGTTCCATTACCGACGGATGAGGAAGGCCGTGTGTCTGATGCACGAGTAACAAGTGCGAATGGTTCTTCGCCTGAGATTGCTTCACAAGAGCAGGTTCAGGAGAACGAGCAGGCAAAAGCTGTAGATGTCGCCGACTTTGAAGCGATATTCATACGCTTCCAGACACCAATTACGAACTACATTTATCATCTCATCGGCAATCGAGAACAGGCATATGATTTAGCACAGGATGTGTTTGTAAAAGCTTACAAAGCATTGTTGAATGGAACTGTCGTCCAGCCAGGGGCACTCTCGGCGTGGCTCTATCGCATAGCAACCAATACAACCACCGATACGCTCAGGCGCAGACGATTGATTTCATGGTTGCCGCTCTCGTTGTTTAACGAGGATCGCGGCATCGGTGCTGGCGTTCTATCCGATTCCGGTGGGACAGCCGATGGCTTTACAAACCCTACTGAAGATAGCCAGAACGAAAACCGCGCCAGCTCTGTAAGTGCTATTTATGAGCGCAACAGCTATGACGGCGGACGTTTTGAAAGTCGCGTTGCGGACAGAGAAATCGTCGAACATGTCATGAAGCAGTTGCAACCCAAATATGCGGTCTGCCTATGGCTCTATGAAAATGATGGCCTGTCCTGTGCTGAAATCGCTGAGGTTCTCAATATTAGCTCGTCAGCGGTCAAAATGCGGCTCATGCGAGCGCGGGAACGGTTTATTGGACTATACAAAAAAGAGGTCGGTGAAGAGTGAATTGTAACCAGGCGCGGTCAATGCTCGCAACATATCGTGATTTGAAAAATGGGCACGACGATACGAAAGAATTAGGTGTGCATTTGGAGCAATGCGCGGCATGCAGAGACGTACTCGCACAACAAAGCATTGTTGGAAAGAGTGTTCGTCTTCTGCCAACACTCGAACCTGCTCCTAATGCACATGGCAGGCTCATGCGAACGTTAGCGACAGAACATGCACAATTTCTGCAACATTCTTCTCATGCTCACGCATCTTCTGCCTCCTCTGTCCCTGACTTCCTCAAGCCATACATGAAAGAACAGACACGAGCAGCAGGCACACACAATACTCTCACCTCGTTCTCTACCGCCGAGACCGGCCCATTACCAATTATTCCCATAAAACGCAAAAGGCATATTGCTCCAATGGGGCAGTTCGCTGTGCTTGGACTCGCAGCAAGCTTTTTGATGGTATTTTTAGTGGGTGGTCTCGTCTCGCTCCTTGTCTTAGCAAATCACGGCGGCAACAATATAGCCAGTACAGCATCGTCTATCACGCCACCCTCGCTTGTCGCACCAGTCAATTATACTGCCACAACAGCGTACTCTCATGTCTCAAGTGCGGTCGCAACCCGTGAGCATATTTATTATTCGGCTTACGGCGATGGTCAGACACAATGGATGATCGAACAGGTGAATGGAACGACAAAGAACGCCACCAGCACACCGCTTCTTGTAAAGGGGAGCGATAGTCCTCTGTTCGTTCTGAGTGCCTCGCAAAAATGGTTGATCTGGCTACAATTTGATACACCACAAAGAGAAACAAAGGGACAACACGTGGGACATACAAGTACGTCAACGCTCACGCGTAGCTGGAGCTTGAAAGCACTTCCTCTCATGGCCCCACAAGATACGACGCAACCCTTTGGGCAATCAATTACGCTACAACATGGCACATTCGATACCGCAACCGTTCCAGGTTGGGTTCGCACACCAATTCAAGGCGTATCGTTCATCCAGCAAGACACGCTTCTCGCGGCAACAATCGATGCAAAGGGTGACGCACAACTTGTGCGTTATCAACTCAATGTGGGACAGGGCGCAACTGCTACCACTATCGCAACAACAAATAGCGGTCACATCTTTACGTCACCAACGGCAACAACCGATGGCTCGCAGATATTCTGGTCGGAAGAATGGTTTACAGGGGATACGCAACCACACAGTAACATCTGGATACAGGAAACAACTCATGACGTAACGCGTCAGAATGGTGCGTGGCATCCGAGCATTACAGTCGATAAACGACTTTTCCTTTCGGATGAGGTCTCGTTCCATCCACAGGTCATTAATGATGCACTCTTCTTGCTCAGTACAGGAAATCCTGCTGTGCAAACACCTAAGAAGCCAGATGTAACAAACACTCCTTCGGGACAGGCGACGGTAACGCCAGTGCCTGTATCGACGGCACCTGTTATTCCTCGCTTCACCGATGTTTATGTACCACAGACAGATGAGGCTATTCACGGTACGGTACTGGCCTTTGCCCTTGATGATCCTGCTGCAGCACCGATAACGCTTTCTAGTGACAACACGGCTGCAGCCCTTCAGGGCGGTACACGCTTCTTATTGTGGCAAAGTAGCAATGGGTATCAGATGTATGATGCTGTAGCAAAATCACCAGTCGAGGTCAAAAATAGCACAAGAAGTGCTGCATTCCTGGCAGTCAATACCGATACTGCTGTATGGGTTGCGATAGAAAACCCTGCGTCAGTGAATTCCACAGGCACACAAACTGCCACGTTCAGTATGTTCAACTGGCCTGCATAAAGCTTTCTTAGGGTAATGACAACAAGCGCGTCGGAAATTTCCGACGCGCTTGTTGTCATTACCCTATAAGCGATCACTTTTACCCTCTATAATATCCTGGTGCATATGGTGCAATTTTTGCTCTATCTCTCGCATCTTCACCGTCATAACGCTCATCTCCAATTCCGTCTTCACGTTGACCTCATAATCCAGGTCGGCTTTAATATGGTCTTTAGCCGACTGGCGATTCTGGCTGATAAGCACAAAGATAGAGAGGAAAATGGCTTCGAGCGAAACCGCCATTGTAAGGAATTGGAATGGATAAGGGTCAAATTGAGCATTCTTTGGGCCAAGTGTGTTGATACCAATCCAGAACATAAAGGCAACCAGATTGATGAGGAGAAACGGCATGGAGCCACTAAAATCCGCAATCAGGTCCGCGATACGTTGCGCCAGTGAAGTATGCTTCTCTTCAGCATCATTTGGGTTGCGACTGACACGTGTACGTAAAATATCGTCCGTGTGTTTCAGGCGTTGCCCAAGTTCCATGAGTACGTCGATAGCGGCATCTGGACGCCGACGCAGAAAATCGAAGAACTCTTCGCGGTCAAGTTCAAGTGTGACAACCTCTTCAGCAGTGGTTGCACTGGCCGAGCGTGTTTCTCCTGACAGCATCGACAACTCGCCGAAGAAACTTCCGGGTCCGATGGTATCCAGTACAACCTTTTGCCCATCGGCATCGGTCAGCCACACTTCAACTTCGCCGCGCTCGATGATATTGAACCCGCAACCCTGTTCGCCCGCTGTCATCACCTGCTGCCCTGGCTTAAACACGCGCTCAGTCATGATGGAGCGTAACTCAGTACGCTCCTCATCATCCATGTTGGAAAAAAGTGGTATCTCTGCCAACAATTTTGTTGTTACCACACTCATTACATTACGCCATCCTTTTTAACATCCCAGCAGTTTCGCGATCAGCATGCGCTGTACCTCGCTGGTGCCTTCGCCAATTTCGTTGATCTTGACGCTACGGAAGTAGCGCGAAACAGGATATTCGTCCATAAAACCATAGCCACCGTGAATCTGCACAGCTTGATTGGCGGCACGATTCGCCATCTCGGAGGCGAAAAGTTTCGCCATCGACGCTTCACGAGTATACGGTTTACCCTGCATATGCAGCCAGGCGGCCTTATAATACATTAAACGCGCCAACTCGATTTCAGTGTCCATATCGGCCAATTTGAACTGAATAGCCTGGTTTTCGCTGATAGGCCGTCCAAATTGTTTGCGTTGTTTCGCGTAACTCAATGACTCGTCGAGACATGCCTGTGCGAGACCAACTGAGAGGGCGGCAATAGCGACACGGCCCGCGTCAAGTATCTGCATAAACTGTTTGAAGCCATCGCCACGATTACCGAGAATGTCACCCTCTGGCACCACACAATCCTCGAAGGCTAATGGTCGCGTATCCGATGCCTTCCAGCCCATCTTCTTATAGGGTTTGCCGATGCTATAGCCAGGAGTACCTTTGGGGACGATAATATTGGTAATCTCTTTACGCCCATCAGGACGCGTGCCAGTGATCGCGGTAATGGTAACGCCACCTGTCATATCTGTACCCGCGTTGGTGATAAACGCCTTCGAGCCATTGATATGCCACTGTCCATCATGTAGTATCGCGCGGGTCTGTGTACCGCCAGAGTCGGAGCCAGCTTCTGGCTCTGTCAACCCAAAGGCCCACAACTGCTCACCGCGTGCGAGGGGAGTAAGAAAACGCTCTTTTTGCGCCTCACTACCAAAGAAGTAAAATGGCGACGCGCCAAGTGAGGTGTGCGCCTCCATCGTGATGCCAACAGAGACATCGCCACGCGAAATCTCCTCGATGGCAAGACAATACGATAAAAAGTCTGCACCCGCGCCCCCGTACTGCTCAGGGAAGGGCAGACCGAGCAAACCAAGCTCGCCCATTTTACGAATCACGGCATAGGGAAACTGCCCTGTCGCATCTATCTCTTCCGCAATTGGCTTAATCTCTTGCTCAGCAAACTCGCGACAGGTGTCACGAATGGCTATCTGCTCCTCGTTGAGTGAAAAATCCATTACACTTTGTTCTCTTTCTGTTAATGGCCGTAACGATAGGCTAAACAATAACCTTTACCAATTATACGAGATTGCGACAAGAACATTCTCAAATAAGCCCACCAATACCTTCCTATATCAAAGCTACTCATTATGCTTCATGAAAAACTACATTACCATTTTCTCATTTTATGGAGATTTCATAACGTTTCCATTTGGAATAGCGATTATATCACCAGGAAGACTTCAAGAAACGAGAGACGAGGAGCATCCATCGCGAAAGTAAAGTGACCATCAAATAATGAAAAGAGGATACGTAATGCGTCTAGTTGACGGTCCTAGTATTTGTGGATATGTAGTACAGCATAATGAGCAAGAACATCTTCTCATTATTAATGGTGAGGTTATCTTACTTACACCGATTGAATACGTCTTATTTATGCAGCTACTTGCACATTTCGATAAGCAGCTTACTTTTGCACTGTTAATTAACAGTGCATCTAGTAGTTGTTCTGGCTGCAAGACTCGTCACGCCTTAACGCTTCACATCAGTAAATTGCGTATTAAATTATTGCATTTAGGACTGGATATTTCTTGCAATATGAAATCAGGTTATTTATTATCATCAACATCTATAACTACGTGAAAAGTAGGAATTAGAATAAGTCATGTAGATTTATTACTGGTTTAGACAAGGCATAACACCTCTACGTTGAGCGTTTTCTTGTAGAGGTGTGCCTTGATGCAGAAGTCTCGCTGCTTCAACTCTTGCTTTTCGGTTTATTTCCTCCAATTAGGTCAAACCACACTTTCAACTCATTTTTTCTTCTGCAAGGCTGAAAGAGCATATATAACAAAGGCAATAGCAAGTACAGTAAAGAGAACTGGGCCAATAGGTGACATTCGCAGACCTGCCAAAATAATTGCACATACGACGACGATAACAAAGTACAGCGCAACAAGACGAATGAGCATTTGAGCAGTTTCGTTCATAATGTTCTTCTTTCATATCTAACAGGACAGCACCTAAGCAATCCTTACACAGTATAACATTACTTTATTTAGAAGGTGACATCGTTCATTCTCTATACATTCCTAAAATCTGGTAGAATGGAAAGAAGCAAGGCATTTTCCCCTCTAATGAAAATCAAGGGGTAGGTCTCCCAAGACGTACATTCTTTAAGTCAATGAGTCAGGCGATCTCTGGTGCAGCTTTAGCCTTTGTTGGTCTCAGTGCTTTAGATTCTAACAAAGCATTTGCGGCAGGAATCGTACCAAACTCAATAGTCTGCCCTGGTTCTGGCTACCAAGATACGGTTTGTCTCGGTCGAAATACCAGTGATTGTGGAAATCTATATAAAATTCAGGTATGGGAATATGAGGGCGGCGGAACACCAAATGCCCGTATATGTTGTCCTCATACGGTTCGCACTACATTTTGCAGCAACAGGTGTGATATTCCCATTACTTGTAGCTAGAGTACCAAGTTTACAGTTAGTGGACGCCCACAAGGGGCTACCCTCCTCTACATCGCTCTTGCGTGCTACGCACGTTTTGTAGAGGAGGGTAGCCCCTTGTGGGCATCCGTTGTGAGTATATGTATACTCCTCTTCTTATTTGAACTGTATTACGATTTATCGCGTCCTCGCGCGAGCGAAGCCATATGCGAGTCCCCGTATAGTTAGCGGATGCACAATTATCATATCCTTGTAGCATATCAGAGATCAAACGAGGGTATATGATATATCAGACTCGTACAGATGTTAAGAAACCGTCTCGCCACTCTCCACACGCGCACCTACGCCTTTACGCAGCATCGGCACCTTGTTGAGTGCTTCCCAGGGAGCGTCGATATCGGTACGTCCAAAGTGGCCGAAGGCCGCCGTTGGCTGGTAGATGGGGCGGCGTAGGTTCAGCGATTGGATGATACCAGCGGGGCGCAGGTCGAAATGCTCGTTAATAAGCTGGATGATCTCTTCGTCGGAAACCTTGCCTGTACCGAAGGTGTCAACAAAAAGTGAGAGCGGACGCGCAACGCCGATAGCATAGGAAACCTGTAGCTCGACGCGATCAGCGAGGCCAGCGGCGACAATGTTCTTAGCGATGTAACGCGCCGCGTATGCCGCCGAACGGTCTACCTTTGTCGGGTCTTTGCCGCTGAACGCTCCGCCACCATGACGCGCCATACCACCATAGGTATCGACGATAATCTTCCGGCCCGTGAGACCTGCATCACCCATTGGACCACCTGTAACAAAACGTCCAGTTGGGTTGACGAAAATCTTGGTGGCAGAGTCGATCAGATGGGCAGGAATAACGGGCTTGAGAACATGCTCTAACACATCGGCGCGAATCTGCTCCTGGTCGATGTAGCTAGCGTGCTGCGTCGAGATCACCACTGTATCGACACGCACCGGACGACCATGATCGTACTGCACCGTTACCTGGCTCTTGCCATCCGGTCGTAGATAGGCTAATGCCCCACTACCTGCCCATGCCTTGCGCCGCTCAACCGAGAGCTGACGCGTGAGCTTGTGTGCAAGACTAATCGGCATCGGCATATATTCGGGCGTTTCGTTGCAGGCAAAACCAATCATCATGCCCTGGTCGCCCGCGCCAATCTGCTCCAATTCGTCGTCGCTCAGGTGTTTCACGACGCCATCTTTCGCCTCTAGCGAACGGCTCACACCCATGTCGATGTCCGGTGATTGCTTGCCAATCGAGGTAACGATGCCACAGGTGCGATAGTCGAAGCCGTATTCAGCGTTGACATAGCCAACCTGCTCGATAGTCTTCCGCACAATCGCGGGCATATCGACCCACGCCGATGTTGTGATCTCGCCCGCCACTAGCACGAGGCCAGTCGTCGTCGCAGTCTCACAGGCGACACGCGCCAGTGGGTCCTGGGCTAGAATGGCATCGAGAACCGCGTCCGAGATCTGGTCGCACAGTTTGTCGGGATGCCCCTCCGTCACCGATTCGCTGGTGAAGAATGACTTGGGACTTTCCATAAAATTGCTCAAAGGTGAGCCTCCTTCTTTCTGTATCAAAAGCCACATGCTATGGCTATAGGATGTTTGCAACTCAATATGGCAGTGGGAGCGTCTTGAGGAGATACAGGGCATAAAAAAACCCCTCTATTTCAGGGGTATGGCGAATTGCACATTCCCCTCATCTCGCGGACTCCATCATGCAGTTCCGCCGGAATTGGCACCCTTCCTGTCCCGTTTCGGAACAGATGGGTTGCCGGGCTTCGTAGGGCCGTTTCCCTCCACCTCTCTTGATGAGAGCGATCTCATTGCTGATATTCAGTTGTCATGTCTGCATTCTTTTTTGTGTTGTCTCTATTTTACGTCAAACAAAGGTTGGTTGTCAATTCGGTGAAATTTATCGGTGGCTAAAAACGAATATGACAAGCGGTAAACCCTGTAGGGGCCTTTCTTTAGAACGCCCTCGTCCCAATACACAATGTGAGCGATTATTGAAGGACGTACCCAGTGGATGGGAAACGTGATCAATGGGGACGAGGGCGTTCTAAAGAAAGGCCCCTACCAATTGTCGTGTTCCATTTTCATAAGGCCATTATTTACGTGCCGGACTCCCACGAATTGAGGTATTTCTCCTGCTCTGGGGTCAGCGTGTCGATGCGAATACCCATGGCATGGAGTTTGAGACGCGCAATCTCTTTGTCCATTTCTGTAGGTATGTAATAGACCTTTGGCTGCAACTCTTTGGCATGAATCAGCATATACTCCGAACCGAGAGCCTGATTCGCGAAGCTCATATCCATGACGCTTGCAGGGTGTCCCTCTGCGGCTGACAGATTGACGAGGCGTCCTTCGGCAAGCAGGTGAACGTGGCGACCGTCGCTATAGGTGTATTCATCCACAAAATCACGGACACGACGTTTGGCGGTTGCCAGTTTCTCCAATGCAGGAATGTTGATCTCGTCGTTGAAATGTCCCGCGTTCGAGATCAACGCCCCTTCCTTCATGTTCTCGAAGTGCTGCTGATCGATCACGTTGACATCACCAGTCACAGTCACGAAGATGTCGCCAACTTTAGCTGCTTCGACGCCGGGCATGACACGATAGCCATCCATAACGGCTTCCAGCGCACGCGTTGCATCTACCTCGGTTACGATGATGTTCGCACCCAGACCATGAGCGCGTGAAGCCACGCCACGTCCACACCAGCCATAGCCGAAGACAACGACGGTACGCCCAGCGATAAGAATGTTGGTTGAGCGAATAATCGCGTCAAGCACGCTCTGGCCCGTGCCATAGCGATTGTCGAACATATGCTTGGTATCGGAGTCATTGACAGCTAGTACAGGAAACTTGAGCACACCGTCGCGCTCCATACTTTTCAGACGAATCACGCCCGTTGTTGTCTCTTCCATGCCACCGATAATGGTGGGGATGAGTTCGGTACGATTTTTGTGAATCGTCGAAACGAGGTCGCAACCATCATCCATCGTCATCTGTGGCTTGTGGTCGAGGACCGCGTTGATGTGGCGATAGTACGTCTCCTCGTCCTCGCCTTTGATGGCAAAGGTGGGGATACCGTATTCGTGAACGAGGGCTGCGGCTACGTCGTCCTGCGTCGAAAGCGGATTAGAGGCACACAGCACGAGATCGGCACCGCCAGCCTTTAAGGTGATTGCGAGGTTCGCGGTCTCGGTAGTGATGTGTAAGCAGCCAGACATACGCACACCCTGCAATGGCTTGTCTTTCTCGAAACGTTCGCGAATGAGGCGTAGCACAGGCATCTCTTTCGCCGCCCACTCGATACGGCCTTTACCGCGTGCCGAGAGAGTTATATCTTTCACATCTCCGGAAATTGAGGTGGTCATAATCTATGGAGTTCCCTTCTTTGTGTCTAACAGTACAGCAGGCAAAATATCACAAAGTGCCGACACACTGTATGTGTAACTATGGCTATATCTTACAACATTTAGAGGATAGGCGTGAGGCGAGGGCACTCGTAGTTCTGGGAACGGGCGACCACAAGGGTCGCACCCTACTATATGACCGTCATATAGTAGGGTGCGACCCTTGTGGTCGTTGGTTTTCCATTGCCACAGTATTTTCTTAAAGAGCAACATCGGTTCCTACATCTTCGTTGGACGCCAGTCGTGGTCGAAGTGCGAGAAGACGACCAATTCGTGGTAGCGTTTCGCGATATCGTCCAGCGTCAAAGTACGTAGACGGTCGATGCTGAAATCCGCGCACACAAAAGAGCCGATAATGTTACCATGCACAACGGCACGTTTGATATCCTCAGTTGCATACCGTCCGTCGGCACCAGGTTCAACGCTAGAGAGATAGCCAAGCAGTCCGCCCGCGAAGCCATCACCCGCACCCGTTGGATCAACAACCTCTTCAAGCGGATACGATGGGGCACTGAAATAGGTACCGTCGTCCCCGAAGAGCAGTGCCCCGTAACTACCAAGCTTGACCACCACATATTGCAGTCCCATATCTAATAGCTGGCGTACACCTTTGACAATGCTTGCCTGCTCTGTATAATGGCGCACCTCTTCCTCGCTGAGCAGCAAGATATCCACGCGTTTGATAACCTCGGTCAGTTGCGGCTTTGCAATGTTAATCCATAGCTCCATCGTATCGAGTACTGTCAGACGAGCATGAGGCATCTGGTTCAACACCTCAGTTTGTAGCTCTGGCTGAATATTGGCAAGAAAGACGAGTGGGCTGCGTTTGTAGTCTTCCGGTATAATCGGATGAAAGTCGCCGTAGACGCCCAGTTGTGTATCGAGGGTATCACGAGAATTCATATCCATGTGATAGCGACCAGACCAGTAAAAGGTCTTTCCCTCCACGACCTGTAAACCGCTCAAATTTATGCGGCGGCTACGAAAAAAGTCAAGTTCCTGCTGCGGAAAATCACTTCCCACAACCGCGACGAGATTCACCTGATCGTAGAGCGAAGCAGCAGTCGAGAAATACGAAGCGGCCCCACCAAGCACGCGATCAACCTTCGCAAAGGGCGTTTCCACACCATCCAGAGCAACAGACCCAACGACAAGAATAGACACAAAATAGCTCCTTTAAGTAACAATAGAAATAGTACGTGTATCACACAGGAGTAGCATCGCTGAGATGCTCAATCACACCATCAAGAAAGGCCAGAGTACTATTAAATTTCTCACGTGCCATATCGCGAGCAGGCTCCGTATTCAATGATTGATACAAATCAATAAAACGTTCTTCGATATGACGTAGAGCTGCCGCAAGCATGTCCCCTGTCACAGTTCTGTTCGTATAACGCGCTCCGAACTCAATCAGCGATGTCACAACGGCCAGACCACTGAGTCGTCCCAGCTTATCGGCATCGTAAAGAATACGTCCTTCGAGCGAAACTATAGCACGTTGCTCCCCCGCATGGGGAGTCATATGTGTCAAAATTGCCTGCTCGACTTTTTGCACAAATTCAGGTGTAGCACCTTGCCCTCGCAAAAAATCAGCCGCCATGTGCGCTGATGCAACATTGTGCTGCTGAAAACCCTGTGATGGAGTGGAAATATCATGCAGATAAGCTGCAACTACCAGGGCCTCCATATCCACTGTTTCTCGCTCACCCTCAGGGGTCTCTTCCATTTGTGTCTCGTGTTGCAATGCCAGCATTTTAGCGTTCGCCACCACCACGCTAGCATAGCGAAAGCCCTCATTGCCAAGCGTCTTTTCGGCGTATTGCGTCACCGATTGTAATAAAGCTTCCATAAAAACTACCCCTTCCCAACAACATCGCTCTGTGTATCGTCATCGAATGTTGTACAAACGTCGTAAAGTGTTTCTGAATACGGAGGTCGCACGATACCTCTTTCCGTAATAATCGCCGTCACATAGTTGGAAGGCGTAACGTCAAATGCAGGATTAGCCACATGAACACCTGTGGGTGCAATTCTCGTACCACGTATCGTTGTGACCTCCTCACCAGTGCGTTGCTCGATAGGAATAGCATCACCGGACGGCAGCGAAAGGTCTATCGTCGAGCAAGGAGCCACAACATAGAATGGAATTGCATGCGCGGAAGCAAGCACAGCCACACTATAGGTGCCAATCTTGTTGGCAACATCACCATTGGCGGAAATGCGGTCTGCACCGACAAAGACAGCTTTTATGCCGCCACGACGCATGAAATGTCCCGCCATGCTATCGGTAATCAATGTCAACGGCACACCTGCCTGCTGTAGCTCCCATGCCGTAAGACGGGCACCTTGTAGCACTGGGCGTGTTTCATCGACAAATACATGGACATGCTTGCCAGTTGAATGAGCGGTATAGATTGGTGCTAAAGCGGTGCCACTACCAGCAGTCGCGAGCGCACCAGCATTGCAGTGAGTCAATAGGATATCACCATCAGCGATTAAACTGGCACCATGCAAACCCATCTGCACGCACGCAGCAACATCTTCAGCGGCGATTGATAGTGCCTCATCACGTACATGCCACGCTAAGTCCTGTACCGTTACCGCTTCCTGTGTAGCACAGTGCAGTATACGACTAACTGCCCAGGATAAATTCACGGCGGTTGGACGAGTGCGACAAAGCATAGCCCCAACGGTTTGCAAGTGAGCTTGTGCCTGTGCGATTGTCACGTTCGCATTCTGTTCTCGTAAGAGACGGAGCAGTGCGAGAGCCATACCAAAGGCGGCAGTGACGCCAATAGCTGGAGCGCCGCGAACTTTCAGCGTAGTAATCGCGTCAGCGACCTCCGCTTCGTGCGTGAGTCGGAGAATCAACACCTGTTGTGGAAGTTGTGCTTGGTCTAACATACAGACAACTGCACCAGAAGCATTCTCTTCCCACCAAACCGTTCGCATCTCCGTCGCCGTCGATTGTCTCTTCTTCTCTAGCATCACATGCACATTTTTCTTTCGTTTTTCTTAACGACACGTACTTGTAAAAAGTTTTTTGTTGTAACGAGTAAACATTGCTACAAGAGCGTATAGCCCCAATAGTACTAGCACAAACACTCTTTATAGCGTGATTTCCATATGAGTATGCTAACATGATAGTCGATACCTAACGCGAGTGCAAGTAAACATGACTAATCAGGTATGTTACTAGTAACGTCGGTTGTCCGTTCCACTACACAGAAGGATGAAAAGCCTTTCCAACTGGTCGGTATGACAGTAATGTGTCAAACTGCACAGCCTGGAGATGTGCTACCTATCACTTGCTTTGGAACGGACAAGATGATAATTGTAGCCATCGAAGGGATTGTAGCGCATGGCCCAGGTGGAAATGAAAGAAACTTCCTGGTCGTTTGACCAAATTTATGATGAATACAAAACACCTATTTATAACTATGTCTATCACTTGGTAGGAGACCGCGAGCAGGCCGACGATCTGACACAGGATACCTTCTTGAAAGCGTTCAAAGCCCTTCCGAAAATGGATGGGAACTTGAAATTGTCGGCGTGGTTGTATCGTATTGCCACAAATACAGCGTATGATGCATTACGTCGTCGTAAATTGATCGCATGGTTGCCCTGGCAAGACCTCGACCACGAACCGGCAGATGTTGAGAGTGCAGACCCACAGGAAATTTATGGTACGACAGAGTTAGTTCGTTCCGCACTTCGACGTATGCCTCAACAGTACAGATCAGCATTACTTCTGTACACCCAGGAGGGCTTCTCCTATAGCGAGATTGCCCACACGCTGAATATCGCCGAGAGTGGCGTCAAGATGTATCTCTCACGCGCACGACAGTCGTTTCGAGAGCATTATCGGTCCCTTGAACAGGGAGGAGGTACGCAATGAGTAGTGAGCAACATGTCGAGGATTTATTAAGTGCTTACCTTGACAATGCTCTTACTCAAGACGAACGCGCCTCTGTTGCCGCACATATACAGACATGTCCATCGTGCAACGAAGTTCTCGCAGACTTTCGCTATTTCGATGCTCTTCTCGCAAAACAACCACACATCAGCCCTACGGCTGCATTGCGTGAAAGAATTTTCTCCTCGCCAGAGTGTAAAGAACTTGCAGGAGAAGCATCGCACCCCAATACTCCTGTACAATCGTTGACCAGTAGTACAAAGAATCAGCAGACAGTACCGCAGAAAAGAGTACAACGCGCGCAGACAAGTCAACCAAATTTTGTCTCGATTCCTGGAACGCTCAGATCAACGTCGCAACAAGAGACGAAAGCCAACATACGTGTCCCTCAACGTCGAAGCAGGCAGCTACAACGTCTGATGCAGGTGATGATCGCTGCCAGTCTCTTACTGACGGTTGGAGTTGGCAGCTTCATTGGATGGAGCCTGTGGCAGGCGCAAAACAGGGTCGCACAAGATGCTCATGGCATTCTTCCACCACAAGATTTGCGGCAAGGGGGACCGTTGCCAGCAGGAATACGCTCCGTCTTTTTCTACGATGGCAGCCTGTGGAGTGCGCCAACAGATGGACATTCGCAAGCGGTGCGTTTGACACCCGCAACGGTAACAGTGGCTCCGCATTGGGTAGTCAGGCCAGCACTTCCAAATTCCAGAGCGGGTAATCTCCTTGCATATGTCGATATGCGACAAGGCTTGCTGCACATTATTCGCTCTGATGGACAGAGCGATACCGCGATTCAGCAACTTCTTTTGAAAGATGGTGCAGCCTCTTCCTGGAACACTGATGTCAGCTCTACTATTTTGAGCAGCCTATCATGGTCCCCTGATGGTACGATGCTCGCATTTCTTGCCGCACCTACGGGAACACCTGCACTCTATACCTGTACAGTGAGTACAGGGCAGGTGCAGGCAATAGCAGTATCAGGTAAGGGTGCAGTCTCGCATCCTGTATGGTCGCCGAATAGTATACGTATCGCTTTCGAGTCCATGCACAATAACGTAACCAGCATTCTCGACTACAATACACAAACGCATAGTATACTGACCGTTGTTCCGACAGTTGCCACAACAAACTATCCAGATGACAGCGTACTCGCACTGGATTGGGCAGCGTCTAACGCTACGACCGCTATCACCTGGAGCGTCGGCACACAGGGACATATTCACAGTATATGGTTACGCTCTGTCGGTGTCGATATAGCGAATGAGAATGACGCACACACACTCATCAACGGCGACTATACACAGGCGATCTATAGTCGTGCCGGTGACAGTGGTATGGGCGGCTGGATACTTACCCGTTCCCTTACGCCAACAACAGACAAATTGCTTACACTGACTCTGACCTCGACATTTCACGAACTGATAAATAGTAATCGCATACAAGCGATGCAGTGGCTCTCTGATGGCAGGCACATTAGTTACCTCGCTCTTGATGCTTCCAACTCAGAGACGTTACATAGCATAGATGTAACCTATGGCAACGATACGCTACTGGCAAGGAGTGTAAGCAGCAATCCACGTCCCTCATGGTCGCCAGATGGACAGCGTGTCCTCTATAGCACTGGCACACATAGTTTCGTTGCCGATATTTCCAGTGGCAAGACACAAATCTCATTACAAGGCTCAGCTACTGCATTCCTGTGGTCTACAACAGTACCGTACACTGCAATTCTTGCGCTACAAAATAATGGTCAAGGCGTTTACCTGTATGATACACACGATGGCAAAGCAACCTTGATGAGCAAAAATGCTGTTATTGCTCCAATCATGTGGACACAAATACCCTGAGAATCAGAAAATACAGAAATTGTTCTTTTATCTATATCGACTGATATTCACACAAAATTTATACTCATCTAGCAAAAATTTATGCGATTTTCACAGGAAATGTTTATAGTGTATAAGGAGTTGTTTTCGTGACCACTAGTCTTTGGTGGGGTGTATGTGTGTTTTGGAGGAATATTCGATGGTGACAACAGAACAAGCGGTTTTTTCAGCAGTTGCAAATGGTCGTCCATTTACTCACACGGCGGTTCGCACTGATGAAATGACAAAACTAAGTGTACACGCAATTTTTCAAGCGCGTCCCTCAGCCGTCGTATCGCGTGTGCTTCAGCAAATGGACAGACAGGACCGACGCGTACTCATACTCCTGGACGGTCGTCGGACAATTCAAGATGTCACACGCCTGCTTCACAAGAGCGAAGTCGAGGTTGCTCAGGTGTTGGTGCGTCTTCTCAAGAGTGAGCACATTGATTATATGGGGACACAAAAGGCATAGCCACAACCAATTTTCTTAACCTGAAGAAATTGGTAATAAAAGCGATAACAATTTTGCCCTTCATGCGTTATAATACATAGGCTTAGTACGGAAGGCGGGATATATGTGAGCAAGCAGATCCACCTCGACGAGCAGCTTGTACCATATATTTATTTATCCGTGCAACCTTTTCCCCATAGGGTTTGCACGCGCGCCGACTATAGCTTCGCGTTGCACTATGCATACGCGTGGTAAGGGAGAAACGAGTTGGCACCCTGTTTTTCCCTTACATTTCAGCACGGCAAGCGAGAAAGGGTCGCATGCGATCTATAATGCGTTCATTAGGGGTAAAGCTTACAGTAAGCGCGGCATTAGTTCTTTTATTATGCACGCTACTATTCATAGTCGCTTCATGGAGTCTACTTGCATTCTACACTGCACATGAAGTGAAGAATACGGTTGCCCTGCACAACCAGCATGTACTGCTACTTCTACTGGGCGTAGGCATATGTACATTTGCTCTCGGCATCTCTATCTACATTCTCATTATATTTAAATTTTTTATACAACCTCTACAGCAACTACAGGCACAGGTGCGAATACAAATAGCCGAAAACGCAGGCATTATCCTTGCACCACAGGACGAACTCAGCACCCTCGCACGCTCGTTTGACCTCCTCTCAGAATCGTTAGAGAGCGAGAGTCAGGCGATGCTGGAACAGATGAGTAATGTTCTCATTTTAAGCGATGCCCTTATTTCGACCGTCAACCTGGAACATCTTTTAGGAGAAATTGTCGCCAGGCTTGGACGTATTATGCAGGCAAAGCATGTATCGATGTTACTCTATGGGCGCGAAATGCTCTCGCCCTGGGCGGTTGCACAGTGGTCAGAGGCAACGGCGAAGAGTTCTACGTCCCCCCTGTCTTCGTCAACACTCGTGTCGGCGTCCTCTGCACTCCAGCAGAAAGGTTCAATTACTGTTCATGCCGATCCTGATGGCGATGTGACGATGGCGGTAACAACAAAGATGGCCGCCATTGCTACTCCTAATAGCGGCAAGCGCAAAGCTGTTAGTTCAACACAATCTCCACAGGCAACCTATGGTATACGCCGTCCACGTATTCCACGTCCAGCACTACGCGACCTGGACATGATTCTTGCTCGTATGGTTGTGCAGAAACAAAAAATCGCGTATGGCGAAGATATCGCCACCATCTATCACGAACGCCCTGACACCTGGGCACGGATGGCACTGGAAGCTGGCTACCAATCGGTTATCGCCGTGCCACTACTACTGCGCGATCAGGCCATTGGAGCATTCATGATCTACTCTGATAAACCCTATCAAGTGAGCAAACGTGACACCTTTCTCTTGAGTACCGCCGCGATTCAAGCATCAATGGCGATTCAGAATGCATTGCTCTTTGCGGAGGTAAAGGAAAAAAACGCTGCCCTTGAACGTGCCAATACCTTGAAATCACAGTTTCTCGCGAATGTTACGCATGAATTGCGCTCGCCACTACACAGCATTATCGGCTATGGCTCAATGGTCGTCGATGGCTTTGTCGATGGTGAATTGACACAGCAGCAAGAGGAAGATATTCGCTTCATCGTAAGACGCGCCGAAGACCTTTCCTATCTTGTGGACGAAATGCTCGACCTCTCAAAGATCGAAGCCGATAAGATCGAGGTCAAGCCAGAGCCAATAGAACTTGCCACCAGTTTACAGGACATCATCAACCAACTCAAATTGATGGCAAACGAAAAAAAGCTGTATCTAACACTAGAAATGGAAGAGGACATACCGCTGGTCAGTGCCGATAGCTACCGCTTACGACAGGTGGTCACGAATCTCGTCTCCAATGCTCTCAAATTTACAGAGCATGGTGGTGTCACCATTCGCTGTGTACAGACCTGCGACGGCAATATGGTTCGTATCGCTGTACAAGATACGGGTATCGGCATCTCGCCAGCAGCGCTCGGCTTCATTTTTGAAGCATTCCGTCAGGCAGAAGGTGGCACCACGCGCCGCTTCGGAGGCACTGGCTTAGGACTAACCATTGCCAAGCGACTCGTTGAATTACAGGGAGGAGAAGTCGCAGTAGAGAGCATTGTAGGTCAGGGAGCAACATTTTCGTTGACACTTCCTGTCGCACTATAATCCGGCATAGAATGTCATAGGGATTCACAGAAGAAAGCATACGAGCAAAATATATGAGTACACCGACAGTACGTACACCAGCCATCCTGATAGTCGAGAATGAGGTATCGAACCGCATTCTCATCGAGCGTGTCTTATCCACACGCGGCTACCATTGTATCTCGGCCTCGAATGGTCAAGAGGCTCTCGACCTGCTTGATCGTGAGCCAGTAGACCTTATTCTTACCGACCTTTCAATGCCTGTGCTGGACGGATATCGTACCACACAACTCATTCGCTCACGACCACAGATGGCAAACGTTCCTATTGTCGCAGTCACAGCCTACGCACTGAGCGACGAAGGTGAGGCCGCTAAACGCATTGGCTGCACAGAATATTTAACGAAGCCATTCAAGCCACGCCAACTACTAGAACTGGTAGACCGCCTATTACCAGCTACATAGACAAAAAACTACTCTATCTTATTGACCTCATCCGTCATAGTAAGTGTATCACCTTTGACCGACCACTGGCTTGGTCGGTCTCTATTTTAGGTTGTAGGGACCACGTTTACGGCGTCCGATGACGTGATTTCGCGTGCGAAATCACTCCTAATTATGTCTGCAAGCCCTGTCAAAATCTATTTCATGCGATAAATCGCGCATGGATGCCGTAAACGTGATCCCTACGAAACATTGTCATATAAAGATTAGCGTGAGGAGTTTTTCACATGGACATTCAAACAACAACGCAAACAGCACAAGCGGTGGCAACCGATGTATTGATCGTGTCGGCGGCACACAAAAACGGTGAGCAAGGCGTGCAGCTATCACAAACAGCCGCTACGATAGATAAAACACTGAATGGCCTCATTAGTGAGCGCAGTACCGATGGTGAGTTCAAGGGCGGATTGGGCGAGATGTTGACGATTCACACGATGGGGCACATGACAACAAAACGTGTAATCGTTGTCGGTCTAGGGTCACAAAACAAGGTCAATGCACAGGCTATTAGACATGCCAGCGCAGTTGGGGCACGTCATGCACAAAATACAGGGGCGCATACAATTACACTCGCCCTGACGTGGAACAGCTCACAGAGCGAGACGCGACAGGCAGAGATACAGGCGCAGGTCGAGGGCGCATTGCTGGGACTCTACACATTCAGAATGTACAAACAGTCAGAACAGAGCAACAATGGTAAAAATGTCTCCCAGATAACGCTCTTGACAGAAGAGAACACCGATACAGCCATCGTCGAACAGGCAATTGAGCAGGGACGTGTTCTCGCAGAGGCCACGAACTTCGCACGTAACCTCGTCAATGAGCCACCCAATGTCCTGACACCAACGGAACTTGCGAATCGCGCGAGCAATATGGCAAAACAAGCTGGATTGGAGTGCGAGATATTCGACAAAGCCAGGATTACCGAATTAGGCATGGGTGGACTTCTCGGTGTGTCGCAGGGCAGTGCCGAGCCACCACAGTTTATCGTTCTACGCTATCGCGGTGGACAATCTTCCGACAAAGGCATGGCAATCGTCGGCAAAGGCATCACCTTCGATACGGGCGGCATCTCGATCAAGCCTGCCGCTGGCATGGACGAGATGAAAGGTGATATGGGCGGTGCCGCTGCCGTGCTGGGAGCCATGCAAGCTATCGCAACACTAAAACCACGCATCAACGTGACCGCACTGGTACCAACATGTGAAAACATGCCGAGCGGCACCGCCTATCGCCCCGGTGACATTCTCCGCATCTCGAACGGCAAAACTATCGAAATATTGAATACTGATGCTGAGGGGCGTTTGATCCTGGCTGATGCCCTCTCTTACGCTGCCAAAGAAGGTCTCTCGCCTATTGTCGATCTCGCAACACTCACGGGAGCCATCGTTATCGCGCTTGGCAACGTCACATCAGGCGTCTTCAGCAATGATGAACAGCTCGCGAACGAGATTGTCGCTGCTGGTCGTGTCGCCGGTGAGAAATTCTGGGCAATGCCAATGGATGAAGAGTACGGTGAATCGATTAAGAGTGATATTGCCGACGTGAAACAAACTGGCAGCCGTGCCGGTTCGTCGATAGTAGCCGCGAAAATCCTGGAACATTTCGTAGGAGATGCGAAGTGGGCACACCTGGATATCGCTGGCACAAGTTATGTTGATAGCAAGAAACCCCATCAAGAAAAAGGGGCAACCGGAGTTGGTGTTCGCACACTTGCGGAACTCGCACGCGAACTTTCAAAGTAATTTTAGATGAGATAGGGTGCAAAGAGGGAGTCGCTGGCGACTCCCTCTTTGCACCCTATCTCATTTTTCCTAAAAGACGCGATGCAGTGCAGCTTGCGCTCCATAATAGCCACACATACCATGTACGCCGCCAGAAGGTGGCGTCGATGACGAACAGATATAGATACGCTTGTTTGGCGTCGTGTAGGGATTGAGACGAATGGTAGGACGTGTGAAGAACTGTAACAGATCGGCAACGCCCCCATTGATATCGCCACCAATATCGTTTGCATTGTAACGTTCGAGTGCTGCAGGTGGTATAGTATTTTTCGCCAGGATACGGTCACGAAATCCAGGAGCGAAACGCTCAATTTGCGCGTCGATACGCTCAGTCATATCGAACGTCGAGCCGTTGGGAATGTGACTATACGCCCAGACAGTATGCTTACCTGCTGGTGCGCGTGTATCATCGAACAGGCTTTGTTGTGCCAGCAGCACGAACGGTTTTTCCGGCGGTATACCTTGCCCTACCTGTCGCTCGGATAGTGCCACCTCTGCTAACGTTCCCCCAAGATGTACTGTACCCGCTTGCAAACAATTCTGTGCTAGCCAAGGAATGGGACCATCGAGGGCATAATCAATTTTGAATACTCCAGCCCCGTAGCGATAGCGTTCCAGGCTATGTCGATAGCCATCAGGGAGATGTTGACCAGCGATGCATAGCAGTTGACGTGGTGTTACATCGAACAAGAGAGCGCGTGCAGTTGGCAGCATTTCGATTGAAGTCACATCAACCCCTGTCACAATCTCGCCACCAAGAGAACGTAAGTATGCGGCAAGCGCATCGACAATACTCTGCGAACCACCGCGTGGAATGGGCCAACCAACGCCATGCCCGAAGAGCGCAAGCATCAAACCAAAGGCAGCACTTAGACTATGATTCAGTGGCAGAAACGAGTGAGCCGCCATGCCTGCGAATATGGCACGCGCACGCTCACCCCGAAACAATTGTTTCGCGAGACTCTCAGCAGAGCGAATAGCCTGTAATCCAAAGGGAGCAAGTAGCAAGGGATGCCGAAAGAATTGTGGGCGTAAAGGACCAAGCAAGGTATCGGCAAGAGTCTGCCAGTGAGCTACAAGTGGTGTCATCAGGTGACTATAGGCATCGGCGTCACAGCCGAGCGTCGCACTTGTTGCCGCAATGGAACGCTCCAATAACATCGCAGTACCATCATCAAAAGGATGCGCGAGGGCCGCAGGAGGTTGAATCCATTCTAACCCGTACTGTTCCAGTGGAAGCGCACGAAAAAACGGCGATGCCATGCCAAGTGGGTGAATTGCCGAACAGACATCGTGCCGGAATCCTGGCAACGTCAAATCTTTTGTGCGTGAACCACCACCAATAGTATCCTTCGCCTCGAAGACGACAACTGATTTGCCCTCCTGTGCTATGGTAATAGCTGCTGCCAAACCATTCGGGCCTGAGCCAACCACTACTGCATCGTAACTATGCTGTAAAGCCATAAAAGCATCCGATTTCTATGCTTGCTCTTTGGCTTGACGCATAATCTCTCGCAACTGCTCAATGTGGGCTTCACCATGCATGATACCCAGCATGTGCATACCAACTGCATTCATAGGCCCAAAGCGCGGAATACGTATAACCGTGACATCGAGATGTGGTGCATCCGGCCACGCATCAAGATATGCACGACACATACGCCAACTCTCTTTGAGACGCTCATGTATCTGCTGAGCAGTATGAATACTTTCCCAGGGCACTTCATAGCGCAAGCGACCATCAAAGGCAATACCACGCGCTAAGACAGAGGCGACTGATGCTGACTCTTCGAGGGTAGCTGTTAAGTGAACAATAACATGTCCCAGCGTGTACGCCTGCTCCCCTGGGTCTTTCAGCGCGGCATCGTGAGGGACAAATGTGGTGGCCCTATCTGTTACATCCGCAACAATAGGCTGGATAGTAGAAAAATATTCATCGGTAAATCTGTACAAGTCAGAATGCGTAATGTCGCGTACAAGGTCGGCGTAACTAGCTTTTCCTGAACGGAACGCTTCCGTGTCAAAAACCATAATCTAAAAGCTCCTATCAAAATGTAAACTTACTTATTATAGGATAGCACACAGCAGGTTTTTTATGCAGTGCTTTTAGCAGAGAGTAAAGACAAGAATTGGCTTCAGGGCAAAACAACATGGAGAGTATTCAAATATCTCTGCATAAACGTGTATAATACAACAAGATTTGCATGAGTATGATGCCCTATGCAATAGACAACAAGGAGGTTGAGTTATGAGCAGTCAACAGAAGATATTTTCCCCATTACAAGGTGCCATTGCTGGTTTTGTAGGCACTCTACCAATGACCATCTTCATGCTTAGCACACAGAGATTTCTACCAAAGGGGCAGCGTTACGATCTACCGCCAGAGATCATTACCAAGGATATAACCGAACGAGTACACATCAAGCAGCACATGAATAAGGCTCAAATGCTAGCTGCGACCACCGCTTCTCATTTTGGCTATGGGGCTACCGTTGGATTGCTCTATGCTGTTTTAGCAAAGCGATTACCATTTCATTCCGCATTTAAGGGCATTGTGTTCAGCCTGCTAGTCTGGGCAGCAAGTTATCAGTTCCTATTGCCTGTACTTGGCCTCAAAGAGACAGCGCAGGGCGAGACCACACACCGCAATCTCTTGATGGTTGCGGCTCACATTATTTGGGGAGCGAGTACGGGCATAATCGCAGATTTGCTATAAGAAAGCTTTTCAGGATGTGCCTTGAAGAACTTCAACTTTTTATGAGGAACAGCCAGGGTTCTGCAGCAGTAAACAGTTGATACAGTCTTCAAGGTTTGCACAATCGCAATGGAGCCTCTCTAACAGCATTCTCTTCATCTCTGAGGCTCTTTGAATGAGTGTATCCACCTCGGCGAGTTTTTGGCGAGCGAGCGTTTGCCATTGTGCCGCCGATGCTGTTTCAGTATCCAAGCTCTCGAATAACGTTTTCATCTCAGCTACAGTGAAGCCCACCTGTTGTGCCATCTGAATAACCGCGAGCCTACGGAGTATATCAGCATTATAGCGTCTATGCCCACTCACGCGTCGAGGCGCGGGTAAAACGCTGACACTTTCGTAATATCGAATGGCTGAAGGCCGAATGCCTGCACGTCGCGCAACCTCGCTAATAGTCAACTCTTCCATAAAGATTTGTTTCTATCCTCTTGACTTAAAGTTCGCTTTAAGTATTAGACTGTCTTTTAGATACACATCCTTTGTATCATCTATGTTAGCACAAAAACGCCCATACTGACTCAAAGAAAAAAGTGTGAAGAGCCGGGCTGGGTACTAGCAATGAAAGAGAGTAAAGTAGTGAATGTGCAGACAAACGTGTTTGTAGTGGGGGATCAAGACTTTGAGACGACAGTACTCAAGGCCGAGATTCCCGTTATCGTCGATTTCACAGCGGTTTGGTGTCCACCTTGTCGCGCGATTGCACCTGTTTTTGAAAGGCTGAGTCGGGAGTATGAAGGGAAACTCAGGTTTGCTAAAATAGATGTTGACGAACATCCAACGACGGCTGGTCGTCTCGGCGTACAGGCATTCCCGACGCTTTTGATGTTCAAAGACGGGAAGGTTATTGCACGACTAGTCGGTCCACAACCAGCACGTCTCAAGAACACAATTGATCGTGTGCTTGCGGAAAGCTCCATAGCCTAATTTCCATCATAGTTGTATAGTACAGCAGGGAGGCTCTCGTAGTCCTCTCGTTTCCAGAATAGCCTTAAGCTAATGAACGTTATGTAGCAAAGTGGAAAACGGGATGACAAATGTCATCCCGTTTTCCACTTTGCTACATAACGTTCGCTACCTCCATGT
>JAABUU010000368.1_pt1 | contig 106399 bp, 92 predicted proteins | sample 5559301 | NCBI WGS metagenome assembly JAABUU01 (sample SAMN10711884, study PRJNA513360) | rock metagenome | isolation source: Antarctica rocks | place: Antarctica: Victoria Land, Richard Nunatak white | reverse complement strand
AAGTAGACCTTCAGAGTGAGTTTTCCATTGATATTTCCGGGCACGTCGTAAAAATGAATAGTATATTTGGTGGTTGGGTGCCGGGAAAATTTGTGAGTCCGGCTTTTTTTGCTACCCGCGTGCCACCTTACCTACCTCCTCGACAAGATCTTTCCGCACCCCCCGTTCTCAAAAATATCCCGGACCACATCTTTGCCTAAAACGAACCTCAGAGGCTCACTCGCCATGCCACGCCGTGGCCATGGGCCCTCCGATGCCACCAGGAGGCTTATAGCCACTTTAGATGTCACGTGTGAGAGGGTACGTATAAACTAGATCTTGAGCTCTTATAGCTAAGTCTCCATACTGATGAACCCAGCTGTCTTATAGTCCAAAATGCCCCCCCAGGGACTACATATTCGTTCCAAAAGGTCAGCTATAAGACGCAAACACTAAGAAAGGAAGCTAACTTTGGTAGGAAATATTTATGTGACTCGTCACTGGTGAGTTACCAAGAAGTCAGCCTTTCTCAAGCGCGGCTCTAACTTTTTCCAAAGCCGAGACCTCACAAAACAAGCGGGAGAAACACTCTACGTGGTCTTTGTAGGTCCTCTTGTCCTGTTACCCGTATATATACCTGACCTCAGCAGAAAAACAACACTCATGAGAGGCTTGGCCTTCATTGCCCAAAGCAGATTTACGAAGCCGTCGAAGAGGATGCTGCGGCCTCGGCTGAAAAACGCCAACGGGCAGTGGAGACCAAAGACCATCGAGATCTTGCACGCGCTCGTCATATGCTCTCCCGCCACTTTCCAAGAATTCCCAAAGACTCGGCAGAAGAAATCCTAGAACATGGCTTTCTGAAAGGTAGTGGTCGCGTGGGAAGATCGATGATACTTGACGAAGAGATTAAGATTGAGTTAGCTGTGAATGCTCATATTCGTCATCGGTTCACAAACTATGACTCTCTTTATTCTCAGATGAAAGCAGACAATGCAACGGGCGACCTTAAGAAGACAGCGAGGACAAGTGTCTATGACCAAGTGAAAAAGATAGCGCAGTCTTGGCGTGAAATTGGTGTTCCCACGTCCATCATGAGTTCAGACGTCTCCAAAGAGATGACAGGCGGATTGAAAGGAAATAAGAATGGAGATGATGCATCTCACGAGCAATCAGACAACCAAGATCAAAATCTCAATAGCAAGCTGTGGCCAAAATACGGACTGCCTCCACAACGCCAGGCAGCGATGGTCGCCAAACTTATCTCCTTTGCAAATTGCAAACAACGGAAAGCCATAGAATGCCCGGGTCATCCAGCTGCTTCGGACAATGATCCTATCGAACCTCAACGAGAACATGGCCATGTATCACCCACACATACACTCGAGCGAGCACTTGACCACATGAATCTAGACGGTGAGACTTTTGGAGTAAAAAGCCGCCCAGATCTCAAGAACACATCGATAGATCCTATGATAGCTGCAACCGATACATTTCGACATACGGACCAACATCATCTGCAGGACGTCCCTAGTGCTAGATCGAAAGGCGAAGGCCCCGTAAGGCCTATTATAGCAGAGGTATACGAGGAACAGGCAAAGGAGGATCTTGAGATATTGAAGCGTGATTTCTCCCATAGGGAGCACATGACTCAACGGCAGATCCAAGAAGTGGTGAGATTGCACAAAAAGCGATTCCAGGAGGATTCCCAATATGCTTCTGTTATTGAGCTCAGAGGACCTGAAGATGAAACTCAACGTGCTGCTAGACTGGCAGCTCGTAGGACCGACCCCAGACGATCAGCCAAGATAGCGCTTCGGAAAGAAAATCGCAGGAAGGATACCATGGAAGACCTGAGAAGATACAAAGTAGGAGAAGAGCTTAATTTACCAAAAAAGCGGATGAATCGGCTTCGGCGACTTCTGAAGAACGAACATGCGGAGGGAGAATATGCTAGTCTGGGATATAGGGACACGCCGGAAAAGCATTTGCGAGCCTTTAATGCAGCAGAGAATTTTGCAACTGTACCGCTTACCAATTCAAAAGAGGAGACTATCATGCTGCCAACCCAATCTAGAAGTGACGCGTCATCGATGCTGGTCGTGCCTTCTTCGACTACACCGAACGAGGAGGACATAGCTGAGTGCGAGGGGTCCGACAGCGAACTAGAATGGATGGATATTTCCTGAATTGTGTTTAGGAGGATTGGATAGACATGGTACCCACAAGGGCGTTGTGCTTGGCCAGCGGTATCAGAATGGATCTCGTGCGGATTTGGCAGTGACGTGGCCGTGGACACACTGTGATTAGGCCTTTGTCGGAAGAAGAGCCGATCTACACAGGTTCGAGATTAAAAGTTACGGATGTTCTAGAACGTACATATGTATTTCATTAGCAGACTTCCGTTCGGCGAGGTTGTACGGATGTAGCCGTGGCAGGTGTTGATCAAATAAGCTTTAGGTAGTACGGTAGACGGTTGATCTATAGATGCTAGCGTCAGCCTTGCCAGGCTTTTAGAGGAAGATCCAAATGCCACTACAGTCTACAGCACGAGAGCTGCACGACATATTGTGGTCGAAATGGCTTTTTGTGTGACGAACATACTCTAAGCTCTGCTCTGCTCCACGTACGTGGTGAGTAGACTACATACCAACGCAATTATCCCCAGGAAGGACTGCCTTCAATGCGCCCCAAGACACTTACCATATGTCTAGAAGATGCCCTCAAACCAACACCCTATCCTTGCCCTCCCGTACTCTGTTCGCGCTGAAATCCAAGACACACCTCCTTTGACCAGCTATCTTCTGCATCTCATCTCTATTAAACGTTCCAATCTTTGTGTGTCAGCAGATGTCAATTCGACTTCCGTCTTGCTACGTCTAGCCGAAGAAGTTGGAGATTACATTTGCGTACTTAAAACCCATTCCGACATTATCGATGACTTTTCGGAAAAGACGATCAAGGGCCTTACAGAAATATCTCGGAGAAAACGCTTCTTGATTTTCGAGGATAGGAAATTTGGTGATATTGGCAGTATGTTAAACCCGTGTCAAATGTATCTTATCGAATGCCGGTAGATCGGATTCTAAGACAAGCGAAACAGGCACAGTCCAATCACAGTACACCCGCGGCCCCCTCTCAATCGCCACCTGGGCTCACCTAACAAATGCCCACATCTTTCCAGGCCCCTCGATCATCACCGCACTCCACTCCGCCGCAACTACGACCTTGACATCCCTCAACCAATCTGTCTTCACCGAAATAAGTACCGGCACCCCTCGCCGCAGCCTTGACGGCGACACCACCGAAGACGAAGAGGAAGACTCTGCCTCGATCACAATCCCAATTCCAGATTCACACCATGCCCGCACAAACAGCTCCGTCACAGCCGTAACCACCATTTCCCAAACCTACGAACCTTCACCGCCTGTGCTTGCCCGCTCTTTCTCATCCGGCGATGGCGATATCGAACCCGGCGACCGCGAACAAGCGCTCCAAGCGCTCGGCCCCCCACCACACGTCAGAGGCTTGCTCCTCCTGGCCGAAATGAGCAGCGAAGGCAACCTTATGACACCCGCCTATACCAGCGCCTGCCTCTCCGCCGCTCGCGCCCACCCGGACTTCGTCCTCGGCTTCATCTCCCAGCACTCGCTAAATCAAAAACCTACCGACGCGTTTCTAAACATCACACCAGGCGTTTCTCTTCCACCCGAAGGCGAGGAAGACGATGAAAGTAACAAAGGGGATGGCCTGGGCCAGAGATGGAGGACACCCGCGGAGGTTGTGGGCAAGGAAGGGGCGGATGTTGTTATCGTAGGAAGGGGGATACTAGGGGCAAGGGATAGGCGGAGGGAGGCGGAAAGGTATCGGAAGGATGCATGGGGGGCTTACGAGCGGAGGATTGGGAGGGGTGGGGGATGAGTGGGTGGTTTGGGGGGGTTAGGGGGGTATATACGTTGGTTATGAACATAGAGATACATATAATTCATGAGAAAACGGCCGACCATACTTCACTATTACAACAACCACAACCCACCACTTTCCGGTTTTATTTACCAAAGTCCCTCTCACCCAAAAACCCGCTATACCTTTTCTCCCCCCCGGTGCTCTTTCCCCCCTCACTCCCCCCGCCGCCCCAAGCTCCCCGCCACCCTCACCACCATCCCTCAGACCCCTCAAACCAACTCCCACTAGTTTTCAAGCAGATTCATAAAACCATGAACTCCCCACATGATAGCACCACCAGCAACGAACAACGAAGAAGAACCAGCGGAGCGATAGACGTGAGTGCGAAGGGTGAGTTGGCCGTAGGATGAGAATTCTTGTCTCGCAGATAGACAATTCGAAATTTTTGGAGCGGCTGATGGGGGGGGGTTTTTTTGTTGGGATGTTGAGGACTGAGGTTTTAGGTGGATGGGTGATTGGGGTTTGGAGGTAGGGAGGTTGGAGGATGCGAACGTGGATGTGGATGTGGACGTGGATGTGGAAGCGGAAGAGAAGATGTAGGAGAGAGTGCGAGCTTCGGTTACTATAGTACATTTTACTCTTAGCATTGATTTTGTGGGGAATTATTGATATCATTCTTTTAGCTTTTAATCGATGATGGGGTTTTCATCTATCTATTTTAAAGAGCGTAATTCAAACCCGTACGACGGACAGCGTTTGAGAGCTAGAGGATGTAAAGGCGCGTCTCTCTCAATGTTTGACTAGAGTGCAATCTTCGGTTGCTGATCATCATTTTTCAGCATAGATTTGCTTAATTCTCGATATCATTCTTTCAGATTTTGATCTGGAAATTGGTCGCAAATCGCAATGCCACCCCATTTTTCACACCTTGCTCCACCTCGCTTGTCGATAGCCTCCAGTCCAGTTGGCCCATGCAAATGCGTACCTCACGATGCTCAAAGAGACATGAATCATAAACATTATCCGTTGTCTCAGCATCGTTTCGCTTAATCCTTGATATCATTCTTTCGAATAACAATCGATGAACCGTTCATCGTCATACCGAAGATCAAATTCTAACCTGTAACACTGGTGGGTTTGAGAAGTAGTTCCATAGACGGCCGGGTTGGATTGATCGCAAAATCGCAATGCCACCAAATTTTACCCTTTGCTCCAGCCGGCTGCTCCCTTTCACTTGTGGATAGCCTCCAATCTGTTGAAGGAGAGACTGCGATCTTAGGAAACGGTGTGTATTGTTCCCAGCCAAAATCTTAGATTCATCCGATCAATTGAAATAACTGATAGACTTTTCGTCGTTGTATAAAACATCAACATCTTACTTGTATGGGTGATAGGTAGCTAGATCCCGAGACCACCCCTTGCTCCCTTTTGCTCCACTTAGCTTATCGACAGTCCTCAGTCAATCTGGCTCACGCAGAAGCGTTTTCTTTGATGCTCAAAGAGGGTAGCGCTCAATATCGCTCGTCATTCCCAGGACTGCTTTTTCAGAAAATTTTGGGGGGTTCTTGGAGATCGTGATAATAGAGAGCAAGGTGGAGAGAGCATTCTCAGTGGGGTGGGTGATAAAGGTATAAGAGCTAATTTCGTAGACGGCCGGCCCATTTCAATTGCTCTGCAAGCAGACGAGTTTTCAAGAGCTCATATGCGGAGTTGACATATTGCCACTTGGGAACCATTTGTTTCATTGTCGCGGCCTGTTCCTCCGTCCTCTCAAACACATGCGGCATCATCTGCTTGTGATGATGACACGAAGATCTCTGCTGATGATGATCATATCATCTGCATGCAGATCGAACATCGCAAATGAATTCAAGCCGCGCCGGGTTGAACTAGTCATAAATCACAACGCCCCATTTTACCCCTTTTTTCCTGCCGGCAGGTCCACTTCGCTTATTGATAGTCTCCGGTCCAGTTGGCCCAAGCAAATGCGTTCTTCCTGATGTATAGTAAAAGATTGCGGTCCATGGAGATACTTTTCTGTAAGATGAAACCGTCGAAATCAATTCTGTGGGTTTTCGGTGATATGGGCGAGGAGTACTGGGTCGTCGATAACACCCAGTGGAGATCCACGGGATGTGAATGATTGCGGGCAATGCTGTTGCTCCAGATGAGAAGAGCGGGGAGCTAATCCGTGTTTGATATCGAACACGGTAAAGCGAGTCGTCGATAGTAGGTACGTTTTTATGAATAATAAGGTAAAGCGTCGAGATTCATGCCGTCGAGCTTGGTAGAAAGAAGCGCGTTTATACGTTTTCCAAGGCTAGAGGTCATGAGCTGAGAAATTGACATTTATTGGAAATAGCCGGTTGTCGAGATCGACGCGGGATATCCTGCTCTGGAAGCCTCGGTTTCGAAGGCAAAGAAGGTGTTCTGCTGGATGTAGGTTTGGCCTGAGGTTGACGAGCGCTGCGCTCGGTTTAATAAACGCGTCATGTATATTGTCATTCAGTAGCCCTGTAGCGGCGTTCTTTTTACCATTATCTCCCTCGTTATCTCCCTTTAAGTCCCGAGAGACTCATCGTCCTATGGCCTCATTTCCTTTATCGACCTCATATCGCAGTTCCTGGCTGTTAACCAAACCCCTTCTTCATCGTGATTGCCAAAACATCCCTCACACTTTGAAACCCTTCTTTAACAACACCCAGACACATGCCGCGCCATCTTTGGATCACGCTTTGTACCGGATTGCCCATATTGATATGGTTGAGGCGGTGAGTAATTCCGTACCAAGAGTTATGCTAGAAGATACCTTTATTCCATCGCTTCAGGGAGTGAGGGGCTGAAGGGAAAGGTAGAAAGTAATGTGGGTGAAGATATTAGACGAATCAGCTCAAGAAGCGCTGACATGTACAGAGCGGCCGAGAGCCGGTCACGGTAGGGCGGCGACCAGGTGTCGGATCTCGTCTTCCGGTGGTACCATCCCACCCCGTAGTCGCTGTCCTTTTCGTACCACTTGTTGATCTCTTTTATCCCCGCCGCATTGGATCGGGTGATCAGTTTGTCGAGCTGCCTTTCCAGCTGTTGAATGAAAGCAATATTTTGCTGATGTATCCCAAGATAGACCCGATTCGGAAAAGGTTTTCTTATGTAATACCTGGGATCCTTTCTGCATCAGCTTCGGATCACGCTTCTTAGCGCTTTTCTCATGCCGATATAGTTGAAACAAGAGACGATTCCGGATCGAGGGCTACGCCGTAAGACGCCTTTGCTTCGTTGCACTCCAGGTTTTAGAGGTTGAAGGGAAGAGTAGAAAGCAATGTGGGTGAAGATACTGCACACTCTTTAGTTGTGGGGTTATCTTTCCGGCTGCTGAATGAAAGCTATATTTTGCTATCGCAATCCAGAACATATCTCACTGTCAGAAAGCTTTCTTGTTTAGACCTAGAGTACGTTCTGTGCTAGCTTCGGATCGCGCTCCGTGTCGTAATTCCCATGCTGACGGGGTTGGCTCGGTGGATGAATCCGGATCGCGTGTCACGCTGGTTGATTGCGAGCTGCATCGCGCTTCTCCTCACGTTTCAATTCTCTTGTTTCGCAGAGTAGAAAGCAATGTGGGTGAGGCGCCAGAGAATGATGATCGAGAAGCTGCCTTTCCAGCTGCTGAATGAAAACAATATTTTGCTGATGCAAGTCAGAATAGACGTCATTCAAAAACCCTCCTTGTCAGACACCTGGATGCATTGTGCACCAGTTTTGGATCACCCTCCCGTATCGCCTTCTCATGTGTACCGCTAGATTATCGTCTCACATAGCTCCTGTTCTCACAGATATCTTCGTCAAACCCTCTTTGGGGACTCGTCGAAGCGGTTCCACGTTAGTTTAGATCACGCGGATGGATACTTTCGGGTCGAGTGCCAAGCTGGAAGATTGCGAGCTGCATCGCGCTTCTCCTCGCGCTTCAGGATCTTGTTCTCGTTACTTGCTGCATTGCTTCTCATTAGCAGCATCTTCAGAGATCTGGAAGACGTGCGGGGGACTAGTGGTTAGAGCGAATGAAGTGGTGGAAGGAAAAGATGGAGGATGAATGGGGTGATGGGTGGCGGGACGCATAGAAAGCAATGTGGGTGAAGATGCGAGAACCATCTGGTTGGGGAGCTGTCATTCCCAAACCAGCACCGAGTCCTCAAAGTCCCTTGTTCACCCTCCGTATGTTCCACAACGAAAGTTTACCACACGCTGAGATGAGCATATCCTGCGTCGTAGTAGAACTCTCCCGAGCGCCACAAAGGCAGCATGTGAGACGTGCATGCGGCGTGAACAAATCGCAAGTTGGGAATGTTTCTGGGAGCGGAAACCGGATCGGCAATTGGATGTTGTTTTCGATCACTGTGTTGGATGGCTTCTCGACTGTTTAGCTTCTAGGCTCAGGCGCGGTCGGACCGAAAGTCGAATTTCATTTTTGGAAGATAGTTTCCCCGATTTTTTAGGTGGATTTCCGATAAATTGAGCTCCAAATGAAGAAGTGAGGCAAGCCAGTGACATTTGTGCATCCTGAATGGCGACTTATCCCACAAGAACTCTGCGTTGTGACTTTGTTAAAGGTATGTTGAGGCCTTGAATTCCTTCCATCGAAGAGGGTGACGATATCTCAACTTTAAAAAACCCGGGAAAGGGACCTACAGGTCTTGTTGGCAACTCAAGCGGATAAAATTGATCAAAAGATCAGATTCATTCCATTGTGTCAGAAAGTGAATTTGTTACTGGCCAAGTAAACGAATACAGCTGACCATAAAAGTGACCAAGTTTCTCAGTTCAGTTAGTCGATATCCGGGATTCTAGGTAGTTCTTAAGTCTCTGGTTTTCGCATTCGAGCCTCGTTTTGGAGGAGTTCCAAGAGGAAAACAGGAGGAAGCATAGGATTCAGAATGGAAGCTTTCTTAGATCATAGGAGGTGCCCAATATTGACACTTCGTCTAAAACTCACTAGCTGTCAGAGTTTGACAGGATGCTCTAAGCCGAGGTTGCGATACCAGCATAGAGAGTCGGATTTTTTGGAGCGTGTATGGGTCCCAGTGCTTTCGGTATTAATCGCATGGACCACGTGACGTACTGACTGATAGTTCCTTGGTAGAGAGTGAAAGCTCAATGTCGTTTATGTTCTCTTCCAATGTATAATACTAGTAGGTGGAACAAGGAGATAGTAGACCAGACTGGTGCCAGGTATATTAGTCCATGTTGTGATGAAGGAGGTTGGACCAGAGTTGGTGGATGTAGAAAAGACAAAGAAGTTGGGAGGAGGTTGGGGTTTATATACCAAAGGGTGAGCATTGAGCCTGCGCTAGCAGAGATTCATCATCCAATATCAAAGAAAATTGAAGAAGAAACTACACTCATTGCGGGTTAGCAACCGCTCATTTCTAGCCTGGAAGTTATGTGGAACGAGCAGTGAAGATCAGGTGATCGTACCTGACGCGGCCTAGAGAGCTTGGTTGCCTTTGTAAGAACGATTCGTTATAGAAAATCTAGACCTTGATTTGTGGCCGTACTAATCCCTCCTACTAGACCTGATAGAGATCGTGCCAATGTCAGATCTTCGGTGAAGAAGAATAGAGGACTGATCAGAAGAGGGTACTTCTGAGAGCTTTGACTATGATGACAAGTCTTGTATTACGACAGATGATTGCTGAAAGGGGGGGATTAAAGATTACGACATCGATTGATGCGAAGCTGATTAAATTGACGAAGCGAAGAAAGTACTTTTAATTTCATGAGTACTTTAACAGTTGCCATCGTTTCGGCAAATCCTGAAGGAGTCGAATCTTCTTTACTAGCAATTGTTTCTGGATGGGTCTTGAAGGGATGGGATGACAGCTTCAGTTAATTTGACGTATCATACACAGAGTACAATTGAAATAAGACAAAATGAAAGCTTGAGTGTTGCGCAGGAAAGCTGATAAAAGAGAACGTCGGAATTTATCTTGCATCGGAGGCTCAAGCAACCCACGATTTTGTGGCTATCCTGATTCGCATCACAGAATGAATGAAATGGAGAAAGATGGGCTGGGCCCGGCTAGTAGTCGCTAGGTCACACATGAGGTCTGTGGTGTATACTCCGAAGCATTTTCTCATTAAATTTGCTCTGAAAGTACAAGTGTCTGTCGGGTGTTTCTGTTAAAATGTCATATCTCAGTCGCTCCTGAATCACCTTGCCAGGCGTGGGAGGACCAGCCGTCCCTCCGCAGCCGCCAGGCTCTCGAACAATGCCACCATGGTCGGATGCATTCCCAGCTCGCCCGCTTTCCGCGCCCACTCGACCACGTCCATTTCCCGAATATCTTTACCATGCTTGTTTTTCGCTACCAAATTCCGAACATCATTCAGCGGGAGCTCCACGCCACCGATATGGTGAAAGAACCTCATCTCCTTCACCACCCTTTCCTCGCGAACATCCGTCAAGCTCCTCCTCAGCGAATCTACCATTTCCTTCACCACATCGCTCAGAGGGACCACATCAAACGCGCCATTGATGCTCACTCGCTTGTCCGCTATGGCAGGCGCCGCAGGAACAGCGCGCAGGAGGGACGAATACCGGCGTAGATTTTCCACGAACTCGAGTCTTGCGCCGCCAGCCTCTTCTTTGCTTTGACCCGACGACGGCGCCTCCGAAGTCTGGCGCGCGATGAGACTGGGTCGGTGGATCATGACTGACCATTCCGGATAGCGCTCGTGCAGGTGTTCGAGGAAGACCTCACTTGCCCACTTGGTGGCTACGTAGCCGTGGGCCGTTCTAGCGATCTCCGAGGACGTAACTACTGATGGTGGCGGGTACGCAGCGATGGAAACGGGACGGAATACAAACTCGCCAATTTCTATGTCGTGTGCGTCTGAAGCGCCAGGGCTCGAACCAACATCGCCTGTTCTGTCCGTGATATTTGCGCCATTTGCTAGAGCTGTCGCGACGATATTCCCAACAGACACGGTGCTTACGTAGTGAAACGGCACGCTTCTCCGACCGCTATGCCGTGCGATCATCTTGACAAGATCCTTGGTCGACTTCAGGTTCGCAGCGCGGAGCGAGGCATACGTTTTGAGGTACGACATGTCGGCGCCACTGTGAATGACGGCATCAGCCGCGGCGAACACGGCCGCCGCGTCGTCTCCTGATAAGCCTAGGTTCGAAAGTACAAGGTCTCCTTCGTGCATCGTGACCTTGTTCTTGTCGAAAGCTGCCATGTCGGGTCTGTCCCGCGTATTTCGCACTCCGATGCAATGAACATGATCGATAAGTGGTTCCGCGACCAGGGTATCCAGTAGAGCGCGCCCCAGCTGGCCCGTTGCGCCTGTGAGGACCACGACTTTAGGCTTGGCGTTGCGTTTTGGCGATGTGTATGTTGATGAATGCGCTGTCTTGATTTTAAGGTCGAGCAACTCAGGCGGCAACGCCGTCTCCTTGTCCCAATCAATAGCGTCGGCTTCAACATCGTATGACGAGCCGTGATCAATCTGGTGTGCCATGGCGCCTAGAGTGCTTGACTCGAACATGCGAACCAGTGGCATGTCACAGTTGAAGGTCTCTCTTATACGCGCCTCAAGGCTAAGGAGCAGCAAGGAGGAGCCACCGACGTGGAAGAAGTCGGTCTGAACAGTGATTCTGCGTTGTAGGCCAAGAGTTTCTTCCCAAATTTTCTTTAGGCGCGTTTCTGTGTCTGTCAGAGTGACGACTTGCTCCTTCTCCTCACCATCTCCAAGTCGATTTCCATCTGAAGGCAAGGGCAGCTCGGCGATCAGCCTGCGATCGAGCTTCCCGGAGATTGTCGTAGGCATTTTATCGAGGGAGACAAAGGCAGCAGGACACATGTACTTTGGTAGTCTTTTGCTCAGCCGGGACTGAATGACACACAGGTGTTGTCTATTGTTGTCAGCCTGAGCGAAGACAATATGGGCTATAAGAAACTCGGGTTCCTCGAGTGACAATCTGCGGACCGACACAACAGCCTCACACAGCTCACCGTCGGCCACGTCAAGTATGGCATGCTCAACTTCGGCGAGATCGATACGTAATCCGCGTAATTTGACTTGTGTATCAATGCGCCCCTCAACCAGAAGTTGCCCATCTTCGAGCCATCGCCCAAGGTCACCAGTGCGATGCATAGTCTTCCAACTCCAAGCATCATCCTTCGGCTTGTCGAGTACGTTTGGAACAAACCTGGCGGACGTAAGCTCCGGTTGGTTGAGATAGCCCAGCCCAACGCCTAGGCCGCCAATGTAAATCTCTCCCTGCATACCAACTGGAACAGGTCTAAGTTGTTCATCAACCACATAGACGGAGTAATTGGGCAGCGGGCGACCAGCTGCAATGGGTCCACAAGACGTGTTCAAAGACACCTGGGTTGCTGTACAGGTCAACGACGTCTCGGTCGGTCCGTAGAGGTTGTAAACTGTCAGATCTGTCCTACCCAAGGATGCAAACTGTTCCACAAGCGAGAAAGGCACAGGCTCACCAGCGCAAAGAGCCGACTTCCACGCTGCAGAGTTGTGGAGAGTCCGTTTACCGTAGTGAAGCCAAGTCGCATATTCGGATGGCGTGGCACATGTGAATGTAACTCCTTGATCGGCGACGATTTTGCTGATTGCTTTGGCATCACCTCGTTGCTGTTGCGAGATGAGACACAAACTTCCTCCGAAGCACAGCGCCGTGAAAACCTGGATCAGGCTAAGGTCGAAGGTTGGCGAAGTTTGCTGAAGTACCACCTCTCTTCCAAGGTTGAAGGACCGAGCTATGGGCTCAGTCCAATTACGTAGGCCCTCGTGCTTCAGCATTATGCCTTTAGGCGCGCTCGAGGACCCGCTTGTGTAGAGGATGACAGCCGGATCATCTGCATTTGCGGAAATCGCGGTGGTTTCATCTTGTCGCTCAATGCTAGAGACGTCGATGACTTGCATTTCGGACTTCTTCAGCTTGCTCACGTACTGTTTGCTGTCCTGGTCTACAAGGATAATATTTGGCTGGCAGTCGTGGACCATGGCAGCGAGACGAGCCCACGGTAAAGACGAGTCAAGCGGTAGATAGACGGCCCCTGCACGCATGATGCCGAGTAGGGATGAAATCCAAGCAGGACTGAATTCTAGCAGCACTGCGACTGGCGACGCGATGGTAACATTAGCCGCTTGCAGCGCGGCAGTGACGGCGTTTGCGTGGGCCAAAACTTCTGCATATGTGCTGGATATCTTGCCATATCGTACTGCGATTTCCTGCGGCTGCGATTGCGCGATTTGATCCACCCTATGAATAACTGTCTCAGGCCACTGAGAAGGCCAGGACGGACCTAGGTATGCATGTCAGATATCTCGCCAAGGGTCAAATTTAAGAAAACACCGTTAGGTGCAGTACTGACCTCGGCTGAATCGAAGGACTCCTTGGATCTCAGCAGGTGCAAACAGGTCGGGCCTATCCAGCGACAAGTTCGGATCTGCAACAAACGCTTCCATCAAGCGTTCATAGCTCTTAGCCAAATTTTGGACTTCGGCCAGACCGTAGAGGTCTTTGCGCACCACAAGCGTCTGGACACACTCGCCGTCGGCGTAATCCAAAATCTCAAGCGTAACATCGTAGGCCATCTTGGAGATGCCAATTTCAATGGAATGGAGCGCAAGGTTGTTGTCGCCCTTTCCCCAGTGTGTCGTTTTAAGCAGACCTTGTCTGTAATTCACAAAGGATTGAAATAGGGGGGTGTGAGATGTTGATCTCGATACATTTAGCCTGTAAGGCAGACAGAGAGTTAGCAACATTCCTTAGTCTTGACGAAGGGTTGCTTGGCACTATTCGAGTCTAAGAAATAGAAATACTTACTCATTCAGGAGAACCTGGAAAGGCACATTAGAGTGAGCCAAGGCTGCATATGCCTTGTCGCGCACATCCTGCAAGAGATGGGTGAAACTGGCTGATGACTGGGTGCGAAGTCGTAGTGCGAGGAAGTTCACGAATGGTCCGATGACGTCCATCATCTCACTCTCTGTTCGGTTTCCATCACCTATGCCGATGGCCACGTCTTCCCCGTCACCGATAGGAGAGTATCGCAAAAGTAGCACTCGAAAAGCACTGAGATAAAAGTGGAAAGGTGTGACTCTGTATCGTCGACAAATTGCCTGGATATTTCCCTTCAACTCGGCGCTTACTCTCAAAACGGCATGCTCATTCTCATATACTCTCAACGCAGGTCGCGAAGTCGCCCTCGACAGAGTTAGAATTGGCAGTGGTGGTGGGAACATGGCCATCTCGGCCTTCCAAAATTGCAGCTCGCCATCAAATTTGCCCGTGGTAAAATCAGCGTGCTGTTTCTCGGAGTAGTATGAGAATTGATGCGATTTGTATGCTTGGTCGTGATTGGGGGAGGTGTAAAGCTGCTGGACCCCTCTTAACAAGCTCTGGAAGGACATGCCATCTGCGACTAAAGGATGCAAGCCAGCGACGAAGTAGTGCTGCTCAGGTGACATCGATAGGAGCATGCATCGTATGGTCTGGCCGTGAGCCACGTCATACACGTGATGGTTTTGAAGTAACTCTACAGCTCTGTGCATGTCCTCTTCTTTATCAACCTGGGCGACTTCGAGGTGTAGAGCGCCGGTGTCCATGATGGCCTGCATTGGCTTGCCATTTTGCTCGATGATGCACGTTCTCAATATCTCGTGTTGCCGAACTAAGGAACGGACAGCCCTTTGAAAATCTGGGATCCGTATTCTCCCAGTGATACGGGCCCAGGCTGTATGATTAAGGCTGGTCTTATCTTTCAAAAATGCCCAGACGAACCAGAACGTCTCTTGACTGAATGATAGTCTGAACGTTTTCCGAAAGGACAGGCTCTGAATACTTTCTACTGAGCTGGGTTCGTCGCTAGTGTCGCTGGTTGACAACGCAACAGCTGATGCATTGCTCGGGTCGCTGGATTCAGAAGTGCTGCTACTGTCCGTTTCTGGATCCAGTAAGCTTTTGTGCGGTGCAGCCAAGAAGGGGGCGTCGGCTTCAGGCTTTGCGTCTTGATTAGATTTCAAATTCGGTACGAGCCTTTCGAGGATTTTGTCTGTAGCCATCATGATAAGATCACCAATGGGAACGCCACTAAGAATCTTTAAGACAGGTATATTCGCTTCGAGAGTCTTCATGAACCAGCCGCGTATTTCAACGGCTAAGAGTGAGTCTATCCCCATCTCGTCCAGTCGCATCCCGACTAGGGTGTCTTTCGCGACTTTGCTGGGATCCAACTGGAAGAGACTGTAAATTTTGGGGAGGAATGCATCACGGACAACGTTGTAGATCTGGCCTCGGTCATGGGCCCGTGCAAGCTGCGTCCTCAATGGGACTCTAGATTGGCTGTCGGCTGTCGCTTGCGAGAATCCATCAGGATTTCGGACGAAGTGGCTCATCAAAGGCTCGGCCTCCCATACTGGTCGGTCCAGGTCGTGCTTGCTAATTCTTCGGGCACCGCTAAAAAGCTCGATGGTGTTCCAAGACGAGCCAGGCCGCCCTGCAATTACAGCTTCAGCGAAAAGTTGATAGAAGTCGCGCTCGCACGTGGGGATCATAGCTGTTGATCGAAATGCGGCTCTGGAATAGATTGGCTTCTCCAATTGAGCCGCATATCCAATGCCATAAATGGGCCCGATGTGAATGATGGAAGCTGCCAGTCCTCTTCGTCGACGTTGCTCTGCTAGGCTTGTCATGAACGCGTTGGCCGCCGAGTAGTTGCTCTGCCCTGGCCGCCCAATCACTGAGACGATAGAGGAGAAAAACACAAAGAAATCCAGAGTGTTTTCCAGGAAAAGATCGTTCAGATGGACACTTCCCTCTACCTTGGGCCTGGTGCCCCTCAGAAAATTGTCCACGGTCATAGCACGGATTGCCGTGTCCTCAAGGACCACTAGGAAGAACGCATGTCAGTTTGAGATTATGATAGCGAGGAAGCTCTGTGGTAAAACAGATAGGGAGGAACATGGGTGCTAATCGCATCGCAGTTTGTCTAAATCTATGTCTTCACCTGCCTGAAGAAGCACGATGGCAAGAAGAGAATGGGAAGTAGATAGAATAGGATTTGCACGTACTAGAACCTTGTACAACGCCTGCAATCGGGGGCATCGTCGTGCATATCTCGCTATGAAGTGCGACCACCTGATCCCTAATAGTAACATCGCTGAACAAAGTCCACACGGTCAGCTCAGGATTATCAAAACGAAACACACTTGGCGCTACGGAGAGGAAGCCTACCATGATGCGATTTTTACCACGACACCGAGCTCACGCATCGTTTCGGACCAAGAATCATGGATCTTCGGGTTTCGGCTCGAAATCACGAAGTAATTGGCCCCGTGTCGGGCCATCCACTCGCAGAGGGCTATTCCAAGCCCGCCGCTAAGACCAGCGAACCAGTACGTCTTCTGGCCCGAAAAGGAGATCTGAGTATCGATGGATCGGATTCGGACGGGGACATCTGAACACCCAGTCCAGTCGATGAGTGAGAACGGAACAGGTCTGCTGTGGGCCTCTGCAAGCGAGCCAGGTTGAATTGTTGGCAGTATCAAATTATCTGTCTTGTTGGTTTCTGCCACAGTACGTGTGGCACGAGCCACAGCGTCCTGCAGGCGTTTCTGGATTTCATCGATTTGGGAGCTGGGAGGAGCCCAGGCCTCATCTGTGAATAGCGTCTTGGTGCTATCCGTGCGGCAATGAGTGGAGAGCAGCGACCGGATACGGCTGCTGACGGACTCGCTTTCCGCGAAATCGACAAAGACGGATATCCCTGTGGGTAAGAGACGAGAAAGCACGCGATCTGGGGTCGAAGGATGAATATTGAGCCAGTTGAGATCCCCAGGTGGCGTTTCGTCTATAAGGCTAGCTGTTACAAAGGTGACATGCACTCCAATAAGCCGCGCATCGTTGGCCAGAATTGTCGCAAACCCGTGTTCCGGCTCAAGTACCAAGACAACGTCGCCCCTAGACAAGCTCCTTAACAACACAGAAGCCAGTAGGTGATGGACGACTAGAGAGAAGAACAATGTTTTCGAAAATTTCCTCAAATCAATCCTAACGGAGAGACAGTCCCAGGAGCTTGTAATAGAAGAGTGCTTGTTCGACAGAGATATCAGGTGGTTCTCCGATACTCCTTGTTTCCCTAGCTTGAGAAACATGCAGCCGAACTCGGCCACGCGGACAGCAGAGAGGAGTGAAAGGGTGACTTCCATCCGCGCTACTCCTGTTCCATCCTCGAAGCTGGGGTCAGGTTCTTGCATCAATTCATAGCCCGACTGGGTGTCAATTGGCGCTACACGTATGTTTTGCTGACAGGAATCAAAGCGGTCCATAATGGCCCGCTTGGACGAGTTGTAGCGATCGTTCATTTCCTTGTTGATTATAAGACGAGGGATAGTAAGCCGACCTCCTTCATCCAAGACCAACTCGTTCTCGACGGAGGTGCGAATCTTGCCTTGCCGCTGCCACACAATCTCAGCCTGGAGTCGCAATAGTGCCTCTGCTAAATTATGAGCATCTATCCTACGGGCGTCCTCAAAGTCTAGCATCTGGTAGTTGATTGTGGGGACCTCGCGGATCACCGAACGCATTAGACCAGCCATTATGTTCGCAAATGGATTTTTTGCTCGCCGGCCCTGCGTTATCCAGAGCAGTACGCCGGCTGTCATCGTCATCTCTTTTAATGCTTCCCATTTTTCGTGGTCGAGGTTCTGAAAGATTGGATCCTCAAGCTCTGTGAGGCTTAGCACAGTCGTTTTAGATGTCATTTTCAAATGGGGCAGATCCGGTAATGTACGTATTGCTCTAATATTGCCACAGTGATTTTGCACCAGGTTCGTGGTATGTTCTATTAGCCGGGCTACTTCCAAGCTCGCCCCGCCGATGATGACAAGGTCTTCTATGAGTGTACCGGGTTTGAAAAACTCATCAGATTCAAATTTGAGTGGATATCGCAGGAAAGTCGTCTTTCCATCCATAGCCTGGGATAACAGAACAGTGAAAGGCGTGATGCAGCTCTGCTCGAGCATGGTCGGAGTTGAAGTATCGCAGCCGGAAAAGCCCGAACCATGAAGTAAGTGGTCCCAGCACGACAGGCTCATGGCCGGCGACAAGGCCCGATCCTCATCCGCGCCTTGCCACAATCCTGGGATGGCCCCGAAAATGAGAGGGTAGACCGAAGACTTTACTGGGAGTAGCTCGAGTATGATGAGATAGCCACCGGGCTTCAAAAGTCGCCGAGCATTCTGCAAGGTCTGTTTGAGAACAGCGCTGGAGTACAAAACGAGGGAGGCCAAAACCAGATCATATGACTGCTCTACAAAACCCTGCGCAACAGGATCCTGGCGGATATCCAGCGTCTTAAAGACCATCTTGTGTAGATGTGGCGCAGCCCAAGTTTTGGTTGATTCAATGGTACTAGAAAACATGTCAGTAAAGGTATATGAGGAGAAAGTGGGCCCAATCTCGTTAAATATAGCTTTAGTGGCAGCACCTGTCCCGGCACTGATCTGTAGAATGTCCAGATGAGGATAACGATGAGTGAGTTGCTTCACTGTTCGGGCCAGACGTCTGTTGCCAATCCTCAACCCAAGCGCATCCGAGTAAAATTGTTCGGCAAGTGTGTTGTTCAACTTGATTGGTGATTTATCTGCCTCGAATATGTCAGGCAGAGAACCACCAATTAGACGGAGAAGTTGCATCTCGACTGTGTGAGCAAAAGGTTGGCACGCTGAAATCAATTGCTTGTATGTATCGTTCTCCCACTCAGGACGCCATAGTGATATGTGACCGGCTCGGGCAGAAGATATCGCTTCGGTCGCAAATCGAAGACGTGCGTACGGCCCCTCAGCCAGAGACGAGTGATCAGCTGGTGCCTCTCGAACGAGTTTGCGCACATAGAATCCCGCCATGCGTTCAAGTTGCCCAGCTAGCTCGTGTTCCTCCTCCGTAACAAGGCTGTCGCTGGCGATTGCAAGTTGAGGGTCCGGGGATGCGACGTCCCACACGACAGTCGCAAACGCCTCTTTATCGTCTTGAGCTGAAGCTCGGGAGAGAGGAAAGCATTCAAGTCCTTCGACCTGAATAATAGCATTCTTCAGATCCGGGTCACTTGGGAAGATATCAACGTTGCCTATCATCCTCACTGTCTCCGGGTGATGCGAAGAGGCAAATGACAAGGGCATTCCCTTGCCTGTCTCGCGCGCGCAGAGAGACGGATTAACAGTAAGGCGCTCAATCTTCCCGGGAACATGAATGGTCCAAAGCTGCCCATCATTCGGAAAGGAGTATGCCAGAAGGACACCTTGAAAAGCTGCATCAAGCAGTGCGGGATGAAGCAGCAGTCCTGACTGTTCGACAATATTGAGGACTCCCACGGTAGCACCGAGCTTTCTTTCCAACTTATCCAGCGCAACGAACGGACCAGCCCATTGATACTCAAGATCTCTCGAAGCGGCGTAAAAATCGTCTGGGCGGACCTTGAGAAGGCTAGCTGGCTTGGGCGCTCTGGCTGGTAGAGCCTCAGTAAGGAGTTCGCCGAGGGAGATATGAACTCGAGCAGTGGCCATGAGATTCAGTGAGCTGTCGACTTTGCCGTCTGCTGCATGGTATCTGAAGTTGGCTTCTATAAGGCCTGGGCTCAGACACACGATACCTGCCAATGAGGTGACCACTTCGACGTTCGAGTCATCATCCTTGAAGACGAGAGCTCGGCCGAACTCAACATCAGAAAGTTCAATTAGCGATGCCGAGACACGCTTTCGTTTGCACATGGCCGTGGCTGCCTCAAGAGCGGTGACGACATATCCGGCTGCGGGGAAAACAATCTGGTTTTGTAGACGGTGACCCAGCAGCCAAGGAATTTCGATAGGCTTCAACACATGACGCCAACGCATATCCTGTTCGTTGCTGTCTGGCGTCATGTGGCCTAAAAGCTCATGTACAGGACCTGGGCGGAGGCGGATTGCTTTTGCGTATCTCGATTCGTTCCAGTACTCGTCATGATCCCAAGCATATGTCGGCAGACCCTTAATCAGTCTACAAGGAGAGTCTTCAGACACATATCGGTCATATTTATGCAGATCAATTGCACCTTTGCCAAGACAAGACCAGACATAGCCGAGTCCTTCGGCAACAGACTCAACTGCCGAAGCATTACGGCGGAAGAGACCTGTGTAAGGTAGCTCACTGCCTGATATCTCTTGTATAGTCTGGAGGGCGGGGCCCTTAAGTGCAGGATGAGGACCTACTTCTAAGGCACAATCGAAAGGGCCAAGTACAGTGTAGGCGTTGGTGATGGCCTTCTCAAATAACACAGGACTGATCATGTTCCTGTCCCAATACGTCCCTTTGAGGAGCTCGTGTCTGCCAGACATGTCTTCGCCGTTCAGGACGCTAGAAAACCAGGTGGATCGCCCTCCGTTATCGACGTGCATGTCCAACGCAGCCATTGAGTTGAGATATGCCTCCGAGCATGGCAACATGTGATGTGAGTGGTAAGCTTTGTCGACCTTGAGAAGTCTCGCAAACTTCTTCTCATCGTCAAGTATGACCTTCAAATCCTCGATAGCGTCCCGATCCCCGGACACAGTAACGCTAACAGGGGAATTAAAAGCTGCAATACACGCACGGTCCTGGAAATCTGGATCGTCACATAGTTCTTGCATATCTTCAGCTGAAGTACCTATAGCCATCATAGCTCCGGGTTTTCCATTGGGTCCCGACGCCAATTTGGAATGGAGGCCGCGGTAGTAAGCAATGCAGATTGCATCCTCGGCTGAGATAAAACCCGCCGCGTAAGCAGCTGCGATTTCGCCAGAAGAGTGGCCGACAACAGCATCAAAATCGATACCAGCAGCTCGCAAGAGGTCTACTTGAAGAATCTGGACCGCCGTGCAAAGCGGCTGTGAGAGTGTGGCCTCGCCGATACGCGAGGACGATGGTTCTTTTTCCAATTCTTGCATGAGTGACCATTGTGGGCGATCGGCTATGGGGAGTTGAAGAAGTCGAGTTTCCAGCCGTGCAACGACTTGGCTTGCAACTTTGGAGCTCTTCAACAGCTCAACGCCCATGCCGGCAAATTGGGCACCTTGTCCCGTCTGTAGGTGTTAGTGAATATCTGATTTATTCCACCCCGGTCTTGAGGTTAATGCGCTTACAAATATGCCGAGAAAGCGTGGCCTCCCAGGTTGCGAGGCTCTCCGTCGTGGAACTCGAGTTATGACAGGCTTATCAGCATCTTTTTCGGCATCCTTAATTTTGGCAACTTTGCGACTTAAGTCCTCCACGGAGGAAGCCACAATGGCCGTGGTGACCTGGAAACCTGTGCGTCGACTGTGCAATGTGTAGGCAAGGTCTCGTAGATCAACAGAATCCGAATTATCCTGCAGATACTCATGGAATCTCTCCAGATTAGCGATGAGGGATGTTTCTGAAAATGCCGAGAACACGAACGGCGTGAACACGGCGATTTTTGAAGATGGTCCTGGCAGGGGTGCCAAATCCCCGGGCTCGTAACTTTCGAGAATGGCGTGGACATTGGCGCCACCGAAGCCGAAGCTGGACATTCAAATTGTCAGATAAATTATATTTTTACTTCTAATGAAGAGGCGCGGGAAAGAGCCACGGTCGCCCCAAATCTCACCTGTTTACGCTAGCCCTACGCGGACCGCCATGCAGGACGGATGGCCAGGGGGTTGATGTCACCGAGAGCTTCAAGTTATTATAAAACGGTTCGATACGTGGGTTGAGACGATTGAATAAGAGGTTTGGTGGGAGGGTGGCGTTTTGCAAGGCCAACGAGGCCTTGAGGATTCCTGCAAGACCAGCTGTTCCCTCTGTGTGGCCAATGATGGACTTGATACTGCCTACCACGAGCCGCTGCGGATATTCACTAGAATTTGCTCCTGAATTGACTGTGTTGGGGAAAAAAGCGGAGCTGATGGCCTCAGCCTCGGCTGCATCGCCGGCGAGTGTACCAGTCCCATGGCATTCGAAAAACTGAGGACGATGGGTAGGGTTGGCCAAGTCGAGACTAGCCCTTGAATAGCAGTCACGGATAAGCTGTGCTTGGGCTGCGTGGTTCGGCCTGAACAGCCCAGGTCAGTAGATAATTGAAGAAGGAAGACTAGACGGGTGAATCTTACGAGGTGATCCCCTGTGTCTTGCCATCTTGGGCAAATCCGGTTTCTCGGATGATACATTCGATGTCGTCGCCATCTTCGAGGGCGGCTTCCAATGTTTTCAGCACAATAGCTGCAACGCCGTCACCCCGGGCATACCCCTTTGCGTCGGCGTCCCACATGCGTGAGCGACCATCTGGAGAGAGCATATTTAGAGAGCTCAAGGAAATAAAGCACTTTGGGTCCATCAGAAGATTAGAACCGGCGGCGATGGCGACTCGGGAGTACCCCGTACGCAGTTGCTGGACAGCTTGGTGGACGGCAACAAGACTAGAACTGCATGCCGTATCGATAGTCATTGAAGGCCCATGCCAGTCAAAGAAGTAAGAAATTCTGTTGGAGAGGATTGCGTGCGACGTTCCGGAAGCATGGTAGGTACCCAAGCTGTCGTCGCTATCGCGCATCATGATCTGGTCATAATCCGCAACCATCTGACCAGTATACACGGCCGTGTCGGAGCCCTGAAGGCTCTCGATTGTCAAGCCGGCTGCCTCCAAAGCCTCATACACCGTCTCTAAAAGGAGACGGCATTGCGGGTCCAAGCACGTAGCCTCAGCAGGATTCATACCAAAAAAGGAGGCGTCAAAGCGACGGTGTACTCCTTCTCCAGCCAGGAAGTAAGCCTCTTTAACGTTGAAGTGGCCATGATACTGCCCGCTCTCCTGGTAGAAACCCTGCACGCTGAAACGGTCAAGCGGAATGGGCTCTGCTAGCTGGTACGGATCGCGAACGAGGTCCCAGAGCTTGGATGGCGAGTTTGCACGGCCGGGGAAACGACATCCAGACCCAATGATTGCGATTTCTTGGCGACTAGCACCTTTGGCATTCATTGTGATGGTAGCGGAAAAAAACACGGGCGTGTAAGGAGAGGCGATTAGAGCGAGATCCTATTTAGGAAGACAGACCGCCAAAGGGGCTGAGATGAAGTTTATGAAGCTGTCATGGAGCCTCTGACTTAAGCCCCATGAACAGAGCTATAGGGGCTAGGAAAGCATGTTCAGGATCTGCGATGACTGCAGATCAACTCCCAGGGGCACAGTGCAACTGATAATTAAAATAGAAAATTCATTGAAACCAGCCCAAGGCTGGCTGAGTGATAGATGCACTCCACAAAATGGCTTGTTCGTTAACTACCGCTCCAATTATTCCGTCGCCCATGAATGAGGGTAATACTGACGCGCCGCAGGCTTGCATAGCTGGAGGGCGAACATTGGCTGAAAGCACTGTGCACATGTGTCGCAGGCAGCAGCCAATGTCGCAAACCAACGAATGCTATTGACGATTGTGTAAAATACTGCAGTGTATATATCTCCTTAGCTACCAACTCTACAGCATCCGCGTGCTGAACCATTTTTGCCAGGTAGCCCCTAAAAGCAATGACCATCGTCCCCACCAAGCTTTAATCAGACTGTAGCTGATGCAAATTCAAGGCTGAACGGGTGTAGAGCCTCGTGCCTGATTCGATCTGCGCCGCTCGTGGTGAGGCTGTGATGCGACTGCATGTGCGGGGGCATTCCTTCCATGCAAGCCGTGTTTCGGGGAGACAAGTGATATATATACCTGCTAGATGGTGCCCTCTGAATCACCCTTTGCCGTCCCCTCGCTTTGATCACGCTGCTCTGCTAGCTTTCCAGCTCAGTAAAAATGGCTTTTCGCGTTTTCGATGACCCGGGACAAGGAACCTACTTTGTTTTACTCGCTGTTAGCGCGTTAGTCTCGGTTGTTGCAATTGCGCTTCGCTTCGTCGCAACATCATTGTCCCGCCGAAAGCCGGGACTGGAAGACTGGCTTGCATTTGCTGCAGTGTTCGTCTTTCTTTCACGAATAGGCGTGGCTTTTAATGGTACGTCAGCCCGATCACATCGCGTTCTTGCTCGTTCGTGTCATACGATACGCCAGCCATACTAACACTTGTCTATGTACTTGCAGCCCTCAGATATATCAACGGCCGCGGTCTTGAACTCGCTAATGATAGGGTATCCTATGAAAATGCCTTCAAGGTATATTCAAATTGCCTAGTTGTTCTCTCAGGACTCTCAATCTGACTAGTATCAAACATCCAGATGATATTCATTGCCGATGTCATCACTTTGTTGGATCAGTGCTTTGCCAAGTGGAGCATCTGTGCTTTATACTATCGCATCTTCAGCGTGAACCGTGTCTATGCGCTCTGGATCTAAGGCATCGCCGCTGTCCAATTCACACTATACATCGTGTTGGTTGTTATGCAGTCTCTTCAGTGTCGGCCATTGAACAGATTCTGGCAATGGTGGGCTCCTGGAGATTGTATGCCTTTCTCAACGCTGCTTCTTGCTATAGAACCACTCAACTCGCTGATCGATTTTGCTCTGGTCATACTGGCTATGGCAATGATCCGTTCTTTGCACATGAAGACGCAGGCGAAATGGAAGTTGCGGTTTCTTTTCGGACTTGGAGGCTTGTCAGTAACTGCCTACATCCCCTACACTGCTTTTATCTCTCCCCTTCAGCTTCTCTGGCTAACTCGCTGTAGAGCAGGAGTCTTTGGATTTGTTAAGGTTGGGCTGGCTTATCGTCCCGATCAGGAATGTGAGTGGCTCCCGCTGGGCTATGCGTGCCCTTCCCCTTTCACGTCCTATCTCTTGTGGTCTAGGAAAACAGATTCGGTGATATGATCAGCTATGTCACCAATACTGAGGCAATTCAGATACCTCCGCAGCTATCGCCCTGTGGGCGGTGGTGCAGTCCGTGGTCTCTATTGTATGTTGCTGTGCGCCGATCTACAAGCCGCTATTCCCTGAAACCGGACTCTGGAGCCGTCTCAGGTCCAAGATCAGTTTTTCCAGCCTGAGAGGCGGTCAGTGGTCGATATCTGGTCTCAGGGCAGGCGCCAGGCGGAGTAGCAGTGAGACAGAGAATCAGCCAGCTCCCAATCAGAGATGGGCTCGTCTAGGTGGATCTAGCACCAAATTGGTGGTCTCGAGCGACCCTCCCAGACTTCCTTACTTCAGTAATTCATATGCCTTAGGCTCGATACACATTAGTCGGAGTGTTGTCGACTAGCGAGCCTTGCGATGTATTGCGTATGGGAGCAAGGAGGAAAGACAGGGATTCATCATGATCGCCTAGTAGTACAAGTGTTTGCCAACGAACCAAAGATTCAGGGTCTGCTGACGTGCAGAGATGCCAATCAATTGCTTCTTCTTAGTGCAACAGCTGAGTGCTTAGATCGATCACTGGTGTGAGAAATGTTGAATCAGAATACACATTCAATTTACACACACGTACTATTCAGTGTTTTTAACAGTGCTTTAGTAGGTAAGCTTTTGTACTATATACAGTATACATATACATATTAGTGTTTCATCGATGCAGGCTGCCGTACGTTACGCAGCTGCACCTAAGCTGTAGAATACATGCAAGCGAAAGCTGAAGCCTCTCAATTACCATGATAGGAGCAGATTGAGGTTACTTTTTTGCTGCGCGTGACAATCCCGGCACTCATTTCTGTCCCTTATCAGCCGCAGTGGTGCAGCAGTGGGACACTCAGCTACAGCTGCAATCCTGAGGCACATTGACTTGAAACGAAGGCATCGCCGCATCGCCGCATCGCCGCATCGCAAGCCTCAATGTCGGAATTCCCGATAGTCGCATTTTCTACTTTCAGGAACTCAACGCCGATGTCGATACCAGCCTTAGCCAGTCTCAAATCAGCAGCGTAAGTAAGTTCTACACATGTCAAGCCGCAAGCTGAAGTCACATGACATCAACATCAGCCTTGTGCCAGCCTCTGATCAAGAATAGGGTCACTTCATATCAAGCATTGAGCATAGAGTACATCACTAGCAGCTGTCCTAAGACTTGCTCCCGACGGAGGGTAAAGTTCTAAGAGCTTTCCAAAGATGGTTTTTCAACCCATCCTGTCCGATGGGTTTACGGTTCAATCTCTTGCAACCATCATTTTTGGCGGCGTAAGTCTCGCAATCAAGTACTTTCTCAACGTGCAAACGTGTCTTATCGAACTTTTAGATATCTATCTACGCAGCAGCACGATGTCTTTATCTTCTCTATTTCCATCCGCTTTCCAAGTTCCCAGGCCCACGAGTGGCAGCCGTCTCCAATATCTGGTATGCTTATCACTGGTAAGTTACGGTGCCAAGTATTCTACTTCCCTCCTAAGAATCTGACGCGCACTCTAGGTTCTCGGGGAGATACCCGTGGGCGATTGAGGATGCCCTGCGCAAGTATGGCGATGTCCTTCGCATCGCTCCCAACGAGCTTGTTTTCTTCACCCCGCAAGCGTTCCTTGGTAAGTACTCGATCTTGACTTCGCAGCAGTTCACTGATACACCCTCGGATATCTATTCTCCGCACCAAAAGAACCTCGAGGTCTTTGTTAAGACGAACTTTCAAAACCGCGGCAAGGATTTGGGTGGCATTGTCTGGGAAGAGGATCCCGTTCGCCACCGCGAGGTTGCAAAGAAACTCTCTCCCGCGTTTAGCAATCGATCAATTAAGGCTCTGGAGCCCGTAGCACATGAATATATGGACTACTTTGTTGCGAAGATGAAGGAATTGAGGTCTGAGCCTACCGGCGTCGGGCTGATGGAGTGGACGAATTGGCTGGCGATGGATCAGGCGGCAGACATGGCATGGAACGAGAAGCTGCACCAAATGCGAGATCGTAGGCTATCCCAAGAGTCGCTTGCCTCGATTGTCTCGCGCAGCTAACTCGTCCTAGGGAAAGATTCGGTACATCTTGATGTCCTCCTCGGCTTCAATGCGTTTGCCACGGTCATGCAGGTCTTTAAACGCTTCCCTCTTCTCCATCTCTTTCAGTACCTGGCTGTGCCAATTGCAAAATTGAAAGCTTTGTCGGCGATGGAAGCAGCGGTACGCGATGGCGTGCTCCGACGCATCAAACGGAGAGGCAATACAGAGCATGTTGACCTTTTCGACTTTGTCCTGCCTGCCGATCGTCCTGTTCCCTCGGACCGGCGTGAACTCATTCATATCGGCGCGCTCGCGCAGCAGATGATGTTCGCCAACTATGGCCCTATGTCCGACTGGTATTATGGTACACTCTTATTTCTGCTCGAAGAGCCCAAACACCTTCAATATTTGTCGAAAGAGATCAGAGACGAATTTGAAAGCTACCATGACATTAGGCCAAGCGCTTTGGCCTCTCTACCGTTTTTACACGCCTGTCTTGAAGAATCGCAACGCTTGCTTCCGAGCAACAACACAGGATTGCCGCGCCTGAGCCCTGGTGCCATCATCGATGGGCATTATATCCCGAAAGGAGTAAGCTCCCCCTCCCTTTCACCTGTCTTACTTTGGCAGCGTCGCCATTGATCAAGTCCTAACATGCGTCCGACAGACTCATGTACAAACCAGCATCTTCGCGCTGACCCGCAGTCCGCGCTTCTACCACGATCCACTGCACTACCGGCCGCAGCGCTGGTTCCCCTCCGGCCATCCGCTATACGATACGGCGTTTACGAACGATGACCTGAAGGGCTTTCATCCCTTCAGCCTTGGCCCACGGTCCTGCATTGGTCGGGAAATGGCGTGGATGCAGGGGAAACTGTTCATGGCCAAAGTATTGTGGACGTTTGATGTGGTCAAGGTGCCGGGACAGCATTTCGATTTGGAGAGAACTTTGCTGCACTACGGATTCTTAGCCAAGCCGGAGCTGAGGGTGAGGTTTGTGCCGGTGGCTAGGTAGAGGAGTAATGCGGTATGGGACGAGTAAGACTCAGAGCTTTCTAGTTGAAGTTGAACTCTCCATGCAACAATCAATTCATGTCATTGACCCCGCAGTCGGTCTTGACAGCATGTATAAGCATAGCTTTCTGCTCCTTTTTCATGGCACTTTGCATCAACGTAGTGATAAGAAATTTCGCGAGAATTTAGGTTTTAGGTTTTCAATATTCTAGTTCTACATTATCACGTGACTGCTTTCCGTTTCCTTTTCGGGCCGAAAACCTAGCGCTCGTCCGCCTCTTGTTTAGATTCCCTCGTAATCCTCCTTGATCTCTCGTTCTCTTTCAAGCCATACTCCGTCACCAGATTCACACGAAGCACAATATCCTTCTCCAAAAAGCACAGCAACCACGCAATCCCCGAAAACGCAATCGCGATCAGAAACACGCGCTGGATCGCCAACCGATATACAGCAATGATCTCAGCCTGGTCTGGCAGCGGGAACCCGCGCACAAATTTCGCCGACGCATACTGATACGCTCCGCCATTGACCATCATCCGCGCCGCAACCGGATTCGAGATCGCGCCGCCAGCGATCAGCCCGTCGACGCGGCTTGCGAAAATCGCCGCGGGAATGGCCACGCCCCAGACGCTGCCGAGCGTCTTGATGAAGTTCCAGCAGCCCGTGGCGGCCGCCTGGTCGGCCTCGGGCACAGGCGCCTGGAAGGCGGGCAGCTGCGTGTTCAGCAGCAGCCCGCCGCCGAGCGGGCTGGTGAACATGTACCCGACCCACTCGCCCGTCGGCGAATGCTCGTCGAGCCGCGCAAACAGCGCCAGGCCCGCCGTGAACAGTGTGAAGCCCAGGATGTGGATGGTTTTGTACTTGCCCCAGCGGCTGACGGCGGCGGCAGCGGCGGCGGCGGCGGGCACGCCGAGAAGCGCGACGGGGATCACGTTGATGCCGGCTTTTGTTGGGGAAGTGAGTTTGACGGATTGAAAGTAGACGGGCAGAAAGAAGATAGCCCAGTAGATTACGACATTGAAGAGGAAGGTGTTTATGCCAATTATTATGGAGGTGCGGTTATTAAAAAGGCGTGGGGGCATCACGGGTTCGACGGGGGCAAATCGACTGACTTCGAACGCGCCGAAGGCGAGGAAGCTTGCGAAACCGAGGAGCAGGGGAAGCAGTGTGCGCCAGGAGGACCATGGGTAGCGCGTGCCGGCGTAGGTCAGTGCGATGAGCATCGAGGTGGTGCCGCCGATCAAGATGCCATTGCCTACGAAGTCGATACGCTTCACACGGTTGACCATCGACAGGTCGCTGCGGTAATGAACATTTAGGAAAAAGAACATGATGAGTAGTGAGACGGCCCCGACGGGGAGATTAATATAAAAGGCCCACCGCCAGGAGGTGTGGTCGACGATGGCGCCGCCGATGAAAGCGCCCATCGTGGCGCCGATGCTATAGATTAGAAGTATGATGGCGACGTAATTGCCGCGGTATCGCAGAGGCACTAAATCAGACACGATTGTGTCTACAACATATCAGCTCTACTCTAATATAGCCATAGAAGATGGCCCCAAGTTGGTCGTAGCTACATATATGGCCAGCTATCTGAGTTAGGATGTAAACATGCAATACGTACCAAATGCCAGTACTATCCCCCCCGACCCAAGCCCCTGAATCGTCCGTCCAGCAATAAGCGTGGCCCCATCCCTCGCGCCGCCGCACACACCGCTGCCGAGCATAAACAAGGCGACAACAGACATGGTAGTCCACCGACGGCCGCAGAGGTTGGCCAACTGACCCAGCAACGGCTGGAAGGCAGCACTGGCCAGGAAAAACGCATTCGTGAGCCAGATCCAGTCGTCGTGGAGCGGGATATCGGCAAGAATGACAGGCGCCGCCGTGGTCAGGACTGTGTTCTCGAGCGCGGCTAGCAGCAGCGTGATGCCGAGGCCGACGATGATGGCCCAGAAGCTGAAGCTGCGCTGGACGGCTTGGAAGTTGGCTTCGAGTGGCTCGAGGCCACGGTCGTTGTTCGCTGTGTTCTCTAGCTGCCGCGTGCTCAAAGATGTTGCCATAGCCGGTAGAGTATATGGCGATGGTAGTTTCCTCTGAGTGGGAGTAAAAGGTATTGTTTACTATGGCCGTGCTTATTGTTGCTACGACTATTCATTGGCGAGACAGTTCTATGTATACCACCGAGCCATGAGTGATATAGGGAGAAATGAAGAGAGCTGCTCGAAAGGACACTGTTCTTGAAGCCTCAAGCGTAAGAAGGCTGGAGGGGCGAAGTACTACAATGTAACCCCAGTTATAATACTGCATACGGCGTCCATCCGAGTAGAAGCTCTTTAACCCAATCAAGTACCAGACAAACGAAGTAGACCCTCTTGATGCATGTCTAAGATTAGGCACTGTAAGTAACATAAACAAGGCAACCGAACAGGCAGCCTAATTAGGGCACAGCAAGGCAATAAAATCCTTTACCTTGCAACACGACTATCCGTGCCCCACACTTTCGCTCATTGAAGCGAAGAATGAGCGAAAGTGTGGGGCACGGAGATACATATCATGAAAGCAATAATTTTGAGACACGGGCTGATGGTCAAAACATATAGCCTTTACGGCTCAGCAGATTTAACAGACTCGTAAATATTCGGCATATCTTTCCTCCTAGAAGCAGGTCTCTTCTATTTGATTGTTCTATGCGAAACAAACAAATTATAGCTGTCAACTATTCGAGGGAATAATCAACTCAAACCCCTTCCGGAAAACACAACCTTTGCACGAATAACTTCACATCGATACTGTAGATTTGACTCTGAAGATTTTAGTACTTATTCGATTACCTGGTTCATTGCACAACCATTTATATTGTAAACGGTCTCGCTATGTCATCGCCGCCCGCCATCCCGTCCTCACGACGCGCCATCATTCAAGATGCAGAAGGAAAACCAGAGCTTGCCGAAATCCCCATCCCGACGCTAACACCAGGAACCATTCTCGTCAAGGCCTTGGCAGTGGCCCTTGATCCCAGCGACTACAAGATGGGCGCCGCATTCCCCACCCCCGGCGCGGTGATCGGTAGCAACTTCGCTGGTACCGTCATCGCCGTCGCCCCAGGTACAGGCACGGACCTCGTGCCAGGCGATACCGTAGCCGGCGGCTCGCACGGCTCAAACCCCGGGAACCCGAAGAACGGGGCCTTTGCGACGTATATTCGCGCGCCCGCCCCGCTGACCATGCGACTCACTCCGACGGCGAAGCTCGCTCCGGAACAAGCCGCGACGCTGGCCACCGCGCTGGCCACCTGCACCTTGGCCCTCTGGAGCGCCGACGCGCTAGCCCTCCTCCCGTCGACCCCAGAGCAACCGAGTGAGAAACCCTTGTTCGTCCTCGTGTACGGCGGCAGCACCGCCACGGGCACTATCGCGATCCAGCTTCTGCGGCTGTCGGGCCTGGACCCGATCACAGTATGCTCACCGCACAACTTCGCGCTGGTGCGCTCGCGCGGCGCGGGGGCCGTGTTCGACTACTCGGACCCGGACACGCCGGCCGCTATCAAGAAGCACACAGACGGCCAGCTAAAGCACGTGCTGGACTGCATCTCGGACGCGCAAAGCGTGGAAGCGTGTTTTGGAGCCATGGCGCGCGTCGGTGGGCGTTATGCCAGCCTGGAACTTGTGCCCGACGAGATGTTGGCAAAGAGGCGCGCGGTGCACGCCAGGCTCGTTATGGCGTTTGAGATCCTGGGCGAGGAGGTCAGGTTGCCCGGTGGGTACGGGAAGCCGGCGGACCCGGCGAAGAGGGAGTTGGGCGTGCGGTTCTTCGCGATGTTTCAGCGTTTGTTGAATGAGGGGAAATTGGTGCCGCATCCGACGCAAAGGGTGGAGGGTGGACTTGAGGGGATTGTGGGGGGTTTGCAGTTGTTGAAGTCTGGGTCTTTGTCGGGGAAGAAATTGTATGCAATTTTGGCTGATGAGTACACTTGAAAGGTTGGTTTCTAGGTAGTATTGTTGAGGTAAAAGATCTATTCGGACTGCGTGCCAGTCCGTTGATAGAAGCTGCTAAGTCGTGAGGGCGAGCTGCGATCAAGAATAAATAGAATACAAGCCATAAGATTGTACTGATCGTGGTCTAAGTACTTGGTATGTTCACCGTGCTCGGTATGCTCTCAGACTGAATATTCTGAGCCTCTTGAGCGGCTCAGCGAGCTCAGTACTCTCGTAGGCCGGGCTCCCTCCAATGCTGTCATTGCAATTCCAGAGTGTAGCGATCGATGGCCATTGCCGTTCAGATAAACCATCTTGGGAAACGTGCCCTGTGAGGCGGCTATGGTAGCCCTTGGAGAGTTTCTGCTGTAGACCTTTCAAATATCCAAAGATTGGGGAATGGCTTGTTGGAACTACTCTTTCTAAAGCCGAATAACCAAATCTAGTTGGAGCTCTTTGGCTTTGAAGATATCAATGAAAGAACTTATGCTGATCCGACCCTTTACATTGTTTGTATTTTTCGTAAATGAACAGTAACAGTCTCCACCTACCTTTGACCGGAGGGAGGCGCATTCCGCTACCTCCGTCCTGTCAATGCCGCTTCGGTGGCAACGTGCGTCCAAGCAATAAGAACTCATATTGGCGACCTAACAGAACAAGAGGAGGTGACTCTTATGCCAGAGGATCTCCACGCGCTAGTTTCCTATGCCAAAGCTGCAGGAGCTTCGTGTGGCTGACACTCGAGGCTCCCACTGCTCCCCTAGCATATGCAAACTATCCCCCATGTCCCAATCAAAACCGATCAGTTCTCAACGGAGTGAACAACTATCACTGAGAGACAATACTCGTACTATGAAAAAATCGATGGTATGACGGCTTACGTAAGAACAAGCGCCGTGCGGAATTGTTTCCATGGGGGAATCCCAAATCTCACCTCACCTCAACTGTCTTTATGGAAGACTGCGGATAATCGATGCCAAAAGTCAATGGCAAGACCGATGTGCGTTCAGGTTCATAAAATCCGTAGAGCTGAGAGGTAGAGCTTTGTCCGGCAACGATGCTCGCTCTCCTAGCTAGTTAGCGACGATATGGCGGCTGTGAAACTCGCCCATTGTCGCTCAGTTCCCTGGCGCGGTGGCTTCAAGAGTCGGATATTCGTTGCCTGGCAGGGTTTTGATTTCCGCTCCGGCTTGAATTTGTCTGTTAATAAGGCCGAATTGAGCCACCTATTCTTGCTGCCCAGCATACCCAACTCTGCAGGTTCAAGTAGACCCTCCTCTTCTTAAGTCTAAGGAGCCTAGACATGAGCACGGACGGTTGATGTCTTATTAAGGCTTAGATGAGGACTGATTCCTCTTATACCGGCAGCCGGGGCATCAGACATGGCTGCAGAGCATCCCTAGGCACCGCCATGAAGTCTTCTTCCTGCTGCCTATGACTGTGCTGTCGACACCCATATTTCTTGTGGACTTGATTATCAAGTACGCCCAAGGGGGTACCGTGGAAGTTATACGTCCCCATCTACAACTGCCTCGTGAATGCGAGTTGGATATAGGAATTGCGCACTTGGAAAGCATCTTGAGAGTCTGGGAGATAATATCATTTGCGTCAGCATAGCGATGTGATGGCCATGAAGGTCATAGAAGAAGTGGGCTACCGTTCAAGTAAGTGTACAACTTCTCATTTGATGCTCTTCGTTGCTAGCTATGCATTTCTATCTTTGACTGCACGAGTTCTAGCATGATGTTACTTGCCTCTATCCTCGATGGTGTTGGTTGAGTCGTCATTAGATTTAAGTCCGGCCATGCCTTGTTTGAATGACTTTGGAGGTGTGGGTTGTGAGTGGACATTTGAATCAGAGAAATACGAAAGCACCTGTAGGCATATTGTTGGTGTGTAAGGAGACTCTTGAATCGGAAACCGCTTTTCCCTTTGCCAGTTCGAGCCTCTTGAGCGACATATCAGTATATATTTTCCAATTTCTAAGCCTTGCATCGAACATTGATACTACGGGTTATGTTCTTAATTTTGCTAGAAATTTTTTTGTTGTGTGTGAGTGGATACCTCAATCATTGAATATTATTGAATTAAGGGCTGTACTTTTCAGTACCGTTTCCTTAGCTCACTTGATATTGTTCTGATAAGATTTAGATGAGGTGGCCCTCGAACGATCCCGCCCGACGACCTGGGTTGGACCATGCCTTCGGGCAAGTGTTACTCGCTATGCTCTAGACTTTGGCTGGGGGGCCGAGTTCGATCCTCTACTCAACCAAATTTTTTTTTTCATGATCATTTTTTGGTTTAAAAAGCTCTCTGTGAGTGAGTCTTTCATTATTTCTTAAACTTGACTCTTTTATATTGAGTAGATATTGATCGTTTAAGAATGAGTCTCTTATTGCCTTTTGAGACTTAACTCTTTACAAATATCTTGTTGAGCATATCTCAATTTGTTGAAAAAGATTCGAAATAAGCTTTATATTTTCAGTATCACTTCCTTAGCTCTGTTGAAAAGTTACTGATTTAAGATCCAGATGAGGTGGGCCCTACCGATCGACCCTGGCAGACGACTTGAGGTTTACCGGTTGTACCATGCCTTAGGGCAAGTGTTATACGCTGCGCCCTAGACCTTAGCAGGGGGGCCCCCGAGTTCGATCCTCTACTCAACCAAACATCTTTTTTTTTTACTCAACTTCTGTTCTTTTAGGTTCTTAGGATTGATTACTGGAGCCTACTGACCATTACTTAACACATCTATACTGTTTTGTGTAGAAGAGCCTTGCAAAGCGGTAGTGCGGGTAGCCCACAGTGTCGGTTGTTGCTGTGTTGACTTTGTAAGGCCCCGATCTCTACGTATTCACTGGGCACGGCTTAACCCCAACACAAAAAGCTTTAATACAATCCCTCAACTGACTACTGCGATCAACCCTATCTCTTGATTCTAGGATTTACACACTGGTACCAGACGCATATCTAGTCTGCCTGCAATCTCGATTTCAAAGCTCAGAGTCCGCGGACTCCACTTCTTATAGCTTAGAAATATACATTACGGCAGCTATAATACCTACAAATCCACGCACATCTAGCGATCTGAAACAGCTCGGTCATTTCAACACAGCAGCTTTGATATCTACAAAGTCACGTACATAGAGCGGTCTGGAACATCTTGGTCTTTTCGGCCCAGCTGCTGCAATATCTACAGGACCATGTACATAAAACGGTTTGGAAACAGCTTAGCCTTTGCACCCAAGACTACTGCGACTAACAGTGCACATTGATTCTAGGGTTTACATAACGGTCCTGTACATATTTACAACCTGCCTGCAGCCAAACTTCAAAACTTTGAATTTACGAAACTCAATCTCGTAGCCTAAGAAACCGCGTCCATAGCTACAGTCTCAGGAAGATCACGCACATACACCGCCTAAAATACCTCAGACTTTTTGAGTCAGCTTTTCATCCCTCCATCTCACCCACTCTGCAATTGCTACGGCGAATACCAAGATCGAAATGCCTTCTAATCAAGCTAGGATCAATGCTGTGAGGCACGAGCGCCAGATGATCAAACTTAAGGACACGATTAGCGAGAAACTTGAGGAAGGTGAGGCCTTACCTCATCCAACCTTATAGATACTCAGCTAAATCATATTTAGGCACTCATGTTTTCGTCTTGCAAAGAACGCCGGATTCTCCAAGCCTCAAAACTACATGCGGGTACCCGGACTGCCCCAAAGCGAGGCAAACTATGGAGCCTGGATGTTTTCGGATGAGCTTAGAGCCTAGGTCAGGCGGTTTCGATTACCATCACGGAAGAATCACTACAACTAGTATCCGCACCTGGACTGCTGTTTGGAAGTCGCCACTAGGAGCTTTTAATCCCGAAAATCTCAGGGGCAAGGCCGTTAATGATATAGAGTGGTATTGCCTCGCCTGCATCGAGCATCTATGGGCCCGCGGTGATGAAGACGATACCAGCACTGTGGTATCTTCGACACTGACGGCAGTACTGGCTTGCATTAGCGAGCACATCTTTCCCGAAGGTCGGACGCATCCTTTGGATGAGGGTAGATATAAGCTGTCCTCTCCGGAAGCATATGCCGTGGAAAAATGGAAGGCCGCAATCGGATTTTTGGATTTTGTGGCAGTCGACGGCAAGATCATTGACATGATACAATTGTGTGAGAAATCCCACTCGCTTAGCAAGTGGGGCACAAATGCATATCCTGGATGCGAAAATAGACTTCTGTACACGTCGGAAGCCCTCCGCGACGCACGCGGTGAAATTGAGGTCGGCGGGGTAACAGTGCGGGTGGAGGTGGCCAGATGTCATGTGAAAGGCAGAGCCCTGAGCTCGGTCCTCAAGCTGGTGGAAGAAAAAATATGTGTCGCGGTTGCCAGGGTCAAAAAGGGCGCTGGAACCGCAAGTGACCCGAATACCGCCAAAGCAGTAGCTGACAAAGAAGGCCCTCCATTGCGAAAGAAGCGGCGCTTGAGGCGGTGGCCTTTCGGACCTGACAGCGGAGAGGAACCAAGCCAAGCCTCCCGGAGCTGGAGAAGCACCTGGTCCGACGATGGAGTGGCACCCATTGACACCAAGCCAACCGAAATCTGCCGCAAGCCTCCATCTCAACCTACCCAAGCTCCTCGAGAGTCACAACGGGGATGGGGACCGGGGAGCATCGAGAACATGTGGGAACTTTCTGTCTGGGGAGAAGGAGTAGACGAGCCGGAGTCGGGGTACGATACGTCGACGCATGCAGGTATTTTGCAGTGGTCCGAGGTCGCGCGGGGGTCCTGTCGGAAGGGGCGTCCTTGCAGGTTCAATGTCCAGTTGGACAAGTGGGAGTGATAAACTGTGGGAGCCTATGGTGTGGGTGTGATGTAGTTGATATGGACGGTGTGGAGGATGAGGGTCACGATATCATTTGTGGCAATGGACTAGCGTGATATGTTGGCAGTAAAGATGCACTCTCGATAGGTTTATACAGCTCAGCTCTATATACTTTTACACCATACGTAGCGATAGCAGTGTATTTTCAATAGTACAAACCTTACCGCCCCTCAATAAGATCACTGCTGGCAATGGCAGCGCTTCAGCGCTTGGATGTAAGTGAGGCTTCTATGTCACTGGAGCTAGAACTTTAGATCACGAACTTGAGGTTGTAGGAGGAGAAAAGTCATTTCTAATTCTTGGCGTATTGAAGTTGTGGTGATTTGATGCGAATACATGTAGTGCCCAGAGGAGGCTTCTGGCACAGCCGTCTCTCCCACGTTATGTTGGAACCCCCCCTAACCTTCTCTAGAAAGAAGAATGGGGGAGGGGACACAGGGGATAATTGATAGTATTTACGCGATGCATTGTTGGTTGGAGGCATTTTGTGGGGTGGGTTGAGTGATGGGGAGGATGGGTTAGGACTTATGGGGGTTGAGGTTGTTTGCAATGAATAAGAGATCATTCAATCTTCCTCAAGCGTTTTCCGGGCTTTGGATTCCCCTCTCCAGCTTTAGAAAGATGCTTGCAACAGATATTTCAGGCCGTGATCTTCCAAGAATGCTAACTAATAGCTATTGCCGTGCGGAGAATTGGCTTCAGGCCGTCATCTATGCATTTGAATTTCGACGTGATAAAGAGGGCATAACCTGATCTATGGCTCGAACGGTTTTGAGCGATCAGGATGATTGTTTAGCAAATTGCCATGACGAATGTAGGAAAAGGAGGTTGATTTTGAAATTTACCTTATCCCTGTGTCCGTCGCCACCCGGAGAGGCGCTTATGATAATCTCAGCCCCAATCGCCTCAGATTTTTGCCTCACAACCTCGTCCCTCCAATACTTATAACCCTCAATTGTCTCTTGACAGCCGTTGACAGCTCCCAGTGGACCGTCAATCATGCCTGGCCGACCACTCCCTACAATTCCATCAAAAGATGTGGAATCACACAATACCGCAGACTCATGCTATGTCACTCGAGGCACCAAGATTTACAATGTTACAACTTTCCTTGAAGAACATCCAGGCGGTGGAGAGTTGATACTTGAACATGGAGGAAAGGATGTCACGGAGATAATGGGCGATGAGATATCACATAGCCACTCAGACGCTGCGTACGAGATACTGGACGAACACTATTTGATCGGATTCATGGCTACCGAGCCTATCCTAAAGACCTTTATGGAAAGCGACCGTCCGGAGCAAATACTTCCGCTACCGCCGAGTAAAGATGGTATGCAAGAACTCAAGGCCAATGGCAACGGTGCGGAAGTTACACCTACCTCAGTCTTTGAAAATACTGGCGTATCTTCTGAGGCAGACCTATCGAAAGCAACTGATACAAACGCCGACTACAAAGCACACAAATTTCTCGACCTCGGCAAGCCCTTGTTGATGCAGGTTTGGAATGGTGGTTTCAGTAAGGACTTCTACCTTGACCAGGTACACCGACCGCGACACTATCCCGGTGGAGAGTCCGCGCCCCTGTTTGGAAACTTCCTGGAACCGCTGAGCAAGACGCCATGGTGGGTCGTACCCATGGTATGGTTGCCACCAGTAGCCTACGGCTCGTATCTGGCAGCTCAGGGCCTACCGTCTACGTTTCAGTTTGTCGCGTACTGGCTCACCGGACTGGCGATATGGACACTGCTTGAATATGGGCTCCATCGAGGGTTGTTTCATGTCGATCAGTTAGTGATTCTGTGTCGATCGATCTTTAGAATCTGGCTAATCTAGACTACTAGATACCTCCCGGACAATCGTGTCGGCATCACAGTGCATTTCATTCTCCATGGTATCCATCATTACCTTCCAATGGATAAATTACGATTAGTCATGCCTCCTACGCTCTTCTTCGCTCTTGCAACACCGTTTTACAAGCTCGCCCACACCGTCTTCTACTGGGACTGGTACGTGGCAACCGCTGCCTTCTGCGGCGGGATGTTTGGATACATCTGCTACGACCTGACCCATTACTTCCTACACCACCGACAGTATGTATATTGAAGAACAGGTATGGGGAGTCCACTGACAGCGCTCTAGACTACCATCCTATTACCGCGAATTAAAGAGGTACCACCTGCAACACCACTATGCTGACCACGAAAATGGCTTTGGCGTTACTAGCCGTTTCTGGGATCGTATATTTGGTACCGAGCTTTCTCCTACACCTCCCAAGGCAGCTAAGGCAGCCTAGTATAAAGATATGGAAGGATTTGTTTTGGCATTCTTGTAGCATCACGATGGACGTTGTAAATTGGTCGTGGGTGGATGGGTGCTCGGGGAAGCGGTGTTTCTAACAGTCTATGATCCTTGCTTAAGGGCGTAGCAAATATTCCATTGTTCTCCTTCAAGTACATGAATAGTCATGGTATCTTGGCCATCTGGGAAATCCATAATCACGTGATACCAATATTCTCAAAGTAGTTTGGCGTTAGAATCAGCATCCCCGAGGCCCCGATTCCCCAACACTCAATTATGTTAATTCGCAACAGCACTTTATGCGCACACGATAAAGCTCACTGGTACCACTCGACCGAAGTGCAAAAAGAGGCTTCTGTGATTCACAAGAGCACATCAAATGAAAAGGGTTCGCTCAAACGTTAACACATCGGTTCTCAGTCTGACCAGCCTAAAGTGAAAACTTTCTTTCTCTTACCGTGACACACCACCAACCATATCATCATCTTCTTCGCACGGCAGGTATGTCAGGCCTTGACGTCGAAGCACTTTTAGATTCCACTGCAACTGCAGTTCCTCCTAACGTCAACGACTCGCGCTCAAAGGACCGTGATGACCGGCATAAGTCCGATAGGAACGATCGGCGCGACCGTGATCGCCATCGCGATGGCAGTCGGGACCGTGAGAGAGAGCGAAGACACCGCGACAGGAGCCGGGAGAGAAGTAAGAGGGACAAAGATGCTGAGGGGGATGTAGTGATGATTAGCCCGAGAAGCGAGCGAGGTAGCGGACATGATACTCACCGAAGCAAGAAGAGAAGCCGCAGCCGCGATAGTGATAGACGTCACTCACGCCGTCATAGGGATCCAGCAGACTTAGACGACGCCTTCCGCTCCTCTGGTGGAGACTTTTATCGCGGTGGCGGACGCCCCCGAACTCGATCAAGATCGCCCAATGATGACAGATACTATAGACCTAATGGCAGAGGTCGTCGTGATGACGATGATAGGATTCGAGACCGAAGCCTACGTCGTGATCGTAATGCTGTGCGGAAACGCACGCCTAGCCCGAAACGTCCAAAGAGCAAATCTCCTACACCCCAGCCTACGGAAGATGAACGTGATCGGCGGACTGTCTTTGTGCAACAGCTTGCTGCTAGATTGAGGACCAAAGAGCTGATCGCTTTCTTTGAGAAGGTTGGACCCGTGAAAGAAGCTCAAATCGTAAAAGATAGAGTGAGTGGAAGATCTAAAGGGTAAGCTCCCTCTTCATATAAGTTCGAGGATTACACTAATACCGGCTAGTGTTGGCTACGTCGAATTCAAGCAAGAAGAATCCGTTGCTCAAGCTATCCAGCTTACAGGGCAGAAGCTTCTAGGCATTCCCATCATCGCCCAGCTCACTGAAGCAGAGAAAAACAGGCAGGCTCGGAACCCCGAGGCAGTCAATAGCAACCCCAACCAAATCCCTTTCCATAGGCTTTACGTAGGGAACATCCATTTCAGTATCACTGAGAGCGATTTACAGAATGTTTTCGAGCCATTCGGCGAACTAGAATTCGTGCAACTACAGAAGGAGGAACAGGGACGAAGTCGCGGATATGGTTTTGTGCAGTAAGTTTATGGGCATAGCCACTCAGGAAAAACCAGCTAACCCTAGTACAGATTCCGAGACCCTAATCAGGCTAGAGAGGCACTGGAGAAGATGAATGGATTCGATCTTGCTGGGCGCCCTATTAGGGTTGGCCTCGGTAACGATAAGTTTACCCCTGAATCTACTGCGAATCTATTGCAAAGATTCCAAGGACAAGAACACCAACGCAACTACCAGGGTTCTGCTTTCTCCGGGCACGGTGGCCGCGGCTCTCAGGCAGGTGGTGCTGGAGGAGCATTCGATCGCGCTGGAGGCCGCGATAATGAGAAAGGTGGCGGTGGCGCCTCAGCTCTTGACGATACAGATGTTGCCGGTGTGAACTTCAACAATTATAGCAGAGATGCATTGATGAGGAAACTCGCGAGAACAGATGAGCCTACACCTGACACGAACGGCGTCGACGAAAAGCGTAAGATTAGTAAGCCGAAAGTCGAGGCAAAGCCTCTCCCGGTTAGTGTCAACCAAGCCAGCCGATGTGTATTGTTGAGGAACATGTTTAACCCCGCAGAGTAAGTATCCCACCTGTTCATTCAATATCTCTGTTCAGCCTGCTAACCCGATCTCAGGGAGGAAGGTGAAGCCTGGATCAAAGAACTCGAGGACGACGTTCGAGCTGAGTGTAATGAGAAATACGGGAAAGTCGTTCACATTGCTCTAGATCCCAACACCCAAGGCGATATCTACCTCAAGTTCGACCGTGTCCAGGGCGGCGAGAACGCTATCATGGGACTCAACGGCCGTTTCTTCGGTGGTCGCCAAATCAGCGCACAGCCGGTTGTCGACGCTGTCTACAGCTCTTTATTCTCTCGTACCTCCGCACTCTAGAATGCTAATGGGGCTTTAGTCTTGATGGTAAAGACCTTGAGGGTTTGCGGCTAACTACAATTTTCAGCGTCGGCCGGAATTGGTTGAGGGCTGCTCAGCCTTGCCGAGTGACGGTGTTTCTTTCTTGTAATTTCTTGACGCTGATAGTTCTAGTGCAGGATAGATCGGACGAATGTAGCACACAAGGGAACCAGCAGGGGAGGCTTCTAAATTTTGCGGCTAAGTGATATTCTAGTTTTCCTTAAGTAGCAAAGAAAACCCAATTGCATCCTCTCAAAGAATGATCTGGAATTTTGATCAACCGTCATTGTTTGTGCTCATTGTCATGAATCCTAGTTTGCAACAAAACTATTTCCTTAAGTACCGAGCCGACAAAATCCACATGTCCTTCTCATGGCATCCTATGTTCTAAGTTAATAGAGCATTCAAACCTGCCCGTTGTGATCACAGAAACACTTCATAAACTATCTGTAGAGCTAATACGAGAAATAGTAATGTAGACTGCGTTTGTCTAACATTGTAATCGGACCAGCCGTAAGAACGAATGCTACTTGCCCTGTAAAGTCCCGGCATGTGCAAGCAATCACCTTTGTCATTGCTGCCACCGACAAAGGACAGCGGCTGTCCAGAAACACGCCTAAAGCAGTACACACCACGCCCGCTTCTCTTATGGCAATCGCAGCCTTCCGGGAGGAGGGTATCAGCATTCACAGCCGCATGCTCGTTGCTGAGAGCGACCCCTTTGTATCCGTAAAATACGGGCGTATTGAGGTAGTGGCGTTCCGAATAGCAGAGGTGAAAATCTCTTCATCCCGGGCCAGACTTTCCTTCCTTCACCATCTTCCCTTCTCCCTTCCATCCACTTTCTTTCATCAAGACCACTGCCATACCTTCTTCTGGAGGTCAAGCTGGAGGTCTGTAAGCTGCTCTTTAAGTGATACCTTATGCTCGGATGCTTGACGCGGCTGTTCTGCTGCGTGCAACGTTGGTGATCCTGCTTGGGTGCTTACCTCTGCTCGAGCGTCAACCACCAACGCTCAACGCATCAGGTATCTACCCGAAGTATCCTCGTCGCTAGAGTATGTGTTATAGTAGCGACGAGATGATTTTACTGACTGTTATTGAGTTGCTTTACCGCAGGTTTGAGCTGCGAGCTTTGCCGGCTCGCTACCTGACCTTTGGCATCTGTCACCTCGACAGCAAGATCACACCCCACCATCTATTGTAAGCTCTCTTGTCACTTGAAACAGTAGATCAACAGTGATATGATGAGTCTGCTGACTATTCTTGATGTGATAGCTTACTGGTTTGATGGCTTTCTGCTCTCGAGTACCCAACAGATCAGCTTCCCGAGCTCGACAGTAAGTCCACAGACTTCAACAATCACTGTAAGTACCCTTGTAATTAGATACAGCTTATTAGCTTCAATGAAGTGTACTCGCAGATGACCTTTATGGTGCTGGCACATAGGCTCGATGACGTCTTCCTTGGAAAGGCTCGAGAGACTCTGCCGAAAGCTCCACGGCGACACTGCATCTATGCATCAACAACTGTAAGTATTCTCATCGCTAGAAATAGTTTGTTAGCTGATGTGAAAGAAGCCGCTAATGATGCTGCCTTTGTGCAGCCTCGCCCTGCTTCGAGGCCCATCCTTTACCTTAGTAATTACCTCTAAGGGTTGACGGCGACGGTATATATGCTAGACAACAACTGTAAGTACCCTCATTGCTGTACATACCTTGTATGCTGCCACGGGAGAACGATCCTGACATCTTTGGTATATGGACCTAGGTTTCTGCCACTTGTTTCTACCCTCCCCATCTCCTTCATCTCCTTTGCGATACCAGGAGGGGTTTATATGATGATCAGTACACACCCTTCCTGCTATAAGCTGCGTGTAAGTTGCGATGATGCTCATCCTGTTACCGTCGATGTCTCGCTGACGTCTAGACCTAGTACTTTGGCGGTCACATACCTTTGATCATTCCACACCTTATTATTCACCAACTTCGGAAATTAGTCTGGTGTAGGAGAAAGAACCAAAGACAGTACGACCTGGATTTGTCTCTCGGAATTGAGCAGAGGTTTTAGGGAGACTGCCAGAAACTTCCCATCCCCTGGAAAGCAACGAACACATCAATACCGTACCGAAACTCCATATGCTCTCACATCCCACCTTTTCTATTGGGGGATAGGAGTAGGCAGAGGGTTGCAGGGAGACTGCCTCTACCCATCCACGCCCTCGAACGAACGCATCAATAGCGGACCGAAACTTCATGTGATCTTTTAGACCATTTGTTTTCGAAGGGGTGAGAGTTCACGAGGTTTGCAGGAAGACTGCTAACTACCCACTCCCTCGAACGAACACACCAATATCGGGATCTCCTCTTCCCTGTTGATCCTATAAACAAATTTCCTCTAGGGCTTGGCAATTGGGCAGGGTTATGCAGGGAGACTGCCAACTGCTCATCCCCTAGAACGAATGCACCAATAGTGAATCAAACTTCGGCTTGATTTTTTCGACTTGATCTTAAAGACCACCTGTTCTCTAGAAGATGAGAGTCAGGCAGAGGTCCTCAAGGAGACTGCCAATTACTCATCCCTAGAACGAACACATCAATATTGCAATCAAATTTCGACTTGATCCTTAGACCACCTGTTTTCCAAGAGGTGTGGATTGGTAGAAGTTTGCAGAGAGGCTGTTCAATAGCCACACTTCGAACGAGCGAATCAACATTGCATCGAATTTCGGCTTGGTCCTTTCGACCATTTATTTCCAGGGGATGGCAGTTGGCAGACACTTGCCAGGAGGCTGTCTAAAACTGCCTACCATCTGGATAGCGAACGAAAGCATCAAACGCGCACCGAAATTTGACTGGTTCTATACGCCACCTTTTCCCCACGGGGTGGGAGTTGGGCAGAGGTCTGCAGGGAGACCATCAGAATCTATCCACCCCTTAGAACGAACACACCAATATCGGACCGAGTTTCCATGTTGTCTCTGGAGTTGTGACCAAGACCGACCAACGGGAAGATGAGTCAAGCAAAGGTATTCACACAATGCGTTTTCCAAAGGCTAGGCTTACATCTAAGGTACTGGCAGTCGATGCCGCTCTCATAAACTGTACTAGATAGGCCTGGAAATACCGCAAAGAAGGCAATCTCATCACCTCTTCTTCAACTTCTTCCCCTACAATTACCTTAGATCTCCCCTAGTCTCCTCTCTGAAGCTTGGAGGTCTGTCAGAGTTGCTATAATGGAGTTGAATATGACACTAAATGAGTAATTCTAGTACCCGAGGCCAAAATTCATTACAGACTTAGGGGATTATTGCGATCGATAGCAGCAATGATGACGACACAAGAACAGATTCGAACGAGATCGTCAAGCAAACGGCGAGACCTGCAAGGCCGAGAGTGCCGTAAGAAAGACAGGTGAAAAGACAAAAGCAGGCAGTGGGAATATTTCTACTAATTGTCTATAGACGGGGAACCAATTGCCGTCGCCGGCTATCTCACCTGTGTTTTCTTTATTGGGACAGCTTTTGCCTGGGTGGTCCGACCGAGAGACCTCACTTCGTAGACAGTGTCCGGTAAGACGCCCTGCACGCATCTTCTGGTTTATGACCTCTACTTACTGTGGTCAGCTGAAACGGAAGAGTATGTTAGCATTCCATTTCTTGGGGGGTTCCAGCGTCTTCTAGCCTCAAGAACTGGCGTATGTTTATTATTGCCAGTGGTCTGTTCCGTGAGCATATACTAAACCCTAGAGCGGTATTCAAGATGGAAAGATCACTTTCCAGATTTGTTGACCGTGGCAACAGCCTCGGCCTGCAGCTGCATTTGAGCGTTAGCTAAGTAAAACCTCACCTTGTGTTGGCTTTGGATGAAACGAAATCGATACTGTTAAGCTCAGCTCTACTTGTTATTAGAAGCCCGGGTTTTCAATAGCTCTTTATTCCCGTATACCTTTCTTCTGTCTTCCTGCTTTTTCCTCAACTCCGAGCCTATAGCTCGAATCCCAAGTTCCACATGATGTCATGCATTTGCTCGACTTTCTATGTTCCTTTTGCGGCGTGGTATGGTTTGTGGAGCGATTGTCGACCTGTTGCCCGAGTCTCCGGCATCGGCCCATTAGGGTTAGGTCCTTGGAAATGTCATGCTCTAATAACCTTCTAATAAATGCCGAGTGGTGAGTATGCTCGGTGCTACAGCGGAGTCAACAGTTGGTGAAGGGTCGAGGAAAGGCGCGACTTGATAGTCAACATCAGGGTTTCTAGTGGCGGTGTGGAGTGGGATTGGCGAAGGTATGCTGCTCTCCCTCTGGTTCCATGTAAAGTTTCCTCTCCTCGTCCAGATGCAGATAGCTCGGAGGAAGCTGCAGCCAAGCGTTAAGAGCCTAGTCCCCCAGTGTTTTGGCTGTGGTAGGCTGTCTGTTGGTGCCATTGCACGAGCGAGGGCAAGGAGTTTCCTGCTACTTTGCTAGAATGATCGAAGGAGGCGTTCGAGTCTCGAGACTGGGTGGGAACAGCTAAGTTGTTGACTGTTACCGATAGAGAGGACTTTGACAGCTTACTGACGTGCAATAGGAGTTCGCCAACGCTGTTGATGGTACTGTCAGACATTATCAGAATGCCCCTTGGAATATTATGGGCTCCAGGGGCTTCTCTACCCTTGGAGCCTCTTTCCTGGGGCTAGATATTTTTTTCCTTTTTGTCCGCTTGATTTACCAACAAAGGTACGGTATGTTGCAGTGAATACGTCCTGTACTAGCGGCAATCCCCTTTTCGCTTACGATAAAATCAACACAATCCTTCATCTCATTTTCAAAAACCTTTCACATTTGCCCCAACCACACATCACGCAACATGCACTTGTCCCCAGTCCTTTTACCCTGTGTCTGACCCCATCACTCAACCTGCACCCGTCTTCTCGACTATAAAGAGACTCATTATCATCCATTGTACACCATCGTCTACACATTACAGATTCTGACGAGCGGAGCAGTTTCGGTAACGCTGGTAAAACACGTACCACACACTCCTGTCTTGCATCTCTTCTTACCTTGTGCCGGCAATCATTTTCCCGACTAATCTTCTTCACTTCAATATCCTTTTGCTTCTCATTATCACTTCATCCCATCAATGGTGCCAAAAGACACTGGCTCACTCTCAAATATAAGACCTCTAAGTAGAGGCAACCCGGCGGCCTTAGTGCCGCCAACGTTCGATCCTCCGGGGGAGCCAAAAGCGCTCCGAGAGCGAGAGCCTCGCTCTCAGGTGAGCCATCCTTTTCCATCTTTACCTTCGTCGTCTAACATTCACCCAGCCAGGGCCGCCAGAGATGGCATCTGGCTCGTCGAACGTTTCGCCCTGGGCGAACTCCGCCCTGAGACAAACTAGTCTCAGGCGGGGTGTCAACCAGGGCGCCCTGGTCGATAGGACCAGGGAGGAGGAGGGAGCAGGTCGGGCGCAGTTTACTGTAAGTGCCGCCAAGTATACACGGAGGAAGTGAGTTTGCTCATATTCTGGTTCCCTCAGGTGACCCAGGACGTGGAAATTGGTCGCTTGACAGCGATCGTAGCGGAGCGACAAGGCCAGATTACCTATGGCCAACAAGAAAATGAAAGGCTCAGGAATGAGCGTGACGTCGCTCGCAACGACGTCATCAAACTATCCAGAGACCTTGGAAGCCTACGGGCGAAAGAACAGTTCTTCCAAGACGAGAAGAACAAACTGGAGCAGAAGGTTGCTGAACTTGAAGAGACTGTACGAAGGCAAGCACGCACCATCAAGGTGCAAAGCGAGCAGATCGCTGCACCCAAGGAAGCAAATCGTACACCAAACCGTGGTGCACCCGCTTTTGGTCTCGAGAATAGACAGCAGGGCTATCAGCAGCCTGCTCCGGTCTTCAATCCTCAGACTGTGCAAGCCACCACCTTACAACATGGTCAGCAGTCAGCTCCAGTGTACAATGCTCAACCTGTTCAGGCCCTTGCTTCACGACATGGACAGCAACCTGCTCCAGGATACAAACCTCAGCTTATTCAGACCACTGCACCGCACTATAGTCAGCAACCCACTTCAGTATACAAGGCTCAACCTGTTCAACCCTTGACTTCACACCATGGTCAGAGGATGCAGCCCGGTCAACAGCTTCAGGCCACTAGTCAGGTTCAGACCGCTAGTCTTCAGATATCAGTGGCAAATCAAAATACTTCAGTCGCCCAAGGACCGAGCAATGCTCTTGTTGTTCAAGGTGACGAGATGCCTCGAATCAATTGGATCGAAGAATTTTCCGAGTTTTTCGACCTTACCCTTACGTTCTGTCGCAATTTCGGGAATGTACCAAACCACACCCGTGACAACGCACTGCCTGATCCCTTACTATCCGAACTGCAGCGACTGTCACCTCCAGCTTCCGTACGAGGTCTTCTCGGTTCAGGCGATACTAGATACTACCTGGTCGCTTCACTACTAAATCATGCAGTTTGCGGAGACATCTTCCGTTCTTCCCTTGTCAAGGGCTACACACCTGAGTCCGATCAGAAGTTGAGCCAGATCAGAGGCTCGATAAAGCCAGGCATAAAAGTCTCGATGAAACGAGGCTTAGTCAAGGCGGCTGCTGATATTCTTGTTGAGATGAGGAAGATACCCCATTTCCAACAATGGATTGAACGTCAGGTTGGTACGAAAGCTAGCATTACGTGGGACCATGTTGCAGATTTGCTGGCACCTGAAGTCGACAGAGAAGACGCTTTCGACAGCTTGAGTCACGTATTCACAGAGGCATATCGAATCGGATTGATGATGTATTCCGTGCCATTCAATTGGACAATTGACTTCCCTGCGATCGCCGACAACTCTTATTTCGATCCAACGACCATGATCAACTACGATGTTCAGTTTCCAGGGGATCCAGTAAGCCTGAGGCAACAGCACTTACGAGTTCGTCTTGGGATGACACCAACCATCTTTGCGTTGAATTACATGGACGAGGCTATCATGCCACGAACAGTGCACTTTGCACAAGTCCTGCTACGACGCTAGACGTCTCCTTACTACTCCACCCATCGGATGTATGCTCCGTTCCTTCCTTCACACACCGACTTATTCGAATATCTTTTCTAAAAGTTTGAAACCTCCTTCGGTCGACTCTTCATCAGCATTTGACGACTTTCTGTTTTATGGGCACATGCCTCTGGAGATACAGGTGCTTATTGGCGTTCATGGAGATTGCTAGTGGGCATCACGCCTCGAATACATACGATATGTCACCATACCACATAACCACCGCTTCTTATACTTCCTTCGCCTACTAAATCGTGGACATCGTCACCGCTTCTCACATCTCCTCCGCCTACTGTCTTGTGGACATCGTTGTCGCTTCTTACACCTACTCGCCTACCATCTTGCGGAAATCAGGACTCTTTGCCTTGCAACATTCTACACGAACACCATCGATGTCTTCCTGAATGCCGATGGCAAATCTACTTCACCTTCTTCAGTTTATCGCGATCTGCTTAGAAAATGGGAGTTCCGTGCCATTAGTTGGCACTGCTGTGGAGTTATCATATTACAGCAACACTACATGGCAACAGAGATATACTGCACAGCGGCATAAGGATCTCTCTCTACAAAGTTCGATCTTACACAAAAGTTCCCCGCAAATGCCAGCATCTGCCACTACTGCTTACCTTTAACGGAGTTTGCGAGCGGTACCCACCAGAAGCGATTTGTTTTCCAACACCGTATCCCGACATCCCTAACAGCATAACTTCACGATAAGCCGGCCTTCGAGATGGCATTGCTGAGCTGGATGTTTGATTGTTTCATTTGCTGAAGGGTCCTACACACCGTTCGCAGCTGATTTGCTGTAAAAGTTCCTCTAATAATCTATAGATTGTCGACCTTGCTCTTCCTGTATGCTACCTTGGAGTGGCACGAGTGGATACTTCGGCCCGAGAAAGAAAGCAGCTCCAATGTACTAGCTAGCAATTCACTTGGCAACCCTCTTACCTAGGTAGTTAGCAACCCTCTTAGTTAGGTAGCTACAAACGTCGTGGGTCATCAAATCTGTGCACTTGTCACCATTAAAAACATGCATGATAGTGTCTCATGCCGTGCGGAGTTCATTTCTGCAAGATAGTTACAAGACTCTGTAACGATGATACATTTGTATGTAGTGTGAACGTGGTGTTCCTGTCCTCGTAGGATGCCGGATTTCTAGCCCTAATCCGCCGTCATTAACACGTCTCTCCCTCCCAGACATCTCCAAGATAACCACGCATTTCACACGACAAGCTGAATAATTTGACCATGGAACAGCCATGGTTAGCTCGATCCCAAGCACAGCTCGTCATATCTGCTTCCAGAATGCTAGAGGCATTAGAGACATCAGCTATACCAACCCGAACAGTCGTCGTACTTTTCATGAGTACTTCGTGACCCATCTACCTTCTTCCTCGCTCCACCCAGACTCTCGCTCTTCCGGACCTCATCACCAGCTTCCTCGCTCGGCTTCGAAGCCCCACTCTCCTTCGGCGCAAGGCCCTTCCCCCGCTCCGCTCTTGGGAGTAGCGAGAGATACGACTGTCGTCCGCATCCCAATCCGCAGCGCAAAGCATCATTTCGGCGTCTCTGTATCTCGTGGCACACGGCCCTACAATGAAGATACTTACCAAGCTGGAGTGATTGAGTTGCCGGCCTTCGCAAAACGAGCGCCGCTAAACTTGACGAGCAGCAGAGCCCCTGCTAGCAGTCCGCTTCAAGCATATAGAGAGGGGCAGAGAAAGCAGAAAGAGCAGCAAGAGAAGGGAGTTGGGGATGGTGGAGGCACTTCTGCGGAGGGGGTAAGTGGGGACCCTCAGGTATTCTACTTTGGGGTATTTGACGGGCATGGAGGGGTGGACTGTAGTGAGTTCCTAACGGAAAAGCTACATGTTTATATAGAAGAATCGGCCCAGAAATATGGCCTAGAGTCTAGTCTTACAGGAAAGACAGATAAGAATAAGGCTTCAGAGAAAGACTTCAAGCCAATTTCAACGGCGGTGGAACGGAACATCAATGAGATTGCCATGGAGTCGGAGGGCATTGGAACGACGCCAGAGAAGAGTACAGGGAACAAACTTCTATCTAGCAAAAACAAAGCTCCTACCAACGCCCAAGAACGTGCCTCTATCCTACAAACCTCCCTCATGGAATGCTGGCGTAAGACCGTGGGTGGCTATTTCCGACGCTGCCAACCCGAAGGTTTCTCCCCGCCACCAGGTCCTTCTATCACTGCAGTCCTTACTCATGCCTTCCTTACCGCCGACCTTTCCTTCATAACCGCCCAGCTCCGTCTCTCAGCCGCTTCTTCTGATCCAGTTGCCTCTGACGCTCCCATCAACGCCGCCGATATCCACCCTTCATCGGTGTCTCCCCACCCCCAACCGCATACAAGCAAACGCCCCTTTCTTGGCGGCTCTACCGGGTCCGTCGCCCTCATCAGTACTCCTACCCCTACTCCCTTCTGGCACCCCTCCTCTCCTTCTACGCTTCTGACCGCTCATGTTGGCGACACCCGCATCCTCCTGTGTCAGACTTCCACCGGTGCCGCTATACCCCTAACGACAGACCATCATCCATCCCAACCCTCCGAAGCAGCTCGTCTCCGCCGCTCGGCCTTGACCTTTGTCACCGACTCCTTCGGCGAGGAACGCATGAGTGGTTTAGCGAATACCCGTGCCTTCGGCGACATGCCCTCCAAACGCATGGGTGTATCTGCGGAACCAGAGATACGCCGTGTAGAGCTCAGCCCCGCTGAGTACAGCTTTCTTGTCTTGGTCAGCGATGGCGTAAGTGGAACTGCTAGCGACCAGGAGATCGTTGATATTGTCAAGGAAGCTAGGACTCCGGAGCAGGGTGCGAGAAATGTTGTCGGCTTTGCAACAGAGGTTAGCAAGGAGGGGGATAATTGTACGTGTCTTGTTGTGAGACTGGGTGGCTGGGAAAGGAGAAGTGAGGGTGGTGGAGGAGGAATGGGCACGAGGGAAGGGAGGGAGTGGAGGAAGGCAGAGGCGGGAGACCCGAGAAGTAGACGAAACTGAAGGTGATGCTTGTCCCGGGATGTTCAAATATGACGGTTCGAAAGACTCATGTAAATAAGGGTTCCACATGGGGTTTGGCGTCCATTTTAGGATGGGGATGGGTGGTAAATAGTCAGTTTGTTAAATTCATCAATGTATTTCAGATACAATGGGTCAGGGGATACTCTGACATTGTATTCTGGAAGTTCTTAATGCACCTGTGTAAGTCGAGACTATAGTGAATAAGGTAGTGAAGCCAACGAGGTCAAATTAATTGAGAGTCAGACAATCGATATATTAGCCGATATAGTCGGCTAAAGTTTCTACATCTCCATGAGTTACGGCTAAGCTGGCGGTGGTCTCCGTAGAATATATCTCCAGGCAATCATGAGAGCAGCGACAACAGCTGACTTTGCAACAATCACTCCTTGAGCTTCTATTTTGTTAGTTAGCAAAAAAGCCCAGTCGGAAGCTTTCTACTCAAGGCGAAAGCAGAAGCAAATCACAGCAATCCATAAATCAAGTATTCCCATCGCTGCCGCCATCTCCGCTTCATCTTTCCAAGATTTCCACCTCTTCAACACTGCTAAGAACTGAGCAACCACAACATCAGTAAGTTATCCAACACTCGGATAGCCTTGAGCATAACTCACAGATCTAGATCCTTGATTGCTTCTACAATAACATAGATGTATCTCGCGGAGCTGAGCGTACTCCGATAGGAACCTAGACTCGTGAGCTCAAGGACTGTGAAGCAATTACCCCGAGTATCCGCTCCAACGCAGGTTCCGTCCCAATTGACCAGCGAGAACCTCAGTTCTGAAATCACCCAGCACGATGAATGGGGTTCGGACAAGAAAGCAGAAGACGCAACCTGCCATGCCCAGCACCCAACGTCTAAACGGCCATGCAAATCCACGGGATCATGAGAGAGGGACGCCTGAAGCATCAGAAAACATATTCATATTTTATCCCAATATAATTGGTGAGCAATGACGCCTCCAAAACATTGCATGTGATCAGAAATTGAATTCAGATTGCTAGGCTATGCACGTATCTTCCTCGCCATCGCCTCACTCTACTACATGCCATTACACCCCCGGACATGCTCCCTACTTTACAGTGTATCATGTCTTCTGGACGCTCTCGACGGTGTTGCAGCCCGCTATTTCCAACAATCAACCCAATTCGGAGCGGTGCTAGATATGGTTACCGACCGCTGCACCACCGCTTGCCTGCTGGTATTTCTGAGCTCAGCGTGGCCCAGATGGGCTCTGCTGTTCCAGGGTTTGATCAGTCTGGATTTGGCAAGCCATTACATGCATATGTATGCCACGTTAACAATGGCGGGTTCGGGGCAGAGCCATAAGAAGGTGGACCAGGGCAGGAGTAGGCTATTGCATCTTTACTACACCAACAAGGTTTGTGCAACACCTGCTGCTGAATGGAAAGAAGCTTACATACATCTCTCAGAACGTTCTCTTCGTTTTCTGCGCCTTCAACGAACTCTTCTTCATTGCCCTCTACCTCCTTTCCTTCTCCTCCCCCATCCTTTCCCCCTCCCTCCTCCCCACCAACAACTCCCCCGGCGCCTCCACACAACCCGGGTCGCCAACCCATCCTGCGTCAACACTGTTCGCCGCGCCAGGAAGCGCGTGGGCAATGGAGCTGGCCAGGGCGAACAAGATGGACAGCTTTTGGCCCTGGGTGATTGCGGGCGTGAGTTTCCCAGTCATGGCGGCGAAGCAGTTCCTCAACGTAGTGCAGCTGGTCAAGGCGAGCAAATGGCTTGCAGAGGGCGACATTAAGCAGAGGCGAGCGCAGGGTTTGCCTAAGAAGCGGCAGTGAGATCTACTGATCGGGGTCGGTATGTTTTCTCTCGATGTTTTGGGTGGTTTGCTATTTGGTAACATACGTCTGGTGCACTTCAGAGCATGGCGTTGGGGTGGTCAATCTACTGCCGTGAGTGTGGTCAGATACTACTGTATTACTTTGATTTGACACATTGTCAACGTTAATTATAGTGTATATTGAGTTGTCCGTTATATGGGATGTTTATCCAATTGGAACAACCTACTAGTCAACTACCACTAGAATATGGCAGCCGGAGAATCAGTTCCATCCGATTGAAGACATCGACAAGTCTACACAGTAATAGCTGAATTGACAGAGGTTTGAAATCATTTTCTGGGCTGAGGCTGGGATCCCCATCGTTTCACAGTCTTGTCTACCATGGCCTCAGGAAATTGAACACCGTGCCTCAAAGGCCGGTACCGAAATTGAATGATGGTAATGACGAAGCCCATCAACCACGAGCATCCTTGAATTTGGAAATTGAATAGCCACATCCACCCTGGCGGTACTTCTGTTGTGTGGTTTGGCGCCCCATGCTACCAGGGAAGAGGCAGCCTGGGAGTCTGGGACTGTCATTGGTTGTTGGTCCTTTTGCCGTTATGACTCCGAGCTGAAAAGCTTAAAGGTCCGAAGGAGGGGAAAGCAGTCGATGCATTTGACTGCCACTGTGGGGGGCCTCTTTTCTTAAAGATTGGAGCTTTATCTAGAGCTGTAACGAGTCACAATGGCTGTCAGGAGAAGGGATGCATGAGATCGTGCAGACGCTCATCATGGTGTGGGGAATAAATAGAAATCAGCCCTCGCTTGTAGAGCATGTCGCTTAGATAAAATACCGAGAAATCGAAAGAAATCGCTAGCCAGGTACCCCATAAGGCAATACAATGTGAACCTCTCACTCCGCAAACCCTCGTCGTAGCCATTCCTTGCTGCAGGACTCGCTCTGGAAACCCTTCATACGACTCAAGGGCTGAAGGAGAATATGGATGTGCCCCAGCGGGTCTGGTAGGCCGAAAGACCTTGGGTACAGGGTCTGGTCCTGCATGCCGCTGCGCTCCCGCCTACTCTACCAGGAATGCTGATTAGCCTACCACTTTTTTGCGAGGACCACTCCTCTTCCATGCAGGAGGTATCCTTCGATTTCCACCTCTGCTATTGTGCTTTTTCTTCCCTTGGTACCATCACAAGTGATTGAGAGAACTGTCGGTGCAGTGTCTCCTTCCGTATGTGCTACTACTGGGCGGAAGCCTGCTTGGGGAACCATTGCTTATCTCGAGAACAGGTTCCAGTGATCTCTTGGTTACAATCCAGTCTCCTCGATTGCCATCTTATGAGAAGCTTTGGCTCTCCAAGTTTTGACTACGAACGTCGACTGGCTGGTGCATCGTCTAAGAATCACTGCTAGTACCGGTATCTACACTCTTTCGCCTACGCTGCGAAGTCAGCCACTCGAAGTTGCACTTTGCCCAACCGACATAACACTCTGCAACTGTTAAAATACTATTGGATTTGAAAACAGATTCTCAAGTCTATAGATCCACTTGTCGAGCAAGGATACCTGCCATAGTCTACATAAAGTCTACGCCCACCCCTCTTGAGCATCACGATAGTTGGGTGGGGCCTTATACATAATACACTCTCTGTGATTGGCTATGAGTTGGGAAGAGCCTGTATACAGGTATGAGACCTTATTAACCACTCTGTGCCATATTGAGAATCGTTTATTGCCTACGAGCTTAAAGCAGCACTACCATCATTTACCAGCTCAATGCAATATCTTCCAGCTTTGAGCCATACATCTTTCTAGACTCTTCGAAGCCGAATGCACTATGCTGACATCTTCCACTCGACAGCTTCAGCTATCCAAGCGGAGAACCTCCGACACCAATCAAAACTCCGACTTCTGCAACCTTTGCCCAAAGCCCCTTTCAAACACCCAAACTAGAATCGAGTTTCTACGATCCTCGTGTGACCTGGAATACTACAGATCCGTGGGCTACGAGCCCTGATTTTCTGAAGACTCCCAAGTGTCTGACTTATGAGACGCCAACGAAAAGTCCGGCGTTATCACAAGCAGAGAAACAACCATTATCGGCTCGGAATCTCGAAGCACAAATTGCCTCTCATGTATACCATCTCTCGCCTAATCCAAACCTGCCATTACCCCCGGTAGAGCCGGCTCGTCAACTATCGTCGTCTCCCATTCCTCCTTCCCCGTGCGCCAAAAGAGTACGCCACCGTACTTCTGAGCCAACACTCAAGCTTGATACCAGCTTAGACCAAGGAATTGGTGCAGCCATGCGTTCTGCAGGCTCGATGCAAACACCCCCTCCAACGACTACTTCGGCGTCAAGGCGGAAAGCTCAGCAAGCTCAAGTAGCAAAGCTGGTAAAGGAGTCTGCTGCCAAAGGAAAACGACTGTCTTCACCCAACTTCTCAAAACAAGACAATGTTGGCACCTCGACGTCTCAGGCCGAAACCTCGCCGAATTTATTTCCTGGACTACAATTTTCCCCGGAAGTATTTGCCGATTTCTCAATCACTGGCCCTGCGACTGCCCCTGTCTATCCTCAGCACAAACTTTTCTGGGACCCTGATGAGAATACCGCGGATATGAACATTGATTTCTCGACTGATGATGCGTTTGGCTTTGGGATGGGAATTCAGAAAACACTGGATCCCTTTGTATCAACATTTGACCACACAGCTGGGCCCCATGCATCAAATAATGGTCTTGGTACCAGCACGGTTGATGTAATGGGACTTCCATTGTCAACGACCATGACTTCCGCCCACGAGACAAGCTTCATATCTACTTCTGGTAGGACTGGGACCATGACTACTCTTGCCAATGCCGTCAACCCAAGCTTACTCTTCAGCTCGCCTGGTCAGTCATCGAAGCAGTCAGATCTGCCTCAGCTTCAGGTAAGTAAAGGTGAAAATCTTCAACCATATGCACATCAGATTCGAGATGCCGAGCTCGAAAAGAAGATGGAGTCTACTCGAAGACCTAAGAGGCGACGGGGGCCAGAAGCCGACTCACCTGCGGTAAAGGCAGCCTTGAAAGCGTTACGTGATGGCAAGAGCGAGTCGAGCGGCAGCGAGCAGATAATTAGAGACGATATCGACCTACCAATGGACAACCGAGCAAGGAAGACTCGATTTCTTTCTGGACCACCAGAGAGCCACCTTCACCGAAGATCTTCCCCTACGAAACCGCGAAGCAAGAGCCAAACACAACGTCATAGCAGTGCCCGGCAACCTCGGAGGAGATCTGCACTCACTTTCACCATTGATGCGAACGGGAGAGCTAAGACCGAAACTAAGTTCGTAGACGAAGATGGCGAACCAGTATCCGAGCATCAGATGGACATTGACAGTACATCGGAAGATAATGAAAGTGCTTCTGATGAGGATGATGCTGGGATGACCATTAGCCAAGCCCAGTCTTTCAATTTCCCAACCCAGAAGCCCAAACAGCCAAGACTGGGACGTTTCGTCACCGATCCGAAGACGCACCCCCAGAAGTCCTCTTATGCCTCTACCTTTACGTCAAGCAATACTTCAAACAGCTTGCCGGGCCGTGATTTCTCGAAAGGGCGGGTGATATCAGACTTTGCCTTGCCCCTAGATACCCACATTCAATCAAATACCAACCAGTTCGATCTCACTCCTTCATCCGCAACAGTGTCTGATCATCTCAATGGTGTTGACCATGATATGGACAGTGATGCTGAGGTGGCGAAGAATTTTGACGACGGTAAAGGGGATGCACAGTCCGAGCTGAAAAAGGTCATACAAAAACGGTCTCAGAATAAGTCCACAAAGCAATTGCAGCGATCTGGATCAGGCAGACGTATGGCTCCGCAATACCATGCTTATCCTACTTATGGAAGCCAAGTACATCCATACCCTACTGGAGGTTATGGAACAGGCCAAAACACTTATATGAACATATCACCGACTACAATTACTGATCCTGACTTTGCAACTCCAAGCACCGCACGAACAAGTGACAGTACCCGTTGTGTCTGTCATGTTACAGATGCGGATGACGAGCTCATGATCTTATGGTAATTGATGTTACCCAAGAACACGGGCCGAAGTGCTAATCAGCGAGTAGTGAGTCTTGCAAGAAGTGGCTGCATGTCAGATGCATTGGTCTCAACCGTAACAAACTCCCAGAGGTGTACCTGTGCGTGTTTTGCACAGGTACCACCCCGAATGTACGAGGCGGGCGGGTACGAGAGCCGGCAAGAGCAGCTTTCCCACCGCCTAGCTCTCCGCTGGCTCATAAGTCACATCAGTATCAGTGACAGAGATTGCTCTTTTGTCAGTCGATATTGAATTTATATTTCTCATTTAGGCACAATTGTCATGATTATTAGCGGTACTACTTGGGTTGGACTTACTGGAAAGTAGCTATATTGGTTTAGATAGATACCTGTGCATTTCCAGCGCCAGCGTCATTGTTGTTATTTTGGTCTCTGTACCTTTACTTTGTCTCTACCGCCCTGAGGGTTAGCAGGACTAATTTGGACGGAATCAGCGCTTGATAGTGATCAATATATATATAATTCAAAGGAATTTCAGCTCGAAGTGTTTTTGTTATCGGAATGCGCTGAAAGAATGAAACTCCGCTGATCTAAACGTATCTGCGAACCTGTGGTGTCTCACTTTTGGCACGATAATGTACAGCACCTCAAAATCGACATGTATCTTCTCAAGTCTCTCATATGCTTTCCACCTTTAAGCCTCACTGTCTTATCGTATCGTAGATCAAGCTAGACTGTATACGGTTCGCATTGCGGGCTGACGTTGCCGCTTGGCAAACACATCGCTTCCCCGGATTTTGCAGGACGCCTGACCATGTGCGTAGTTGATCACAATCGATGGCTCAATGCTGCTACTCACACATCTCAGGAGCATCCGACCTCGATTATGTGGCTATTCTCGAAGGATCCGTAGCTGTGGCAGAAGGATGGAACTGAGACCGGGACTACGGCACAGGGCGGAGCCATGCTTGCCGTTTGTTGGCTTGTATGCCGTATCTGAAGTACCACGCTGACTGTTATCCAGTTCAGTGAATACTCTTTCGCATTTCTCGAATCACACGCATCACCTTCAAACCTACTCGTGACAGTCAATGCGATTTTACAGCAACCAACTGTCTATCGAACACTCATATAAATGCAACAAAACGACGGATGATATCATGACCATGACGTCTCAGGTCCGAAGTAATCCTACGGCGATGCCTTTCGAGCCTGTGCAAAGCAGACCATTACGACTGGATATCCCAAGGCCACAGTTCCAATCAATTGTCCCCTCAGACTATGGCGAATCCGATCAAGAGGACTCGCGGGCAGATACGACGCTTCCGGAGGAGGATGCCCATGCGGTGGTGGGAGTCAGTATCAGCAGAGAACAGACGAGACTTATGTCTCCCAGGACTCCGGCCGCAGAGAAGGCTTCTGCAATGGAAAGGAACGGGGGCGGGATGTTTGATGGGACTGGAGAAGAAGGCCCTAGTGAGGACTATATGACCTCGCAAGATCAGACACATCAAATACCGGAAGTGCAAGAGTCTTCTCCAACAGATCAAAGCCTTCCATCGCCATGGAGAGCGACGCCCCGGATGTTCGAGAAGCACGGATTGGAGGATCAACATCGCCTAATTCGGAAGACTTGGATACCTTCTGGGCCAAGTGGCATGCTTTCGGACCTCAACGTCAGACGCTACTTCTCCGGCTTTAGTCTCCCGACTCTCCCGAGGACATCAAGCTTGGCAAACTTTTCAATACCGAGTATATCATCGATACTTGGTGGTGCCAAGGAGCAATCGCCACAACGGAAGGCTGCGGCTAGACAAAAGCGAGCACACACCATCTCTGTTCCACCGTCTACATGCAATAACAACAACAACCAATCTGAAAAGCGCCAGCCACGCACTTTAGAACGAGGGCGGCGGCGAAGTCCACCCAAGAACCCTAAGTCTAACGCTCAAACAGCTCCGCAGAATACTCATGCCCGTCAAGAGGTTCCTCGTGCGTCATCTCAAAACACCGCGGGTAGTGGACGTCTAACTACACTTCGGTCTCCACAAGACCATGTATTACGGAGGTCTACCTCTGACCAGTCTGTACTGTTGCGGCGTGTCACCTCCACAACGACTTCGTTAGGAGACGATAACAGATGGGAAAACGTGCAAGATCAGGTCAACAGCAGGTTCAAGGCGGTGGTAGATAGCCTGCAGGATTCTAGTATTAAGATCCCTAGCTTACTGAGCCTACCAAACATCAACTTCCATGGCTTCCGTCCTGAGTTTATGAGAAGTAGGGCAAATAGTGACGCCAAGCAGCCTACGCATGGCCGTAATGGAAGTGCCAATGGCTTCTCCCATGTGCGGGATGTAGACCCAGCAGTAGCAAATCTTCAGAAATTCTCAAATATCGATAGTTCCAGACAAGATCGAACGACAAACAAGTGCGAGCAATCAAATCTGGACCAAGCCCTGGAGCAATTGACTGGCGATATCATCATCATGGGCGGATATCGAGGCTCAGTGCTGCGATCGGCAAAGCCCCCACATAACCAACAGTGGGTGCCGATCAAGGTTGGTCTCAACATCAGGAAAGTAAACCTCGAAGTTGGTCTGGAACCTGAGGACGAAGAAAATATGCAAGACCACATCATTGCATCGGGGATGTTAAGTCATATTGGGCCGGTAGATATGGGCCGACGGTTAATCAAACGCCTTCGGAATTGCAAGAATGCCCAAGAGGGGAGATTGAGAGTCTATGATTACGGCTATGACTGGAGACTGAGCCCGGCACTCCTGAGTAGGAGGCTAATCAAGATATTGGAGACGCTACCATCGAATGCTTCGGACGTCCCTCGACGTGAAAGGGGAGCAACTGTTATTGCACATAGTATGGGTGGATTGATCACAAGGCACGCTGTCAATCAAAGACCCGAGCTTTTTGCTGGAGTCGTATATGCCGGTGTACCACAACACTGTATAAATATCCTCGGCCCCCTTCGTAATGGAGATGAGGTGCTTCTTAGCTCAAAAGTTCTTACTGCACAGGTAAACTTTTCATTCCGAACGACCTTCCTTTTACTCCCAGATAATGGAAGGTGTTTCATCAACAAGCAAACAAAAGAGGAGTACCCCGTCGACTTTTTCAATGTCGAAGATTGGAGAGAAAACGCCTTCTCCCCATGTATTGCGCGAGCTCTACCTTCCATCCACCCTGAAAAGAAAGGCATTCTGGGCTCTGTTTCCGAGTCCCTCACGTCCCTTCCCCTCCCAGGCCGTAAAGCATCCACCTCCATCTCCTCCTCCCGAGACCATCTCAACGACTCCAGCCAAACCCTCACCAACGCCTTCAATACCGTCGCCACAAAACTCAACGACCTCGCCAACCCAACCGCCAACGCCCTGGAACCCCAGCCCAACACCCACTACAACCCGCACCCTTCCAACCCCTCCTCAACCCAATCCACTATTCCCCTGCCCGCCGCTCTCAACTACCTTCAACGCACCCTCTCCGAGACCCTCGCCTTCAAGGCCGCCCTCGCCTTCAACCCGGCCCAAGCCTCCCAAAACCTCTATCCCCCTTTCGCAGTCCTCTACAGCACCTCCGTCCCCACCGTCGTCGCCGCGCGCGTCGCCAGCCGCGAAGCCATCAAGCACAGCGACGCATACGATGATCTGGCCTTTGCGAGCGGCGATGGCGTATGTCTTGCGAAAGCGGCTATGTTGCCAGAGGGGTATAGGTGTGTTAGGGGTGGGAGGATTAGGACTGAGAGGGGGCATGTGGGGTTGTTGGGGGATTTGGAGGCGGTGGGGAGGTGTCTTTTGGCGGTGACGGAGGGGAGGAGGAGGAGGGGGGTTGGGATGGGAGAAGGGGGCGTGAGAGTTAGGGGAAATTAGGGGTCTGTGGGAGATGCTACCTATTCCCTTCGGTTGGTGGGTATGGGCTAATGCGGAGTTGTACCGTGTTCCTACGGTGTCTGTAGATTTGTGTACAGTATCCCTGTTTATCCTGTACTTCAAGCGAGCATATCATTAGAAACCATACCCGAAACATCCACCGCTTTATCTCCACCATACAACTACCCTCATCTCCTTTCCCAAACAGACACGGCCGCTCTTTAACTCAGGCCCAAACGAATCACGCTTCCGTATCACAACTAAAAAGAATGATGTCGTAAGCAAAAGCGAAGAGAGATAAAAGAGACAAGTGGGCCCCTGGAGAGACGGGGGAGGGAGCAAGGGAATGGCAGCAGGAGGAGGAGGAGGTGGCATGAAGGGGAATGGGGTTGTGTGGTGTAATCGCGGGTGGATGTACAGTAGGGTGGCTGTGGGGGCTTTGGGTATTGAGGTGTCGAGGGTTTAAACCCGGTTAACGAATTCCTATATACAGTATAACTTTGAGCTGAGCTGAGCTGTGCTTAAGGGGCTCTCTTCGTAACTAACTAACATGTCAAAAACCATGACCTATTTTTCAACAGCTTATGGACATATTGACGCTTTTTTGATCAACGATGCTTGCCCAAGCAAAAGCCAGATCTACATGACATGTTCATAGAAACCTAACATAACACCTCCTAGCGATAGCGAGATAGTTTGGTTGATGGAGGGGTCCTGATGGGTTATTTTGGGTTATTTTCTTTTTCTTAAAAAGAACAGCGACAAGCGAGAAAATTTGAGGGCGTGGTCGTGAATTTAGAAGATTAAGTGGCGGCGTGGGTGATAGTTGCTCAGCAATAGGGGTTAAAAGATAGGGTTACCGACGGGGTGGATGGCGCCAGGAGGAGAGGGGGTTTGCTAGGGGTGCGCGGAAGCAGAGGAGGAAGGTCGTCAGGCAATAACCGCTAATTGCGAAGGGGTTTTTGAGGTAGAGGTGTTGGTTGGAGCGGTAGGTTGAGGGGGGGAAGGGCGTGGGTGGGAGGAGTAGGGGAGAAAATTTAAAAAAAAAGATAGGAAGCAAGGTGAACAGGTTTTGGGAAACAGCAAGCCGGAAAAAACAAAGGAAAACAAGGGGGGGGGAGAAGTTAAAAGCTATGAGAAAAGCAGTAAAGAAAAAAAGAAATCATGAGAAAAAGGGAAGAATCGCAGAACCCCAGAGAGTCCTCACCCCACAGCAAACCACCCTCTTCACCTCACACACACCTGCCCCCTTTTCCCGCCAAATCGCTAACTCCCCCCTAACATCCCCTTTCCGCCCCCCCTTCCTTCCGCCAACATCCCCGAACCCCGAAGCCCAGATAAGAACCCCAGCCAACACCATCACCCAAAGCTAGCAACGGTTGTATAAAGTATGATCAGGTGGCTATGGCGGGATCAAAGTGCGTGCATGAGGCAGGGAGAGGAAGGGTAATAGCTGGAAGGTGGGGAACAGGGGAAAGAGTGGGGGGGGTTTGTTATTGGGGAATACCGATCGGAGTTTGGGAGGAGGGGAGGGAGGAGAGAGGGGAAAGGTGGAGGAGGTGGAGACTGGTGCAGGGGCGGGGGCAGGGGCAGGGGCAGCATTCGGGGTGACTAGGCGGCTGACTTGTGGGGGAAAGGGTTGAGTACTGTAGAAGAAGAAGCGAGATTTATCTCTTCACAGCCCTTGCTGTTTATCCATCTCCTCAAACGGAAAATAACAGACGTAGCTAGCAAGCGCATACGCTGCCTTAACGCTTGACTGTAGAGAATGCATAGTCATCTCCCTTCAAAAGTGCTCACCCCATTAACTGCAACTGGTCATCCGGCGGCCACCTCGTCTGCGCAAAGCTCAGGCACCGCTTGATACTCTGCAAAAATTTCCGCGTCACCTCGTCGCTCATAATGTGCGCTTGGCCCTTATCACTCTCGTGCAGCTTTTCGCGCGCAGACCGCTCGTGGATGCCGACCATGGTTACGCCGATGGGCCATGCGCTGAAGGTTTTTGTCAGGATTATGCTAGTGATGGGTGATGGAGGGGTGGAGCCTACGCTTTTCCAATGCTCAATCGTAAATACCCGTCGTTAGCATCCACATACCGCCTCTCCTGCGCCGCCTGCACAATCTCAATCACGGGCTCCAAAATCCCATCCTCCAGCTCTCCCTTCTCAAACTTCCGGAACAGCGGCCGCATGTTCTCTCGCGACTGCACCATCGCGTTCATCGCCGCCTTGCCCTGAAAACTCTGCTTCACCTCCGCGGTGCGTTGGCTGAGCGCCACGGACCATTCTGTCAGCACCATTGTGAAATAAGAGGCTAGTTGTCGGAATAGGAAGGAGCGGGCGGCGGGGTCGGAGGGGAGGGAGAGGGGGACTTTCATGGAGGCTTCGGGGACTAGCGCGAGGGTTGTGGGGATGGGGCCGGTTGTTTGAAGGGGGAGGGTGGAGATGGCTGTTAGGCGGCGGTAGCGGCGGAGGCGTTGCTTGTGGGTTTCGCCAAAAAGGATTGCTGGTTCGCAAAGTTCTCTCAACCTCGCCACCAGTTCCTCCTCAACGATATCCTCCTCGCCCTCCGGCAAGGGCGTCCCCTCAGCGCCCTCTATCCCCTTAGCCGGTAGCTCCGGAAGGCCCAATCGCTTCCTCCTCGCCCTCTCCTTCCTCTCCTCCTCCTCCTCTCTCCTTACACGAGATTCCTCTGCCAGCCGCCGCCGCTTCTCGTCCCGCTCGCGGTTTCGAACCGTCTCTTCTTCCTCGAGCTTACGTTTTTTCGTGAGTTTGGCTTCGCGGTCGCGCTGAATGGCGGCTTGTTCGTCCAGATAGACTTGTTGGCGTTGGGTTTCAAGGTCGGCGCGCTTCAGATATTTTTTAGTGGATTCGGAGGTGGGATTGGGGGGAGATGTTTGGCGAGATTTGGAAATTTCGGTGGACATGAGGGAGGCGAAATCCATGGCGGGCGGTAATGGCTTGAGTGGGTTGTGGAGAAAGTATTTCATTGATAGGTACTAGGTAGTGACTTTCGGGCATATACAAGGCTTAGCGTTAGCGCTTGTCGGCTACCTCGTCTGCTGCGGCTGGAAGAGGAGGGATTTGTCGATTTCTCTAAGTGGAATCAAAATAGTACGGCCGGCTGACAAGAAAATTCGAAGCACCACTCCCCAAAATTCTGAGTCTCGATCTTCCTTACAACCTCGCCTTTGGTGCTCTGGTTCTTCTTAACTCCGAGTGCCGTTCTCCTAAATCTGTTGGGCGAGGTGCTCCTAATCCCTTGAACCAAGCAGTCTTTTCTAACTTTTACATCAGAATCTCCCGAGGATTTCTGGAGACGTAGTGCACGACCATACGTAGGTGCGGCGGTGATGGCTAGATAATGTCTCTATTCTAACCTCCCCACCCAACTCTTGGATAGAGATCGACAATATGTGCAAATTCAAAGTACTATTGACGTGGTGGTCAAAAGAAATATTTTATACCTTTTTCGGAAACTTGGTGCTTTGCGCAACTTCTCTATGTCTTCGCTGTTCAGAAGAATCTGCTTGTGGCATCATATCTCGAATAAGTGTGCAATATGCTCGCACATCGACGAATATAAGTGTGTAAGCCTTGTTGAGCCGTCTAATCTAGCGTTCGCCGTAAACGGTAGGCCCCCTGACAGGGCTAAGCATTCGAGCATGGCATTGTAGCATTGCGAAGGTAAGGTATTTCATTATGACGCGCATGAAGAGCTTGACAGTATCGCTTTTGTATTGCCGAGAGGACGGTATAATTGCCTACGTCTTCTCCGAATATTATGGGTACTGAATTGATGATGGTGTTATATTGTAATTTTTGGGTTTATATTTTCCAACATAAACATCCTTTGTAAGCTAACCAATAGATGGTGCAGTGGTCAAGCTTCAATACCCTGGCGCATTTCAGAGTTAGAGCAATGGATTTGATGACTGCGGCGACTACACCAACGCAGATTAGGACCTCCGGTATGGCGACTACCCGGGTCTGAACTGTTTTTGCATCAGGTGTATAATGATTTTGCATCTCTGTGTTACATTGAGTCGTCATACGAGCTCTTATAATTACATATTATCTTTTGGTTAGGTTTGAAATTGATTCTTGGGTTTTTGGTCATGGTATTTTGGTGATCCACCATCATCGCTGGGTGATGATGGTCTTCGCATCCAAAATTTGGCCCCCCAAAACTGTATCTCAAGCCTCATCCCGCAATTTGACCCTCAAATTATATCAGCAATACATTGCCCCTGTTCACCAACGCAGCAGCCATATGTTTGAAAAGCCATTTTCATACTCATCCCATAATTCAATTTAGGGCGAGCGATCCCAGCCTGTGGAAAGGCGCCATTTTATCTCATTTTCTCCGCCCAAACATGGTGAACCTTTGTAAGAGTTGTTGATACAGCGGACCCTTGTCCTATACCTGGCAACTCCCTTATCGATAAAATACAGAGCCATTCCAAAAGCAGGACGGTCGTCTCAAGGTCAATATCCTGCATCTTCTCTGCGTTGATCGGAGATGGGTCAAGTTACGGACCAACGTTCAGGCCCTAGGCAGCGTTTGGGACAATCTAACGGCTGCCTCCAGGTCTATCAATATACGGTACCTCAACGTGTTCATATTAAAGTCAATGCGGCAATTCTGGAATTAGATCAATATTTCTACACAAGTCAAGATCGCGATATCACCATCGGAGTTGAAGGTGGAGGGGGGTTGGGAAGAAATAACGTTTATATCAGACTTTGACTTTTCATAGGGGATTTGATTTAACGTTATTGACTCGCGTCACATCGAAATGATATCACTTCGGATGGGGACTACTAATGTGTAATATTATCGCATAGGCACTCTATCGTCAATTAATCCTTGATTGCATGAATACACAAGCTAATGCCGACCTGAATTACTAGAGATGACTCGACTTGACTATCGCACGCATCGGGAGCAGGGCTCATCGACCCCGTTCTTGCTCAATATCTTAAGAAATCAATAGGCTTGTAATTCAATTGCCAGAAAGTAGACCAATCCATTATAAGTCAGCTACGATCTCTGGACGACACGCAATGAAAAAATCTGCATCATTCACCGACACAAGACCAAGATCATACCCAGTCAATGCTGAAAGGTTTCAATTTGGAAGACGATCATTCAGCCAAACAGACAGTCTAGTTAGTTCAGGGACAAGAAGTCGGCTTTAGTGGCACAGATACGAGATTTAGGACTTCATTCGCTTGACATAAGAACGATTAAGAAACACTAGAAGAATATGTCGACGAAGAAGGCGAATCCGAAACCTGTTCGAGACGTCAGGAGATTTAGGTAGGAACAATGACATCCTTTTAGATAATCAGTCAACATGACCCTTCAGCAAAATTGTATGAGAAGCAGATATCCAACGGCTGACAAATAAGAAATTCATTGTGGGTGGTATGAATGGCGGTGTAGAACATGGTGGTCCAGAGATAGGAGACGTTGTAGATGGTTGGGAGGAAATCGAAGTGGGGGGTGTAGAGGGTGGTTAGATTCCGAGCTATCTGGTTGGTGGTGGAATTGATAGAGGATAGGTAGGCTGTTAGTAGGGTGATGATGGGGAGGATGAGAGGGTGGAAAAGGCCCACGGAGGTGGGACAGGGTTTTTGTCATCTTGATTCCTGGAGACTAGGCAATGCGAGACGAAAGAAGTAGGAAGAGCGGACAAATGGATGGTTGTGAGCTTGAGATAGAGAGTGAAAGTGAAGGAACTTCGAATAGAGCAGAAGTAGTGGGTCTCAACTGCGTCAAAATTGCCCCACAGCCAAGACCGAGGCACCAACTTGCATTATGGTTTTGGCAACAATCCGCATCAGAAAACAATTAACATAGCCATGCGCGTTTTCTTTGCCGAAAGAAACCGAAGGAAGGAGACGCACAGCATGGCATCATTGCAAGTTGATCGGACCTTGAAAACGAAGATGAACAAATGTGTTAGCGGGGGAAGATGCAACCGCTGGATGGAACAGATTCCAATATCTCACATGGCTTAGAAGTACTTCGAAACATAGAAAATTCCGAATCTGCATTCCAGGCAGCCCCAGACAGCAGGCTGAACAGCAATCTAGGCAAAGCAAGGCTTACACCTATTGGAGCGAAAATCTAGGTAGTCATTTCAAAGTATCAAGAAATTTATCGATCAATAGTATTCGGTTCGACAGACATGAGGTATCAACACCGCATAAAACGGCGTTAAGACCATCTCCAATCGGACGCGTGCGTCCCCTTCAAGCGCCGGACGCTCCCGCCGCTAGATGCTATAAGAAAGGTACAGTAGGCGAGTAGTAAGTTACTCGTAGAATTTGACAAGATGATCTGAAGAACATCGTGGCAGCTGAGGAGTGTTTTACTCGGCGTCACTGCTACCCACTGTGATCTTGATCACCAAGACGGACATGAGCTTGACGATAGCCCCTTTGAAACAGGAAGTATTATGTTCTGCTCTTAGTGCGGTGAGCCTCTCTTGATCATGAGTGGGTTTTCGTGTTTACCCCTAGTGAAGATGGCACAGCTTCGTGTCCTTCGCTCCGGGAACAAAGCAACACCCAAGTTTGAAAGAAACATAGACATAGAGTGCTGCCCCAGGACTCGGGGCCAGGTCATAAGAGGAGGAGCTTTCCGGGTTTAGCCATGTTTGAAAAATGCATGAGCAGTCGCGACATCAGCACGTACCTCGTCGGCGCCAAGAGAATCAGTCGCGATATCGACACGTATGTTGCTGGCGTCGAGAGAATGAGTCGCGATGTCGACACGTACGTTAACACATACACGTACATCGTTGGCTTCTGAAGAATCAGTCCTGAACGTCGACTGTGTCTTAGTCAACAAGAAACCGAAAAACTACGATAGTGTCTCTGTCGAGTACTCCAGGTACTCCATGCAAGGAACATGGCCTAACAATTACTCTCGAATATCATTGGCCCAAATGGTCTATTAACAAAGAGAAAGAAACCCAATTTTACGATCTTAGGACCTTTGTGCTCCTTTAAAAGCCACAATTGCCTTCTTTCTATGAAAGCCAGAGGTACTACCACCAGAACGCACAAAGAAATGGAGAAAGGAAATTAGCAACATAGACTTACAAAGATCACAGAATAAAGACATCTCGCACCAAGAGATTATTCCATCGCAAGATAAACGCCAGAGCCCGAGTCCAGCAATCGTAAGTTGCACTTCTCCCTTAACGAAGTTATTTCTCCTATTATACGAGAGAGAAAATCCGAAAACCAAACATTGTACCCCTCTGAAACTCGAGTCCCTCCAATAACTTTGCGCCATCTTCACAACCCAAAGCACTTACACCCGGACCATAGTCATAACCAAATATCATCAGCAAGATGCCACCTACTCGGTCTTCCGCCCGTCGAACTGCAAAACGGGCTCAATACAATGCCGTCAACAGGCTTGATCTCAGCCTGCTGGAATCGTCGCAGCGGGTAACCCGTGCAAAAGCTGGTCGCATCGTGGCGGACAACAACATGAAAAACACGTTCTTCGACAAGGCTTCCTTGCCCAGCTCCTCGTCCGGCTCCTCATCCCTAGTAGACGTATGGTCGAAGAACCGTTGGGTGGAGACGGTTGATCCTTCAGTTGCAAGTCTGAGCTCTCGCGAACCCACTTCCAGCTTTACTGCTAGAACCTCGCTCAGGTCAGCTCCTAGCTCTACTTCCAGCTCGCCTCTCAGCTCTGTCCCTAGCTCGATTTCCAGCTCCCCTCTCAGTTCTGCCCCGAGCTCCCCTTCCGCCTCACGCCTCAGCTTCACCGCTTCTAGCTTCCATCTCAGCTCCACTCCTAGGTCTGCTTCCAGCTCCCGTAGCAGGTCTACCAACTCTACAATGTCCAGCACTAACCCACCCGCTCACAGCTCCTCCAGCAACGTCCCTCGTTCGACCCAGATCACCTACTGCACGCCCTGCACCTCCCGCGCTTGTCCAATCCAAAAACTCCATAATGTCGGCGTCTACCTCCATAAAGGCCAACCCCCTCCCAGCACGAATGCTAATTCGGTCTTCGGCCTCAGCAATCCTCCTCCGGAAATCTGGGCTGCGCTGGATCGGTTTAGGAACGGACCTGCTACTGCGGAGGATTTGGTACTGATGGCAGGCTTTGTAGAGTGTCATTTGGAGGATGATGCTCTAATTGAGGATGAGGCATACTGGCATATCGATTATTCGTCAACGGATAATTGGACCCGGTTGATGTGAGACTGCCTCTTCTAACGTGTAGATACGAGGAGCAAGGAAAAGGCTCGTTAATTGAAGTTTAGAGATGAGGAGTAGGATGGTCGAGTCGTGAATTGAATAATGTAAGACTCCAGGACTAAAACTGTTCTTTGAATCGTTTGCTTGGGTACTTTCGGGTTGATCCTATATATCTCTAATTTCGTGCTTCTGCAACGCTGGAATATCACACTCAAGGTCTACAATATCTTCTCCTAGAACAATATCTCAAATCATCCCTAATAGGCGTTAAAGTGTCTTTCATGGGCATATTTTTCTGGATTGTCTGATCTGCGTTGCTCGTGTATCTTCGAGATATACCAATCTCACCATCTTCGTCTTTCAGATTCAAATTTCCAGCATGTATTCATTCGCGTTCGGAATTGCCAGAGCATACACCACGGCACATTTGTCTTGGCTCATCCCTCTGCCCTTCTCCGTTGTTATATATAGTAGGTCTCTTATTCTTGTCTTTGCCGACTTTCTGAATCCAATCGCGCTGGTAGCAGTTGATAAGAACTGACCTGCAATGTATGCTACAACCGTTTATTTTCAAGCGTCATATTTGGCTCCGTAAACCGAGACTCGTACGGCTTTATCAGAATCATTCCAGCAATTCCCTCTTGTCAGATATTGGATTATCAAATCCCAGCATGGAGTTCATCTCCGATGCGTGAATATTGTCAAGGTGGTGTTTTTCTAGGAATTCTGTGGTTTAGGTTTCTTTTGTACCATTATCCTTTCAATTCGCGGTAACTCCTTAATCGTCTACCTCCGCCACGCAATCAACATGTTACTGTCTCTGTCATTATTTTCACAGCTATTCACTATGGAACAAAGGCCGAGACAATAGGGTCACGTGTAAGCGACCTATTTAAAGATGACAGAAATTTCTAGTCTTCGCAGAATAATGACGCTTCCATATCCCAAGAGCCATGTTGTTCCCCCATACGACCCCCAAATTCCCAGTCGCATACCGGAGATATTTCCCAACGACATTCTTTCGAGCGAATGTTGAAACCGCGCTAATACGGATCTTGAAAATTTCGGATCGAGCCGTCGAAGCGACCCGATGGGGTCACAGTCCTTGTTCGATGTTACCGTGCTACAGGATGGAAGATCGTACTTAACCTCGCAGTGCACCAGGTAAAGTCTATCCAGATAAGATTCTGTCCTTCACAACAAGGCAAGCCTACCAGCACGATGAGACCCCCCAACCCTCTCCACCTCCTCCCCCACCCCCACGCCCTCACCCTCCTCTCCACCCTCCACCTCCTCACCACCGCCCTCACCCTCCCACCTCCCCCCCACAACAACTCCTCCTCCCCAACGCCCCACCCCATCACCGCGCAAACTCCCAACTGCGTCACCAACTTCGACTGGACCTTCCCCCCCTTCTCCGCCCACGACTGCACCCTCACCGCCCGCGCCATCGCCCACCTCGCCGCCCTCTACTCCACCCACCCCATCGAATTCTCCGCCCTAGGCCGCCCCGCCCGCACCTCTCACCCGCGCTTCTACCTCCCCGCCCGCTGGGACACCGGCTCCTGCGTCGTCGCCATCGCCATGCTGGAGCTGTATCCGCCGCGGGCGTTGCCGGGCCGGGTTCGCTCGCCCGAGGTTGATACGGATGTGGGGGATTGGAGGGGGATATTTGAGGCGCTGGTGAGGGTGGAGGCGTGTGTGGTTAGTTCTGAGCGGGCTGGGTGGGAGGCGGTGGGGGAGGAAGGCGGGGTGGGGGTTTTTGTGTGGGCGAGGGCCAGTGTGATTGATGAGTTTACGAGGCTTAGGGTTGGGGATGGGAGGTTGCTGGAGTGGGGGAATGGGACGCTTGGGGGGGTGCAGGCTTGAGCTTTGCTCTGGTTCGAGTACGTTGGCGAGGAGCTGTCAGGCTGGAAAAATTGGCTTGGAGATTTTAGATGCTGCATTGCAAGCACGGATCATGGGACTCGTCCTATGTATCATTGCATGCAGCTTCTTCCCTCTTACAGAAATAGAAAGAGAAAGCTTCTAGGGATGTTGACGTGTCTAGGCTCCGTCAAAGTATCGCATCTTGAACGCAAATCCAACCTCTATCGTATTGAAATACATAAAAGCTGGTTGAGAGCAATCAATTAATCTGCATTCGAAACCACGGAAATTGGAGACTTGAAGCCATATATCTGCATTATCCCTCCTCATCTCGGGATCCGATTAGACTCTTCTGATCTACTCACTCGAAGCCTAGAGCCCACATCTGAAGACTATACTAATGCGGAGCGTTATGTTTTGACCTCACGTTGAGTGATGAGGCTGGGACCGGGTTAAGGTTAGTATACCCACGATGACTGGACCGCCGATCGAAGATAAATATCTGCCATTTTTGGTTGCCGAAGAAACAGGAAAAGACCATGGTTCTATCCGGAGCTTGGAAGGGAGTCCTGTGACTCGATACCACTAGGATTAAAGCACCAAACTTACATTGGATTCTTAGTATAGAGACGAGGTTGCTTGGCGCAAGTGTAAGATCGTTAGCGCAACCCGAGCCCCTACTGCCCTTGTAGTCCAGGCCTGGGCCAGTCATCCGCGGTTGTAAATCTTGTCCACCTAACTCCCCTTCCTTGTCTTCCATTACATCTCAGTACAACCCCCCTCGACTTCAATAGCCCTTCCCATCCTGCGCCTTAGCCCCTACCCATCCCTTAGCTACACTGTCAAGAAACCCCTCCCGGCATTCCTCCCCCTCTGCCCACTAACAGCGTCCAACTTCACCGCAACCATCACAATTTCCATCCTTCCTTCCTCTTGTTTCGCGGTGTCTACACGTGGCTGCACCTTAAGACGCCACTGGCCCTTCTTAATGATCCACTCCCCGAATTCATCGAGGGTTCCTAGGCGCTTGCGCTTGCGTGGAGGTGGGCGCACGCTCGGAGGTCGGGATATGGCGGGGTTTTGATTGGAGGTCATGGAAGGAGTGAGAGGGGTGGGCGACGGAATGAAGGGGCGTTCGATGGAGAGGAATGTCGAATCTTGTATTTCGATTTCGTTCTCGAGAGCTTCAGTATCATGTTCCACACCATCGAGGATTAGATGTGCGTCTCGATCAATACGGATCTTCACTCGCTCTTCGCTCAATGGGGTGTTCCCTGGGCTGACTGATTGCGCAGCCGCACCACCGGAGGACATCATGAGGCCTAGCGGCTGGTTTGTAGGAAGATTCATTTTGTTCGCGACGACCTGGAAAAGACTCGATATGCGAGCTTTGACGTCACCGAAGAACTCGGCGCGCATGCATCGGAGATCAATTTTCGTGCATTCTTCGCCCAACTCGACGATGAGCTCGTAATTGGTTTCATCTACAAAGGGCCGTGAGTAGTTGACCCAGCCTCCAAGAGGAGATCGGTCTGAAGGGGAAGCGTCTCCGACAAAGGAGATGCCAGACTGTTTTAGATCTTCTATCCGGACGATGATCTCGAAAGTTTGTCGTTCGACGTTGTAACTGATATCGTGGTAGATAAGTTTCTGTTCCAGACCGCGGAAATGATAGTAGCGAGCATCTCTTAGGAGGTCTGCTCGGTGATGTTTATCTCTAATGTGCAGAGGATATCCGCGTAACATGTGTAGAAGGTCTGCAAATACATCTGCTGAATGATCTGGTACATTAGCAGGTTTGATAGAGGGAGGCCGTAGTAGACCATTGCTATCAAGGCCGGGAAAGATTTCACTGGGGCTGCTGAAAAAGGCGGCAAAATCTAGAGAGAAGTAGTTTGGCTTGTCACCTGGACCTGTGAAGATATCTCGTTGGATCTGAAAATCTCGACCACCAATTTGAATGAAGATTTCGGATTCGAAAAGCTGAGATATTAAGCGTGGTACTGAGGTCGTCAGCTGAAGCACCTCAAGTAGAATGCAAAAACTTACAAGAATAAAATTGGGCGTCTGCAAATAATCTGACATAGTGAGAGCCATCTTTGGGCTGTACGTAATAACCTATAATCCACATTAATTCCTCATGCTGCAGTAGAGGCCGGACCGGTACTACCTTGAAGATGTCTACAGATATCATGGAAAGTCGCCGGGTCGCGGTCGATGTACAATGTTCTTACGCCTCCAGTGCCATCTTCATTCTGTCGAAGCTGTTCTTCGAAGAATCGCGAAAAGTACGAGGGTGCTCTAGGACTCTCAGCACAAGTCATTCCCCTGTTATCCTCTGAAATAAATACTGACCATCTGACATGATGGAGGCTCCGGACAATCTGAAAAGTTCCGAGCCTATCTGTATAGGGAACCCTTTTCCAGGTGGAAGGGTGAATTGCCCATTTTGTGTAACATTGTCTTGCCCTGATCGCAAAACGCCTGGAGTTCTGCCGGCCCCTTTATTCTCCTGGATTAGAGATTGCCTTGAATTGTCACCATTTGCTACCTCATATTTGGGAAGTTCGATTTCTCCACTAGACAATCCTGATGTACTGGACACTAGGGAAACCCCTCGAGTAGATTGGCCTGCTTGACCCCTTCGCAGATCTTCGTCAACCTCTAGAGTACGAGCTCCAGTATACATCTTCTTCATGGTATTGAATTGTGACGCGCCTGGAGGGCTTTTTCTGTTAGAGGCTACCTGACCGGATCTAGGTGTTTTCACAAATCTGGAGTTCATCGAGGAGGCTTTCGAAGGTCTGGGCGCTGGTTGATTAACGACGTGTTCGCGAGGAGCAGATCGCGGCGCCTCTGCATCTGTGCAAGATAGGCTCGATCTCGAGGCGATAGAGGTCGTGGGTGAGAATTGGGAGCTTGGAGCTGTCTGATTGCGCCTGGCTGTCTGTCCACCTTCGGACCGCCCGGAAGTATCCCTTCCGGTATTGATGTTGCCGAGCGCAAAATCTGTTGAATCGAAGGAGCTCCTCCAGTCACCACCGGTATTCAGCTGCGAGGAGCCTGCAGAGGCTCGCGACTGCTCGGAGACAGGCACTGCTGGCAAAGGTTGTACTTGGTGGAAGTCGAAGATGAACTGTTGACTGTCGTCGCGGAAGGCGTTGCCATGGCGGGCCGTACCGCTGTGATCGACGACACTAACGCCTGTGTTGTGAGTTGGGGTTTCGGTGTCCAAGGCAAATATGAAGCTGGAGTCAGATGTTGAGGTCGCAAGAAGCCAATTCTGCTTTGGAGAGAACGGATTGCTTTCGTTGTCTCCCCAATGTCCCCCGCCACCATTGGAATCGCTTTGCGGCATCAGCCGTTGCCCCTTCATGCGATGACCACACTTCTATTTTCATCCCAACTCTTCGTTGTCAATCTACGTACCTTACTGTACCCAGCTCCAATCGAGATTGAGGCGGCCTCCTATTGATAGCATAGTGCTGACTGTGTCGCCCCGTTAGCGAGCAATTGTATACGCGCATCTGAAAATTCTCACCCGGCTCAACCAAATCACCCAGCGTGCATCACATCTGGACGAACGTCTGGCAATTATTTCAAGATCGCGGTAATGGAACCAAAGGACATTTTTTGCGAGATTGCGATTGCGGCGAAAGAAGTCGAGTGCCTGCATGTTGACGCCAGTATCACGGTGAGATAGCATTTGCTGAAGACACGACACCTGTGCGGTTTTATTGGCAGGGATATCATGAATTACGTTCGATTAAAACACTGATACGAATGTTCGAGGGCTGGTTATCTAACAGCGTCACCTTGTGTCAAACCATTGTCTCTACGATTCTTGGTTCTTCAATCCCATCGAATTATCTATTTTGCCATTATGCCCTTCTATCCATTGATGTGGGCGCTGGCGGTATGGCTTTAACAAAGTCTTAAAATCGTTGGTCTACATAGGATTATGATGAGACTTCTACGTTGATGGGCTTTATAAGGTCAAACACGAGGAGGGCCTGGTCACGTCGGGGTGGAAAGACCGTAAACTGTACCATGACCACTACTAAGAAGGCTATACCCTGAATGATGGAACCAGATCAGTCTATTGGAGATCGTTGCTGTTCTCATGTTGGTTTGTGGTCCGTCGTGTTCTCAGAGAAGTCGATGGTTATCATTTCTAGCGTCCACAGTGGTTGTTAGTCTCGACCGTAGGTATTCTTTTTCTTAGTGCAAAGACTTTCAAGTTATGCATAGCTAGATACAAACAAGGCACTTTGACATGACTGAGAATTACGCTACAAGCGTCACAATGGGAAGAGATCCAGGCTAGCGAGCTCCAGCAACAACTCTACAGAGTCGGATCGTAAGACCCTTCGACATCAATGATTTTCTGCACCGCCTTCTTATACGCTTCCCTAGATTCCACTCTTTCCACATAAGCCCAAAGCTTTGGGTGCTTCTCTTTATTAAAGCCAGCTCGTCCTTTGGCAGCCCCAAGTGGGAAACTCATCATGATATCAGCTCCTGTAAGTTCGGTGCCGCAAAGATACTGTCCCCCATGTGGTGAAGTAGTGATTTGGCTCTCGAGAAAACCGAAATGGGTCTTGAAATTAGGTTCGAGAAACATGGAGTTGATGTTGTTAACTATAGCGTTCGAGATGGGTTTGATGAAAAACGGCGAGTTAGTCTGGATATCTGGGAAGGGTCTCGTTAGTGCTAATTTGTGCCTCATGAGAGATTAAGACTTACTGCCCATAAGCAGCGCAACCAACAGATACGGCATTATGCTCCCTTCTCCATAGTGCATGTAGTACCGATATCGCATCCATTCTTCGGTCTCTCCGCCCACTTGCCCTTCTTTTCCCTCCGCATACCTCTTTGGAGCCAGCTGGGGCCCGAAATGGTCTATAAGGTACTCGATGATCAAACCCGATTCTGCCAAGATCAACGGTTTTGACATTCCCGCGGCCTGAATGGAGACGAGTGGCGCCTTTCCAAGAGGGTGAATCTGCTTTAGCTCCTCGGGTGCCATCATTTTCTCTCGTTCGTACGTCTTGAGCTCATATTCCACCTTGAGCTCTTCTAGAAGCCAGAGGATACGCTGTGAGCGGGACTTTTCCAGCCTGCAAGAGTTAAGGGATCTGTATTGAATAGAGGTCGGTCGAAATCACTAATCACGCTTCGCTTTCGGCATTTGTAACTAGACATGAGAGGGGGAAAATATGGACAAATGGCGCTGTATGGGGCATTGGTCCTTAGATGACTCCAAATTCGAAAAGCAAGAAACGATCTAATACACATGTGCCATCAAACTAACTCGATAAAGCGTAACTGAAGAGGGATGCTTGCGTAAGGAAACCTCAGACATAACAGCTCCATTGGCAACCAATTCGATGACCTGGTACTTACCAGTACAGTACAACCTTGGCCTTTTGCTCCGTCTTCACAGGAGTGTGGTCAGATGCTTCAGCCATCGTACAATAACAATGAGTAAACCCGTAGGCTATCTATCGATGCGTCCTTTGTAGCTTATTTGTACCTTTCATCATCTCAACTATTCCGTACAACCTCGAGCTTTCACATAAGCCTCGGCCTAATCTCGGAGTGTTTCCGCTCACTCTTGCCCAATTGGAGAACGCTTACATAAGGTCTCACGCTAACCTCGAAGCATCACAATAGCCAGACCTCAACCTCCGAATATCTTCCAGTTCCCAAGCAATATGCGCCCCTCCTCTGTTGTCATGGCGGTCCATCTCAACAAATGTACTCCATGCTTGTTAATTAAACGCTCTCGGAAAGTTATTCGCTAACCTTTCCGCAGCCGCCATCTCAATGGACCCGGCGCTCACCAAATACAACAGTACGTCCCTCTTGCCAGCATAAATCTCACCGTTATCCTCTCTGTCTTTACATTCCACATTTGCGAAGGCCCGATTAACACAGTGCAGATATGAACGTCAACCGCCACAAATACTTTCGCTGGACACCCCGAACAGCATGGCTGACATTCGCATATGTGGTCGTCGTACCGGCGATGTTTGGATATCTGGGGTTTGTGACGGATGTGAGTTCTCCAGTTGCTACGACAGGGATTCAAAAGGATTGGGGAGAGGTTTGGTTGGGTCCGGGAAGATTGCCGGGGCTGACTTGGGTTCCAGGGGAAATATAATATGAGGGGGAAGAGGAGGGGGGATACGATCGCTGAATTTTGAGGGCATGCTACTGGCGCTTTGGGAGGGTCGAATTCACTTTGGCAGGACAAGGAACGGCTGAGTCTCCGGACAGTGAGTCTGGATGAGGGTGATCAAATCGCTCGATACGAACCTGAGGAGATAATCGTCAAGCAATTGTATTCTCTGTTGCCGGAGACTGCAGCATTGAAAGATTCCACACTTGCTCTTTGTCAGCGAGTTGGGCCTCCAATTAGATGGTATAGTCTATGTCTAATAGTCAAAATCCATCACCTGTCGTCCTGTCAAGACCAAGGCTTGATACGTAGCATCCTTATTCTGACTGCAGAGTACGGATCATTACGGGGGTTCTCGATTTTTTTTTGACTAATTAATGTGCAAAATCCCCAAACGCCATCAATACGCCATCAATACGCTCTCCCTCTTCCCCTACCATAACCACCCCGTCCACCGCCAGGCCCATCCGGTATTCTCTCGCCTCGTCTCCACTCCCCACTCGGTAGGTCCCCACCAAGTCTACCACCATTAAACGGCGGCCCCCCTCTCGGTCCACCCCCACCCCTGAAACCCCCATATCCATTCTCCCTCGGCCCTCTAATACTCCCACCTCTGCCGCTCCCATAGTCGTTCGTCCCTCTTCCTCCACCAGCAGCTCCCGCTCTTGTTCCTGCTCCCGGCGGAGGTGCGACCGATCCATTGGCCAGAGGTGGGAAAATCGCGCAGGAGATATAATCACCAATCACGAACCGCGCATCTTGCAGCGTCTTGTCGGGTTCTCCATTCAGCTCCCCGGCCATTGGTCCCGAGGTGACTACATTCGCTTCTTCCTCTGTAGGCAGTATACCCGGTCCATCACCTCCTACTACCACATTGCCCAGATCCTTACTCATGTACCTCCCTGGCCCCCCTCGTGCCGACTCGCGCGTATCAGGGAATATGAGCTTGTACGACAATCGTGTGCCGATGACTGGATCGGGAAGCAGACTCGGCAGCGCTGAAGTCAGCAAGTGAGAGAGCTCGCGGAGGGTACACGAGGGCCAGGTGTAGATTTGGAGGTGGGGTGGTAGCGGGCCGCTGGTTGAGGAAGGAAATTCGTCGAGTCTGGTTACTTCAGATTAGACGACTGTGGTGGTGCGTTTCAGCAAAGGGCAAACTGGTGGGGAGGATAGAGAGCATACCGGTGGAAAGCTCCAGTCCGATAGAAGAGCTTGAGATGGAATGGTGTGGTTGTTTGGCGGTCGACCTTGCCGCCGGGGCCCGTTTGCATGGCCATGGTGATGTGGAGGACTGAGGACGCTCTACTGGCAAAATCCCAAACTCGGTGTCAAAGAAGTGGATTCCTGTGTGTTCATTTTTGGTATGAACTTTACCTGTTAAGGCACGTTTGCGGTCCGGCAGGCAAGAGGAAACTTTAAACGAGCTTGCAATAACCCATCCTAACTCACTCTACAAATTTAGATAACACAGCCTAAGCATAAGCACCTCAATGTCACTTTACTATGATGCGGCACCTTTGCTGCTGTCTGAGACTGGCCAGTCTTTAGGATCTCTAAAAGTCAGAACATTCGGCGCGAAGAACTTGAGATCACCGCCAAAGCAAGTCTATGCCCTCGTTAGTGAAGCATCCAAATGGAGCCAAATTTTAAAAGAAGTCATTGAGAGGTCTCAGCTTCTACAGTTCGAAAGAAAAGTACGCGTAGATTCTGGCCACGAAGACTTTAAAATACTAACTGACACACAAGGTTGGATAATGTAGCTTTCTCCTGGCCTAGCTCTTCTAATTGTGCATGACCTTCTTCTGGCGAAAAGAGGAATTGCGGCTCCGGCAACGCACCCTTTGAGACTTGCAGTGACCAAGCACAAGGCACGGTTGAATGCAGAGCTCACCAAGGTTAGGCTCAAGAAGGGCTTCACGTCCATCGAGGATCTTCGAAGACATGTCGAGATCGGTAGCTCCAATGATTCAGGGAATCCGGCGAACGAAAGCTCGTTAGGGGAACCGCAGACAAGTGGAACTTCTAATGCGGCACATCCTCGTCCTCGATGGATACGAGTCAACACGCTTCGGACGAATTTGAACGAACAGTTAGCGACAACGTTCTCTGAGTACAGAGCTGTGGAGTCCATCGACGAGGTTGTCTTGGCCGCTAACAAAACACACTACGCCGAGAAGCTATTACACATTGACAAGCACATCCCAAATCTCCTTGCATTATCAGTAGCCGCTGATATGTCAAGAACATCCGCATATCGAAAGGGCTTGATCATTCTACAGGACAAGGCGTCTTGCTTTCCAGCCTATTTGCTTGATCCACGGCCCGAGGATGGGCCGTTCCTTGACGCATGTGCTGCGCCAGGGAATAAAACCACTCATCTTGCAGCTATCCTGCGAAGCCGTTGTACTACCACAACATTGCCAAAAGTCTGGGCTTGCGAACGCGATAAGGATCGGGCGGTGGTACTTCAGAAAATGATTGTTACAGCAGGCGCCGAGGAAATCGTTAAAGTAAAGGCAGAGCAGGACTTTCTCCAGTTGAATCCTGACAAAGCGCCATGGAATAGGGTTAGCTCACTTCTGTTGGATCCCAGCTGCTCAGGGAGTGGGATGATCGGACAAAAAGAGATGACGAGCATTATCCTACCAAGCAAGCAGGCTGACACACTGAGGAAGGCTCATTCAAAAAAGCGGAAACGAAAAGCTACGCCCGAACTTGATCGGGACCCCATAGACCTGAAGGAAGAGATTCCAACAAACATGGACGACGCTAACAAACTTAGCAAGCGGCTCGAAGCGCTGTCCGCATTCCAGCTCAAGCTCATCCTCCACGCTTTTCAGTTCCCCAAAGCCCATAGGATTACCTACTCCACATGCTCCATCCACGCCGAAGAAAACGAGCATGTAGTAATCAAAGCTTTGAAATCGTCAGTAGCCAAGCAAAAAGGATGGCATATCTTGCATCGTGCAGAGCAGGTTTCTGGGATGCAGGCTTGGAGTATTAGGGGGGATGCTATTGCTTGTCGTGACATACTGACGAAGGGCGATATTGAAGATTTTGATGCAGATGAGGTAGCGGAAGCGTGTATTCGGTGCGAGAAGGGGACTGAAGAAGGTACGCAAGGATTTTTCGTGGCTGCGTTTGTAAGAGTTAGTGAGGATCTGCCGACGTTGGGCCTTGACTGTGAACCCAGCGCTGAAGAGCAAGAGTACGAGCACGGAGATTGGCAGGAATGGAAAGGGTTTGATGATTGAAACGGGCCTTAGCGAAGCTCAGAAGGCGGTCGGTCTAACAGCCTGAAAATTTGCAGTGCTCAATCATCAAGACTTTTCTTAACAAAGAGCACTCAGTAGCACTTTGATAGTACCAAAGTTCAGACAGATCTCCAAATCTGCCGACAACCCATTGAACTCCTCAATATGATGATTTCAGTATATCCGCAAGCTTTCCCAAACAATTGCGCACTTGGGCACTGTCATCTGGATGGTATTCTCACACAACATCAACTTCTGAGGTCAAGCAACCGTCTCAGCTTTGCTTCTAAAATGCCGAGTGCCAAAAATACATCACCACACATATGTTCGATGCAGTAGTCCACCGGTATGCGATGTGATCGAAGACTCCGCAATACGAGCTTCACTGAACAAAGAAACCGCTCACGATGCTTGAACCTCCTAAGGATTTTTTCAAATGCTTGGGTCGCCGAGAACAAAGAGTCTAAAACAGGCACTCGGAATATTAGCACCAAGCGTCTTTTCTTTATCCAGCTCGCCTCTGCGAAAACACACCCTTGAAGCTATTGGTATATGAGGGTCAGAACGAATATGTGCATGTAGATATATTGGTTATGTAGTAGAGGCATATATCTAGTTTATTGGTAGATAGTAGTGACGAAGGAAGAAGGAAGTAGGAGGTGAGCTATATACCCCTAGAGCCAAGCCGGCTAGAGCCGGCTAGAGCCGGAGCGGAGATACCTAAACACCGGGGTTTATATGTATGCATTACGTACGTGTTACGTACGAACATACCCCATTTCCAACAGAAGCTTCCGGATATGAGATGATCGGTTATATGATACTCAAAGGGGTGTTTGCTACCATAGCCCTTTTCGTGTCAAACTCGTCAGCACCTTGAGAGAGGCTGAAATGATTTCTCAGAACCGGATCTGCTTTTTCCGATACGGGGTAAGAATTCAATGTTTTGGGAGGAACTCGATGTTATCTCTGATTCCAAGCTTTGTTTTTGTCTGGCAGAATTAGCGAGCTGTCCAAATCCGGAGATTGAGATGTCAGTACGGAAGTAAGTCATACATTAACAGCATAAAAATTCGAATGGAGACACGGAAGAACCATCTCGAATTGAATATCTTTTCACCTGCACACTAGGTAAGTATTCCGCGTAAGGTAGTATGTGTGCAGGTGAGTTACTGCATCCGGTAAGGCGTGCCGCATGCGGCTAGCCTGCCTCTCGCCGCCCTCTTCTTCTTGCTGCTCTGCCCTCGCCTTTTAGCTGCTGTCACAAAGCTTAGATACGCTCTCCCCATTAATGTAAACACACCTCTGTGTTCTGCTATGAACGACTAAGCCCGCTTTGCTCTAAGCAGGCTGGAGTTCTAAGGCGTATACGAAGGCGTGAAGTGCTCTCAGAACCTTCAATTAGGTACCATCAGGGGGAGGCGTAAGTGAAGAGCGTTCACGGAACAAGGGCCGACCACTAGAACAATGCGATTACTTGGAGACTACAGAGAGCTTTAATTGAGACTTTTGACAATTATCTTTCTATACAAAAGTAATAGTGAATCCGATTTCGAACAGTAGCGATCCAGATCGCTTTGTTTTATCCTGTCGTTCATTAGCCTGACAGGGCATAATTTTAGAAGGCAGCAAGCTCAAGACTGATTCATAACCCCACTGAAAACAAGTCTGATGTACAACAGGACTGACATCCTGTCCCTCCTCATCCTCCCCATAATCGAACACTTCCCTAACACCAAACCGCATATACTTCTTCAGCAGCGCTCTGCTTCACGCCCGTTCTCCCCCACACATCTCGCCCACCGTCCAATTTGCCTCTCATAATCCTCGCACCTCCTCCCAAGGTGAAATCGGCAATACCACTGAAACTAACCGCGAGGGTCGTAGCGATGGTCTATTTACCCTGCCGGCTCCTACTCCCCAACTGACTGCCCACGTTTGACTCTGTATTTATTGATCTCGGGGTTGTAGTTAGGCGAAGTGATTGGATGTCGCCGGACAGGTCAATCACAACCGAATCGTGTCTGGCTTGAACCTGTAGGCGTGTCGTGCAGGAGGTGTTGGGATGATATCATAGATTTCAGTACCTTCAGGTTTCCAAAGACGCTTAGTGCGGTATCTGTGGGCTGAAATTCGCCTTTCTTATCGGTCTAGCTGTCAATTTAGCTTAGGTTGAGCTTGGGAAACAAAATTACTGTCTGACGCTAATCTAGCCTCCCAAGGTATCCTTACCGAATACCGAGGCATGACTCTTCTTGAGGCAAGTCCCGTGTACTGCCATGGAGACAACGCATGAATCGATGCCGCTGCTGCCTGCGCTGCAGAATCCTTCGTCGCTCCATAAAGCGGGTCCCTGGCCTGTCCGACTTGCCTTCTTTCATCAACCTTTTCCCCTTCTTCGGATTTCTCCTGGCGTTGCTATCTTCATCAGCTCTTTTCAAACCCAACCAGCCAATTGTAAAACTCCATGTCTTCGACCGGCAGTCTGTTTTCTCGGACCTTGCAGGACATTACCAATACGAAGTTGGACGAAGTTGCACTGAAGCGTGAAGGCTTTGAGAAGAAGAGTAAAGACGTCATCGTCAATGCATCGAGCCAAGAGGATCCGATCCAGAGGGTCTGCACCCTGGTCGAAGGTGTGAAGACTTGCTTCAACGTCTCGACCTACCGTGGGCGAGTCTCAATAGGCAGTACAAACAATCGCCGTCTAGAATATGACCTTCGTCATCTTGATCGCTTTCTTGCACAAGCTCGTTATGACCCTTCCGTGTCCTCGAAGATTCTAGGACAATGGGAACAGTCCATGTTTCGTCACATCGAGGTCCAATCCCTGAAATACTTGTACGCCAGCTTGTACGGCAAATTGACAAGCGAATGGCTTTCTAGCACGCAGAAAGTAGCGACTAGTATTGAAGGGGAAGATGCAGAAATTCAGGACTTTGAAAAGGTCGACGGCGGAAAGAAGATGGAATCGCGTGTCAATTGGGAGCGTTCCGTCTTTGAGCCGGCCAAGATTGACAAGGCTGGCATCGATTCCATGCTGAAAACTCTGTTCGAGCCAGAGTTAGATGGTTCAAGAAGCTTGCTGAGAGCTCTCAAAGACCTTCGGGATGGAGTAGAGGCCTTTGAGCAGGAGCTAGCAAGACCTAGGGTCTTCGACTCGTCCACTTTGGAGTGGACTATCAACGGGCTTCTCGACTCTGATCTTCTCACGGATGAGAAGCGTAATGTTCTCAAGGAATTCAAAGGCAACAACGCTGTTATGAATGAGATAGCAGATGTACTGAATATGCGCCTGGCAGCCATTCAAACCTGGTCATGGGGTAGCGACGTGCCGCTAGAAGAACGCCGCCAAATGAACGGGACCTACAAAATCTATATGCGCGAAGAGCTTCTGCAGGCAATCTTCTTGCAGTTCATTGGAGTCAAATGGTCGGTCCTTTGGAAGCAGAGTTTTTCCGACTTCCGCAAGTACAGAGGCGTGTGGAAGTTACCTCGGGAGTCGGTCTCATTGCTTGACATGAAACGGAGAGAATACTTCCTGGGGCACATGTCCGAAAGGCCGAACGTGGAGTCAAAGAAGCAGAGAATCTATCACAGAGATTACTTCATGGCTCGACTTCTTGATTACGAGAGTCAGCAGCGTACCGGGGAAGAAGGCGACGAAGAAGCTGACTTGGATACGGATGTGACTCCCAAACGTGCTCCTGCCCCACGAAGGCAAATGGCCTCCAAAGCTAAACGCAGGTCTAGTGTGTGCGCTTATCGACATAGAATCGCTGAAGAGTACATCGTTGACGATGAAGATCTCAATGATTCCGATTCTGAATTCGATGATGAAGATCAGAATGACGAGGCCAGGAATCATATGGAGGCAAAGCAAAGCTTGCTGCATTTGTTGTCGACTGAGATTGCTATGAAATGCCGACTTCATGGAGAAATCACCTGCTTCCGCTCCCAAATCGAGAGTTTATATTCGTCGCTACCGCACGACACAATTGAGTGCGTTTTAAGATTCCTTGGAGTTTCCAAAAAATGGCTGAAATTCTTCCGAACATTTCTTCAAGCGCCGTTGAAGTTCATCGACGACGAATCCGCCGAGCCGCGCCTACGGATGAGAGGCACGCCAGGAGCACACGTGCTGAGTGACGTGTTTGGTGAAGTCGTGCTCTTCTGCCTTGACTTCAAGGTCAACCAAGATGCTGCAGGCGAGCTTCTGTGGCGACTACATGATGACTTCTGGTTCTGGTCCGCAAAGAATGAAGCCTGCGTGAAGGCCTGGACTACGATCGATAAATTCAACAAAACAATGGGCCTCACCCTCAGTGCAAGTAGAACCGGTAGTGCAAGAATGCTTCAAAAGACCAAGTTCGACAAGAAGATAGTCGTCGAAGTCGAAGATCCTCTGCCCAAAGGCGACATCAGATGGGGCATGCTGCGCCTAAACCCCGAATCAGGCCGCTTCGAGATCGACCAGCAAATAGTCGACAAACACATTTCCGAGCTGTCGCGCCAACTTCAGGGCAAGACCACGAGCGTCTTTGCCTGGATTCAGGCCTGGAACAGCTACGCCGCCACCTTCTTCACCTCCAACTTCGGCAAAGCAGCCAACTGCTTCGGCCGCGAACACGTCGACAACATGCTCGCAACCCACAACCGCATCCAGCGCCAAATCTTCTCTTCGTCAGCTGCTGCCACCGGTCTCGGCCCAGGCAGTAGCGCTAGCGAAGGCAGCATCATCGAGTACCTCAAACAAACCATCTCGCACCGCTTCGGTATCACAGACATCCCAGACGGCTACTTCTTCTTCCCCACCTGCTTAGGGGGTCTCGAAGTCCGCAACCCCTTTATCGGCCTCCTCCAGATCCGGGACACCGTGCTCGAACACCCAAGCGAGCTCCTGGACAAGTTCGAGGACGCTGAAAGGGAAGCCTACAAAGATGCCAAGACCCGCTTCGAGCAGGATAAAACCCGGCGCGATGAGCTGCTCGACCCGGGCTTCAGGCCCGCTGACTACAAGACGTTTTTTTCGTTTGAGGAGTACACAAAGTATCGCGAGGAACTGAACTATGGATTTAGTGACCAGCTGGGGGATATGTTTCAGAAATTGTTGCAGCGGCCGGCTGAAGAGAGGATTGACGACGATGAGGGGGCTGTCAAAAGGGCGGTGGAGGCCTTGCCGAGTGGCGGGGACATTGGCCCGTATTGGGGGAACATGAAGCCGTATTGGCAGTGGGTTGCGCAGCTGTATGGGCTCGGGATGATTGAGCGGTTTGGCGGGTTTAGCGTTGTGGATCCGGGCTTGTTACCGATGGGGATGGTGGGGTTGTTTAGGAGTGGGAGGGTGAAGTGGCAGGAGTGAGTGATAAGAGTGGAGGGGGGAAATAGGTTGTGAGTCACCGAATGACCATGAGAGAAATGTGGAAACCGGCTCTTATGACTCAACTCACGATAAAATCTGTCCGGGCTACAAGTTTGACGGTTCCGATATAACAAAGAACCTTGGTGGATCATTTGGTCAGGAAATCTCGATTTATGTTACAATCACAGAATGTAGCTAACCTCACATATGCACAAGCTCTACAAAAGTACCGACAAAGAAAAAAATTAACAAACAAATTACCAACATTATTTGCGCGCAGACGTTCGTTTCAATTAGAGGCGGTGTCGACCTTGCAGCAGCTTTCAATTCATCGAGCTTCTATCAAGAAGTCGAGTTCATGACTGACAATCTCTCCGCTAGTTTGTCCCCTGGTGATGACGAACGCTTTCACCAATTTGGCCGTGCAAGCACGATCATCCTAGCTTTGATCTTGAGGAGTCTCATCATCGGAGCTGAAAATTCGTGTCGGTTGAATGCTCTGCTGGAGCCATGCTCAGTCTCCAACGAAGTTGACAATTGAAAAGTCTCGGGATTATCACGGTATCTGAGCTATTCTCTGTCAGTACAAAACCTACCTTATACCATAGAAGATTCTGGACAGTCACTAACCAGAATCGTGGTTAGAGCGACTATAAGGGAAAGCCAGCTAGCTACGGTATTCAGAGTAAGAGGATCTTTGTCGCTAATGCTGGCAAGTGTTGGTACTACTAACAACTATTACATCGTCAGGAGTGTATATCGTGAACCTCGCAGTTCATCAATTCAAGCATTCACTGAAAATTTAAGAGGTCGCAACCCTAGGTCGTTCGCTCAAAGAGCACAGGTTTTAAAAAAAAAAAAACATGGTTTTTGTAAATCTCGAAGTATGCTAAAAGAGAGGTTTTAAGTAACGGGCCTAGTAGCATATCAATTCGTTAATGTTCAAGCAACAAGTCACACTCATGACTTCATCAAACAATGGTCACAAGTATGTCATTTTTCTGAAGATATTCGACGCACAAACTTCAGCTGCATGATCGCTGCTCATCAGACGTCGTTTCTTCTCTTTTGCAACCGAGTCAAGAAGCTCGATGTCTGTATCTGCCGCGAGACTGGTTATGCCTGGCCAGTCAGAGCGACGCCCACAGCTCCATCAAGGTGCATTAGATCTTCGAGAGCGGGTCGCCCGTGGTCACGATCTATCCAACTATACGCACCCGCTACGTCGGTGCACGTACATATCCTGATGATGTGGCAAAAAGGAGGCTTGGTTGCCCCACCGTAATGGGACATATAGAGCTTGCAGTCCCGTAGGAGATTTCTCCTCGCAACACCACTCAAGCCAGCCTGCCGTCTCCAAGATGTTTCTGATATTCGGCTTTATTTTCGGCGCAGCAGGTCCCAATGCTTTCCCCAACCATTTGAAACGCCAGGGTATTGACCCCACAGCGCAACACATCGATGTCTCTGGCGCACACGCCTTCGTTGCACCTGGCCTATCTGACCTGCGTGGACCATGTCCGGCCATGAACGCGGTGGCCAACCACGGAAACGTTGCTCGGAATGGGTACACAGGTTTCCAGAAGTCTATTGGTGCTATCACTAAGATTTACGGGATTGGTGCGTATTTACCCTCACAAATCTGTCTTCCGCAGCATTTAATTGAAAGGTATTCATCGAATCAGGAGTTGACCTGACAACTGTCCTTGCGACACTTGGCGCGGTACAGGTGGGCGATGGCAATCACTTTTCTATTCGTGGCTCACCAGGGCAAAGCCTTCCTGTTATGGGAGGGTTACTTGGCCAGCCACGAGGAATCTCGAATGCTCATAATCGCTTCGAGGGGGATGCGGGTCCCACAAGAGGAGATTTGTACCGTCTAAAGTCTTGCCATTGAAGATATAGAAGGAAACGTCATGAAACCGCCATTCGAAGTACTCTCCACTTCTCCAATGAAAAGCCTCGGAAAGTTTTCAAGAGGGCCACCATATTCTGGCCGACGTCTATCGTAGAGTCTCATATAGTCTTCTACGAACAGCTTTGCGATGAACAAAACTTCATAACTGTTCTCGGGCTGTTGAGGCTGCACCATGATTTCGCATTTTTGACCGATTACGCAGCATGTGTGCGGAAGCAGCATTTTACGACAGATCCAAGCTCTTGTGTACTCCCGAGCTGAGTGCTCGAGCAGTTCCGCCGAGGGATTGGTCTTTTCGCACCATTTAGGAAAAAGAGCGTAGAGTTTTTTTATCATATATTCGAAGAACCCGCTTCACTAGAAATGAGGCGGGTGTGCATCCCTGCGGCGCGCAGATACAAACACAGCCGTCGTGATTGATGGTTTGGTCATGCTGGAGGTTCAAAATCAGGGCAAGATCCGTGTCAATTAGATCTGAATCGTGCCGGAAGTAAGCGCCAGGGTAAGCTATTCGTACTGGGAGTAAGTGAAGGCCATACAGAGGTGCGTCTTGATGTCGGGATCGTCCAGAAACGCCTTTCTGCATGAACCAATTTACCATTTCGAAATTCGCCGCATACCAGCTTTGCATCATGGGAGTGAGCCCGGTATGATTGGGACTATCAATGTCATGGAATCCAGCCGACCATAGCATTTCCGCATATTGTGGTGATAGTCTGATGCTTCCATGCATATCCCCAGTGTCATAAACACTTCTATCGTCAAGCGCCAACGCTTGCGGAACTGAGAAGCCTGAACCGAACAGTGCAATCATAATGTCTGGAGCTTTTCTTTCCAATTTGGACTCTAAGATTTCTAAGGCGCTGAGCTGATCCTCTGGCAAGGCTGCTCTCCCCAGCTTTAATAGTCGATTGTGTCGATCGGCCAGCGCGTCGACTATTGCCGGTATAATAACGCTGCGCTGCTCTGCATTCGTGAATTGTAAGGCTAATTGAAGTAGACTCGGTGTCGTTTTGGAAGTCATGATAGCACAGTCAGCCTGACGTAACGCAATTGCTGATTCGAAATGACCCGTTGCAACGGCTTGATGTATAAGGCGTCGTCCAAAATCGTCTGTAGCATTGATGTCGGCATTTTCATTTAGTAGATGCTGTAATGCCCATGGCCATTCTATCGCAAAATGAAGCGCCGTAAGTCCATTAATTGGTGATTTGTGATTGATATCTACCTCTCTGAGAATCCTCAGCAGCTCTTTCTCAGATCTTTGGAGAATAGTAAAGACGAGGTACTTGTGACCGCATTCTACCAAAAATCAGCAGAGCTCTAAGGTTTGTCAAAGAGTCTTACGTTCAACCTGCTCGGGAATTTTACGCAAGATAGAGGTCTCGATATTGAAATAGCTAAATCGGTAGTGTGTATAGATGCGTTCAATTAGGTTGATAGGCTTCGAGAGCTCAGCTCCTCTACTGAGTAGCATGTTCAGGATAATTCGATCCAGGACCACTCTGCTGGGAGATAGACGCAAAGTTGAAGAATATTCTACAAAACAAGCGTATAGATCGAAGACAGTTCCGCCGCTATTGTGGAAACGCGGTGTACTCTTGTTAGAATTTGGAGAGGCAATAGCGTTGATATCTTCTACCCCTTCAACAAGGAGTTGAATTAGTGAGAAATACTCATTGCCGGGGTCACCATCTGATCCACACCTGCCGTGCGAGGTGTAAAGCGATAGGACTTCCTGAAGACACCATCAGAATGTCGGCTATGAGGCTACGTGAGAGTTAAAATAGACTCACGAAAAGTAAATTGTTGCCACTATCATCCTCATCTAACGGAGACGCCTTCCGATCCGAAAAAAGAAGTGTCAGAACGGATTCCAGATCTGGGATGCAAGAGGTGCTAGCACGAAAATTAGACGCCCACAGCCTAGATTCAATATTTTCCACAGCCTGAAAAGCGGGAGATCGATTTCTATCAACGATTCTTTTCGTCCCTATCATGATCGGGCTTATCGAGGACCCACCCGCCCCCCAGCTTGTTTGGAGGGATACAGAGATCATGTGCGCTAAAAGGCGTTTTGGAGGCAGCAACCATACTGACAATTCTTTTGTTTTCTTTGACGGGGTGTAAAACTGACAGAAAGAATAGTGAGAACTTCGGAAAATACGCCGGATTTGAAGGAATGGCAAAAGCTGCCATTGCGTCGTTTTAGTGTAAGCTCAGCAGGTGCACCTCGGAGAACCCATGTTATCGGATAAGATACCTGTGCCTACGGACTCAGCCTCTTCTATGTAAGAGGAGCTTTTTGCTATTTTGGTCTCATCGCAGGTCTCCTTGAGAAAGCTGGGTTTCTGGCAAAGAACCTGTAACAAAAAGTCGTATTGCAATTGCAGTTGCTCCATCTGTTGTTGCTGTTTCTGAACCACGTTCTGTACTTGTCCAGAATTTTCGCCAGCGATCTTCAATAGCTGGGATATGTCTTGACTTGTCTGGCTGCTAGAGTCCTCAATGATCTGAAGCCGTGAGTCAATTCGCTGGTTATCGAGTCTGGCATTCTCTGAGTGCCTGAGCGACCGCTTTCTATTTGGAGTGTGCTTACTGATGATTCAGCTGTGAAATGGCCCGATTTATCTGGCTACTAGAGTCTTGAATGCCCTGAAGCCAGGGTAAGATTCGTTGATTTCGGAGTCTAGGATTCTGTTAGTTCACTAAAGCGACTCTTTCAAGTCTTTGAGTACGCTTACTGTTGATTCAACTGCGACATACTCTGACTCGTCTGGCTGCTAGAGTCCTGGATGGTCTGAAGCCGTGGTATTATTTGTTGATCGCCAAGCCTAACATTCTGTTGATTCACTGACGCAGCTACTTCTAATTCAAGGACTGCACTTACTGTTGACTCTGCTGTACAGTGCTATATATGCGACTGGAGATGACATTAGAGTTGCTCTGCGACACGCTGGTAATAGCAGATTAATTTATGAACCATAAGGCATTGTCCACATAAATGAATAGCAGGGAGCGGAAGAACCAAATTGTCTCATTATGTAGCTTGAGAAAGGCAATGCTCGTAGCACAGAAACTTACAGAACAGCATTGAAGAGCCAGAGAGACAGTGTAGTCTTATACTACTCCAGGCGCTCACAAATATGAAGAATTTCCTTTTCCTTTTTGGCAGCAACGACTGTCTTCCAAGCGCGGCGCAATGGACCATCATAAACAGCAACGGTTAAGCTATTAAGTAAGGATTCAAGATCCTCGGCGAGTTTGATGCAGTCAGAGTAGAGTACATAGAATCAAATTCCACGGCCTGTGTTCCCGCATGTAAGGTCAGAAGATTGGATTTGACAGTTTTTGCAATGGCTAGGAGATGGCTGAGTGTTAGTTTGTGAATCCTCTATTGTTTGCGGTACATGGCGAAGTGTAGAACAGAGTCGACTGAGCTCAATGAGCGAACGACCACCGACGTCGATATATTGGATAACACTAGCTGCAATGCCAACTTCAGCCATTTTCTGATGGGAATTAATCAGTGACAAGAGAGATGAGGACTTTCAAGTCAACGTGTTAGAGATCGAGCGAGCACTTCGGGGCGCATTGTGAGGGGAATCTTGCGCGGGCTTATGGGAATGTCCACTGCGCTCTGCGTGATGCACGTAGCTCGCGAGCTTCGGATTGTATTTATAATATATTATTGTATAAGATATTATTATTTTAATTGCAGACGACGTGGCCGAGTGGTTAAGGCGATTGACTAGAAATCAATTTCTTTCGGGAGCACAGGTTCGGTACGTAGCGGCACGCAAAATTACTTCATTCAGTTACTAATTATTTCATTAGAGTCCTGTCGTCGTCGATAAATTTTTTTTTTGTTTTTAGTATCTAAGGATCCTCACTCAACCTTTAGAAGCTTATAAGTCCATCAAGTCATCATCAGCTCTCACGAAAAGCATTTCCTCTCCAGCCACTGTTACCTGTTTTCACCCTCGGGCTCGCGCCACCCGTTCGTTAGTTCCAGGCCATATCCAGAACACTCGTAACCCTGAAGATTCGAGATGTTCAATAGAATCCATCTTCAAGAAAAATACAGTTCTTTTGCATACTTTACTCAGAATCTTTCACCAGCATTTTTCAGCTGCAACTACATATGCGCACCCAATCCTAACGGTTAATCGAGCGTTCAAGAACTGTCTACCGTACTCAGGTCACTGTCACTTATCATCATCGGAAAAAGCTGAATCTTCGAGATTTATCCATAAACTATAAATATATACCATAAACAGTTTTCTATCAAGAAGACAGCAATAGGAATATTTCTATTCGAGAATGACTATGGCATTTTGCCTTAGGTGAAAGTATCTCGGTTACAAAAACTTGTTCGTGTCATTGTCATTGCCATTGTCTTCCGAATCCCCTGCTGTTTATATGTCTTTGGCCCAACCTTGCCTGGGAGAAAGCTTCAAAATCTTTGTTGAGGACCTTGTCATCGTGATGGGTAGATGATACATCAGCAGGAAAGAATAGGCTGTTGTCGCTGACAACGACCGCTGAGTCGAAGACAGGAAGAAGAGATGATGCTGAGTTGAAGGATAAGCCAAGCGTTCTCCACAGCCCTGCCATTCACATCCCCGCCACAGCCTTCTCCAGCGCCATCCCATATTCCTGTCTCAGCCTCTCCACAATCTCCCTCGCCCCCAAAACCTCTCTCACCAACCCCACCCCCGTCCCCGCGTATCTCGTCACCCGGCTCCGATCCCCCTTCTCCAATCCCTCCTTGTAAATCTGTCGATTCTCCTCTAAGCCCATTCCCCTCTCGCTATCCTCCAACGCACGATCCCGAAGACCCCTCCCATCCATGTACGCGGGCCACTCGTTCGGCCCTCTCAGTTCGTCAAAGAACACGTTTCTGACCGTGCTCTGCCCGCCGTCTGAAGCGGCGAGGACGTCGTGTTGGTAGTCTTTGCTGATTTCCGCTTCGCTGCAGGCGATGAACCGCGTGCCTAGCACTACGCCCTGTGCGCCGAGGAGGGTGGCGGCTGCTACGCCTCGGCCGTCGCTTATGCCTCCGGCGGCAACGAGGGGGATGTGGCCGAAGCCTTTCTCCTCAAGCGTGTCCGCGACTTCGGGCAGGACAGTGATGATACCGGCCGCATTTGCTGTGCCGTGGCCGCCAGCGTCGGAGCCTTGAACAACTAGAACTTCTGGGTTGCAGAGCTCAGCTGCTTGCAAAGCTTGCGCGACAGTGCCGACCTGCACCCAGATGGCCGTTCTACCCTTGCTGGCTTCCCTAACGCGGTCGCTCCATAGTTTCAGGTCTTCGGGTTGGCGCGGTGCGAAAAACCAGACTGCGGCTGGGATGTACTTTTCAATGGCTTGGAGAGCGTAGTCTAGGTTTGAGCCCCAGTTGATGAAGCCGACGCCAACGGGAAGAGGGTTCTCGGCGGAAGGGGTATGGTTCAGGGCTTTGGCGATGAGGGAGAGTTCGTTGAGGAGGGAGGATTGGTCTAGGCCGGAGGCTATGAAACCGATACCACCGGATTGAGTGACGGCTGTCGCGAGGCGGGACATGGAGATACGGTACATGGGTCCATTGACGATGATAGGAGATTTGGTCCACGGGTAGAGTGCCTGGAGGGATTTGTGTTGGGAAGACATATTCGGCTGTCTGGGCGCTTGAATATCCTCCTATGTTCCCTTGTTATGTGATGATGTATTTTTGCATAGAGGAACGTTGTGTGGCTTTGTAGACTCGATGAGAGTTAGAGATTGATGATTGTTGGGACTCTCAGCTGCGGAGTGGCAGCTAAAGGCCTCATATAGGGTTGATATTGATGTATAGGATACATGGTGGGCCTGATTTCAAATCAAGGTGCAGTGGTGAGAAGTGTCCAGTCACCCTTAAGCATCCGTGAATGGACGTTGAGAAGGGCTGAGGGGCTTTCGAGAGCGTTTTCCCAGAGGAGCTTGGTACCGGTAGAACGGGCCAGTTCGCCGACCTGGAGATAGCCGCATAAACCCGAAGACAAATATGTACATACGAGTACACAGTAGAACTTCTTTGGCATACATAGGGTACCCCTACAAGACTTCTATGTTGAGAGAATAGCTGAACAATCGCCCATGCATAATCTTTGGGAAAAGCCTTGGACGTGAATATCACAAGGCATCATAGTCAGAAATTTCCTCCCGCTTCCTTCTAGCTCCTATCGCCCGTGCGCCCATAATCCCCCTAAAGGCCTATTCGAGGAATTAATACCTACCCCTTTCCACTCCATCTCCCGATCACATTACTTCATCCTTCTCTTCTCCTGCTCCGTCGCCCAGATTTCTTGTGCCGCTACCGGTGGATTCGCAAGCTGGTCCTCAGTCGTCTGCATCCAGTGAGCAGGCATCGCAGTATCGTGGCTACCAAGCTCGACGTCGGTACGCTCAGCTTGAAAGGTGGCGTGGAAGAAGTGGTGGCAATGGGTTCTGGGGTGGGGAGAGAGGTCAGCAGCGTTTTCAAGCATGGGAGGAGTTCGTTGTTTGGGAAAGGGAAGATTACCTTACTCTACAAGTACATTCATCAGGGGCCAGTATTAACCAAACTTCCTCGCTAATCGTAGGTTTAGGGGTTGTCCTCGAAAAGCTGAGTCTAAAATTTTCTTCTTACACTCTTCGCCAAAGTGTTCAGAAATTCCACAATCATCTAAGAAAAGAAGAATGACAGTTAGACCTGAGGACAACCTCCAGGAAGCACATCGAGCGCCGCCGCAATCCATGATAGCAAAACGCATCTCATGCAGATTACCCCTCATTATTTCCTCGTTTGAAAATCACTCGAACTTCTCGATTCGCGTCATCCTCACTAAATCTGCAGCGAACTTTCTCGCTGGTCAGTCTCCGGAACAGCCTACTGTGGCCTCCCTAGCCTTGCTTCCTAATGTCGATTCCGTTCTATGGTGATGTTGGGCAGGGAGGGATGTGCGATTGGAATGAGATTGTCACTGTGATTGAAAAACGACTCGCCCTCACTTATTTCGGAACCATATCTCCGACGGAGGCACCTCAGTAATATGTACGTTCACTATAGCTTGTTGAATTTCTTTTGCCACTAGCCGTAAAGGCTGAAATGTGACCGTGAAATGGTTTCCATTGCATGATACATGTTATAATTTCCGCTGCGTCGTTTCGACGTTCATAGGCATCTCGCCGACTCTAGACTTCATCCTTCTCGTGGTCGATTTCCGATTTGAATTTATAGTTTTCATTTCCCCTGACACTGGGAATGCTCGTAGGGCTAGAGGTCTCGTCGGCAGACGGTAGAGTACCTAAAGACCTCAGAAAGAGATCAACAAGTTCTTTGTCTTCGCTAGTCATTGCTTCTATTGTCTCTTTATCTGCAACCTGAATACCAAGAGAGCCGATATCGGTCCAGGTTTGATCGTGATCAATATCGTCGTCATCGTCATACTTCTTTTTCAGCTGCTCTCGTGACTGCATAATCTGCTCATCGGTCCGCAGTTTATTAACAACCCGGTTCTCAACTTGAGTATCATCTCGATGAGCGATATTAACCCTAGTCCTCATTCTATCAATGAGCATGAAGCTATCGAAGCCCGCTTGGTGGGCATACTCGTGAAATTTGGAATCTGGACAGATAAAATGATGAAAGTATGATAGACTCATCCTTAATAATCCTGGAAGGATGGCTTTCCGGTAGGGGAATAAGCAGAATTGAGTGTGACGGGGTGTGCTCTTCCATGACTATCTTCAGGAGACTGTAGTCGATCCAACTATTCGACCATTCCACGAGGTAATTATTCCTGTTCATGCCTGCGTTGAGCAATATCTGCCTGACTTCGTCCCAGGTCTTCCCCAACGTGTCTTATTCTTGACCATAGGTACTCCGCATAACGCCCCAAGTGAAATTCGCCAGGGTCTCGGCACGAGGAACACCAGCTAGTAGTTCTGGAATTGACTGGCTATAATTGATGGGGGTATCAATTACAGTTTGTCCATCGAGACGGAGAGCTGCGATTTCAACAGGAATTCTCTCTACTACCGCTTCTTCTTTTCGTGGACGCGGTAATGACGCGAATTCGAAATCGGTACAAAAATCGCGATCTTCTTTATTCGCCTGTTCGATCTTCCGAACCAGATCAATTATAGCAGATAGGACAGAAATCATGGATAGACATATTCCCATCTCATCTGGGTTGCTTATATTGGCTCCCCAACCCTCTCGTAGACGGCGCGAAGTGGGATTCAGTTTAGGGCGACGAAGGCGCAACTTCTGGCGCAGCCATGTCTGGCGTGTGCTTCGCAGGCTGGAATGACTCGCCTTCCACTTACCATGCCTTTGTAGGGACAGGACAAGATTACGCAACATAATCCTCCTGCCGCTTTCATCCTCAGGTCCACCTAACGCCGTTCGTTGCACTTATTTATTCTGGAACATAAGAGGTCGGCCTTTTCAACCCCTTCGTGTACACGGTAGCAGTGCTGGATCCAACCAGAGTTTGGTAGAACATGGCGCCACATCCATCGACGTCACACTGAAACATAATTCGGAGATCGCAAGCATTGATGTGCTCTTTCAAACCTGACGAAGGCGGTTGTGGTCGACCAGTTGTGTCTGTGTCGGACCCTTATCTGGCATTACCTGTGGAGCCTCCTACGCACCTCGCAGGGTCTGACCAGAATATTTGACGCGTACGCCTTAGTGTAGGTACCATCTTCAGAGTCACTGCCATGTTTGCCAAGACTCGTTCGCGCAAAGAACAAGGTGGTGAGATACATTGTCACATCCGACTTTATGGAAATATACTTCAGCGACGTTTCGGTTTAGGGGTTAGTTTCGCTGCTCGCCCATTTCACTACTCCGTACTCCCAAGCAGTAAATTGTTTCATTTGTCGAGCAAGATTGTCCTATCATCAAGATGTTATTCAGCTCTTTCTACTAGCCTTGATCAGCTTCAACTTTCACTTTCAACGCACCACTCACTCCTACAACTAGCACTCTAATGAGTAGTCTCATTCGGTAGCTCTTCTGCTCCGACCTCCGTCTTATCGCCCCTCTTCCCCGCCATCACCGCCTCCTCCTCCTCCAACCCCCTCTGACTCTCCTGCACCCTCCCATCCGCTCCCTTCATCTCCCCACTCTCACTACTCCCTACCTCCGCCAATCCCCCCTCCCTCAACTTCTTCGTTCCCCCCTCCGTCTCATTCGTCGTCTGCCCCTGCATCGGCTTCCCCATTCCCTGATACACATCCCCTGACGTCGCGCCGCCGAGCGTCGACGAGGCGGTCGTATGCGTGGATTCTTTGCCGTGAGAGCGCAGCACGTCTGGGTTGAGGGCTTGGCCGGGAACTTCGGAGGTGGGGTTCGGCTGGAATGTGCGGTCCGAGGGAGCGGAGCCCGGGGGGAGGGTTTTGGCGCTGAATTCTGGGGCGGCGTCGTTGCCGACTTGGACGCCTGGTTTGTGCTAGGGAGGGGTGTTAGTTGGTAAAGGGGTTGGCTTGTTGGGATGGGCGATGCTCACGCCGGAGGTGGTGAGAGGCTCGTCACGAGGGCGGGCGGCGTGGAATTCGCCTTGGTTGGAGACGGCGTCGGGGTTTTTGGCGGCCATTGCTGTTGTTTGATGCTCTATGTGGTTGATCTTTGTGATTGAGGAGGAGCCGGTCAGTTGGTTTTTTTGTCTTTCGATTTAGAGAGTGGGATTCAATAGTTGTGCATAGAAAGGGAAATCTGATATAGAACAACATAAAAATGAAGTGATACAGAAGTGACGTCATCGATGCAATACATCATCGCCCCTGCGACATCCGCCTGCGTCAGTTTAAGCGAGTAGGAAACCCTAATCTGAAGCCCTAAAGCACTCTCAGGAACGATAGCTGTCCAAACATGGCGTTTTGGAATTCCAATCCATTACCCAAAGGTAGCACCTCACAGACCGAAGCCGAATGGTACCGGTAAAGTTGCTGCTGCTGCACAGATTTATCTTCACAATCCCGTGCGTCTGCGCTCTTCATTGCCCCACCGGCTATTCTTAAGTTAACCTGTGGCTCCGCGCTTACAGATCAGATGATTCACGAAAAAGCTTGCCTTGATCCGCCTCACAGAATCAATTATAACCAACAACATAACTCTCCCCAACCCCACCCCCACCCTTTCCACCCCAACCATGCCCTCACCCCCACCCCCCACCTTCACAACCACCCTCCTTCCACCCCCCGGCCCCTCCATCCTCTCCATCCCCATCCCCCCTCCCCCCACCCCTCCCCCCACCACCCCCCCCCTCTTCCACTCCGCCCTCCTCATCCGCACCGCCGTCTTCGTCCACGAACAACACTGCTCCCCCACCAACGAGCTCGACTTCGCCGACCCCCTCAGCCACCACTGGCTCGTGCTCGCCCACCCGCCCGCCTCCCCGCCCACCCCCATCGCCACAATGCGCCTCGTCCCCTTCGCGGCCGAAACGAGCCACGACCCCGTCCCCGGCATCGAGGAACCCGATATGGCCGCCAGCGACGTGTGGGACGGGAAAGAGCCGTTTGTGAAACTCGGGCGGCTGGCGACGCTAAGGGAGTGGCGCGGGATGGGTGTTGCGAGGGCGTTGGTGGGGGAGGCGTTGGAGTGGGCGGGGGGGAATAGGGGGGAGGTTTCTAGGGCGGGCGAGGGGGAGTGGAGGGGGTTGGTGCTGGTGCATGCGCAGGGGCGGTTGGAGGGGTGGTATGCGGGGTTGGGGTTTGTGAAGGATGGGGGGTTGGGGGGGTGGGTGGAGGATGGGATTGCGCATTTGGGGATGTGGAGGAGGGTTTGAGGGAGGGGTGGAGGAGGGGGTTTTGGGGGCTCGGTTATCCGACGTTATGCAATGGTCTTTTCAGGAAAGCTTTTTTTACTTTTGTGCTTGTTTATAGTACGATAAATTTATATATCGACTATCTCTTGCTTCCACCGGTGGATATCATGCAAAAATACGCCGAAAGATTCTCAACCAATACCCAGTCTACCACTCACAGTGGCGGTCCCCCTCCAGCCATCAACTCTTCCATCCGCTTAAGAAAAGGACCCGGAGCATCCCAGCTCATCATCAACTCCAAATTACCCCACGTCTCGGTCGCCTTTCCCTGCGCCCGTTCCATCATCCCCTGCTCAAATGACCGGACCGCGGAGGCTAAGACTTCTTCTCGCTCTCCGGAAGAAGTCATGTTCGTTGTGTGAACGATGGCTTGAGATAGTTCCAACGCATCCAGCAATGCCAGGTTGACGCCTTCGCCGGCGTACGGCGTCATGAGGTGGGCTGCATCTCCCAAAAGCGTGAAGCCGGCCTTCGACTCCCACCGGTGGTCTGGAGGAAGCATGTACAAAGCCCGGGGGACCACATCGTCATCAGCGCTGGTAACTAGCTTTCGCAGCTCCGGCGCCCAATTGCTGTAGTCCATTGCAACAGCGTTCTTGGCCGCGGTGCCGTTGTCGAAATCAACCCCGCAGTCTCGAATCCAATTTCCAGGTCTCTTGGCCCACGCGGCGACTCTGATGCTGCCGTCGCCGTTCCGTTGCGCCATGAGACATTTCTCTTCGCCGAGGGCAAAGTAGCTGCCTCGGCCAACGAGTTTTGCGATCTCAGGGTGCCGGCGATCGACATCCGCGAAGTGCACGTCGATGCCGCTAATACCGGAGTAATGCGGCATCACAGCCGACAAGATAGGTCGGACCTTTGACCAGGCTCCATCAGCGCCAACCACAAATTCGAATGCCTCTTCGTTCCCGTCCGAAAGCTCCAACACGCCTCCTTCCTTCACCCGAGCGACCGCCGAACCCCATCGAATCAATCCCTCCGGCAGTGAACCCAGCAAAATCCTTCTCAAATCTCCTCGGTCTAGCTCCGGCCGGTCATGCTCCTCTCCCTGCTCATCAACATGCCTCACCCCATCCTTATCCGTGCACACAAAATCCTCGCCTTCGCGCCGAAGACTCTGTTCGATCTCTAGCCACACACCGGCTTTCTTGAGCACAGCCTGGCCGGATTCGGAATGCAGGTCCAGGGTACCGCCTTGCCAGCGAGAGAATGAGGATGCTTCACGTTCGAAGATAGTGGAAGGGATGTTGTTTTGATGGAGGAGGCGGGCGAGGGTAAGGCCACCGGGCCCAGCACCGATGATAGCGATGCGCGGGGTGGCTGATGGGGCCATTGTGGGGTTGAAAGGGGTTTCTACTGTTATTTGGGGTAACCTTGAGATAGGAATGGGACTGTTGCACCCTCAGCCGAGGTCGTGCAGGCGTCTTTTATAGAAGAGCAACGGCCGAGATCTGGCCATCTTGATGAGTATCGTTGCCTAGAAAGGTTTCGGACTCATGAGAGGCTGGCGAATGCGAGCCCGACCCGCAAGAGGTAATTGCTTGTCTCTAACATGTGGAGATTGAGTGGCACAAGCCAATAGTGCGGGCTCTGAAAACACAGAAGCGTGAAGCGGAAAATGTTCGGACTGCCAGTGTTTTCCTCGGGCCCGAAACCTGTTTCGCAATCCTGAGAGTAAAAGTAGGGCAATACTTATTGAATATGTTATTCGTAGAAATCAGCTACGATCAATCTAGAAGTACGATGATCCGCAAGGCGAGAGCGCTGGTAAAACTGTCTCACAACGCGCATCAGTGAGGCGACGATTTCGACAATGCCTTCCACGAAAGCTCGCTCGAGCTTATGAAGCTTCCCTGTGCCTTGTTATACTTTTTGCGCTTTTTGTCTTTTTTATATTCAACATGGTTAGTAGGCCTCTTTGAAGCGTCCTCAAGTTTCTTTGAGCCTTTAGTCGTTTTCTGTGCTTTGGGGACTTTTTCTTACTTATGCCTATTGCCTAAGGGGTTTTAGATTTCCTTACCGCGTTCTTGCGCTTTTTCCTCATTTGAAGCATTCTTGAAGCTGTCTACTCGTAGAGTTTACTTACTTGAAAGTCTTGGAGATGAACTGAGCTTTGTGCATTTTCTACGCTTTCTACGAGTACACACCACCAATTACTTTAGCTCACGTAGCAAACATCGGTGGGTGATTTCCGCATCGCCCATCAAACTGCAACTCTTGCAGTATGGGGCTACTGTAACCACGATCCACTCCCTGAGATCGTTGGTATCATGATTTTCGCCACCCGGAATCGGGGCGACATATTCATCGATATTATGTGGCTCGACGCTGCCGCTTGCAATGCGGGTGTGCATCATCTCGTGGAGGAAAAATTGACCGGTACTTCTTAGCCAGGTCATGTCCTTGGCCATTGTTGTAGTATCGCTGGCGAGCTCCTGCCTCACGCCGTTGATCTTCGTGTCAAGGGTGTCTAGGTAGAAGAGAGTCGGGCAGAGGGTGATGTAGTGGTAATAAGCGAGCCAGCCGTTGTAGGTCCAAGCATAACCTCCTACGGCTTTGCTCTCGATCGTCTGGTCGCAAACGCTCTTGGCATTCTTGTAGCTGACCGTGATGTACGTCTTGTCAGAGGTCTGACTGGTCTTGGACTGAAAGACACGCTTCAGGTTGCCGGCAGTTCGGGTCTGCTGAGAGGCAAAGTCGGGGCCCATGTAGAAGATGCCGGAGGCTTAGCCGTGAGTGCCCTCGCCATTTTCTGGGAAGTTGGATGAATAGCTGGCGAGCGTCGTTCCATCCCACACGACAGTCCCAAGCGCGGACTTTTGAGAGTCGCTGCATTGCGAGTTTTTGTAAAACCAAAGGTAGCCGCACGATCCACCCATAGCATTGAAACAGTCATTGGACGGATTCTGTCCGTAGCATTGGTCGGACTGGGTGGGTATGCCTGACGGGTAAGGGTTGGGGCGTTGTCCAGTAGGGAAAGAAATGGACTTGGGCGGTGATGTTGGGTCAGACCAAAACGATCATTGCTGTCTAAGCTGGACGGCGCTGCAATGAAAGGGTTGGAGATGGCAGCGACCAGAGACGCATAGAGTAAGAAGGCTAAAAGCAGTGTTGTGCATGTTTCTTGCTCTTTCAAAGGAGAAAGAATGAGAGAATGAAGATTAATGATAGAAAGCAACTTGTTTTGTGATTATGAGAACTTATCTGAAGAAGTTAGAATTAAAAAGAGCAACGCTAGAAAAAAATATTAAAAAGATACATCAAAGATAGAATTTATGTCTCTGATATTCAATCTGCTTAACTTTACATATAACACAACTCGATTCTGTAGTCAGACTAGTACAACATTACTTTATCAGTCTGATCTGCTGTACTTAATTGCTTTGACTTAGGACTTTTATTTCATGAGTGATAACTAACTATAAATATGATTGAGAGATCAAAGAGATCTTGATTGAATGAATTATTCGGCAGTATTTAAGAATTCGAGACTGTGATTAATCTGCACAGACGGAAGAACAGAAATTTATGCACAGGATATTATGAATGGACTAGAGCTTCAACCATAAAGCTCGATCTGAGCAACGCAGAACGAGGAATTCTGCACCAGTCATTCGGTACTGAGTTCTTCGCTTCTTGCTCAACACATCAACTACGAATCTTTCTCATTCTTAGTAGTAAGATACTATAAAGAAGTCTTTAACTCATTCATTTTGATCAAGTGTTGTTGTAAAGCTGACTTCTGATCAGATTTTAAAGCTCTGTTATGCAGTTCTTGTACTGCTGTTTTGAACTGATAATTCTTTAGTCTAGATCAAAGTCTGTCGCATGAAACATGGAACTCGCACGCAATTTCTGCTCGGTTAGGATTTTGACGCGTGTGTATGGCTTCAATAGCCTTCTGAATACGACCTTCGATGATAGCGTATGTAAGCCATTGCGTGGAATTTTGGTGAATTTTTGAAGGTGGTGGATCAAAATATGAAGATTTAGTGGTGCATGGCTGCTGTATGCACGAAGCGAAGGATGAGCTTCAGAAAGCGCCTGATGATAGGCTGAGAATGATCGAAGCTGTGCGCGCATACGGCTGTCTCCACTAACCGGAACTTTCCAGAATACAACAACCATATCTGTGTCTGTGTCTGTGTCTAACTTTTTGGCCAATTCTTCTCCAAGATATAACCACCACCACTGAATAATATCGAGATCGAGATCGACTTCCTTAATGGCGGATCCGCTCTCCGTCACCGCAGGCGTGGCGGGGTTGGTCTCGCTCGGAATCCAAGTCACGCGGTCGCTCGTCGATTTCTATACTTCGTACAGAGACCAAGGCTCGGATCTCGCCGGCATGACAGAGAAGCTTGAATGCCTCTTAGACATCTTCCAAAGCCTCGAAAAGACGTTATTAGATCGCCATTTTCAAGCGGACGAACGAAGCTTGATCAAGAACATTGAGACGTCAATCCAAGACTGCGATGAATTGATTCAAGAACTGCAGGAACAATGTCAGAAATTCAGTAAAACCTCAAACGGAATCAAAGCTGCTGTGAGATTGGCGGGACGTCGAGCTACATACCCTTTCCGACGGAGCACCCTGCAGAAACTCGACGAAGATATTGATGAAATACGCGCCAACCTCTCCTCTGCGCTGGACGTGTTGCAGCTCAAGTACAACAACAGAACCCAAGATGACATTGCTGAAATAAAAGTCCTTCTGGATTTGGTCAGGACCGATCAAGTCTCATCGAATCTCCGCGACTGGCTAAAAGCACCTGATGCCAAGGTCGATCATAATGCGGCATGCGTAAAGAGACAACCCGGCACGGGAATGTGGCTCGTCAAGAGTCCCGGTTTTTCGAGATGGTTGACAGAAGGGAACTCTATTATGTGGCTGAACGGATTTGCCGGGTCTGGCAAGTCGGTCTTGTGCTCCACGGCGACACAGTTCGCTCTGCGGCATCGAGGATCAGACCCCAACGTCGGCATTGCATTCTTTTATTTCACTTTTAACGATGAGTCGAAACAAGACGAGTCCGCTATGCTACGAGCGCTGCTGCTACAGTTGTCGAGCCAGCTCCATGACGGCTATGCGGATCTTACCCAACTGCATGATTCCTACGAAGCCGGCATACCTTCATCTCTAGTGATAATTGAGTATCTCCGGCGCTTAGTTCAGAGGTTCCACCATGTGTATATCGTGTTAGACGCGCTCGACGAGAGTCCTCGGAATGGACCACGGGAGCACGTGCTTGAGATGTTAGAGGCGATGCGAAAGTGGGGCATACAAGGTCTGCATCTCTTCCTCACCAGCCGGGATGAGCCGGACATCCGAGAATCTCTCGACCTTGCTATCCACCAGCAAGTCGTTATGGAAGGCGCAGGGATAGATAAGGATATTGCCGACTTCATATCAGGTCGGCTTGATGCAGACCGACGGCTTCGCAAATGGTTGCCACACCGCGACAAGATTCAAGAAACATTAGCTGCCCGTGCCAAGGGCATGTAAGTGGACAATGATCCTGTAGTGGCAGCATTAGAAGATGTTGGCTGACAGGTGTATAGGTTTCGATGGGTCGAATGCCAATTGAGATCCTTGCAGTCATGTCCTCGCAGCGAAGATCACCTCGACCGCTTACTCGGTTCGTTGCCTCAATCCCTGGACGAGACATACGAGCGGATGTTGTGTAATATCGATCATGGTTTAATTGAAGATGCTCGACGGATCCTGGCTTTGCTTTGCTTCGCTCCCAGACCATTAACGGTGCGGGAGCTTATCGATGGAATCGCCGTCGAAATCTATCATTCTCCGGGACTCAACCGTAAACGTCGATTGCAAGATTCCAACGATATCCGCGAGATTTGTCTGGGCTTTATTGATATCGGTCTTGGTGCTGATCCCACAGATGAGACCTACTACGAAAAAGACTTGACATCGACCGTTCGGATTGCTCACTTCTCCGTTCAGGAATACTTGGAATCCGACCGTATCCGGCATCAGAAGGCTATGAAATTCAGCTTAACTAGCGTTATAGAACATGCGGAGATCGCACAGATCTGTTTAATATATTTACTTGATCCAGCCCTTTCAAGCTCCGAGCTCAACGAGACTGTTCTTAAGGAATATCCACTGGCCCAATTTGCAGCCACGTATTGGTATCACCATTATAAAGAAGCAGTATGTCCCGACTCTAAACTTGTCAACCTTGCCCTGAAGTTGTTCCAGCGGCAGGAAACATTCTTGACTTGGGTCAGGTTGCACGATATAGATCGGCCATGGCACACTCGAGATCGGTTTAATCTTGTATTGGACGACATTGCAGCTCCAGTCTATTATGCGTCATTACTAGGATTTGACCAGGTTTTATACGAACTGATTAACACTGGGCAACTAGAAAGCATGGCACCTATATCTACGTCTAAGGCCTCTGAACTAATCAACGCTCACGGTGGACACTATGGTAATGCATTGCAAGCGGCATCAGCTGAAGGTCATAAAGAAGTGGTAAAACAGCTGCTGGATAAGGGGGCGAAGATCAACGCTCAAGGTGGACACTTTGGTAATGCATTGCAGGCGGCATCAACGAGAGATTATAAAGAAGTGGTACAGCAGCTGCTGAAGAAGGGGGCGGAGATCAATGCTCAAGGTGGACACTTTGGTAATGCACTGCAGGCGGCATCATGGAGCGGTTATGAGAAAGTGGTGCAGCAGCTGCTGGATAAGGGGGCGGAGATCAACGCTCAAGGTGGACAATATGGTAATGCATTGCAGGCGGCATCAGCTGAAGGTCATAAAGAAGTGGTGCAGCAGCTGCTGAAGAAGGGGGCGAAGATCAACGCTCAAGGTGAATATTATGGTAATGCACTGCAGGTGGCATCAGCTGGAGGTCATAAGAAAGTAGTAGAGCTGCTGCTGAGTAAGAAGGCGAAGATCAACGCTCAAGGTGGATATTATGGTAATGCACTGCAGGCGGCATCAGCTGGAGGTCATAAGAAAGTAGTAGAGCTGCTGCTGAGTAAGGAGGCGAAGATCAACGCTCAAGGTGGATATTATGGTAATGCACTGCAGGCGGCATCAGCTGAAGGTCATAAAGAAGTGATACAGCAGCTGCTGGAGAAGGGGGCGGAGATCAACGCTCAAGGTGGAGAGTATGGTAATGCATTGCAGGCGGCATCAACGAGAGATTATAAAGAAGTGGTACAGCAGCTGCTGAAGAAGGGGGCGGAGATCAATGCTCAAGGTGGACACTTTGGTAATGCACTGCAGGCGGCATCATGGAGCGGTTATGAGAAAGTGGTGCAGCAGCTGCTGGATAAGGGGGCGGAGATCAACGCTCAAGGTGGACAATATGGTAATGCATTGCAGGCGGCATCAGCTGAAGGTCATAAAGAAGTGGTGCAGCAGCTGCTGAAGAAGGGGGCGAAGATCAACGCTCAAGGTGAATATTATGGTAATGCACTGCAGG
>JAABUU010000362.1_pt1 | contig 107499 bp, 113 predicted proteins | sample 5559301 | NCBI WGS metagenome assembly JAABUU01 (sample SAMN10711884, study PRJNA513360) | rock metagenome | isolation source: Antarctica rocks | place: Antarctica: Victoria Land, Richard Nunatak white | reverse complement strand
GTGGATGATAGCACGGGAGGGGGAATGAGAGGGGGGTTGAGAGGTGGTGGGCGAGAGGGAGGGGGGGAGAGATAGAGAGAGAGAGGATAGGTGGGTAGGAGGGTTTGGGAGAAGGGGGTGGGGATGGGGATGATGGCACGGGAAGGGGGATGAGAGGTGGTGGGCGAGAGGGAGGGGGAGAGAGCGAGGGAAGGATGGGATAGGGGTGGGGGAGAGGGAGATTCACTCGTTGACATCAAATAGGCTTTAAGTTTCGAATTACTGTAAGATAGTCTACTCTCTTCGCTATATAGACACCCGCTATCTCTACCTCCCACCCACACACGTAAAACAACAAGGGCAAAGGAAGATTCACCAGCTAGGTGGGTAGTTTGTCGTAAATGTACAAAGGGCGGTAAAGTTCTCATCTGCAACTTCCTCCTTTTTTCCATCTTTCGTAACAAATCCTCCCCCGATCGACGCAAAAAGTAGATACCCCTACTATCTTTGAACAAGATGGTATAGTTAGGCCGTCAGAGGCAAAAATATAGAAGAACAGCCAGATCTAAAAGCGCCAGATCCAGCCCTCGAAGAACAACACATATAAAAGAAACAAGGGTTAAAAAACCACAGAGGTTGAATAGTGAAGCAGCGAGTTCACGCCCCGCCGCCCTTCATCTTTCCCCAACGCCAGCACCCAGCCGCATGAATATCCTCTCGGAGGTGGCCCCTCGAGGTCGTGGTCGGGGCGGATCCAGATGGTGAAAGGCAGGTGTCCCGAAATTATGTGTTTTGTAGTCGCGTATTATACAAGCAACGAATATCCCTTTTGCCCCTGGCAATTATTTTAATTCCATCCCAATGAGTTCTCTGCCATTACCGGCGCGCTGATTTGCTGCCTTCCCGTGCTTCCGCTCCGGCCGCTCCCTCGGCTGTCTCGTCCGTGGGTGCCGTAGTAGAAGTCACCAGGCGACGTGCTACGCCCACCGTCGCCACGGCCACCGGACATTAGTGCTGCCCCAGCACCGCCCATGTAGTCGTGCGGGCTGCTTCCGGACATGACCGGGGAGCTGAGGAGGGATGGAGAGCGGCGATGTGATTGCCGGCGCATCTTGTAGCGGCGAGCAACTAGGAACATGGCAGCACCGTAAGCCGCAGCACCAAGACAGACACCGACACCGATACCCGCGGCGGAGGCTTTGACAGGTTGCGAGTCGTTGATACTGCCGCCAATGGGGGCACCTTCTTGACCTGGTGGTGCCTGTGCTGTAGAGGTTGAGGAGCTGCCTGAGCCTACAGGCGAGGCACCGGCCATCGAGCCATCGGCGTGGATGGGAAGAGCGGGGTTGATCATTGAGAGTAGCGTCTGTACGCTGGGGTCCGGGTGTTTGTAGATCTTGTTGGATGGGGTGTGAAGATCCAAACTAAGCTTGTCGACATACTCGTTCGGGATAAAGGCCAGGGCGAGGGTAGTGATGTAACCCAAATACTTGTCCGTATCGTAAGCTCGAAGTGTTTGCATGGTAATGTTCTCGACCGAAATCCCCAAACCATAAGCCACACCTTGAGGCAGATAGGTGAAGATTTGTGTCTGGGACAAGGAGTTTGCAAGCACAAAGGCATAGTTAAGAGGATAGAGGAAGCCAATCTGAACAATGGTAGTATTCCGAGGTGGTTCTTGGGGACCACCTGTTGGGAAAATAACTTGAGGCAGGTTCGAGGGGATACCACCGGTGGGTCCGAAGTCTAACGAGGTTGGTGCTGATTGCGATGGTGCAACTATGATACTTGACCCGACGGACTGGGTTGTCATGCTATTTGTACCAATGGGCTGAATCGAGTGCGGGCCAGTGGTTGGGTAGACAGTCGCGGCAGACGAAGGTTCGGGGGTGGATAAAAGTGGAGCGACACTAGCGCTTGATGCCGTTGCAAGGCCAGTAGAACCAGGGGCAGTCGGAACTATTGCTGTCCCAGTGGCGGAAGCTCCACTAGTTGCAGGGTACGGCGAAGAAGCGCTTGTTGCTCCAGTTGCAGTTACGCCGCCAGGTATACTGGCAGTCTCAGAAGCTCTGCTCGCAGAAGGGCCAGTCGCTGAAGGGCCAGTCGCTGAAAGGCCAGTGGCTGAAGAAGCTCCCGCTGTTGAAGCTCCGGTGACACCGCTTGCTACAGAGGAGGCTCCAGATGCTGTCTGTGCTACCGAAGCTGGGTTGGTCACGGATGCTCCGGAAATTGCAGTTCCCGATGAAGGGCCCGTAGCTGTTGCTGGAAGGCTCGCAGTGCCGGTTTGGGACACTCCTGAGATTGAAGTGGATGCTCCTGTACCAGCTCCAGTGGGAGACACCGTGTTTGAGACCCCTGACAATGGCGCCGACTCAGTACCAGTGGCACCGACAGTCTTGCTTTCTCCGCTCAACGATGGTATCACCGAGCCTTGCGTCCCACTTGGCACAGAGGCCGTAGATGGTACAACGCCTGGAGGTCCTGATACGATGCCGGAACTGGATGCCACACTGGATAAGCCAGACGTCGGAGAAACACCTGATACTTCTGATGCATGTGTTAACGCAGATGGCACAGTTGTGCTGCCACCAGCGGTGACGACTCCCGACGGACCAAAGACGATACTTGAACCTGTGGATGATGCAGGGGCGGCTGTAGGAACTGGAACACTCAAGGACGACGCGGGTGCGGCGGTATGGGAACCTATTATCGAGCTGACCCCGGTCGGAAGACCTAATGTTGGGCTTGCACTGGGAGGTATCACAATCGGCGGTACACCACTACTAGAAGCTGAGCTGGTGCCTGATACGACGCTCCCGGTGGAATGTGGGGACAATATACTTTCGACAGGTGGGATACTTGGCAAGATGCTGTGACTGGTTGAAGCGGGCGGCACAGGCACCGTGGATGTGCCTCTGCTTGTGTCAGGGTTGGGAAATGAAAGAGGCGGTATGGAAGTGACCAACGTGGATCCGCCGCTAGTGATTGTAACCGGAACCGATGGAAGCGGTGTGGTTGTAGGTGCAGGCACGCTACTTGTGGACGTGCCTCTGCTCGTGTCTGGGTGGGGAAAGGAAAGTGGCGGCAGGGAGGTCACAACTATAGATCCACCGCTGGTGGCTGTGACTGGGATCGATGGGAGGTGCGTTGTTATAGGTGCAGGCCCATTACTTGAGGAGCTACCTTGAGTTTCAGTTTTGGTGAGTCCTAGAGAGGCTGACGGCAGGCTAAAAGTGGTGGGTTCGAGAGGTTTGCTCCGGCTCACTGTGGGCATACCAATACTGGTTGTAACGGTCCCTCGAGTATCGGAAAGGGTGACACCAATCGAGAGTGGTGGCAGACTGAAGCTGGATTGGATAGGTGTGCTCGGAGTTGTAGGTACAGCAACGCTAGTTGTGAGTGTACCACGAGTATCAGAGACGGTAACACCTATCGAAAGCGGTGGCAGGCTAAAACTTGTCTCTATTGGTTTTGTTGGAGTTGTGACAGGCACCGAGACAGCGGTCGTCAATGTCAAACCGTTGTTGGAGAAAGTAACTGGTATGGAGATTGGCACACTATTTGTTGTGGCGGTCACAGGCACACCGGTCGTGAAGGTAGTCTGGCTTCCAGATACTGTAATTGGCACAGACACAACTGGCAAATGTGGCAGAGTATCCGAGGGACTGCTCGGACTTGGGAGTGTGATGGGTGCAATAGCCGTGAAAGTCGTGTCACTGTTGGAGATAGTAATGGGCACAGACACTACTGGCAACACACTTTGAGTATTGCTCGGAACGCTGACCGATACAGGCACTGATGCTGTAAAAGTGGTCTGGCCGTTGACGACGGTGATCGGTATCGACACAATGGATACAGTTGATGGTATGCCGGAAACAGGGCTCGTGCCAGTGGTGGACTCAGATCCAGACCCTTGAGCGCTAGTGCCAGGGGTAGACGCCGATCCAGACCCTTGAGTGCTGGTTTGGCCGTCAGGGAGACTGACAGAGATGGGAAGACTGCCTGAGGTGGGCAATGGTACTATTGGTGCCTTTGTGGACGTATCCGCAGATTGCGCTGTGTTTGATGATGCCTGGCCTTGAGACTGGCCAGAGGCAGTACTGGTCTGTGACGATTGACCCGAAGAGTCCGTTGGTTGATTCTGGGAAGCCGCTCTTGTCGAGCTCTGAGTTGTCCCTGAAGAACCACTGGGAGAGGTCAAGGTAGGCAGTATCCCTGTAACACTGCTCAACGGCAAATTAGACAACAGCGACCAGGTGTCTGAGGAGCCAGTGGACGACCGCGTAGTCGGCTGCGTTGTACTTCCAGTCGTTAATGGCTGGCCAGATGGTGTCGACGTTTCCGAAGTAGTCGGTTGGTTAGATTGCGCAGCGCTTGTTGCCGTTGTGCCTACTGTTGTGCCGGTTGTGGTGCCTGTTGTACTCGACCCGCCATTATCGGTTTTTGTGGTACCACTGGCATGTGAAGCAGTAGAACTTGTCGTACCCGGTTGATTATTGCCTGTCTCTGTCGTAGCTTGGCCAGGACTTGTTGGAGATGAAGTACTAGGCTCTGTGGTGCTGCTCGGTGTCGTGCTTGTTCCAGTGCTTCCCCCACTGCTCGACCCTGTACTCAACAACGTAGATAGAACATTCGGCAAAGTCAGGCTGGTTTGGCTCGTGCTCGTTCCAGTACTCGCTCCGCTGCTCGTTCCGCTGCTCGATCCAGTATCAGTGGGGCTGGACTGGGCTTTACTCGATTCAGTACCAGTGCTGCTCGTTTTAGTTGAGCTTGATCCAGTATCAGTAGGGCTGGTCTGGGTTGAGCTCGACCCAGTACCAGTGGTGCTCCTTTGACTTGTGCTCGTCTCAGTACTCGCTCCGCTGCCCGTTCCGCTGCTCGATCCAGTATCAGCGATACTTGTTTGGGCTGTACTTGATGCGATAGTCGTGGAGCTGCTTTGAGCTGTACTTGATCCCGTGGAGCTGGTTTGGGCTGTACTTAATCCAGTATTCGTGGAGGTGGTTCCGCTACTCGATCCAGTATCAGCGATGCTGGTTTGGGATGTACTTGATCCGGTACTAGTAGACGTGGTTCCGCTACTCGATCCGGTATCAGTGGTACTGATCTGGGTTGAGCTCGGTCCGGTGTTAGTGGTGCTCGTTCTGGTGCTGGTTTGGGATGTACTTGATCCCGTTTCAGTCGTCGAAGTACTGGGAGTAGTCGACACCGAAGTTGTGGAAGGCTGCAACGTTTCCGATGTAGTGGTAGGAGTGGTAGACGTCGTTGAACTTTGAGAGTCCGAAGACGAAGTCCTGGTCGTGGATGTAGTCGTACTGGGCGAGCTCGATGACGATGCATCAGTCGTCGACAGTGAAGTTGTGGTCCCGGAGGTGCTGGACAGACTTGACGTTGTGTCGGTAAGCGAAGTTTGCGAAGTGCTATCTGTTGTCGTCGATTGCTCCGTGGTAGATGGAACCGAGGACATTGTGTTGTTCGTCACAATCTGACGTTTGATATGTCTTGGATAGTAATATCTTGGTCTTTCAACTGGCGCGACGCGTGCTGGCGCCGCTGCAGCAAAACATATTGCCGGATTAAATATTGAGAGGATCGCCAGGCATACCGCCAGAACTAGAGAAGGCCTTCCAATCATAATTGCTAATTATTTGACAATTTTCAAGTAGGCCTTTATTAATAGATGGTCGAGATAGTGGAAGAATCGAATGGCAGCAGATTTCTATAACCATCAGATGAATCCCATAGGTTGTAGGCCATAACTACTTACTGACTGGGTCAAATATAAACGAGTGAATATGACAAGCCAAATCTGAAAAGAATGTGGCTACAAGGCACAGGGTTAGTCACATTTTCCCAGACCAGAGAGTGTTGAAGTGGATGAGCAGGAGAGTGCATGTGTGGAGACTTACTGACGCAGCTGAGCTCGCTTCAACAAACACCAATATTTCTAAATGAGTGTGAAGGGACAACAAAGGTCCTGAAAAGAAAGCGACTAAAAGCCGCGATGCCGGTACCTGTGTCCTTCACAGGAGTCTTCTGATAACTAATTCTGACTTCGAGGTAAGGATAACTCTCCCACAGTGTACTCGGATCACAAAATCGTGTTCAAGAACAGATGTCGAATTCAAGTCTGGCGACGTCGTCGAACCTGGTTCAAGACGTCCTACCCTTTGTTGACAGATCCAATTCAACCCTTTGTTCGCATACGTCTCATTGCGATCGATTTGGCGGTTGTACTTTGGGTTCTCACGTGGATAGCAAGGACAGTTCAACAAAGAACTTCCACCGTGTCTTCCAAGAGCAGATCAAGTGCGACGAAGTCCAGAAGACGCCAAAAGCCTCACGATTGTTCCTCCTGAGCTTGTTGCCTCCTTCACTGATGTTGTGGTTGAAAGAGGATTGTACTGGACGCAAGGAGTTGCCGGGTCGTTTCGTGTGGCCGAGACAAGGGGATTTCGGATTGGCTTTCCACCACGTTACTGATCCCTATCAAAGGCCGTCAATACCTGAAATGTCGCGACTGAGGGAAGTCGTAAAACGAATGTGGTGTAAGCTTCCTCTGGGGTTAAAAGAGCGTGGAGGAATTTAAGGTCGCAAAAGTATAGCCTTAGGTTGGATTGTCGGAAATTAGGTCCACACGCCCACTCCCTATCCTTCTCAAGCGACGGGACTGATTGCCTGCGCGATCGAACACGTCGCACGTTGCTGTCATCCAATATAGGGCAGTTGATGGCGACGAAAAGACGTTGGCTGGGGGGAGGAGGGCGGTGACTTGGTTGTTGAGGGAGAGACTCTTAGGGTGGAGACAGGAGATTGAGGGAGGAGAGAGGTTTGCTGCAGCGCCAGTCCTCGTCTACCCAATCAAGGCAAGGAGCATGCTGCTTTTACTGGAGCCTGCCTTAGTGCTGGCAAGCACCCTGGCTGCTTTGGGGGGGGGTGGAATACCTTATGGCGCACAACCTCTTCGGATCACGGGGCGGATGCGACGAAAGAAATGCATTGAAACTAAGAGCGGCGACCACGGTTCTGGGGCATAAATGAACAGAAAACGGTACACTACTTTTGCGTGCCGTATTCTTTGGGAGTGACAACTGACAACAGGTACCAGTACCACCGAACCACAAATATTTTAATACTGGCGCTTCTGGCCCAACTAAAGTAGTGACTACTTCCTTACCGTGCTTTCGGGCAGTGTCGACGTCTATACATGGAAACCACCCATCAACCCTTCTGGTCCCGTTTTTGCAGTGGGTACGAATCGCGATGGCTGTGCTCAACCTCATGACAAAGACATCGCTTTGTCCGTCTTGCATGTCTAGAAAAGCATGAAGATTCAAGAAAGTGGGCGGGTCAGTCAAGAGTGTCAAAATTGGGTCGGATCACCATCTGCTACCTTGAGTGGAAATTACCTTACCTACTTAGGGTGACTTTACGGTACATGTGCATCCAGGGACGAGGTGAAGGTACTCATCTAAAAAGCAGCGACAGATGCACTATCAAGGCTCAAAGCGTAAGCTTTCTACAGAATAGCATTAATACACCAATCCTGGAAGGGCCAGCCCCGCGGGTTGATTGCCGCCTTCTCATAATCCGCAAGAAGGTGGACCGCCAATTTTGGCAGCGTCCGGAGAGGAAGATCTCAAAAGCGGGAGGACTCAGGACTGTGGGACCTGTGGCTGTCCAGAAGATGGAGTTGACGGATCTTTGCAGCGTTTTGCAAGGGCACTATCTCCGTACGTAGTAGTACACTCCGCTATGCTGGGATAGTAGAAGCGCGACACAGCGGGAGATCACACATGAGTGGTCCGGGTGTTGGTCTTATTGAGATGCAGGGCCGTGACTGGCTGGAATCAGAAGCGCATTGAAGCACAAGGCTGAGCTGGAAAAGGAGCAGCTTGCGGCTTTCTGCTCCGTAAATAGATGGCCGTTTCCCCTTCCTTCGCACTCTTCGAACAAAGATGATGCGATTGCCATAGACGCGCTGCGAGTATTTGTCACCTCTTCATCGATGCGTAAAGTATTTGAAGCGTCAAGCGACAAGGAGGTGTGGAATCGTCTTCAACGCTTAGAAGACGGCTCGGAGAACCGAAGGCTAAGGTAAGGGAGACGGTAATGTACTTCTTTCTAGCTGCTTGTAAAGGTTGATTGTCATTTGAAGCTGCAGCCAGGTAAAGTGATCCGTACGGGGCATACGTACTACTAGTACTTGAGCGAGGTACCTAAGGTACAGTAGAATACAGGACTCTGTTATCTTCAAAAGCATCGGAACGATTGACGAAAAGAATGTTCATATCAATCAAGCCCGTACCGTTCTGTTGCTTTCATGAAAATGAACCTTCGTCCTTCGATGCAATGCGCCTGCAGTACCTTAACCTTTCCAGTACCGGCCTTTTGGACTGCCGCTTTAACGGTAACGGTTTAAAGCCCCTGTCCTGTTCCTGGACCGGAACCCCGAACCGAGGGCCTGCTCGGACACGTGTTACGTCAAAATACTTTGTTGAGCCTCGCTCAACGACAGTGCGTGCTTCTGACGTGCAGATTGCTGTTGTACAACGTGGGAGCGGAAAAAGGTACATGGACAATCATGTGAGATTGAGGCGAGATCTTATGTTTTTGAGATGTCTTGTTGAAAAGGCGGTCTAGTCGATCGGTCCATTCATGGATGCATCGATCGTTGTGAGGCAGCAATGCAGAAGTCCAACTCAAAACGTTGAGCGCACAGCAAGCACATGGTCCCAAAAACAGCATCTGTCGGCAACACTGGCTTGGTGAATTTGAAGAACTAACCTGATCATACTGATGCTTCCTATCTAAAGCGGTATATCCATGGATGAGATGAGAATCTTCCCGAACCAGGAGCACAAACCTTGCGTTCCATATTGTAGGCCACGCCAACTGTCGACCCAGCGCCGTGGTATTCCCTTACATTTCCCCAGTGTAACCCCCCATATCCTGACCAATCACAAGATCTAAACACCGTCCTGTTCCAGCCCTTACCCATCCCTATATCCCAGAGTCGTGAGTCAAGCCATTCACGACGACTCAGACCCAACTCCTGAGCTCGCCATCCTAAGAAACGTTGCTTTGCTACGCTAAACCCGGAGATGCTCAGTCGCCAAGCCAACCGCATAACAGCATATTGCTGTCCAGACTCCAACCCAGACCATACGCCTCCATGTTCTCTTGCGTCTTGCTGCTCTTCGGAGCCTGCTCTTCAGCTTCGCTTTAGACTTTGGCCCATGATCATAATCATCTTGCCAACGCGTGCGGGCAGAGCCAGAGAACACTGGTTCCTCCCGTCGTACTTTTTCACCGGATTGAACTTGCTTGGAGTAGGGCACTTCTTGTTGCTCAAATTCTGGAGCCGAAGGAGGGAGGACGGCATCGTGGTTGACGAACCCAGTGGGCGAAGCAAAATTGCCCGTCTGGGTTGTTGTGCCATCAATAGGGTTCGCGTGTCTCGTGGTGGCCTCGGAGAATGCATGCGAGTCATCTACAGCCATCGCCGAAGCGTTTTGAGATCTAATGTTCTTAAACACCAGGATGTTGGCGCCGCCAGAGATGATTTCATATCCGAACTTGTTCAAGGATGCAAAATATGGGACGAATTTGGCAGGATTCGTGAGGTTGGAAAGTGCCTCGGAAAGTGTGAGAGACTTCTCGTTCGGCGAACCTTTCAATGATGTAGTCTTCGCAGTGGTCACCTTCTGCGTATATGGATCATAAGCCAGAATCCTATAAACGTTTGATGGGCCTTGCTGTGCCATTGGTGGTGATTGAGAATTTCCTTCGGCAGTTTTGGACGCATTGGTTGCAGTATCCCTATTCGAGCTTCCGTCCATACGCTGTTTTGGCAAAGCCGCACTTGTCTTGAGAAGAGCCCATGCAGTCTTCAGAGTTTGCAAGACTCTCTGTTCGGATTCCTTCAAGCTCTGTAGTAGGTTGCTGGATCCACCCTTCGTTGAAATACCCTCCAATTGTATTTTGTGGGCCTGGAAGAGACTTTGTGTCTCATGCAACTCTTCAAATAACCTTTGGATCATAGCCATCCCTTCGAGATTGGGTGGATCACAATTTTCTGGAGTCTCTGTCTTGTTGCGCTTGGATAAGATTTCGTGTTCTTCTGAGGTAATTATACCATCTTCGAACGACGGCTGCTTCTCATAATCGACTGTATGCTGTGCATCGCGTTCAAAACGATTCTCTGCTGGTAGAGTACAAGACTGCTGGCGGTGTTTTGTGTCAATAACACCGTATGTGTCTTCGTAGATGCCTCTAATCTCGCGGAACAAAGCCCTATCTTTGGCGGCTTGCATAGTCCTCGCTTCTGACTGCTCTATCGCATGGGGAGCCCTCCGCTTGTACCAACGATCTCTACCAGCAAATTCATGAACATTGCTAGCCATGTCACCTTCACCTGGCTCTGGCCATTGTGCTACTGCAGGTTGCGCTCCCAAACCTTTTGCAGTGGTGGTATTTTGTGATTTTTCATCCTGAGTATTGCGCACCTCGGTGAAAGCTTTTCTGGCTGCATGCTCAGCATTGGTTACGTACTCAAGCATATTATCGAGTGTATTTGGATTTTTGAATCTGAGCGCTTTGAGAAGGTCTTTGAAGCTTTGTGTCGGCATTTTTGGTTTGTCGTTCGCATCATTAACGTTGCTTCCTTTCGCATTGTGTGCTGCAATTTCTTCCACAAATTGCCTTTCAAGGCTTTGTACACGATTTTCGTAGTCAGCCGTAAGACTATTCCGTCGTTCTTGCTGTTCCTCTGCCGTCTCTTTGGGAGTTCTTCCACGTAGACCTGAAGCTGCTCTCACATCACTGGGTCTGAGCAAGTCAACATCTTCCGTTTTGTTTTCCCTGGCGTCGTACTCCAAATTTAAACGACTGGTGGGCTTTCTTTCGAAACAAGAGTCATGCCTCCTCAGATGCCGTTCTAATGCACTCTCAATCTTCGAAGGAGATGACTCAGTTTCTATATTCTTACCCGTCTGCAACTCGGTCTTTGGACCAACTGCGGGCATACTAGCTGCTTGACCTTTGGCGCCAAACCCTTCCTGTGCAAGCCAATCCTGGGTATGACCATCTGCCTGTGAATTCGGTATCGCATTGACTTGAGAAGATATAGGCTTGTCACTGGACGGTAGTTGAGAAGAATTACCCTTCAAGGGTTCTGTCGAGTCGCGGCCATGCACCGTCGAAGTCGCCGGTACAAAGCGTTTGACAGGAATATTGATACTCTCATCGCGGTTTTCACGAGCGCCCGGACCAGCTAAATCTGAACAGAGAGCCTTCTTTGGCACCTTTCGCATAGTTATAGGATCAATGTCGTATCCCTCGTCTGTGGGTTTTCTGGGTCCAGACCAGGCGCCAAATGCTGAAGGAATCCGGGCATTAGTACTTGAATGGTAATACTCTATATCCGTCTGATTCTTGCTGGCATTGTTAAAGTTCTTACTCGGCTCGGCCGGACAGGCTTGGTTTATAGAGTTGGACTTCGGTGTCTCCGCCTCGGCTTTAGCGGTCTTGGGATTGATGGAAGATCTCCACTTCCATGGATATAATTCCTCTAATCTTCGACCAAATAGTGCTCCGAAAGGATCACTATCAATTCTCCTCTTGATTTCTTCGAAACGGTCCATGCTCTGTTCAATTCTCTTCAGTTGATCAGTATACCAATCATAGTGTTCCTCCTCGTCACCCTTGCTTTTGTCCTTGGGCGATTTGTTCGCGCTTCCCCAAGAGCTCGAGAGACGCCAGCCGTGGCCTGAAAGATACCGATTGATGAGATGTTCAGTATAGGAAGAGGGCTTGGGATGGAAGCTCTTGAAAGCCTGGCTTGTAGATGGATAATATCGGGCTTCGGATCGTTTATAGATCTTTGGCTCTTTGCATAAGCTCCACTGGCGTTTTCCATTGTAGGAGAAGTGGCGACGACTGAGGAGATTAGAACGAGCGCGCAGGAGGCAAGGCTGAATAGATTCGGCATGGATGAAGATCAGAGCACCGAAGTTGGAAGCATGATTCGCAGTGCTGACGCTTAGACCATTGGTCCTCCCAGGCATGATGACTTTACGTGGTGGAAGCATGTTGGCGATTTACTAAAGCATGCTCAAGCTGTCACTGATTAGCAGAATCGACCCGCTCTAAGGATGAAGACATACCTTTCAAAGTCTGTTGTTATCGAAGTCAAGGACTTAATGCAAATACCACTCACATGACTATTTTGGACAGTGTTCTTGTATGCACCAATTCAAGAGAAGAGTGCGGCGGTCGGGAGCGTGCCAAAGGCGGGGACTGATCGAGTACCCGTAGATCTTATCGATTGCGAGATGTGCCGAGCTTTCAAGCATTGCTTATGGGCACGCCAATTATCCTCCAATATCTATCTACCTTGCCTTCGTTGACAATGATACCGTCAACTGCAATATTATCGAAGCGCTGTAGCAGCCAAATAGCCCAGCAAGAGCGCCGAGGATACCACTGGACTGATTCCTGAGACAAGCTAGCCTACCAGCAACCAATCCAACTGTATTGGAAACTTCTAATGCATAGAGGACTCCACATGGACTACAGCCAAAATACACGCACGGCTGCACAGCTGTGTGCTTGAATAGGTAGGACGGGAAACATCGTGTGTGGATTCCTACTATACCATTCTACACTGTTTCCATAGCCCATTTTCCCATCTCGACCTGCATAACTACGAAACCTGCATCTGTGGACTTTGACAATTTCGCCATGAATTGAGCTTTGCAAAACGTGACCATTGCTTTTTCTTTACTATAGCATTTCACTTAGCACCAACAAGAGCCCTCAACTTACGCCCTGTATATAGTCGGCAGCTGGGGAGGTTCGCTTCTCTTTGGTTGAGTCCCAACTTACTGCCAATGGCCCACCGCGCAAGAATGGACGAAGCCTTTGTCAAAACAGGGCTTGATTAAAGCAGATCGAACAAGGATGAACGAACAATGGCTTTGTATTTGAGATTTGAGAGAACATAATATATCCTCTGATATTATTAATGATATCCTTTCTCTTACATTCACCAACAGCTAGCTACCTCCTTGAATCTTCTGCACAATAACACACAACATTCTGGCGGATTGATACCACATCAGCCATGTGTATAGCATACGAAGAAGCATATGTGGGGTGTAACCATGTCAAGGCCACTGTGTTTATCGAACGATGTGAAGACGCCGAAGACGACGGTTGTAGCGGTGCCGGCATCACGGTCATCTGGACTAAGCAGCTGAGTGAGCCTTCCCTCTGCGTTGACTGCTACCGGAGCTACGAGATAGGAATTTTCGCGGAGTACGAAGCAAATATCGCATACCACAACAGTGAAATCCAGTGCCTAGGAGAGAGTTTGAAGAATGCTCTGAACGTGAGTACACACAACTTGCTCAGGGTAAGTATAGCTGAGCATGAAAAGACACGCAACATCAATATAGGACAAAGGACTAAACGCCTACAACTATTCAGAGAAGAGCAGGGGGTTTGGGGAGATGGGTAGGCTCTTTGCTTGCTCACAATCTAAACGGCTGGTGCTTACATTTTGCAGGAGGCGATCGAAGAGTACACTGAGTAGCGGTGAGTCGAGAGGAACAAATGTTTTGGATACAAATCGATCTTATCAAACCCATACACTAGTTGCCTTGCAGCTTTGTTTCTTGTTCACGTCTGTTTTTGTCAGTTGTGATCTGTCCACTCTTTCTCACTCTCATCCCCCCCTTTTCATTTCCGTAGTAGTTACATAACAGCCTCTTAGTCGCATCGAAAGACTCGACTCGGAAAACTCTATTTCCATCCCCGGCTACCTGCGTGACTTCCTGCACATGCAATTGGGGTCCGTTACGGATTGTTCTTCCGGTGGTTACACAGAAACGCTGATGCATGGCACTGCTTGTTCTGCCGTTACCCGCCGCCCCAGAACAGGCTACTGCAGCGAAACATTGGAGCCCCGATGCATAAAAAGATCTGCATGTCATACCGAGTACATATTTGGACAGGATATCCAGCAGCGTGGCACTGCCTGTTTTGCCAGAACCAAGACGGCTCACTCTGCGAAACATACGCTTCGAGATTTAGAGAGGCGTGCAAGGCTTTGGTGTAGGAAGACGATGGTCCTACAGTAGCGAGTTTTCGATCTGGTTGTATCGTAATGTCGAACACTGGCTGTCTTTGAAAGATCTACAGATTATACTTTGGTGTGACTAACCAGGGAAGACAACGTTTGTGCCAACTATTTTGTTCGAGCTTGGATCACAGCACGGAATCTGGCCGTTCGAGTTCCTTCTCCGTCTGCACGTCGAGTCTTGACGATTGATCTAGCCTCATTTCGATGGCTGCTCTAACCGAGTGAACACTTTATTGTGCTCATTGAACGACCATAGGACTATAACCTCATCCTGGAATTGGTCCCGTGTATTCGTTAACCAACCATAGATATTCACTTTCGCCCACACTTGCATCCAATTTTCCTTTCTCTGCAAAGAAACCTCGGCCAACGCCAACCACTACCTCCTGCGGCGTGCCGTTCATTGCTAGCCGATGGACTCGCCACTTTGGGCTACATGACCGTTCATCGCATATTCAGGCATGGCCATCTGCCGGACGAAGAAGCCGAACCCGGAAACGTCTTGGTCCATCTAGGAATGGCTCCGATTTTCTTGCGTGAGTAGGACCTGCGGAGCACAATTTGGACGTCCCACTGTAGAGCACAAGATCAACATTCTTCAGCGTCCCGAGTGACTGGAAAGACATTAATCAAATCGCTCAAGGCGGGAATATAGTGATGCACGCGCAAGACCATCGGGCCTGCACAACCAAACATTTGGATACGAAGGAAGATATATCCTTTCGATCCAGTTCCTGTGGCAACGCAAACAGTAAACCCTCCCCACCTCCTCACCGAAAGATCATCTCACCCCTGCCTCCATCTCCCCCTTTCTTTTCCCCGCTTCCCGACAAAACAACGGATAACGATATTGTTGCCCTTGGGTATTTCCATCCCGGGGCAAAACTTCATCGTTGTCATCGTCGAGGCTCCAAGGCCTTATCCCATCCATCCTCTTTGATTTCCTTTTCTCCCCCCTCCCCGCACCGAACCCCCCTTCGCATACCCCCATTGCCGAATCCCCCCCCCCTTTCCAAAAATCCGCCTTCTCGACCCTCGGCTTTTTATTCCAGCGCTTTTCGGTTTCGGATTTACCGCGCTGGCAGGTATGTGCCGAGGGTTTAAACAGGTTGGGTTGGGGGGGCTTCGGAGTGAATGTTTTAAGAAGATGGGGATTGTGAGGAGAGATGGGGATTAGGGGGGGGGAGGGGGAAAGGGGGGAGGGGGTGTCTGGGAGATGAGGAAAAGGGAGCGTTCGTTGGAGGGGGAAGGGAAAGGGGATTTGGTAGAAAAGGGGGGGGGGTTTGAGGGTTTGGGGAGAGATGTGGAAGGATCCGAAAGATTCAGGAGAGCGGATGTTTGGAAGATGGTAAGAGCTTGCTTGGGATTACTGTAGGTGGTTGAGTTTTGGATTTTGGATTTTGGATTTTGGATTTTGGGTTTGGGTGTGTGTTTGGGTTTGCGAGACGTTGGATTTTATTTTTTTTGGAATGGGGAAGCTTGTGTGGTTTAGTGGTCTTTCTTTTTCTTTGCGGATATCGAGGTATTACGGTATTTATAGATATCATGCAAAACCAGTGAGACCGAGTAAAGAAATAGACTATAGGAAGAGCAAGTAGAGTCTAGACACGCAACAATATCTTATGCACCTTCACAGTATGATTCTTGAAAGCCATGACACTTGACAGAATCAGTTTGACTGCTTTGCATTTCGAATGTGAACAAGAAACCTTGTCATCTGATGCGAACTTCTTCAAACGCTTCTCAACCCCATTTCTCATCTTGTTTGTCGTACTATACTTTCAAATTCGATTCTTGTAAAGCTTGCTTTTCTCGTTCAGACGAAAGATGCACTGCTTTGACTTGCACTCAATGAGAAATGAATCCGTAATATTCTCTTTCAAATCATCTGAAGACACTTTTGATTCTTCTTGTTCGACGCTTTATTTTGATCGATCATGACGCTGAATTTCCTGCCGATAATATAAGATCGCTAGAGCTTCTATGCCTCTGATTCTTCGAGTGAGTATTTTCTCATCTGTGAGGTCGATCGTTGACTGACATATTCATCGCACAATCTTGACTCGTTCAGAAATATTGTATTTACAACGCGTCGCAGATTTCTTAGTTATTGAGTTCTTTTGATTCAAAGAGGCGAAGAACCGTGAATTAAAGACGATTGTATCGATCTTTCAAAAATGTCGCTTTCGATTCTTTTTGATCATAGATTGTCGCAGTCTGACTTTGTATGAATTCTATCATGATTGTACTTTCATCTTCTGTTCATACAGTGACGTTTCTTTTGCAATACTAAAGTCAAAGATACAGATCATTGCAATCTTTGACGAGTTTTTTCATGAAAAGTGTACGAAGACGAAACTGAATCTCAAGACGTTTGATATACTGCACGAAGTCAAGCGATCAGTCAAGTTTCTTCTGATTTTAAAATATATCTTACATTGCGAATGTCTCTCTTGTCGCTCTCACTGAAGACTCGATCAGTCTTATCAAGAATATGCATTTGTAGAACTTGTCAGTAAATTTTCAGGCTTGAGGCTGCCTATATTCTCTTGTACTTATTCATAATTCATAACAAAAAGACTTTGAGATCTGATATCTCTGCTTCTTTCAAGAAGGTTTTCGAATGCTTTTTGAGTTCAAGACAATGTCTAGTGTCTTCATTAGTATTAACAGTCATGACATTCAGAAGATCAAGAATATTCTACTTTTTGATCTTTACTATTACAGACTTCAGACTCTTCTTCGTACTGTTGACAGATCTAGAAGAAGTTCGTTTCTGCTCTGCGAGTTTCTTACGCTGTTGAATGTAAAAGCTGAAAGGCAGTCTGACAGTTTTTCGTCGTGCTTGCATAATGTATGACTGCTATCGCGAAGAACAAATAGAGCATTTCGCGGAAGAGCAAGATAGTGCGGCTGTGAACTCTGATGGCAGGCTTGCGACCAAAAAAAATAACGACAGCGCTCGAGGTGTGTTGTACAGATGAGTAGATAAAGAGAAAAAGAATTGCACAGCGCTGTGGTTGAGGGTAGAGAAGAATAGAAGAATCCAGGGGAGAAGGAACGATACAACATGATGAAAGGATATCATATCCTGTAATTGTGTTCACGGCCCCAAGACACGTTCGGCGGTAAGAAGGGCAGAACGTCGTTGCAGCTGCAAGTCAGAAATGGTGTGCAATTCATGAGAGAGCGCAAATCCTGCGAGAGCGCCTGAGACTAACAGATTCTTGTTCACTCATCGAGTTCGACTTAACAGTTTTACCGGTTCGAGTCTTTTGGCCTCGATGTTTTGGCATCGCAAAGAGAAAACGTACGAGCAAAACTGTCATCATTACGTGCAGTGTGGCCATCTCATCGCCTACGACTATTCTAAGTGTGCCCCAATCGGAAATTGTGTGTACTTCAAGTGGGTCGATCCGAGAGCTTCCACGGGCTCTCGGTGTGAGAGATCAGAACCTGCCTGGAAGGTGCTCACCTTGCTTGGGCATAACAACCCGAAAAGCGAAAGGAACAATATCCGCAGCATCGGATCAGTCATGATGGAGTCAATGGAGCCCGAAACCTTCATCCTTGAACCTCATTTCATCGTGCTCAAGAACGCGGATGAGTGCCCAGGTGACAGAAATCTGCCCCGGCCGCACCCCCCTCTGGGACTGGGGTGAGCGCCGCTTTGCCATCGGGGGACGCGGGTGAGGGTCGCCCGAGCCGGGGTGATACAAGGTGCTGCCTGGGGTGCTGGCGCCTGTTGTCTAATGGCTGCGATCTAGCGGGTTGGAAGTCCTTGCGAAAGCCTCGAGACCACGTTCAGCTTGAGGTTGATAAGGTCAAGACGAGGTAAAATGGTGGCGAGGTCGAACGTTCAAAATATGAATTTTGTTTAAAAATTGTCAGGGGCTAGCGTTGGGCGGCGTGGTCACGAGGGTGCTGCGTAGGTTACGCATAGGTAGGGTGGTTCGTCGTACAAACTACTCCGTTGTCCTTCTAGAATAGGGGCAGCTAGGGCGTGGCTTCCTCAGTGGCCGCTCTACGCTAGCCCCTGACAGTCGCGAGAAAGAATTTTTATGTTGGGCCGAGCGCCGGGTAGGTCAGCTGAGGTTTCTCCGGGAGGTCGGCTTACCTGCATCCTCATAGAATTGCTGAATCTAGGAGATATAGAGTTGTTGTTTCAAGGCAGGAGGGTTTGTTAAGTTGTGCGACTGACGCTGCTGATCCTTGTTGAGCCAATTATAGCGCGTCAGTTGCGGAGCCTAAGTTTGGTCACGTGGTCTGGTCTCCGACACTGTGACTCCCAAGTCGGCGCATAAAAGTTCCAGATTCCGTCGACGAAAAATCTCCGAGTCGATATTGAGGACCGCACAGAGACACAGCAATGTCTTCCAAAGACAATCACACGTCTTCGAAAAAGCGATGCGGTATGAAGCCCATTCCACTGGTCATTATGAAAGACATTGACTCACATTTCCCAGGTGTTTTAGGAGCAACTGGAGCGGTGGGAACGCGATTTATTCTCCTGCTCGCTCAACATCCGCTGCTAGAACTGGTAGCCGTAGGAGCTTCCGAAAATTCAGCCGATAAAAAATACTCTGATGTCGTGCGTTGGAAGCAGTCGACCCCAATGCCCGCACAAGTCGCAAATCTGATTGTCCGACGCTGCGTACCCACCGAATATCCAAATTGCGACATAATCTTCTCCGGCCTTAATTCTGATGTGGCTGGCGATATTGAAATGGCCTTTCTTAAAGCAAACTTTGCCGTCTTTTCAAATGCTAAAAACTTCCGATTGGCACCTCTGGTTCCGCTGATTGTTCCGGTGGTCAATCTAGGACATATTGAGTCAATCCTAACACAGCGTCGGCATTACCAACTAGATAAAGGCCTTCTTGTGTGCAATTCAAACTGTGCGGTCATCGGCCTCGTCATCCCAGCCGCAGCACTTATTCAAAAGTTCGGACCTATCGACCAAGTGAGCATGGTGACTATGCAGGCCGTATCAGGAGCAGGCTATCCTGGCGTCAGCAGTAAGTGATCAAGTCTTCTGCCCATAAAGCGCCCAGGGCCCGGTATATTCTACAAATTATAGCTAACCGCGTCAGGCATGGACATCCTTAACAATATCATTCCATACATCCCAGGAGAGGAAGCCAAGATTCCAGCTGAAGCTCGCAAGATTTTAGGTAGCTTGAGTACGGACCTGCCTGGATTTATCGATCAACCCCTCCACGTTTCCGTTGCCTGTAACCGTGTCCCGGTGCTTAATGGCCATACAGTGTGTGTGTCGTTACGATTCGTAAACCGACCTCCGCCGACCGTGAGCAAGGTCTGTAATGCGATGAAAGAGTACACCTCAGAGGTGCAACTCTTAGGGTGTCCTTCGGCTCCACAACACGCCATTATCGTTTTAGACGAGGCTGATCGACCGCAGCCTCGCCTCGATATAGAGACGGAAAGAGGATACGCGTGCACCGTCGGAAGAATCAGGGAGGACGAAAGTGGTATCTTTGACATCCAGTTCGTGGCCTTAAGCCACAACACAGTTCTGGGGGCTGCCGGGGCATCAATTTTGAACGCGGAGAGTGCAATTCTGAAAGGCTACATATAGCTTTTGAGTAAGTTGGTCTTCAATCTGAGTATGGCATGAGAATACGCTCTGTTCTAATGAAACTTGAAATATAGAACTTGTACTTGGACATTTTCTAGCTGAGGTATTCTCTCTCCATTCAATCGATATCATCTCCCGACGCTCTCATCGATTTGTAAACACCTATCGCGCTCTCAAAATCACATCTGTTTCCGCGTGAAAATCAGGCCACCGCTGCTACATTGGAGCAAAATGCAAAATCAGGTGGGGCTTCTCGTTCAAAACAAGCTCACACGTGACAAGCTGCTTCCATGAACAGTTTCGACGAGAGAATAGGTATACGAGAAGAACATGTGCATGGTCGAAGATGGTCTTCGACATGGACTCAAACGAGTAAAAGCTGTGCAAACCTCTCCATTGAGTTGCACGCTCTACGCATGAAAGCGTTCCCATTTAGTTAGATGTCAGTCTATCGACCCAATTCTCGGTTTCCTGGTGATGGGAGACCAGAGATGGGTCAACCAACCAGTTCTCCAGAGTCTGCTGAGTGGGTTTAATATCAGATTCCAGCCTTCCAGGACTGCCGATTGGTTTGGCAAACTCTTCAAACGCCGTCATGATAAGTCGGGTTTGCTGACAATCCACTAAGGCTCGATGATTACGCCCAACCAATTCATGGTGGGGAAATAGAATGGGAAATATTGTGGATAGAGTCGCAGGGAAGGGTTTCCCGTTGTGAGGAGGCACATTCGCGCGAACGTGAGGCACCAGGCGAACACAGTTTGCCCTCGATGGCAGCGCCGAATTAGCTCCAGCAGATTCCAAGAAATTGTCCAACAAGGTCAGATCGTAATACGTTGAATGCCAGACCAATATGACGGAATCTTTTGTAACTCCAGAATTTTCAAGGACCTCTGCGATAGCCCAGACATCGAGATCTTGATCAGTGTTTGTACCAGAAGAATCGAGCTTCCTGGACCACAAGTGATCGATTAAACCTCTTCTCCAAGCTAATTTCAATTGAGAGAGCTCTGGAGGTGCTTGGGGCTTGACCAATGTGTTTAAGAGGACCCGTCCGGATACGTACTCGATAAGAGCAACCTCCTTAACCTGACCACTTCGACAGAACTCAATATCCAAGATAACCAAGTCAGTGCCTTGTCGATGACCTGCTCTAATTTCAGTGGCACGAGACATCGCAAGCTGAATGTCTTCGCTACTGGTCCACTGTTTTGAAGCTGCTGACATGAAATGCGATTGTCGACCTCGGAACTCAGAGCTGATTTGGGCCGGATCATATCGTGGCACTGAATGCCAATTTGTGCCCAACTCATCGTCGGCATGACGGTAACAGTATCGAGTGCCGAACCATCTTGTCTGAAAGCAACCGGTCTTGGCGCAGGTGCTCTGTTGATCCTCTGCACTAGCAAAGAGTTGTCGAGTTGCCAACACCACCGTAAGTCGATGACGAGCCCAGCAAGACACGCATCTTTTGCTGAGCTTGATGGTGTGTGAATCGCTCTTGGTTAAGGTGCTCATGTATAGGTATGAATTGTCAAGGTCCAAAATGGTTTGAAAAGGACAGTGATTTTCCTCTGTCGCTACTCTCTTTCCTTCCAATGGCATTGGGCCGATGCACTTGAGTCCGACGATTCGTATGTTTGCAGGTCGATTTTGCTTCTGACGTTTCCAAGCTTCAATAGATTAGCCAATAGTCTGAGAAGATAGAACATTTCTTACACCAGAACTCGATATTCATCTCGAGGATTGACTTGCGCATCTTCTCATCTAATAAAATGGAGCCAAAGACATGCTGATTTTCTCCTGTCAACTGACGTGTTTCCTGCCAGTGAGAGCGAACATTGTCAGGAACGAAGTCAGCTTTCGAGTCATTAGGACTTCTATTGCAAGCGTAAGTTGAACTCCTTATTAAAGGTTAGCGAATCGTACCTAGGTAATTATCAGAGCAGTAAGCACATACCCAAAGCTGATGTTTGAGTCTTCTTTCGAACCGCTCCCCGAGTCGTTGCTCAACCCGTCTTCCATGTTGTCGTCTGGGCCCTCTTCCAGGTCATCAACTAGTTCATCGCCCAGACCGTCTTCAGAACCATCTTCGGAACCATTTTCGGAGCCATCTTCGGAGCTATCCTCCGTACCATTCCCTGATACGTGTCGGCCTTGGAGACTGGGAACATCGGCCATCTCTTTCAAAGAGTAGTCTCTCGCCCCTATAACTTTATCATTCAAGTTTTCGGTCCAGTTCATGTCTATGTAGGCATCTTGAATGATAATATCGTACAGATCGCAACGACGTGCTTGTTCTGGCTTGATTTCCTGGACGATCTCATCTCCCGTCATCTCTCCTCTCTGCTGATGTTTTCGAAAATGGTGGGGGGACTTGTTTTTTTGGAGCGGAGTCTGAGAAACTGCCAGTGGACAAGTCGAAACAGGACAAAGAAGAAACTTCTCCATATGGCTTTCAGGCTCATTTACATGAGCAAGAAGGCGGGCACATGTTTCAAAGCGCGCCATGCACCCTGGAAGCCAGCAACCAAAGATGGCTTGATGGTGCCTGTGCACATGCCTCCGAGCCTCGCACTCCAACTTGAATGTTGTAGAGCAGTTATACTTTTCTGCCGCGGGACAAGGATAAGATATTCCTTGGTGCACGTCAATATGGTTGCGAGCGTCGGATTCTCTGCGGAATGTTAGGGAACATTGAAACTGTTCTGCCAAAGGACAGGGATAGCCGACGCCCTCGTGCTTCCATCGAGCATGCGCGCATGCACTACGCTTCCGAGTGAAGGTTTGGGAGCAATGGAATTGATCCGCTAAAGGGCAAGGAAATTGAATTTTGAGATGCTGGGATTCAGCATGTAACCGAGCTTGCTTTTGTGATAGAAAAGTTTGAGAGAAGCATTGAAACCGGTCGGCCAAAGGGCAGGGGAAGCGGATCCCTAGATGTTGGCTTTGAGCATGCAGCCGAGCAGAAGCCACATCAGCAAAAGTTTGAGAGCATTGGTAATGATCTGCGACCGTGCAAGGGTAGCGGATACCAGAATGTTGAGCTGCGTGATTCTGGGCAACCCACTTCGTAGAAAACGTTAGAGCGCATTGATACCGGTCCTTCAATGGGCAAGGATAACGGATGCGGGACTCAGCGTGCGCTTTTTTGTGGTTGCGAGCAGAGTCCTTGCATGCGAATGTCCGTGTACAATAGAACTAATACTGTTCTGCCAATGGAAAAGGGTAGCGAATACCGGAATGCTTGGATTTGTGTCGATTTGCACTGGCTTTGGAACTGAATGTGGTAGTGCAATGGTGCTGTTCTGCAAATGGGCAAGGATAACGAACTAATCCCTGCAGGAATTGAGCAAAGACATCCGCGAAGCAATCTACTTTACATACCATTTTTGAGGAACAATGCAAAGGTGAACAGATTCACCTTATTTTGTTCAACGGGAGCTTGAAGAGGGCAGTCGGATCAGAGGTTGCAACCGTGCCCCATAGCGGGTTTACAGTTGGTAGGGTTTACATATCTGCAGTGTATGATGAATGATTGATTGATGATCTACCTTGCTATGCGGAGATTTATTCATGGGTAAATCCTGGTATAGGTGGATGTACATGGAGGGATAATGGATGGCCAGGTAATAAGACTTTGCATGAGGCCTACCACCAACCACTACAGGGTATGATAATAATTGAGGCTCTTGTCTGGGCAGTAAGAAGGGTGTCTGATAAGTAGCTTATTAGGTGACTTATCTATTGTATAAATGGCGAGATATGCCAACTGGAGATAAGTTATAGGCAATGTATGAGCAGTATATTGGTTACCATATGTTGACTAGAGCCTACACCCAGTGCATGGGATAGCCTTTAGCGATAGCTTTTAGCGATAGCTTTCTCCCATAAATCGTCCGCCTGCGCTTCGTGTCGGCCCATGTCCGCAAGGCACCAAGATCGAAGAGTTGGGGGTGGAACGTCGTGGGTGAAGAAGATAGAACCGTAATTCTCGTTTGCAAAGAGCGAGAACCGAAGACGGGAAACAGGGGGCATCGGCCTCCTTTATTTTCCTTGGCGGCCATCTCCAAAGGCCAACTTGACCGGGCGTCGTCAGCACGCGCGTAGGAGAACAAGGTGGGCGGTCGGTGGAGCCATAATCGGCTCCTCTCTAATCAGCGCTGAATGGATGCTCTCGTTTAGACTTGCAAGAACGCAATGACAGCTGAAGAGGAGGAAGTGGCTGAGGGGGAGCACGGGGGAGCAGCGAGGGAGCACGGGGGAGCAGCGAGGGAGCATGAGGGAGCAACGAGGGAGCATGGGAGAGCAGTGAGGGAGCATGGGAGAGCAGTGAGGGAGCATGGGGGAGCATCGAGAGAGCATATTAACGAAATGGGCGTTAGCGCGGGAGCAAAGTAGCGACCGCTAAGTCAGCGACGGGTCACGTGTTATACTCAGTTCGGGGAAACTATATATTTTTATATCTATGACCGCCCCCCCTCTCCCTCTCTCTCTCTCTCTCTCTCTCCCTCGCATACGTATAAATCTCTTCGTTGTCTGTCATCGTCTCGTCATTTCGATCACGCTCTCGACCACCTACCTATGCTTCCTCGGGACGGATGCGGTTTCTTTCTTCTTGTGTGTTCTTTTCTATCTAGCCTTGGATGTATTCTCTTGGAAATGTTGCTCTTGATTCTTTTCTCTTGGAATGTTGCTCTCGCATCTCGAACGCCAGATCACATTCCCTCCCAAAGGCCAAACGAGCCCATAGCCACATGAACAATCGTATCACACGACGCTAACCCCAAGACCCAATATACCAATTACCCCCCCCTCCCTCCCATCTACCCCTCCCCCCAAAAACCAAAAACCTAAATTCCCAACAACGCCCCCCTCGTCTCATCCCCCAGCTTCACCCGCCAAAGCTTCTGCTCCCCAAAACACCACATCTCGCCGTTCCTTCCAAAGCAGAAATTCGCACACCCGCCCTCAATCAGCACTTTCCCAATCAGCATGCCGCCGCTGTTCCAGATATTAATGCCGTCGCCGCAACCGCTGTACACGTTGCCAAAGACGTCGCACTTGATGCCATCGGGCGCGCCGTTGTCGGCGTACGCGAAGACGCGGCGGTTGGTCAGGTATGGCTGCGTGTCCTGTTCCCAGAAGACGGAGAAGGCGTAGATGGTGGCGGCGCGCTGGGGGTTGGTGCTGCCGTCGCCGTGGATGAGGTCCGTGTCGGTGATGTACACGGTTTCTTCCGTCGGGGAAAAGCAGATGCCGTTCGGCCGACCAAAGCCGTCGGCCATGACGCGGATGTCGCCCGTTTCGGGCACGAAGCGGTAGACGTGCTGGGGGAGTTGGGGTTTGGGCCGGAAGCCCTGTTCGTAGCCGTAGATGGGGTCGGTGAACCAGATGGAGCCGTCCGAGGCGACGACGACGTCGTTGGGGGAGTTGAAGGGGCGCGAGTGGTAGTTGTTGAGTAATGTCGTGATCTTGTGCGGGCGTTTGGCTTCCATGTACACCAATCCGGCGGGTTCTTTCAAACTCCCCTGCGCGCACAGGATCAGCCCGTCGCGGTAGTTGGTCCCACCGTTCGCCATGAAGTTGCGTTCGGGACAGCGGACTTTGTCGCGCGTAAAGTCGGTCGGGGAGAAGATTTCGATTTTCGTGATGACGATTGTTTTGTTCCGGGTGGTGACGGCGTCGGGGGAGGCATCGGGGATTTGGTTCGAGGTGATGAAAAGAGTGTTGGTGGGAGGATGGAAGACGCCTGCTTCGTGGAAGAAGGGGGCGCGCGGGTCACTAATGAGGAGTTGGAGCTGGGGGGCAGGGCCGAGAAGGGAGAGGAAGGAGTCATGGTAGATGAGGAAGGGTTTGGGTTGAGGGTCGGACGGGAGGGTTGGGGAGAGTTCGGTCCTAATCGGGTGTTAGCTGTGGGACGGTTGATAGACCATTGGGGTTTTCAGGGTAGCATTTACTTCCACAACGCTGCGCTTTGCCGGTTCACCCGCTGCCAGGTTCGACTGTCGGACCATGGCTGTTGCCGTTGCGTCGGTCTGGCGGGAGACGAGGTTCGCGAATTGGCATTGGACGACGGACGACCGCTGCTTCGCTTCCCTGAGGATTTGGAGTCATCAGAAAAGGATACCTTGTGGCCGGGAGACAAGATGCCATTGACTCTCGTCCCATCGGCCGTCCTGGGTCTATTCCACAAAGTCGACATGAGCGCGTATTATGACGGTGATACTCTATCTGTCGCATTGAACGAGCGCTTCGGATAGATTAATGACGAAAGGTACGGCAGTCTACATGAGTTTTGTAAGGGACAAAAGTAGGTAAAAGCAGGCAACAATGGGATTGTGGTACAGCAGGTTATTACCCCCCAAGATCGGCTCACCTTTCCTTGCCCTGGCATGGTTTTCAGCCTGACTACTATCACTATTGTGGTTATTATGATTATCAGTGTTCGCCTTGTGCTTGTGCTTCTGCTTCGGGTTGTGGGCAACACCGGCGTTATCGGCGTGGCTTCTCCGCTGACGTAGGAGGCAGGGGAGGCACGGGAGACTACCCCGAATAATGTTATCGCATAAGGCTCCCGAGAGGAAAGGGGCGAACAGTTGCATAATTATTATTCCGTAATGTTATGAAAGAAGGTGCCTAGTTAATCCAGAGTCCATCAGAGCTTGATCGAGAGAGACAGACAGACAGGAGACATCAGAGAAACCTCCTCCATCTTCTATTTCTATTTCTATTCTTTTTTTCTTCTTTACATGTCAATTCAACTCGTCGGCAAAGTCGCTTGGACAGCGATGACGCAACCGGTAAAGGTTCGTCCATCCGTCATTACATCGGAGATCATCGTCGCTACACGTGTGGGGCGATCGGTCGAGATGAGATGGGATGGGATGTGATGTGATGTGCAGCGGCTTACGGCTTACGGCACAACACAGCTAGCGCTCCACTCCGGCCGGGAGTGCGGACTGGAGAAACAATAGGTAAGTAAGGTAGGTACGGAGTAAGGATTCATAAGAATAAGAAGAATAATAATAACCGATCGAGGGCCGATAGCCAAAACACGTCATCAGCTCGACTGTTGGATTAAATGTAAACTGACGGTTTGGGTACCTTACCGACGACGGAGTAACTAATACCATGTATCTCAAGAGACCAAGCATGAGCTGAAATTGGAACTGGAACATTGTCCGGGTATCAACACACACGTCCACAAGCCACTACGGTCTATCCCCAAATGACGCGTATGTTACAACTCAATGCCGCAAATAACATTGGCGGAATGAAGCGACTATCCCCCAACTCATCCATCCCAATCATGTGCAAAGAAGATGCCCAATAATCCTGGTGAAACATGGCCCATTTCCCCCAGGACAGACTTACATGCTATCCTCTCGCCATCGACTCCGCACCCGCTGCCATCCCTCCTTCTCGCTCAACCCGCCACGGTGTTCCATTCCCAGTCCCCTTTCCACCCACTCTTGGCTGCCCATCTCGCTCAGTCGGCTGAGCGCGCGGGAGAAGGCAAACCTCTCCTCGTCCCCGCTAAAGATGCTGCTGCTCTGTAACATTTTCATGTTCATCCCAAGGTCATCCATCATCAGACGCATCGTGTCATCCACGCCCTCGTGCTCTTCGGCATGATCCAAAGCTCCACTCTGGCGGCCGCCGTCGAGAGCCTCGTCAATCTCCGACGGGGACATGAATAATTGATAGATGGGCACAGCGCTGGTCAGCACGAGCTTGGCTCGGCTTTCGTAGAGCGCGTCAAGGAAGGTAATAAACCTTCTGGCTAGATCTCTCTCGCGATGCGTCATGCCTGGTACTCCCGTAACAACGAAGCCATCATAGCTCCTCGCCAACTCCAGGTAATCCGCCGCACCTGTCGCACGCCCGATGAGTTCGTCAAAGGTGAACATTGCTGCTGTGCCACTTGCTCTAGGAACCTCAATCTCTCGTCCCCAAATCTGATGAGTGGCTGGGTGTGGAGGGTCGTTCTCCGGATCGCCGAGGAAGCGAAACCACTTCTGTGCGTGAGAAACGGCTGCTTTATCGAGCGGGTGATGATAGACGCCCGAGGGAGGTCTGGGAATCTTCCGGTAGTCGGTCGTTGAATCGAGGTTGAGGACCCGAAGGCGACTTTTGAGGAGGTTAATGCAGGGAATGAAGGAGGAACGCTGGATACCATTCTTATAGAGCTCGTCAGGGTGGCGGTTTGACGTTGTTACGAGGACTACTCCATGAGACATCAAACCTTGAAGTAGGCTGGACTTGGTTAGTTAGGCGGTTTTTGCACAGGTAGGGCATACGCACCTCCTCAATATCATTGCATCGGCAACGTCCGTACACTGAAACTCGTCTAAACACAGTACGCTTCCCTTCTCGGCAAGGTCTGCTGCAACGTATAATATCGCATCTAAATCACTACCGTGTTCCATCTTCATTCGATGCAGCCTCTTGTGTACATCTTGCATGAAATTGTGAAAGTGTACGCGGGTCTTCGACGTGATGTTGTGCGGCAAGGTATCATAAAAGATGTCCATGAGCATTGTCTTGCCACTCCCAACGTCACCGTACATGTAAAGGCCCTTTGGCAGGTTCGAGGGTATCTGGGTTGAAGTTCTCTTGGGTGATTTGCGATGAAAGAGAGATCCCAAGAACGACTGCGAATGGGGTTTGAGGGACTCGATACTGGGATGCACGACCTTAGGGGCGTGGTAGTCAATCAGCATGTCATGAAGGTCCTGTAAAGTTTGGACGATGCCTGGCGGGGTCCATTATAGTCAGCGGCTGTATGCCGAAAGGCGATGGCAAGTAATTGTACCTCGCTGATGCTCGTCATCTCTGAGCTGATGAGAGTGGACGCGGTCGTCATACTCTTCCAACGGACCCCGCGAGTCAGGGTTGACTGAAGGAGGAATTAGCTCCTGTGCTACAAACCCAGGGCCATGGATCAAGAGAAAATTGGTTCGTACCATTGCTCACCGTAGCCAAATGCCTGGCATGCTGGAGAATTCCGCGGGAAAATCTCGATGCGCTCTCAACGGCGCCCCTCCTATGCAACGACCAGGCATTGTGCCGGCTTGAATTTGTTGTCTGTCTTAAAGATCTAAGGTAGTTCCAGGAGAGCGATCGTCTACCTAAGCCGATTGCGGACCGGCAAGGTGTAAGCGCTTCGTGGAGCGTATTGTGAATTATTCTATAACGTGTTGGCGATTTCATGATGGGAGAAAGACCGCTTTCCCAGGCGCAAATAGATATGCTATCGGAAGCTCGAAGACTGATCGAAGGGGAAGAGCAACATGCCAGCAAATCCAAACATATGATTTACACTCTCCAAAAGAAGCAGATGAGATTTCAATGGTACGTTACGCAGTTCTTGATACCGCCACTACTCTATCAGGATTCAGGATTCAAGATGTGGGGTCAGGGGAACATACCTTACCCGGGTTTTGCTCGGTTAGGGCTATGTAACGAACTGGGGATATTGATTACATCCCGGACTTCAAGGCCCATAGCATGATTTGACGACTTGAGATAGCCATCTATCTACATGCTGGCAATGCAATTCAATTTTGCACACTTCATACCCTAAACTGATATTGCTAAGCGTACCCAAATTTTGTATCGCTAAAAGTTAAGGACCTGTTCCTAAGTTGAACTCCAAGCTCACCATACACCCCATAACCTATTCGTTCCATAAACAATGGTTCATTGAAGCGAAAGATAACCATAATCCAAGTAGGAAAACAGGACGCAAGATCGCCGCCAAAGTACTGCAACATACGCTCTGAAAACAACTCGCTTCAAATGTGTACCAAGAAGAGAAATGCAATCATTCAACGGCTTTCCAATCAGGCATAACCGACGTATAATGCCAATTTTGGGTTTCTCGATAATGCCATATCCAAATCTCTATCACTCAATAGCTCGGCGTAATTTCCGCTGGGTTCGTCTTTGTATTGGATCATAAGATCATCTTGTGCCTTTAGTCGATCCTTGAGTTTATCCTTGAGTTGTAGAAAGTTGATGTCGCTGGGAACCCTTATGGCAAATACGTCGTCTTCAAAATGTACCTTGATCTTAAGCGCGCTAGAAGAGGTAACATTAGTCGTGGAAATATTCGGAGCAGAGTTGGCAGGTGTAGAATGAGGAGTGCCTGATGACGTGCCGGAGGTTTGAGTGAGTGAAGAAGGCTGTCGGTTAATGGCAGCCTGGGTCTGGTAGTTCTGTTGTCCTGGCGATATCCCATTGCTACCAGACACAGAAGGTTGACTACGTTGATGGTTGACACGCTGTTGAGGAGGTAACATAGCACCAGGGGTGTATCCATTGCCGTTCATGTGCCCTTGAGATGATTGCCGCGATGCAGTGCGCGATAAAGAATCTGGAGCCGAAGACTGCTGTGACGCGCTCGAGAGGCGAAAATCATCAGTCACATTCCGAGGATCTAGTTCGAAGTCACCTTCCCGTGGCGCAAAAAGTTCGCGAACAAGTGAGCATTTCGATATGTACGGCGGCAATGCGAGGAGTTTCTTCACATAATCGTTGAGACTTTCTCGCCGCCCGTTCGATATAGCATCTGTCACGTAAGTGACTGGTCCTGGCATATAGGGTAGGATTCTGTTGCCGTTATTCGAATCAGCCTCTCTGGGAAACTCTTGTAACAGCGCGATCTGGAAGTCATAGAAATTCTGATAGAATCGAGATAACTCCCAATGTCGCCCATCCTCTAGCTGGCATTCGATGATATACCAGTATTTGTCGTTTTCAAAGCAGTATCGGGGTATCGACGCGGAGATAGGGGCAGGCAAAGTGCGGTTTGACTGCCGATTATATGTGTTCTGCGTGCTTCTGCTATTGTTTCTTTGATGATAAGCCTGACTCTGCATCTGATTGTTAGCGACTGCTACTCTATCGTGCCTGCTGAGAACCTACATATGAGCTGCCATTGGTACCTGCGTGCGGCTGGCTTCCATTGTTTAGACTCATCCTTTCCAGGTCTCGCGTCGTTGAGGCTGTAGCTGCTTCAATCTTCCCTAGCGTGATGCTACCAATCTTGTAGTCTGCAACCTTTTTCTTCCATTCCTCGACCGTAGGCACACCCGCCCTTGATACAGCACCTTGGACGTCTGGAACAGCCTGTCCTGTCGTCATATCTCTTATTTCGATGAACGACACTGGTATAAGGCCTGGTCCACCGAGTCTTCCAATGGGCTTTGCCACAAACCACTCAGGATTTGATTGAGCGATTACGATGATGGCCTCGCCGGCTTTGGCCTCCAGCTCGTCCGGCCGTTCGGCGTTGAAGTCATACTGAACAATCCCATACACCATTGGACTAGAACCTCGCCCCATGCTGGATACCCTATTGTGCCCTATAGCTCTGGCGGTAGAATTCGAATCCTGTCTGGTGGGCCCTCCTTTCTCCGAGTACCCCGAGTCGTGTGGTGGTAGAACGTTGTTTGCGCCTGATGTGACCGAGCCTCCACTTTGCCTTTCAGTCTTCCCTATGATTTCGAAGAACGATACGGGAACCAACCCTCGAGCGCTTGGTATCAACGGGTTGCAGGCTTCGTACCAGTCTGGGTCGTTTTCTCGACTAATGACATGGAAGAAGTCGCCTTTGTGGAAAGCCAACTCTTGGGTATTGTTTGGATTGGGGGCATGATCAAATAATGCTTTGATGACCTATGCCGGAAATCGCAGGTCAGTTTGCGCATTAACCGGGCGAGCAAAGGCAAGCACTACAGACCTTCTTCGGTGGCACAATCGCTATGGCAGACTTGGGTGTGATGGAGATGTGCCTACTGGTATCGGATTTCTCCCCCTTGACGGAGCGTCGGAACGCCTGTGTCGAGTTAAACCTTGATCGAAATGTGGGGCTCAAGTTTGGGTCGACACACCTTCATTGTCTGTCGGCCAGAGACGCCAATTGTAGAGCGATTCCTTTCTCCTCCTTGTACGACCCGCGCGTCCCGAGCAATGTATATTGCTAAAGACTGTAAGGCGATAGTCATGCGACCGGAGGAGAAATTGGTTGTCGATGGGTCGTAGGGTTTTCCGCCTTGCCCGTACCTGGTAGCCTGTAGGGTAGTCTTTGGTACTGTAATCTGCTGGCAGATGAGGGGTCTTCCTGCGACACTGGCGACAATTAAGCTTCGTAGAGGCGTCGTTATCGATTAAGGACGCAGTGAAGCTTGCAAGATGCAACCAAGTTGTCGACGAGGATAGAGGAATTAATCTCTTTCCGGTGCAGGACTAAGGGGAGTTATTTAGGGAGAAGTTCGTGCTACCTACCTGATGGTCTAGGCGGTAGGAACCTGCAAGGTGCGTATCCGCAGCCCGCGCCTGCAGGACGATTCAATCAGGTGCTTGCGCTGTCCAAAAGAAGTTTCTGTGGATGACAGGAAATCTAGAATAACGGGTTTCGAGCCAGTATGGCCTGCCACCAGTCAGGTAGCTGATATCAGAATGGTATCCCAAAGTCTGCCAATTGCAGGGAATATCAAATAACAACTTCCTCAAGGCTTTAAAGCTGGTGGAGCCCATGGGAACCGTTACTACTTTAGGTGGAGTCATGGACAGCAAAGTGACTGGTATCAAGTCCCATCTTGAGCCTCCTTCACTACCACAAAATTGGTTATACCTTTCACGCTGGCTGCAACGTACGACCATTATTACATTCACTGAAGCTGAACGTGGTCCGCCGAGGCGTATTCTTCCAGTACTTAGCTACGGAACGGCACTTGGCGAGATGCACTCTTCGGTCACGCCACCCTAAGGGCATCTACTCTGGGTATGAATGTTCCAAACGGACATGTGGTGAAGAGGTACCTTAGATCGACCGAGCAGAGGGGAAGAACAGTATCGGAATTGCGCCCAAGGGTGGTCAGCGTGCGAACAGCGTCAGTCTGGACTCTCAATGCGAGTTGCGATGAAGTCTAATCGATTAGAACATGTAAGAGACCACACGATTCTCTAATTATTGTAGAAATGCTGCCACGAATGAAGCTCGTAACATGTTTTGTAACAATGGTATCACATTCGAAGTTTCGCATGGCTAGAACTGTCGTCTCGTTCTTCTTCTTGCCTTGAATGTCACCAAGTACTGTAATTCTGATAGTTCTTTAATCACCCATTGGTAAAGAAGCGATATCACATTTTTTTCAATCATCAAGTTGTACTGTTGGCAACATGAGTCATGCAGTTATATCTGATCTGAGTCCTATCTATGAGGTATCCAATCCAGGCTGAACCAGGACTCGCACATATGCCATGTTGCTCAAGATTGAGCCCGCGAGGCTGAGGCGAACCTGGCTGAGAAACAATTACCTCGTTCGGATGCCTTGTTCTATATATGTCTTCCTTCGTCACCTGCATGTTCGCCCACCATATACGCTGAACAACTTTCTGTTATCGTAATACTGAAACCTTTACATCAGAACAGCCCCGTGAGCTTTGTCTTTGGTTGATAGACTACTCGAGCGAGGAGAGACAGCGCACCAACTCATCAGCCAGCGCCTCTTTCGCTACCAGTACCCCTACCACTGCTCTGGACACTAACCTCTTCCAGCCTTCCAATGCCAGCCGACGGCGGCAGCAACACAACCATAACGATGCAGTTGAGCCAGGGCGACATAATCGCAATAGCTGTCGGAGTCCCGCCGATAGTTTTAGGCATTGCGGGTATTACAGTTTCTATATGGCTTGCATCAAAGAAAAAGGCGTCACTTTGGCAGCGTCTGAAAAAGAGCTTTCGATAACGGATGAAGTAGCGTGACGAAAGCCTGTTGGAGTCAAAGGCTGGATTTTCAAAATCCTATCATATGAGGGACACGGGTGGAATGAATCAAAACGAGCTGCTATACGCACGGGCTTCACGAATCCCAGCTGTTACATACCGTACATCAAGTGGTATGGCCATCTCCACAGTATGTGCCTCCAGTTCATTTATTCGCTGAATGAGACCGCTGACAGTCGGGATAGCATAGCGGTAGTCTCTCTCCCAATGCATTCATGTCGGAGCATCACCCTATAGGCTGGGCTCCAGCCAGTTCAGGAGTTTAGCAACGGTATACATATGGTAGTTTGAGGCGCCTCCCTATTCCATTGGACAGCTTTGTCCACCAAGGCATAAGAATTGTGTTTCTCGAGGATACAACTAGCGAAATTACACATAACAACGCGATATTGGACTTGGTAAAAGACTGGAAGTACGTAACTTCGAATCGAGCAAGACGTTTTAGAAAAACGACCCGGGTATATCCGAGTATAGACTTGAGTGTCGGAACAAGGTAGAGTAGACAAAATTCAAACGGCAAGATATTGTGCCGATGCATGTAGGAGTGAAGAATGAAGGAAGGATCAGGAGCATGACTGAGAAGAGAGAGCAGTAGGTTAGCCGAAGCTGGTTAGCGCCTGGGGAGAGCAGCATACTGGCTAATCGAAGTAGTAGCAAGTTAAATTACGGTGGCGAGAATGTAGTACCTATGTACATAGACTTCTATAGCGACCACCAAGGGCGCTGTAATTTGTGACAGAAACCTATCATTTGGCTTGCCCAACGCCCGCAATCGGGTCTTAGCCCGATCTCAAGAATGAAGCACTTGACACTAGGAGTTAGTAAGATACGAGTCCATGTCCAATTACCATGACTATGCTAAGCAACTGAAATAAACAAGGACAAAGTATTGAAAATTGTCAAGGTTTTGCTTGCGTGGCGGAAAAAGAGATTAAGACGGTGAAGAGCGAAGTCCAGGACCAGTAGTTGCTCGGGAATTTCGACAGCTGAACAATGGACCATTGGACGACAAGGAGGCAGGCATACGGAGAGGGAAGCGTATGACAACTCGGGTTCAGAGATCGGAAGGCCATAATCTAGACTTTGATGTCCACATTTCTGAAAGCGGCGTCCTTGGCTGGATCGAAGAAATTAAGAGCCTTGCCAGTAAGAAGCTTAACTTCAATTCCTTCTTCGAGATATGCCTGACCGCCGTATTCGCAGATGAATCTTGCACACTCTTCGTCTGACTCGAAACCAAGTTCTTCCGTGACAAATCGTAATTTGACATCAATTTTATAGCTATGCGACTTCTCAGTACATATTTGCTCAAAAAGCGACGCAGAACCTACGCTCTGCAAATAGTTGCTAAGGCAGCCAGACGTTCGCGAGTAACAAACATATCCATCAGATATGCTCCCATGTTGGGCGTCTCAAGATATAGCTGAAAGAATCTATGATAATTCCCCAACGCTAATGCCGAGCGTGTGTCGAGCGCGTGCTTCACTGCCGGGTCTTTCTTTTCTGCTGGTGTTAGATCTGCCAGAACGTCGTTCATGTCGACTCGGTTGCATGTATGTACGAAATAGAGGATACGATAGGCCTTAAACTCTTCAGGATGACCTCCCAGAGACTGCGAATATAGCGTCCTCAGTTGCGTTTGACACTGGTTATACTCACCCAGATCCCCCTTTTCCAAAGCAATCCTCGCATGAATTTCATAGACATTGACTGTGAACTCTGTCTTGATATGCTGGACTGTCAAGTCTTGACGGAGTGATTTGAACTGATCACAAATGTAGATATAATTGTTCTCTTTCCTCCATTTCTTTTTAAGGAGCTCCAGCGTCTTCTGTAGAATCGGTAGTGGACGGATAACATCCGGATTTGGTGCTGATGTCAGCCTAAAATACCTCTTCTCAAGCTCCTGGCATCGGCCTATGACAGGCCCTTGGGGAATGGGTGGATCAGTTTGGGCTGATACAAAGGGTTTTGGTGACATGAATCCGGGATGATTATCTTCGAACCGTTTCTTCCGGTTATCCACGTTATTGTGGGACTTACTTGATCCTTTTGTTGGTACATCATTACGTTGGCGCTTATCCGGATATGAGATTCGCTCCTCGAAAACGTTACGACCGTTAGTATTCCGCCAAGGTAATGGTTTCTCATGGTCCGATCCTACAGGCTCCATTTCTAAAGACTTCCTTTTCTTTGATGGGGTATCCATGCTTTTGTAGTTAGTTTGTGGCACGCTAATAGTAGAAAGACCGTTTCCCCAAGGCGAATGAACAGGTATCTGCGTAGCCTTTGCACGCTCGTTGAATATCAATTGCTGGGGCAGTGGCAACTTCTCCCAATCAACGCCGAGTAGAGTGTTACTTTCCGCTGACTCTGAAATAACCTGCTTCAATTTGGATTCCATCTCTTGTCGTGTAATACCGGGCAAGGCATTTTCTGTCGCAAAGGCTCTTTGAACATACTGACGAACAGCTGTAGGCCACTCTCGCTTCGACTTCTCTGAACCTGAATTGCTGGCAGTGGAAACCGAAGGTGATGGCGTCACTTGTACGCTCTCGGTCGGCGGTCTCGCAAAGGAACGTCTGGCAGAAACTGAAGTGAACGCACCGTTTGCTGCAGAATCGTGAACAAAGAACCTGGTTGTGTCTCAAATTGCTTTACTTACAAGTCATATTGTGCGATTCAAGGAGGCTAGACCGCCACGGCGTGGCCGCTGTCATTAGAACAACTCACTCACAGGATAGGGGATGAGGACAGTAATGGAAGGTTCTAGGTCTTGATATCAGACTGGGTTGCAATACAGGATTTGTCTGATGATCTATGTCAACACGATGATGACAAGGTACGCGGTCAAGGAAAAGTGAGGAAGGAATGAGCGGAAACTTACGGCTAGTCTAATACCGGTGTTAGGGTCCTTCCGCTATCGCTATCATATCGTCCTGGCATGCCTGGCACGCGAATCTGTATAACGCAGCTCTTAGGGAGAGAGTCTCACTTACAACAAGGCCATGATCCTGGATGTTCCTCCAGCCGCTGGATTTAACTACCGCTTTACGGCCATTGCTATTGCCTGATGAGACTCTGTTGTTCGTTCAAGACTCCGTTGGATTGTACAAAGGGTAAAGAAACCACAGTCTACAGTGTCCTATGTACCAAAATGCTAACTTGCTCTTTTTAACAGTAAATACAAGATCCCAAGTCTTCAAAATGGTCATGCATACCTTACTTCCCACCGAGCGTGCTACATCGACAAGCTGGAGCCAAGGAAAGGCTCGACTGCAATCGACCTTAAGAGCGTTGAGAAATATGAATTCTATGTATTTTAGACCGCTTCGTCAACAGCAGGGAACGAGGCTTATAAGATCTAGGCGGGATTTCTCAAATCTTCCTCAAAGATAACATTCTACCCGAAAGCAGCGAAGCGTTCATCGGTACAGAACTGGAGTCAACCGGGCGTGCCCAACCCTCAACTTGCGGCATATACCACCTCCCGTAGCTCTACTTCTTCTCCAGTCCCTCGAGGAATCGGTAGTGGAACGAGTACGCCTCGATTAAGTAACGTCACTTGGATCTGTACGATCTGCTCGTTCTCCAACCCCGTGCCTACAAATTTCGATGCCGCTACCGCGAACACGAATACACCTCTGCCACCGTGCTTGGCTTGTGGCATAAAGCCGTCACTTACTCACATGTTGAAGGCCGCGATATCCAGTGCTTCAGGACGTCAAGCATCTCCAGCACCGAGCGCAGCCTTTCAAAGTTCAACCCAAGTTCCTCCTCAACCGCTTATTGAAAGTCACGGGCAATTTACTGATGGCTCCATGAACGAGTATTACGAAGCGCACATCAGTAACTCCCCTTCGTTAGTACAACAGTCCAAGTTCCAATGCCTTCGGTGTACATTTCTCAATCATCCATTCTTATTATCATGCGAGCTTTGTGGCGCGCCTTTGCTCTCCTCCGAAACTCTCGATGCCAGAAATTCTGGGCAGAATTCCACGCGCCCTGAATCCCCGGGTCCTTCTTTGGATGGGGTCGATCAGGGTCTCGAAAATAGTGCAGAGTGTATAAAGTTTTCCTTCCGAGCCGGAGGCGAGAAGATCTTTCATGAAAGACTGAAAGGGGCCATGGTACAGCGAAAATGGCTATTACAGAACGCCCCTCCAGTGCCACCACCAAATATTCTATCGAATTCCGCCCCACTTAATCACCTCGTGCCAAATGGCCAAGAAGGCCAGACACTCTCAGAACGCCCCAAAGTCGTTGGGATCGCCGGCCTCGAGTCTCGCGGTAAAGAACTCCGCAAAAACAACGAACGCGTAATCGGCACCGCTTTTTCGGATCTAGAAGCTCTCATGGCGTCAGCGAAAGAAATCATCGCCCTGGCTGAATCTTTCGCGGCCGGTAACAAGTCCCTAGACTCCTCCACCGAAGAGAACCGCCTCCTCCTCGAATCCGCCACAGCCCTTAGCATGGTCACCACGAAATCCATGCTTGGCTCTGGAAACTCCTCATCCTCCCTCTACCTCTCCGAACTATCAAGAAATGTTGCAGAATACCTCACTGATGACACTAAAGGTATTCTGAGAAAGGAAGGCGGCATCATGTCCCTCACAGACCTCTGGGCAATGTTCAATCGCGCCCGCGGCGGCGTCGAACTCATTTCGCCCAACGACCTCGAGAAAGCCTCCCACTTATGGGAATCTCTCCAACTCCCTGTCCGCCTGCGACAGTTCAAAAACGGCCTCCTTGTGGTCCAGCGTCACGATCGCACGGACGATAAGACCATCACACAGATACTGGCTTGGTTGAAAGAGTTCCATGAGCAGGTGCCTGAGAGGGAGGTGTTGTGGGATTGGAAGCTTTTTGGTAGGGGCGTGACGGCAATGGAGGCGGCCACGAGGTTTGGGTGGAGTGTTGGGGTTGCAGCTGAGGAGTTGGAGATGGCGGAGGAGAGGGGGGCGTTGTGGAGGGAGGAGGGGGTGGAGGGGGTGCGGTGGTGGGAGAATTGTTTGGGGATGTGGGAGGGGGGAGATGTGGATTGTGAGTGGGAGTGAGGTTGAGGGTTGAGGGGTTGAGATTGCTCAATTCGAGGTGCACTAGAGTATGACCCTAGAAAAGTCGAATGTCTTCCAAGGATGCTGGGGCGTCTTAAACCAAACCAGCGCCACGCATGCCAACGTAGATATCAAAGAAAAGCTCCTCGGCTTCAGTATTGCTAGAATATTGCTATAAAGCCACAAGCCATCACACCGATATCAAATCGCTAGCGACGCCCTCAATTCCCCCCTCCCCCCTCTCTTTCTAGCACAAAACAAAACAAAAACTCATCGCATCGCATCACATCCCAAGTCAAATCCAATCCAATCCAATCCCTTCCCCGAAAAAGAATAAGAGAAAAAAAACGAACTGCATAAGAGATCATCGAAAATCACTCTCAACTGCTACAGTATCTCTCAAGTCTCGAATTAACTACATAAGGTAGCTAACCCCCCCCCCCACAATCTGCGAAAAAAACAAAGAATAAAATATAAGAAATAAAAATATAAAATCATACCCTGGCTGGCTGGCTGGCATAGCTACATAGCCGAGAAAAATGGATCCGGAAGAAAGATATGTAGAGGAGATGGATGGTGTTGGTTCCTGCGTAACTTAGTATAGCATAGTACAGCATATCCTAGCCGTATCCTGATTCTGATTCTGTCTCTGTCTCTGGCTCTGTCTCTGGCTTGGAAAAGGGGGGGAGAAGAGGGTAACAAAGGGAAAAGAGAGTTAGGAAGGCCGTTCCTGCAAGCTGCTGCTCTGCGGGCTGTGGGGAAAAACGGACAATCTCTTGGGAGAAAAAGAGGTTTATCGTCCCTATTCCCACCCTCTCCGCCTCCCCTCTCTCCCAAACAAAACCCTCTTCTCCCACCCACCTACACCCTCTCCACCCCACACTTCCACCCCCCCCGATTATCCACCCCTAAATTCTACCAGCCCCACCACCACCACCCCCGGCCGTATACGACCCGTGTCCCGTGAGCTGCAACAGCGCGACCTCGGCCGCGTCCTCCTTGGCGTTGTGCACGTATTGCCCGTCGTACCAGAAGCGCGCGCTGATGGAGCGGCCGGAGATGGTGACCTGTTGGGGGAAGAGGGGGTTAGTTTTTGGGGTGGTTGGTGTGGGGAGGGGGTTGCTGATTTTGAGGGGAAGGGAGGGGGGAGGTACCGTAGAGGACCAGGCGGTGCGGCCGCCGCGACGATCCGAGACGATGGCGTAGGTGGGTGGGGGGAGGGAGGTGTGGTGGCAGTGGTCTGTGGGGGTTAGAGGTTAGTGGGGAGTTTGGCGGGGAAGAGGGGGGCTGGGGGTGTGAAGGTCTGCGGATTATGGGGAAAGCTCGAAAGGAAGAGTAACAATGATGGAAAGGAGGGGAGAGCGGGAAATGGCAAGGTTTGGGAATATGGAAGGCGCGATTAGGAGTAGCACGTTTGACGAAAAGGGAAAAATTGGAAGGAGAGCGGAAGATAAGGGGAGGGCAAAATGGATATAGAGAGCGCAGATGGAGGAAAATGGAGTGCAGTGGATGATGCAGCGAGACGGACAGAGAGCTAAAACAGACGGGTCGAAAAGACTGCACTAAAACGACGGTAGGGTAAAGACTATGGCTTAGATTGAAAGAGCGTCGGAAGCTGACCTTGAAGCCTATCTTGCCAGCTAGTGGCGGCGCTGTTTCGAGCGGCTGTCGGAGAGGTAGGAGATCCTGATGCGGAGGACATGGTCGGGCTGATGTGGGCGCGCGCAAGAGAGTTGTACATTCGGAAGCTGTAGTCAGGTACCACAAATACAGACGTAGATTAACTCGGTGTGAGCTCTGGCAAGATATGGTATGGTCGATAGTCCAAGAGGTACTTTAGATCGATGTTGTAGAACGAGACCAACGCCACAGCAGACTCAAGGCCAAGGGGATCATATGCCTTTTCCAAGAAGTTTTTATACTTAGCGGTACGGGGAAGGATGGCAAAAAGCAGACTACGAGACAGCAGGAAACACGGTCAAAGAAGGAGACTAGGTATGTACCCGCGAGCAGAAAGGGGAGAGATGGGGAGAAAGCTCCATGCATGATGAAGTATAGCATCTCTGATTCGAGTCTCGGCAAACGCAAAACGTGTGATGGGTCATTTCCTATAGTTTGGGTCTCTTGGGTTTCTTCAGGACGGGGGATGGGTAAATCCCAAAGGGACGGGCCGGTGCCAGATTGGCGGAACAGTTGCACCGAGCAGGCGGTGTGCTGTCAGATGACCTGTTGGCCAGCGGTAGGCAGGCACTTTGAGAGAGTGTGAACAGAGTCTGTTGTACTACGCATCATCATCATCATCTGTTTTAGACGCTTGGACGAATTGTGATGGGGAAACAACGAAGCGGTGCGGAGTAGACGAGACAGGTGGAAAACCAAAGATTGATTTGATAGGGAATTGCCAGATCGAGATGATTAGAGTAGAGGCTGGTTTGCGGAGGAGAGCGAAAAGCCGAGATACATACTTCCGTATCGAGGCTTCGTTTGTAGAATAATGGGCTCGTTGCCGGTGTTGAAAAGGGGGGTTGGATGTGCGCTGGATCCATAAGATCCTGGTACCCTTGCACATGCTTTGCACATGCTTTGCTTGGCTCTTTAGTAGGAGAGGGAAGAAATTGATTCTCAACCCAGTTGCGGTTGTAAACAGCTACCCACAAAGATGGAAATTGACTGGTGAGGATGTTGTTCGGTAGAGGATGGGGGATGTTGACCGGCAAGGCCGACATGCAGAACAAATCCTTTACTACTGACTCCACTAGTGCCCCCCCTCTCATGCTCGAGGCTTACGAGATAATGCAGCGTATGCACGTGAATGGCTGTTGACCTTACTGTTGGGTTTGGCAGCTCCGTCACTCTGTTTTTTCAGGCTCCGTTGGGTTGTAATGATATCACAAAGCATGCAGAATTCCCAAGACATTGGCTCGAGTGCTTGCTCTAGCTTGCATATACGTCTATGCTGCAGTCGCAGACAAGTTCAACGAGTTATCGTTGCCAAACAGGTCATGGGACTGCTGCCCTCACCGGTCCCGAGCCAAAGTCTCAACTAGAGATCATCTGCAGGCACCCAAGAGAGCCAAAGATGAGACATTCGGATATGCAAGAACCCTTCATGCCCCGTCGCTTGCTTGCGCTACTCGCTGATACAAAATGCCGCTGAGGTGCTTTGTACAAGATAAATCCACAGGATATGAGAGGAAATATGGGAAGCGCAATATTACAATATGTCCTAAAAGATTCGAGAGTTTCGCGGATCCGAGAGGATCATCGCGGCCTTTAACCCTCTGTTGCGATCTGTCGTGAACGATTTGAACGTCGGGTAGCTGTTTTTCCCCGACGGTTGAAGACCTCGTCGATAAGACGCTTAGGCCCAACGTAATCCATATTCATCTTGAGCGGTGCTTTTACAAGTGCAGGAAGCGTCATGTGGACGCGTTGCTTCTGATGCCATCGGCTTTTGATAGAATCATCTAATAGGGCGATTAAACCAGTTGCTACAATAACACTGAAGTCGTCAGTAAGGTTGGATTACTTTCGACCGTTAAGATATACTCACTCGGCTAGGTCGGTTGGGCCATCCAAGGCCTTTTCATCGCTGATCCATAATGAGCAAGGAGACACCCAACCACCCTTGGCATCTTCCATTTGACTTTCCGCTGGAGTCAAGACCGCCGGAACGATATGTGCAATGGCATTCTTTGTCTCAGTGTTGATCAGGTGATATGATATCTCCTTAAAGTTGCCGTCCCGTCTAGACACTCGCTTCCAGGCGTAACTCTTGCCCCAGTACTCAAACTCGTACCGTTTCATTGTCTTGGCCCCACGACGTTTGACGGCGATATGAGCGTAATTCGAGAATTCTAGTTGCGTAGTGTTGGTGGGTAGTGGTATACTGCGTTGTCCCTTTGTAGCCTTTGTCGTTGCTTCTGCTTCCTCGTCTTCAGACGTGGACTCATAGCCCGAATCATGCCGTTTGAGACCTATACTTGTTGAGGCCTTGGCATCCGATGATTTAGGCCGAATACTCGACAAAGCACTGCTCAGGGATCGTTGCAAGACAGGTCTACGTTCAGCGGCGGGTTTGGTATACTTCCGACTTGAGTGGCACACCTCGCGGCCAGAATCTCGACAATAGCGACGTAAAGAGAACTCCCTGCTCTTCAAATCGTACATCCGAAGGTGGAAGAGAGTAAGATCTAATCTCCGTCCTTCTGATGCGGGAATCTCAGTATCGACCCGAAGGTTCATATTGCCGTCTAATGTAGAATCATCGTGCCTTATGTGTAATCGTCGAGTCGACGGGAAGTGCTCCGAAAAGTCTGGAGGTGTAGAGGGAACAGCTGTCCGGGTTTGTTCATGCACACATTCAGGGACATCGAAGCCAGGAAGCTCCTCGTCGAAATCCTCTGTGGAAGGGACAGTCGAAACATATGTATCCACCGACGAGCGGGTGCCGACATAGTCATCGTACGGTTGATCTTCCCATCTCTTCTCTGTCACAGGTACGCCTCGGTGATGATCATGATGGACGGAGGGCCGCGTACTATACGTTGTTGCTGCAGTACTGTGTGAGTGGTGCGAGTGGTCTGAGGTGTCACTGTAACCCGAACTCGAGCTGCTTTCGCTGCGTGTATCCCATCGTCGATCTGTTCTTGATGGCATCACTGTGGTTCGAGTATGAATCCGTATATGTCCGGTGGATCAAACGACTGAGCGAAGTGGACTGCAGAGGAGTGAGACTGCATATATTGATGAAGAATCTGTAAGGACAGTAGTAGTAGTGAAAGTAGTGTTCGTAGATCTGGTCATAAATGGCTCGTCCGGACAGACTGGAATCATTAGGAATCCATCTTGCTGCACGGTTACGGTATCGGCCGTTACGATTTATGCCGCAAGAGCGAGGACGGTGATGATATTGCTCGAATTGAGGGGGGGAAAGAGAGCATTAACAATTAACAGCACATACCCGACAGTCCGACACACCAACACGAAAAGAACCTTGGTGGCCGGGGAGTCACAGTCTCACTAAGCTCACGATCAAGCTGATTGGAAGCGACGGATTAATAATAAGCAATTCCTGCCGCAAACTGCCATGATCACCTACTGATACGCCAGGGGACTGGCCATACAGCGTGCGACTCCCACCCTCCTCATCCTCCTACTCCCCCTCGGCCCAACTATCAACCAAAAGTCTTTCCAACGTTCCAAAGCTAATGCCGGGGCGAGCCAACGAACGAGGTGCCCGCCGCCCAGCATGCGACGCCCAGCCTGAAGTACATACTCGTACTACTTTACGAAGTACTTTACGTCGTTGATTGGGCATGATCTTGATCTACGGAAGAGCGATTCCAACAAGTCAACAGCTCCCGGAGATCATCGCATCATCTGACATTATTTTATTCGATGCAAAACACAACGGTTGATACTCTATTCAGCAATCCCCTTACTGTGTACCTTTGATCTTTTCTTGCATTATGCGCCGTGGCTCTATTATCAAATGCAGGCACGACAGCAAGGTAAGCGCAGCCTCGTGGGAAAAGCCTCAGGAAACTCTATCGCGGCTTTCGATGCTATTATTGTTGATGCCTTTGTCACCTCCGTCTCGGTCCGATTCGCCCGAAGTCCACAGGCATCCGGCGCCAATCTATGGTCCGCCAATCCCAAGGTGAATCGCTACGACTTCTTTTCACACTGCGCCATCTCCACATGTTGCCTTGCAGGAACGAAAGTCTTTGCGATCAAGCGTTTCAAGATACAAACATCTTATGAACAACCGCTGAGGGACTCTGCTGATCCAAGCTGACCTCTGCGCCCTGGCGCTGTCTACTGCTATGGATTGATGGATGAATCCTTTAACATCTCAGCATCAGCGCCAACGCTGCGGCTCATTCCTTCCAAAGTCCAAGAAAAGACTGCAGCAGTCCGCGCCCGATTAGCCTTGAAGAGTTTTGAAACGTAACTCGGCGGCTCGACTGTAAGCTTGTCGAGTTAAACAAGGAAGTTAACGCTCTACACAAAGCGAACCTCTACCGCCTTTGGGAGTATGTACAGTGTGCGCCCGGTTGCCGGAAGGTACCAAATCCCCACGATCGCGATATAAGTGGACGACGTTGGAACCAGGCTGCGAAGGATTCGCTCGAGTGAGGCTGAACTGACACGTTGTTACTCTGTGCTGTCCAGGCCTTGTAAATGGTACCAAAGTTAGGCACTCGTACGGGATCTGATCTGCCGTTGCAGGTGGTGACTGTTCATGCCTGGAGAGCCTAGATGTCCTGGTTGTCTTCCACTTTTGATCCTTTCGCATGTTGAGGCAGCCAGTTACTGGATGCCAGTAAAAGGACGCCCAATTACAGGACGCCAGTAACAGGATGTTCATGTATGCAACGCCAGATCCAAGATGCCAGATCCACAATGCCAGATAGGATGCCAGCACCAAGATTCCCACCTCATCCCTAACCCTACAACAAAAGAGCCTCACCAACGCATGAAAATGCGATGCCTCGTGACCAAACCCACAGGCTTTACCTCCAATAATTTCTCACATGCAACACATCCATCCAAAACCTAGATCCTCCAACTAATCACATGTAGTGGGTCACGGAACGTATGTTATAGACTGCGAATGAAACTTCCCTCTGTTCCGCTTGTTTCTTTGCTGGAACACCGCGGTAGGGGCAGGGAAAGCCTTTGGGATGGCAAGGCTAGTAGTACTCCCCATGGATATAGGGAGAACACGAGGTGTAGATCCTACAGCAATGCCTGGAAGTGATTCACATGTTGTTTTGAGGATGCTCCGTCAATCACTTTGAACCTTTATTGCGGATGAAATTCTAGTTTTAGGAACGGGGGCGTTGAATATACTGAGATCCTTTTGACAACTCAAAGACCAACCCCGTCTTCGAAAAAAAACTGTAAGATAACCCCTAACTACAACTACCAATAAACTAGAATTACACAGGCATTGAACTTTAGGAAAACTCTATGGGGTATATCTACTATGAACGGGACCAAGATCACTGCTTTAGACCAATTACCCCAAGCTTTCCTTCGTCGTAGCCAAGATGACCAAGGTAGGTGACAGACGAACATGAAGACTGTGGTTATACAAATGCTTCCAAGCACCCACAAGTTTCGCCAGCGGCAACCTTTTTAGTTCCGTCGATGCTGAGGTGTACCTGGGATATCCCAAATATCGACAGAGGGCTGTTCTAGCTTGATGCAGCCGCCCACCGGCGCTACAGGAATCCCTTGCGGAATATATTGAGCCGGGTCGCTCTGGACACTCGTGTTTGATGAGTGAACATATCGCCTTGAATCACTGCGCTCGCTCGTACTCTCCGTAGACAAGGGAAAGTACTGTGTCGAATCACTCCCAATGTTTGGAAACAGGTCGGACACTGGTCCTTCGGCTTCGTAAATCGAGTTAGGGTCCACGGTCGGATTAATGGTCGAGGTAATGGCGCTTGGATTCGCAAACATAATTGGCGATGAAGAGGTGAAAATTGGGAGGTGGTGTTTCGTACGCTTTGGGGTTGAAGGTGGTGCCATGACTGCTGGCGGCCCTGGAGGTGGTGCGGAGGTAGCTGTTGGCATAGTATCAAAGCCGGTATCAAGTGAAGGTGCAGCGAGCGTGTGCATGTCATCTTGCCGAATCTGTGGCATTGGTGCGGGGATAGTTGGTGCACTGGGTGCAAGGAAAGACATAGGTCGGTTTCCGGTGACTTCATGGGATGACGGTTGCTGGTATGGTTTGGGTGAAGGCGAGAGTTCTTGTAGGGCCTCAGAGACGGTGCTTGGTGTCGAATCTGCAGTGAGCTTAGGGTTAGAAGGGAATTGTAGTGGCATTTCCGAGACCATATCGGATGCTGTTGGTAGAGGATTTGCAGATAGAGGTTGGGGTTGAATTAGTTGATGTTCAATGATACCAGGATTGGCCTCTACAGGAGCTTGCGGGGATACGTCTAATTCAGAACTTGGTATCACTGCTGGCGCGGTGGCATTGAGCGGCATATACTTCTCTGTTCTGGCTGTGCTCCTGGCCTTGCTAGTGTTTAGTGCTGTAGATTTAGGCCGCCCGCGGGCTGCAGGCTTCAGCTTCGCATCTCCGGCTTTTTGCTCCTGCTTCGGCTTCACATTCAGCTTGAGGTTCATCTTCTTCATCCCAGATGCCAGATGTTCCACGTCTTTGTTCCTCAGATCTTCATTCACGCTTAGCGGTGCTTGATTTTCCTCGTATTTAGGAAGGTTCGAAGCCGACAAGTCTCCAATTTTGGATGTAGCCGAATACGCTGAGGGTACGCGAGGCACTGGTGGCAGCTTCCTGACGGCTCGAGCTTTTGGGACGTCCGAAGTATTGGCGTTTGGTATCCGGTTTTTCTTGATCAGTAGAGGATCTCGCCCAAGTTGGTTATCAGCCGAAGACCCCAGGCTTAAGTCTGAAGGCCTTTCATCACAGACGGAACCGATACTAGAGGCAACACTTACACGCCTGCTTCTTTGCTTTGTGACTTTTTCGGGCCCCACATGAGCCATTGTTGGTGGCGTGTCTTGCTTACTTTGGCCTAGGATAGATACATCAGCGATAGTCTTGCGACGATTCGCTCTGGCCTGAGGCTTTTCTTCCTCATCTTCTGAGAGGTACTTCGGTGGCTTGCTTGTCCTCTCCCTTAACTGCATTCGCTTCCCATCAGAAGCGGGAATTTCTGCGGGCAAACCAATCGTGGACTGACGGTCCTTGCGGACACGAGTGGCTTGGGCACTAAGATCTTCGGGCTTGCAGCTCTCAGTCTGACGATTGGAAGGTATTAGCAGCTTCCACAACTCATGTGCAGCGGTAGCCCAGTCTACTTCTGGCGGCGGCGGAGTAGGTGCTCTGGAGTTTAGAGACGGCAACATATGGTTATTTGTACCAGAACCGGATAATGAACGACGATTCTGTGGCGACACGATTTTTGCTGTATATGACTGCGTGGCGGATATGTATGTGGGAGTGGCATTCCGTACTTTCCTTGGAGCGGTCACAACTGGAGGCGGCTTTACCAGTTTCTCGATCTCTTCCAAGCGGGGAAGGATCCACCAGGAAGGATCAAATGTCTCAACCACGTTGCTTGTAACACCAGTTGCGTCTTCTACCAAGCTGCCATTCATATCCAATTTTCCAAGTCTTTGGCTCATTTCGCGTCCTAATCCGTTGCTCGTTCCCGCCGGCCTTCCTGTGTCGTTGGTTATTGTGGTCAAACCGCTGAGATGACTCAAGATGCCGCTCATCAGCGCTCTGTCGCTGTATCCACCTTCAAGAACGCTGATGACCCTTCCGTTAACTCCCAAGCCCTCCTCTTCCGACATCTTGACCACATCACGAGTGAAACGAGCGTAGAAGTCAGTCGGTACATTGACCTGGTGGCGCTGCATCCCAGGGCTCTCCCATTCGCTAGCATCAAACCCAGCAGACAGAAATATAGCAGCTCTGGGTTGAGGATGAGTTGGTGCTTGCCGAAGTCGGTCCGCATGATGACGTAGAAAGCTTCTAGCTTTGGCAATGATTACGGAGTATCTGTTTTCGTACAGCTCCCAGAATTCGGCGTCGGTCTTCCATGGCTGTAAATGAACGTTCCACATCGTTTGGCCATGAGCATTTTCCAGACACAAGCTTGCATTGCGCACTTTCTCTTCGTCTCCCATCTCGCATGGATACGAATTGATGTCATGTAGGCTGAAATATCCAATTGCTGTCTTCTTTGAAATTGGAGTATTCTTAGGTAATGAGCCCATGCGAGAATTGTGTGCCCAAGTAATAGACTGGGAGCCATCACCATGGTGCAAGTCAAAGTCAATAATAGCAGCGTGGGTCAGTCCATGAGTGATGGCTGCGTGACCAATGCCGACATGAACATTGTTAAGCCAGCAAAACCCGGATGGATAGTCGACGGAGCAATGGTGTCCCGGAGGTCTGATGCAAACGAATGCACGCTTCACACTATCATCGGCAAAGACAGCGTCTACACCCTCACAAACACCTCCCAAGGCGCCTTCTAAGGCGTTCAAAGATCCGGAACATAGATAGAGGTCTCCTTCATGCAGCTTTGGCTTATCAACAATCACGTTTCCACTTGCTTGCTCTGCTGCGCCGGGTCTGGTCAACTCTTTCCCGTTGAGTGCCAGTTTCGCCTCAGCTCCCTCACACATGATCCTTAGTTCTTTCATCCACTGGGTGCCATGGACAGCTGTTGCAGCCTGCGATGTTAGAGATAAAGTTCGATTAGTCTTGTGTATTCTAAAAGGTATGGAAGGAGGAGATTTCAGGTCTTTAGCATGAGGAGCTGCGTGACCTTCTGCATGTCGTCCGCCAAGCCGAACATAAGCTGTAGCAAGACCTAAGATAGAAGCATGTATGCGCTCTGGCCGCTCAACGATAGTGCTGAGGCCCAGTCTTGAGGTGCGAGGTCTCGAATATCGATGGCCGTAGCAATCATCCTGCAGGATCACCACAGTCTCTTGCTTTTTCTGTATATCACTTTCATTATGGTGAATTTCAAGCTCTTTCAAGAATATTTGTTTTGCGACGGAAGCAGCTGTAGGTTGGGGAGGCTCTTCAGCTGGGGTTGAAAGGACTGGTCTGGCGCCCATGGCTGTGGTCGGCGAGGCTGCTAGATTTGAGGATGTCCTGCGAAAAGATGGTGGTCTTGGTGGGGTAGCTTGTTCGACGCCTTTCAAGGAACTTAAAGATGTACGTTTGTGTAATGTCGGTGTTGTAGATCGCGCATTGCTTCCAATAGACCCAGAACTTGGAGTCCTTCTGAGAGGGCTTCTGGGCATCTGCACCTGTGCGAAGGGTGAAGTAGCTTGGTACGAAGCTCCTTGTGCTCCCGATTGTAAAACCATTGGGTAAATAGGAAGGGGTGTTGCAGCAGCAGTACTAAGTGAAAGCCGTCTCACTCTGTCTGAAATAGATGTTCCACCGTTGTTTGTTGACACAGGCACGTTCGTAATTCCGGATTGCTCAGGAACAGCGACGGACTCAATGTTGTTCTCCATGGCTCTTACAAAGATAGCTGTAGCTGCTGCTGCTCACAGCAGCGGTTATGAAGTATTACTCAAACCTTCATGACGAATACAGCAAGGGGCAGGTAGATACTCCAGCAGATTTCGCGCGCGTAGTCGCATCGCTCGTACTTTAGCGCTGTAAGGCTGAACATTCTCCACCAACAAGGCTACAACGGCCAGTCACCATTATGATATATTTCCTTCCATTTGAAAAGACATAGGTTGCGCTAATCGATTAGAACTAGATGTGCCCCGCTTGAAGATTGATTGCAATAATTCTCCCCGTTATCACTTTCCTCCGTCGGTCTGTATGGTCCTTCGTGAGCATGCTTGATGTAGAGAAAACCTTGAATCCCATCGAGATCGATTGAAGTATTGAAACCATCGTCATGGAGCAAACGCCAACATCCTCTCTGTCTGCTGCCCTTTCTTTTGATGTTGTTGCTAGATGTTCCGTCAGTGTTATTTCTTATATTGGCCTTTCTCTCTTAGTAGTATAGTGCTGACTATGTACCTGTCTGGCTTGTAGACTACGAAGGCTCGTGCTGCAGTCCTTAATCTACCACATGGACCTGTCTCCCTTCCAATCTTCATGCCCGTTGCAACACAAGCCTCAATTAAAGGTATTACACCTGCACAGCTGGCTGGAATGGGCTGCAATATCTGCTTGAATAACACGTATCATTTGGGTCTAAAACCCGGTCAAGAGATTATGGAGAAAACTGGAGGCGCTCATTCTTTCCAGGGCTGGCATGGCAATATTCTGACTGATAGCGGGGGGTGAGTCGAGCGGTGGGTATATACGGGCCATGATGGATTTCCAATTCTGAAATCCAAGAAGAATCACTAACTTTCGAGTACTCTCTGAAAGTTTCCAGATGGTCAGCCTATTGAAGTTAGCGAACATTACGGAAGAGGGTGTACGCTTTCTGAGTCCGCATGATGGATCGCCAATGTAGGTCGCAAGTCGTTCAAGATCTTGTTCTATATATGTGTACGCAAGTCTGATGTCTATAAGGCTCTTAACCCCGGAGCATTCGATCTCGCTTCAAAACACTATTGGTTCAGACATCATCATGCAGCTCGATGATGTTGTAGTCACAACATCTCCTGATGCTAAAAGAATGAAAGAGGCTATGGAACGTTCAATAAGGTGGCTCGACCGTTGTATTGTGGCACATAAGAACCCGAATAGGCAGAATCTTTTCTGTATCATTCAAGGTGGACTTGACCTTGAGATGAGGAGAGTGTGCTGTGAGGAGATGGTCAAACGAAATACACCCGGCATTGCTATTGGGGGGCTATCTGGTGGTGAGGCTAAAGACTCGTATTGCAAGGTGTAAGTTCGAATGAGCCCATCGATGGTGCTAAGCTAGAACCATGAAACAGCGTAGACAGTTGTACGAATTGGCTACCAAATAACAAGCCCCGATATGTCATGGGTGTCGGTTACCCAGAGGACCTTGTGGTATCTGTCGCACTGGGAGCAGACATGTTCGACTGTGTGTGGCCGACAAGGACTGCTGTACGTTTGGATGCCGCTTCTTGAAGCCTCAAGCAGGACATCAGGACGCTGATTTATGCTTTAGCGCTTTGGAAATGCCATCACATCTACAGGTACCTTAAACTTGCGCCACGCCTCCTTTTCCCACGACTTCACACCAGTCGAAGAAGGATGTGAATGCATCTGCTGCCGATCTCCTGAAGAAGGGGGTCTAGGGATCACTCGAGCGTACATTTTCCACGTCGCGGCGAAAGAGACAGCCGGTGCTCATCTGTAAGTTTCTCTCCCATCATAGCATATCCGTATCAAGATCATGAGGCTGATTTATTGGCTTGGGTCAGACTGACTATGCATAACGTGCATTACTTGCTTTCGTTAATGGAGAAGGTGAGGAACGCCATTGTAGAAGACAGATATCCAGATTTTTTGCATCAGTACTTCGGGCGTCTGTATGCAGGCGAGAAATCGAAGATCCCTCAATGGGCTGTGACAGCGTTAAGGAACGTTGGCGTGGACCTGTGTCAGTAATGGACAGCCTGTCTAAGAGAATATTCAGTTGGCGCAAAATCCAGAATTCTTCGACTCCTAATGCCACAGATCTCACATGTGTATGACAAGATCAATCCATCACCGCAGAGGGGGTAGACAGCTAAGTTAAACAATGTCTTGCTATACAAGCAAAACAACGACAATACGCTTCACACTCGCTCCGGGAAATATCTAACTATATCTATGCTCCTGGTGAATGCACTTGCCGGAACTTCCTTATAGCTGTTGGCGATGGATGTTGACTTGGCGCCGAGGTGGACTCCGTCGCTGAGTTTGCTATTTCACCTTATTCGAAAAAAAGACTCGTGACTACTGCAACCCACTCCCTGGCGTTGTTGGGGCTGGATTTAGGCTCTACTTCTGGGATCAGTCTTCCATGGGGCCTGGATCTCAGTTCTCTTAGAGGAAACTTTCATGACCGTGCTTTAGCTGGGGGACTCATGACTCTAGTCAATAAACTCTGAGCATTCCGACTCTTCAGATTAGAAACTCAGTTGTGCTGTCAGGATTCTTCGAGAATGCTCCTTCAGTTTGTCAGCATGTCCTCCTGTTAGTAATCTTTTCCTACCCAACATATTGCTACGACCCAAAAATGGAAGGGTCAGTTTCAAGAGAGTTCATTCTTGTCCCAGCTACTAACACAAACCATCTTGTACCAACAACCCAGAGCCTCGTTGTCGTCCCGCACCAAATTGTGATGAATTATGCACAAACACGCCAGTCTCCCTTGACGGTGCTAACCACGCCCCGTCTGTTCAAATTCCACCGTCAACATCGCTGAAACCAATTGCGCAATCCAATATCGAGATTGCAAACGAGTGTTTCCGCGGATCACATCTTGCCATGTTCGACATACTGCACAAGCAGCAACAAGATCTTCTAGAGGAAGATACGAGAGGATCTCGCATAATAGCTCGTTAATGTTGAGAGGAGAGGCCATGACTGAAGCTCCGGGGCTCTTGATAACAGGGTAGTGTGCCACTAGAGAATTGTAGAAGAGTGGAAAGGAAAGGTTTTGTCAGGTATGGCAGTACTTATATATGCGAAATGATCAAACAGACAGGTAAGCAAAGACAATCGCTTGAGACAAGTGGAGCCTTGTGACTCCTTACGCATATGCGGAGCATGTCTGCAGTCAAGTATACCACTCAGAGCAATGAGGACATATCACTTACACACTCATGTAAACGAAGTCCAACTGAGCAAACAAAGGGACATGCAATAAACCTCTGCCAACTCATCTTAAGATTCATCTCCCAGTTCTATATCGTAAGACCAACGCAAAATCTGTCATCGGGTTTTACAGGTAGATATCATTGTTTAAGCAAATCAAAAAACCAATATACAGATCTCTGCCGTGATCTATCCCCTTTCCAGTATCCACGAAAATCCCGAACGACACCACCAAATCATCTCCAGACCTCCTTCCGATCTCCATAACTCCAGCCAACATTCTCCTCGATTATACACCTTTACCCCTTTCTACTTATACTACTTGCCAAACTGCTCCCCGAGAAATAACTCCACTTGCTACTAACCTTACTCCCCGTATCGCTCACCCAATCCGGCACCTTGACCCCCTTCAAACTCATCTTCATCCTTCCTTCCGCGATCATATGTATAATGTTGATAATCCCAAACGTGCTACTTCCTAACCCTCTAAAAAGTGCCAGCCCAGCAACAGCCCACAGAATGAATTTGAGGTAGAAGTTTTCTCCAACAGACGTGCTACTGTAGGCCTCGCTAACAGCCATGCCAAGGATCGCGTTGCTGACCATCCAGCACACGACCATATATGTGCGCACGGCACGATAGTAGTCTTCCTGCTGCTGAGCCTCACTGACGCCGTCTTTGGGGACTTCAAGCCTATCACGAAGGTTACGCAAGGCTTCATCGTAGCCGGAATCGATGTCAAGTTGCTCGGAGGGCATTTCCAATTCGACAGTATTGCCCTTGCCAGAAACTGCAGCACCAAGGTCGATGTGGATGACGTTGTCACCTTTAGTACCCCAGGTGACGTCGTGGGTGTTGCAGAAGGCGTAGACTTGGAGGGTGCAGATGTAAGATGGAAGGAGGGCAAAGTATTGGGCTGCGGATGTGAACATATGCCAGGGGTCGAGGTAGAGGAAGGACATGAGGAAGTAGAGGCCAACTGTTGAACCGGTAGAAACGATGAGATTAGTGAAGATGTTGTTGCCGATAACCAAGGCCGTGGTTGGGCTCTTGAGCTGGGTGACCACGATGTAGAGGGCTGCGAAGGTGGTGTACGCCATGATGATAGAGTAAACCACGAGACTTGACGTAAACATTTTCTTAGCCCTATACTCGAATCAGTACAATGCTGCTAGTTATTGGATGTAGAGATATTTTACCCTTGAGGACGGTTTCCCATGGATAAAATGAATTGGGTACAGATCAATAGTATACAGGCAAACCGAAGGATGATGAAGATGTACAGTCCGATCTTATGCCCAAATGGGTCGAGCTTTGGATCCGCCAGTGATCCGGCAATGAAATAGAAGGTCAGGTAGAAGTTTGCCTAATATGTTAGCCAGCAAAAGCGCCAGGGCCACGGAAGAGCAACCTACAAGAGAAAACCATGTAAACGCCAAGCTGACAAACTGATATACAAACTCTATGTGCAACAAAACTTTTCGCGTTATTGTATGGTCCGTATGCCATATCTGCCTAAAGTGTACAAGAGAATAAACGGCAGCGAAGAATGCACCGTTGAGCCATCGCCGCCGCTGCGAGATGAATTCAGGTACAGCATCTATCGAGAAATTAGCAAAGCTTGTTATTACGGTCAGGGGTCGTTCCTACCAGGTACATCAGTCTCTCCAGTCGCGCTCTTGACATATTTGAGCACCCATCGTTCATCTCTTTTGGCTACCAATTCCCAACAGAGAATCCGATCTTCAGCAAGATACATGTTTGCGGTGAAGACGTCAGCATCTTGACCGTGTAGCGTCTCGCCTTTAAAATACTGGCTTAATGGTCCATGCCCTGTGGCATCGTTCTGCAAGGCGTAATATCGGTATGCACTCAATGCTCCGGGGAGAACAGTGATATAGCCAAATACAGACTCTAAAGGCTTGTCGAGGATATTTGACATTTTGTATTCGAAATTTTGGGAGGCCACCAGTGGATTTAAGAGCCCGAGCCAAGCTTTGCCTTTCCCGGCCTTGATCTCACCACATGCGCCGGCAACGCTTGAGTCTGTATCAAAAGCCTTCCAAAGGTGATAGAGAGAAGTCGGCCCTGGCTTGGTTCCTACATCAAGTAAAATGCAGACGTTGGGGCTGAGCGCTTTTCCAAAGGCGTTGAAGAACCATCGATGAGAATTGAGTTTTTTCTGGTTCTTCTCCTTGAGACAGAATATCATCTGGCATGGTACGATGCCTTTCTCTGCACCTTTGAACTTGAGATCGGAATCAAGCGAGACCTGCGTTGTGTATTCGTACACGTGTGCAGTAACTTCTCGCTGATTGACCAAGTTCTTTGCTATGCCATCCTGGTAGATACCCATAGCCGCCAGAGCATCTAGTGTCCTTGGATGTACTTTACGCCGTCCATCAGATACTATGCACACTACAATTTTTTGCCAGCCATCCTTCCCCCATGTCCTTGACTTTGATCGCGAGCAAAAGTGCGATATGTTTCGCATAACACCATGCATGGTTCGAGTGAAGTCCAATTCATCTTCGTTGTACATAGTAATGCAGATGAAGAGCTCCGTATCTCTTGTAGTACTGCCAATATTCTGCCGTAGTTTATAGCCTTTCAAAACAAAGTCATCAGGGTCGCAAGTCACGGCAGTATAGCGCATGTGAGTAAATTCGATTTCGTCTCTTCGTGGTAGAAAGCTGTACAGAATCGTGGGGATTTTGCATTCAAGAATTAGCTCTCCGTTGATCAAGCGGACTTCCTTTTTCGCCATTTGAGCTTGTCTAGCACCGCGCCTCCTTTCCTGCCGTCCAGCAGGCGCCTCTCCATAGAGATCTGGTCCCTCCTTGGGATACAGATCTTCTGTAAAGGTGGACTGAGATTGGAAGGAATTGTATGACTTGAGGCTCGATCTTGGGTTACCGCTTGGGGGCCCAAAAACATCATCACCTTCATCGTCAATTGGAATCGTGGCGTTTGCTGGTAGATCGCTCGATGAACGGCTGGTGGCTTGCGGTCCAGAAAACAAAGGCGCAGGAGGAAGCGGACGCTTGGGGCTACCGTACCTTGAAGAAGGTGTCCCTGGACGGGGACTACCATTGATGTCGGCTGGCTCGTAAGGAATATTCGAGGGTGGAGGGCGGGACGACTCGGATGAGGTTCGCGATAAATTATATGATCGTGCCGGTGAAGGTCGTGCCGGGATGTAGGGTAAATAAGTCGGAGCCTCGGCCGATGGAGGAGGCATATTCGGCGCATTGTCTAAGATTGAAGGCGATTGCGGTCGTGGAAGAGAGGTGGTAGACGGATGATAAGAGCGCTGGGGTGAAGCCGGCCTAGGGGAACTCGCGGGTGAGCTTTGCTTTTTCACTTTGACGCGAACGGTAGTATAACGCTGGGGTTTGCCATGGGAGCTTCTAATTTGCGCGGAGGACGACCATTGCGAGGATGCAGACTTGGCTTCATCCTGATTCGGCTTGGCTTTGCCAATAGAATCATCGGAGTCATTTGCCTTTGCTTGGATCTTTACGGCCTTGCGTTTTGGGCTGGCATGAGCGTTTGAAGGTCTTGGAGGAGAAACATACGAGCTATGTTCGGTACTATCCCTTGAGTCCAAAAGGCGCATTGTAGAGCCATTATTTGGCATATCGATTGGAGTACTGTCATTGGGAACAGCGGAATAGGAGGGAGGCTCTCCAACGTATCCTAGGGGAGCCCCATTCGGAGTTAGAGGGCGACTCATAGTGGTCGGCTTTGTCAAGGTAAAGTGCGCCCAGCGCGGATCAAGTTTGTTGATATCGATCAAACCATGCGCCGGAATTTCCAGTGCCCGAGTTCTGATGTGGGGATAGGTAAATGAACGTTGTTATAAGCCTCCTACTATCAATGATGTATGATCCTGTCCTAATAATGGCCTATGAGAAAGCATACAGTCTTCTCAATGGTGTACATTTGGTGACAAGAGCTGATTCCTTAGTGTTTGGTACATAGGGCTGTCGCACAGGGCAACGGTCCTTGACGCGCGGACCCCAGAATGGACCCTTAGACGGCCTGGGTTGAACCATAATGAGTCTTCAGGCGTAATCGCTACTTCTCCGTGGGTAGTGGACGCGATATTCCTGTAAGTGCTTGATGCTGTATGTAAAAGGAATCTCCGACTCGAGTATACTACTACGTACAAAGGCCAGGGTGGAAAGATTCCTAACAGTCGCTTCAATGGGTTGGATGTTCGGCTAGCCGCATTGGACACCGCATCATCAAAACTCTGACCAAACCTCGAATTTCACGAGCGGGGAAGCTAGCACCCAAAAAGACCCTGGGCTGCTCTCACTGTTTCCAGTAGACTGAAATGGCTCTCAAACGAATGTCACCGACGGCCAGCCTACTCAGGACATCCAGACTGTTCTCGTTGCCTTCACCACTCCCTAAACCCGCGTCAAACTTTACAGCAACCGCAAATTTCGAGTCGGACACTGCAACGCTTCCGTATCCCACACAACAAACTATTGAAACGACAGCGTCCTCCTTGGGGCGAGGTGATTGGGGTCTCAAGCGCCCTCTGCCACGTCAATCCACTTATGCAAAAACTACAACTCCCATGCTGCGCATACACCAAATAGATTCAATAGACCATATTACCGACTTCGATTCAGCGGCAGATCATACTCTGACTCTTCGAAAATGGCAAGAGATGAATCTGCCAGTATCGATGGCGCCTCCTCGACACAGGGCTTCACGCACTGAGCCTCCAGTGAGCGCCTTTGAATCCGACATCGACAATACGGTCCGCAGTGGCCGAGGTACAAGCCAAGGACGATGGAAATTCAAGGGACCATGGTTAGCCGGGAAAACTGAAGGTGAATTCAAGGATTACACGGAGAAGAAAGTAAAACGGAGAAAGTTGGCATTTAGGCAATTCCTGAGGCAGCGGCTGGTAGAGAGGACGACTGCAAGAATGCGGGCGACTTCTATCGAAAGTGGCGAAGATATTCAATCTGGTATTGTTGAGATATCCGACAACCATTTTGAGACGTACATCAAAGAACTACGACAACACGAAGAGAAATTGAACGCGCTAGTGGAAGAATTTTTGGACCTACCGAGTGCTGCCCACACATCAGGCAAAATGACGTCCTACAACCAACGAGGACCGCCAACGACACATCCATCAGCTGGCTTGTCCTATCTCCGCACCAAATCTTATATTCATAATCATCCTGTGCTTGGGCCGATGGAAGTAGAACCGCCAGTGCAAGGACGGGTGCTGTTGCCTACGAGAATGGGAGGCCGTGGGGCCAGGAATGAGGCTCTGGTTGGAGTGGGCGGTGTTGCCGCAGACGACACCAAGATTCCGATGTGGCAAGACCAGGAGCCACCAGGCGTAACCGGTTTCGATCCCGATGTACCTGGGGGTGCAAAGTTTTGGGTTCATCCCGACAGGTCAAGTATCAATTCACAAGGCAGGATTGAGCTACAGTTGATGGATCGTGCAAGCAAGAACACAGTGGCAATCTACCAAGGCCAAGTGACCGAGAACCCTGCCTTGACTGCTCCAGCACCAAGTCTTGGTACCTCTCGAAGATTGGATGATTTATCGCCTTCTCCACGTACAATTGCGAACCCGAATCAAGGATACGGACTTGGCGATATGGCTAGCGCAGATCGTAGCGGGAAGGCTTCACCGCTAATTGGACGTAATGATAAGGCGCCGGCGCAAGGCGATATCTTCAAGATGCTAAGCAACATGGCCCCAAAAAACTAGCGAGAGACACCAGTGTATTTATTGTAGATAGAGATTGACGCATACGTTCATAAAGAGATCATGTGAGATGATCTGCTGTAGATCAATACAGTCTTCCAGATACGGCCATGAGGTGGATCTACGGTGCCACGTCACGTGATTAACTAGGGCACACAATCCCTTAAGCGAACATCTTGAACTTCTAACTCACCTCTAGACAAGGTTAATATTCTACCACTACCGCAATCATGGGTCGCGTTCGCACAAAGGTATCTACTGCTACAATAACTGAGTGTATTATGTATACTGTCACTAACAACCCAAAAGACCGTAAAGAAATCCGCCAAGGTCATCATCGAGCGCTACTACCCAAAACTCACCCTCGACTTCGAAACCAACAAGCGCATCTGCGATGAAATCGCTATCATTGCCTCCAAGCGCCTTCGCAACAAGGTACTAGATAGCCTCCTCCTGCTCCTCCTCCGTCAAAGCCACCCGTCCCCAAACCGCTCCTTCCAGAGCACCCCTGTCCAGTCCAGTCTCATCACTAACCACTTATTACAATCTCATAGATCGCCGGTTTCACAACCCATCTCATGAAGCGTATCCAACGTGGCCCCGTCCGTGGTATCTCCTTCAAACTCCAAGAAGAAGAGCGCGAACGGAAAGATCAGTACGTCCCTGAGATATCGGCCTTGGATTTCACCCAGAATTCGGAGAGCGGGCAGTTAGATGTGGATGGGGAAACGAAGGATTTGTTGAAGAGCCTTGGGGTATGTTCATCTACGTACTTGGTTTTTGGGGGGGAGAAGCCGCTTGAAGTAGGTGACTAACATTTCGTTTAGTTTGATTCAATTCCTGTCAATGTGGTTGCTGTAAGCCAGCAGCAGGTTGTCGAGAGGCCGAGACGGTTTGAAGGGAGGCCGCCGAGGGCTTGAGGTGCTTACAAGATGATGTTGTGTGTGGAAGGGTGCGGTGGGCATATGAGGGCGCTGGAATTGTGAAAGGGAAATAGAACAAATGGCAAGTTATTCAACTACCAGGTGTCGCTGAGCTTCTCTTACGAGAGCGAGGCTTGATTGCCAATCGCTGTCCCTGTGAATGTGTTTCCTGTCGTTGAAGTACCCCAACCCTGAGATGGTTGAAGTATGCATGCAAATGCTAGCTATGTGCGGTTTATTGGCTTGCAGATTGGCGCATGCACATAATTTGTTAGAGGATTTCATATTATCGTATGTCTAAGCTCAGTGCCTAAGCTCAGTGCCAGTCACTATCTGCAGGTCTTATTCTGTGTTGTGAGCGATCCACTTTGCCATGCTGTAGAAAAGATTTCCGATATCTCCAACTTCCCCTGATTCTTTCGATACAATTTTTACACTTTGGCAGCTCTATATCAACCGTGTCTTCACCGCCTGGCAGTCTCTAGTCCACCAAAATGCCTCAAGTAAGGGGTTTAGCGTGATACGCGGTATTTGACCACTTTTTATTTTCACCCTTCGTCAGTGGGTATCTCTGTACTGTGTTCCTGAAATAAACCCTAGACCCAGGTTTTCTCTTCCCTGCAGTAGCTATACCCATGTGGTACGCCATCGTGAATACTTGCTCGCCCTCATATATCTGTTATTCAGCGTGGTATGTCTATGCTGCACGCATTGAAGTGCATTTCCGGTGCCGGATCTGCTATATGTTCTTTGACAAGGTATTTCTTTGCAGAGATGGAAAGGTTCAGGACGCCCGGTCGTAATTTTCATCAAGAAGTGTCTCTAATGTATACTTAGTAGATTTTCGAGTCCAATTCCATACTTTAGGGGAGCGCTGCTTGATAGAAGGTCATATGGTTGGTATGATGTCTTTGCCGTCATCGTCGCTGTCAATATGATGCATTTGCGGTGTTTTACCGCTGGAGAATTTTGGTTTGTACCCTTCGATAGAGTCATAAAGACCTTCAGGTCCGCAAATTTCACTGCGTGCAGCTGGCGAGGACAGCTCTCTCACAGCTGCGTTTGTATTCTCATGTATACCCACTTTCACAAGCCTTGATGCTTTACCCACAGCGTCCCCATCTCCCCTCTCAATTGCGAGCTCTTTGATAGCAGCGATGACCCTTTCCTCTCCCAAACCAATTTCTAGCTTCTCTAATCCTTCAGCGAGTCTTGATTCAGCCTCTTGATCTTGCTTCGCGGCTAAAGAGTCTTCTAGTAGGGCAATATCATCACCAACGCTGCTAGCTCTTGTCCATGCCGGATCCTCGTTTAATTGGACTTTGATATAAAGTGCCCTTTTCCCACATCTATCAGAGCACCACTTTTCCATTGCTCGACTTTCAACCACTCTGAAAGCATCTGCGCCTTTGCCCCTACTCTGGAGAATTCTGAGTTTTGCATTTGTATCTTCAAGTCTATTAGCGCGCGGGCAGAGTAAGTAGCCACATTTTCTGTCGATGTTACGCTCTTCTATCAGAGCGTCGTAGTCGGATGGCTGAAAAGACTTCAACAAACGTCTTACAGTGGATGCATCTCTATTCGACGGTTTCGCAGGGTTTGAGTCGGGCGTGGAAGGGAAATCGAGGAGAGTCTCCGTTGAGGTTAATACAACGGCTTCGACATCTTTCCGTTGCTGCAAGAGGTTGGCATGGTACAGCGCTGTCTCTCTATTGTGTTCTTCTTGAGAGTTGCTAATTGGAGTTGAAACAGCCCTATCAACGACTGGGTATTTCTTGAGTATGGATTTTGGCATCTCTAACTTGAGGTTTCATGCGAAGTGAAGGCAGAAAATGCAACCTCAACCTGGATTACTTTAATAATTTGCCCGTTTCAAGAGGACATGCATCTCACTGCTCAATAGTTCATATAGCTGCGTGTTTCCAGTATGATAAGAATACGCCTTAGGATCATACATCAGTCTTTCTGGAAGTCTCACGCTGTGTCTCCATGTAACGCAAAAGTAAAGTAGACGGATTCGTCTGAGGTGAACCTAAAAGAAGGACGCAAAGGTTCTAGGGCGGAATTGCTTCACTAGAACCCCGCCCTACGGCGGGGCGAAGCGAATTCCATCCAGACAGCCGCGCCGCAACAGCACAACTATAGTGTAGTAGTCTCTACCACGCTCATTGAACACATTGTTATGGTGCTACGGTCGGTGTTATCCAGGCACGGAGACCTGCCTTAGATATCTGAATTATCGTTCCTGATTTGTCTTTCGCTTGTTCAACCTCCGGCATCCAGAGTCCCCGCAGGCGGTTAATTTTTCAATCAACACTGACGTAGGCTTAGCCATATCAGACCCTTCAATGATCAGCAAACGAAAGCTTGCATCCTAGCTGCACTTCGACGAGGGCACTAAACGGAATACTGCAGCCTTATAGGATACCTCTTGCGATTCCCAAAAACGCCAATATTGGACCCCTTTGATCCCCGAGCTTCCTAAATCAAGCGCCTCGTCCTCACAGCGCCAGCGCAAAATCCGCAACTATGGCTGCACCTCCTTTCCGTGTAAAAGCGATCTATGACTATATGTCTCCCCACGATGACGATCTCGGGTTTTCCAACGGACAAGTTATTACTGTGACTGAAGAGGAGGATGCGGACTGGTACTTTGGAGAGTATGCGGACAGCTCGGGGAAGAAACAATCAGGCCTTTTCCCGAAGAACTTTGTCAATCTGTATGAGCCAGAGACGCCGCCAAGACCATCAAGGCAAAGTCGCTCTAGGAGGGAATTGGAGGCTTCACCAGCTGTCGGTCAAGCAGAAGAAGTTGCCAAAACAGATGAACCCGAGGCTCTAGCACCTCAGGCTCAACTAGTGTCACCGCAATCAGAAACTACCAGGGATGTCGCACAACCTCGTGCTCCGGCCCCTCCAGTCGCAGCCCGAACTCCAAATTCTCCAGACATATCACCAGCAAATCCACCAGTCAATGTATCAACGAAGCCAGTACCTCCATCTACTACGAAGCCTGCTCCTCCACCAGTAACAGAAAAACCAGCTACTGGATCGTTCAGAGACCGCATCAATGCTTTCAACAAACCTGCCGCGCCTCCTGTGGCTCCAATGAAGCCTAGCGGTTTGGGCTCTTCGGGAGGTTCTGGCTTTGTCAAGAAACCGTTTGTCGCGCCACCGCCAAGTAAAAACGCATACGTCCCACCCCCTCGCGAAGCTCCACCGCAGAAACTTTACCGGAGAGAAGAAGATCCAGAAGTAGCGGCCCAAAGTTCGAACAGCTTAGGGATTGATGTATCATCAGCGCCGTTTCCGGGTACTGCACTAGTAAACGAGGAAGAGGATCAGCCAAAGCCCACAAGCCTGAAAGATAGGATTGCATTGCTACAGAAGCAGCAAATGGAACAGGCGGCCAAGCATGCAGAAGCTGGGCAGAAGAAAGAAAGGCCGAAGCGGCCCCCCCAAAAGAAGCAAGTGGAGTCTCAAGAGGGGACCATGGAAAAAGTAAATCCCACTGAAGATAGTGCTTTGGAGAGAATAAATAGCGCAGGGACTACTGGAAAGCGCTCTACGGAGGCGGTTCCGGACGAGCCTCAGTCTGAAGCCCATACCACCACGAAATCTAGGGATGCCACTCTTATTGCAAGCCCTATAACTCCCGGGAGGGGTTCTCAGAGCGATGCCAACGACGCCGATCAATCAGGCGCAGGAGACACAGAGGGTGACGAGCTATCTACGGGTCGAGAAGATAGCGACGAGAAGCCATGGAGCAAAGCCCCTGCGGTACAGCCACATGAGCCAGACGTGAGGGATGAGAGTGATCTGGACGAAGCTGAAAACGAGGAAGAGCCTGAGATGGATCCCGAAGTGAAACGGAGAATGGAGATTCGTGAACGTATGGCGAAAATGAGTGGAGGCATGGGAATGGCTGGGATGTTTGGTCCAACTCCTGGCATACCGCCAATAGCCTCAAAGAAACAAAACTCTGGCTCGAGTGAGAGGAAAACTGCCGGCAAGCCTATGACTGCGCCAACTGATGATACATCAACAGCTCGTGCACCGCCTGTGCCCATCATGCCTATGCCTGGTATGCAGAGGGTGCGAAGCCCTGAGCAAGAAGATACTCCTATTGAGGTAAGCAAGGAGGAAGAGGACATACCTAGGTCCATTGTGCAAGGACGTGAGCCTGATGAGATGCCGGATGTGGAAGACTTGAACGAAGATCCTGTGTTGCGGCCCAGGAGTACTGTAGAGCGCAGTGCCCCCCCACCAGTCCCGCAAGGTAATCAACCTTGAAAGCAAGTGTAACATGATTTTGAGTCCCGCTTACGAATATTAGATCGTCCCATTCCTGCACCGCCTAGTCAAGGTAGAGGTGCTCCCCCACCCGTACCTACTGAGCGTCCGCCACCTCAGCGTTCTGATTGTAAGTCTTCTAAGTACTAAATAAGAGGAATGATGGCGATTAATGAGTGTTGTATGTAGCTCGGCCCGTTCCACGTCCGCCGCCCAGCCAGCCCATGTCCCCGAGCACAGGATCAGAGTCCGATGACGAGATGTCAATACATACCAGAAGTCTCTCGTTGCAAGTTCCTCGAGGCGACGATTCCCATCCTCGAGGCCATGACGCTGCTCTTCCGATACAAAGTGGTGGCCCTCCGCCTTCCCTTCCGAGCAGGGCTCAGGTTCCACAGTCACCTACCACTGAGTACAACTCCCGAAATCCAAATATGGGCTCGAGAGAATTATCCTCAGCATCACCGGTCAGCGCTATAAATCCAGCCAAGAGATCAAGTCGTGTGCCACCAATACCTGGACTAAGCCCTACTGTACCAACAACGCCCCAGATGCGAGAGCCGCCGCCACCGCCCCCAACCGGCCGACCTTCAAATAGGATTTCTTCAGGAAATGGCACATTGCCGCCTCCTGTGCCCATACGTCGACCACAAGACGACAGTGATGGAGAAGTCACGGAGTACGATGGTGATTGTGATACCGATATGGCTCCAGGGGCAAATCACAAGGATGCCCTTAGGTCCCACGAGCGAGTCTCAAGTCTAGAGGATGATTCAATGAATGAGGAAACCACATTGCACCATTCAGGATTGCCATCAATTGGTCCATCACCGTCTGCTGCACCTCGATCTGTCCCACCTCCACCGCCAAACCAACCGCCCAGGAATATCCGCCGGTCCTCAGACATGCCAAGGGCGCCACCACCTCCTCCGCCACCACATAAAGAGCAGACCTTCGAACCTCAAGATGATGAATATGACCCGTACAGACATCCCATTGCTACGCCTCGTGGCCCTAACAATGCTCAAGTTGATAGTCTGGAAGGTCCGACGACTCCGATGCTGGAGGACCCGGACGATTTGTACTCAGCCTCTCCGCCCCGGCGGTCAATGCCGCCACCTCCAGCGGCCCAGAACCCGGCGCATTACGCTTCACCGCCTTCTTTATCTGCTTCCGGGAGATCGATGCCACGGCAGTCATTGGAAGTACAACGTTCGAATACTAACGTTAGAAGATCGATGGATATACCCCGGCCCTCTGGCGAGCAAGGCTTCATCGCTGAAGATATTGACGTGGGTCAGAATAGCCAATGGTGGGCACAACCTAGAATACCACCTCCAGTCCTCCAGAATCGCCGTGATGTAGTATACGAAATTGAAGATGCCGTAACCACACAAGGGAGCAAACAAGTTGTAACAAAGTCTGTACATGTTCTGTATATGGATTATTCCCAGACGGTCATCACAGCACAGTTCGAAGTGAGGGACAAGTCGAATGTAAGCTTCGAGCAAAGACATGAACCGCCTCCAGGACGTCTGCGTCAAGATCAGTTGGAAAATGCTCATACGAAGTTGGGTTCACGTATTGCTGAAAATGCTGCCTCTAAGAAGGAAACCGTGGTGGAAGACGGGACTCCCCACGCCCTAGTCCTTGAGCTCATGGAGTCTCTCCCTGACGCTCTGCTCCCAGTCGGTGTACGTGCGTACGGCGCTCAAGTATACGCCAATTTAGCGAATGCTTCTGTACAGCAATTCGACGAAATCCGTTCTGGAGACATAGTAACGTTCCGTAGCGCCAGGTTTCAGGGTCATCGAGGACCTATGCACACCAAGTATAGTATCGAGGTTGGAAAACCTGACCACGTAGGTGTGGTCGTCGACTGGGATGGCACCAAGAAGAAAGTAAGAGCTTGGGAGCAAGGTCGAGAGAGCAAAAAGGTTAAGATGGAGAGTTTTAAGCTAGGGGATATGCGGAGTGGTGAAGTCAAGGTTTGGCGGGTTATGACAAGACAGTGGGTCGGCTGGGACGTACGAAATTGAAGACCCTTGTCATTGTCTGTGAGCATGCAAAATTGTCTACATTCGTGCAGCGGCAATCTTCGTAGGTATCCAAGATGTCTTGAGCATAGCGAGAGGAATCTATCATCTTTTAAATAGGGCGTGCTCAAATCCACCGTCAAAGGCTGCACTACTAACGCCACGCAGAGGTCATGGCTATATGCCTAGCCTATCACTGGCTTTTCTCCCTTTTTCGTTCTATTGATGCGCCAAGCCTCGCTGACAGAGCGAACATTTAGCCAGAGCAGTGAAAATCGATTCACCTTCTCCAATACACAATTAATCACTCAGACGGAAAGGTACCACAACCCCTTCACTGCTGCAACTACTACGGGTTCACTAACAGAAATACAGCGTTCCTATCCTAACGACCTCTGTATGTCATGCTTGGCTACCTAGCTTTCAACCGCCCTGGACGCTCATCCGAATACGCATAACCCTACTTAAGCGAGATCACGTGGTTACAGGGCCAGTGGAGTTCTTGCGCTTGGTAAACCAATAATTCTGCTTAGAGACAACTATCTAAGCTATTACGTCCCATCATGGCCCTGGACGAACCAGCCATGATGTCTCCTCCACCCAAATCTACAGTGGAATTCCACAATGCGGTGGAGTTCCAAGGCTATGCGAGCACCGCCAACGTTAATTATCGTGATCAACCACCGAAGACTGCCCAGCACTATCGCTCAAGGCCACCAAGTCTGGGTAATTCAGCTGATTCAGACTCGAGCCTTGACTCATCGGACGATGCCCGGGTAATGGCTATGATTGATGCCGTCTCCACTAATTCCTCCTCAGATGGAGACCCGCAAGGTGCCCCAAAAGTTCCATTCCTATGTCAAGCATTACACATTTAACTGTTCCAGAGTTCGAGACCGCTCGGGCGTCCCCAATCTCATCAGCTTCAGCCGGCGAAGGTGGTATTACCCCAAGGGTGTACTCAATTAACAAAATTACCACTATCAATGGCCCTATCTCCGTCCCAGAAAGCCCTCGGCGTCCCAATCCACGGGCTCCTCGACGCTCCAATCTAAGGGATCCGAAGGTCGCGTATTCACGGACACCACCACGCCGACCCAACTCAGGATTTTTTGTGACAGCTGTCGGATCTCCCTTGCGGCCCCATATGACCTCACATTCCCCAACTTACATGGATGTACCAGCATTAATGCGTTCGCGTTCTTCAACCGTTATTGGTCTCTCAACAACAGATCAAACCATAGGGCGTCCCCCAACTTCTAGGTTGCGATCCCCTACGATACGCCGGCCAATATCATCGTATTACCCAGCTACGGGTTCCTCAGAGCGTCCCCCAGTGGCTCTTCGCTCTACTACCTCAATAGAAGTTGCAGGATCTAGATTGATTGATGCAACGAGAATTCAGTCTCCAACAAGTCATCTACCAGAAGCTAATGGGTCTGTAACAGCTACGGTCCCTTTGGAGCGTCCCCAAGAGCCCATAATTTCTCCTGCTTCTCAACGTTCTGCAATTTCTAGATCGGCTAATAGTATGATACGTGCGTCGGCATTAACGTCTCCTATGGCTACTTTGGGTCGTTCGACAGGTGCAATGACACGTTCTCCACAGTGTTTTCCTGTGGCGAAATCTCAAAAGTCGGTGCGTTTTCAGATTACCAACACTTCGATGCACCATCAACCATCGATGAATTCACCACAAATACCAACACATGAGCCATCAACTCTGACACGTGGATCGCAAACTTTCACACAATACTTTTACACTCCTACACGTCAGGCCACAACCTTAAGTACTTTACCACTCCATTCAACAAGACCTCACCGAGGTCCTCCCAATCATCCACTTGTCCCAACTAGGCCAAGAGCACTCACAAAAAGCCAAGCTGTCGCACACGCCCAAGAGATCATGGCTGCTAGGCAAGATTCCATGACGCATAGTCCAACACATCCCCTGCCTTTTGGAGTTGGTCTCACGCACCATGAAGTTGCAAGGCAAGCTGAAGCCGAGAGAGTGAGAATCCAAGAATTTGCTGCAAGGAAGACGGCGGAAAACAACCCACCACAGTCACCTAAAGGCATTAGGCGTGAAACAATCGCATTCATCAGAGCAGCTACAAATCGGCGTCTAGATGCACAAGAATATGCCGCACGTATGGCAAAGGAGACAGAAGCTAAGAGGACAATGCAACAGAAAGCTGAGAGGATGATGCAGAACATCCGCCGAGTGGAGGCCGATGTCTACGGCACGGCACCTCAGATGGCAGAACCAAACAAAGAGATGATCGAGGCAGCACAGATCCTGATGCAGTTGCAGCAGGCAAATATCGCCAACTTACAGTCTATGATACAAATGGCGGAACAGCAAGTAGCGCAACAGCAAGCAGCAGCACGCCAATCAGCAGAATTTCAAGCAGCTCAGCACCGAGCAGCAGGAATACGAGCAGCGCAACGCCAAGCGGCAAGTGAGGCAGACTCCGCTGCTACAAGACTCTTGTATGCGAGACATGGGTGGGATCTTCAATTTGAGGAGCAGAGGCGGGAGCGTGAGCGTGCGAGGGAGGAGATGGAGAGACGGTTGAATGAGGAGTGGACGAGGAGGAATTCGTCAACGGGTAGGTTACTCCTTTTAGATGGTGAGGTCTCAGATTCGCTTACAATATTTCTAGGCCAGTTCTCAGGCGGGTTCTCAGGGGAGTTTTTGGGGGGGTTTTCCGGTGGACATTGAGATGAACATTCAGGCGGGCATCCTAAGAACAGAAGACTTGGTTAAGAAAGATATCTAAGGGGTGCAGTTGTGGGCAGTCTTTCAGACGGATGATTTCGCCACAAGAAATTACTCAGGTGTAGTATCGGAGACGTCAACTTTCTAGACTTGCAGAGGTCGAGTGGAGGTAGGCTGGAACGAACATATTAGCAGGCATCGGTATCCAAGGTATTATGTCGGTTTTGCCAGATATGTGGGCTAGCATAGATTATCGTAGCAATGAAAAGCCTCCTGTCCTCTCCTACCTAAACGCAAACACGGCCCTCTCCAGCGGCACCCTCTCCGTCTCCCAAGCCAACCAATCACTTCTCGTCGTCGGAAACAATCCCATTCCATTGACCTTCCATATTCCTAGTCCTAACGCCACAAGATTCATTGCTACATACATCGCCTTGACCATCCACAGCGTCTTCCGTGTCCCCTCCGTCTCAAACCTCGTAAAAACAGTATTTGTCTGCAGTAGCCCTTGGATAGGATTCTTGAAGAGCATGAATACCATCATGATACTGAAAATTTGGAGACTGTTGCCGGACATGTACATCATGATGGCATTCATGGGGAGGGCTTTGGCGGGGGCTAGGGCGAGTTCCCATGATTTTTTTATCTTGAGTGTATCGGTTTCTTCAGGGGTTGGGGGTTTACGTTGGGCGAGTTGTTTGGCAGCAGCGCGCTGAGATGGATTAGCACCAGGTCTGGGAGGTAGAAGGTCAGAGGAGCTTGCCTTGCCGCTGAGCGCTGCTGAATAACCCGGCGGATCAGGGATGTTGGATGATTTAGGTCTGGGCTTTGGAGGATCGGTGAGGTCGGTGACCCATCGTGGTGGTGGTAGAGATTGCGAGGACATATTTGCTGCCATATCAAAGTCTTGAGAGTGACAAGATAAAGATGTATTGGTAAAGTGATGCTTCAATGAAGTCGAAATGGAGCTCCACAGGTCAGCCCTATGGCTTTCCGCCCCTGCCGCGCCGCGCCGCTATTTATTCGGTCAAAGGGACAATCATCTCATGTCTACGGAATATGTTGTTTTGAACATAGTATGGTTAACCTCTTGGAAAATATATACTACATTCATTACGGCCTGTGCATAATGGAGAGAATCATTTGATGTTTGGTATAGGCCCTGGCCAGGCCAGCGCAAAGGATTCATCCAAAATGAGCTCAGGAGGAGATGCGAAGCTTTTCGCGAGGGTGCGTGCCTTCCTTCTTCACTCCGTATAAGACGCACTTTCCTTACCGTGTTTTTAAATCTCTAATTGAAAGATGATTGCGGGTCTATTCCTTGGGATGGTAAAGCTTCCATGACTACGGAGTATATAGAAGAACGTTTGATTTTCAATCCAGCCGCTCTTGAATCATCGTATTTTAGTCTTCATCATGTCAAGAACAGCAACTGCCAATCATGTCGAGGATATTACACCTCCCCCTCCCCTTCGAAAACCATTCTTTCAAAGAGATGTTGACGAAGCGCAGGGAAAGGTTGCCGAGTTGCGACTCGAGCTCGCGAGTGGGGGCAAGAAAGACAAGAACCATTCGGCCAAGAAGATCGCCCTCAAGAAAGTCGTGGCAAATATGACAATGAGCAACAATGATATGGTGGCATTATTCCCCGATATCATCGGCTGCATGCAAATCCCAAGTCTGGAGATTAAGAAGATGTAGGTTCTCAGCTACTGAGCAGCATTGGTCGTAAATTTGTTGACCAGTCTATAGGTGCTTTCTCTTCTTAGTCAACTACGCCCGGGTGAAGCCAGAGGTTGCGTTGAAAGCACTTCCTGTACTTGTCACTGTATGTCTGTTCGATTGTTTATGAATCTGGGTATCGCCTAATCGTACAACGTTTTATAGGATATGGATGACTCAAATCCCTTGATAAGAGCGCTTGCCATTCGCACGATGTCCTACATTCATGTCCGCGAGTTCGTCGAGGCCACTGTACCACCTGTGAAAGTATTGCTTAAAGACCAGGATCCTTACGTCCGCAAGACAGCGGCGTTCACTGTAGCAAAGCTTTATGATCACGACAGACAGCTTGTTGAGGCATCAGACCTGATTGACAGACTTAACGGCATGCTCAGAGATGACAATCCCACCGTGGTTGCGAGTGCTTTAGCAGCCTTGATGGATATTTGGGAGAGAAGTGAAACCATCAAGCTTACTATCGACTATGCTAGCGCTTCCAAGATTATACAGATATTACCAGACTGCTCAGAGTACATCCTTTCCACCCGTCGCCACAGGTCAGGGCTTACAATGCTACAGATGGGGCCAGACCTACATATTAGAAGCACTCATGTCATACGTTCCCCAAGACACTGCAGAAGCACTGCTTCTCGCTGAACGAATTGCGCCTCGTTTGTCCCATTCGAATTCAGCTGTGGTGCTTACATGCACCCGTGTAGTTTTATATCTAATGAACTACATCGCTGACGAAAAGCACATTTCTTCTCTTTGCCGCAAACTTTCACCACCACTTGTAACATTACTAGCGAAGGGGCCAGAAGTTCAATACCTTGCGCTTCGTAATGCTCTGCTAATTCTCCAGCGAAGACCTGAAGTCCTACGAAATGATATACGAGTCTTCTTTTGCAAATACAATGATCCCATCTACGTCAAGGTCACGAAATTAGAGCTGATTTTCATGCTGGCGTCGGAAAAGAACATAAAGGAAGTTTTGACAGAATTGAGAGAGTATGCTACCTCCGCCAATAGATCCGAGACGAAATGCTGATCTTTGTATTAGGTACGCTACTGAAATAGACGTGCACTTCGTCCGCAAATCAGTCAGAGCAATTGGCAAGTTGGCTATCAAAATCGAGCCGGCAGCACAACTTTGCATAGATTCCCTCCTTGAGTTGGTCGCTACTAAGGTCTCGTACATTGTTCAAGAAGCGACGGTGGTAATCCGGAATATATTCAGAAAGTACCCGAACCAGTATGAATCTATTATCTCTACACTTTGCGAGAACCTCGATTCCCTAGACGAGCCTGAGGCGAAAGCAGCAATGATATGGGTCATTGGCCAATACGCCGACAGAATCGACAATTCGGACGTCTTACTGGATGATTTCTTGTATTCATTCGCGGAGGAGCCGGTAGAGGTTCAACTGGCCTTGCTCACAGCAACAGTTAAGCTCTTCATACAACGGCCCACAAAAGGCCAGGAATTAGTACCTAAAGTTCTCCAATGGGCTACCGAAGAGACGGATAACCCGGATCTCCGGGATCGAGGTTACATGTATTGGCGACTTCTCTCGTCAGATCCAGCAATCGCAAAGCAAATAGTAATGGGCGAGAAGCCAGCAATTACGGCCGAATCGGAAAAGCTCGATCCTGCCACATTGGAGGAAATGTGCCTCAATGTTGGAACATTGGCTACGGTCTATCTCAAGCCTGTGCAACAAGTCTTCCGATCAGCCCGAGTACGGAAGCTTATCGATAGCCCTGCTCTGCAGAAACATACTTTACCTACTCACGTTGCAAAGGAAGCACAAAGCTCGCTTCCTTCAGTGAATGGAGGCGGGTCCGGAGCAGGACCGGCGCCTGCCAACGGAAATGTTGCGGCTGCTGCCGATGCTGCCGATGCCTATTTCTCCCAATTGAATACACACAACATGGCCGCGATGAATCTGAGTGATGATGGGTTTGGAGGAAGCCCAACCATGGGCTTGGCAGGGGAACGGCAGTATGTAGTGAATCAGAATTACCCCCAGGAGGTATACCAGCCTCAAGTCGGGGGAGGGAATGGCGATTTGCTGTTGCTCTAAATGGGGACTGCTGTATATATGTATGGTCTAGATGAATCGAGTATTCGAATCAATCACGGAACGCCTATTAGGGCCTGGGGTAGAAAATATTCGAGAGGATAACGCTTGTTGCCTTCAGGTGCCTACTACTCATCTGTTGTCCTCGTGGTTATTCCGTGCATGTAACCATTGAGAACAAGGCAGTATTCCAAAGCCCTGAAACTGAACATGGATTACGTCTCGGCTCTGATGACAACAATCTAGATATCTTTTTCCAAATTTGACGTCTCCACTTGTGTCATATGTTGCATATACATACCGGCTCTAGAGCCCACTTTTGAACCATGGCTTTTAAACCCATAGGCAGCATGGCGTCCGAGGTCCTGGAAAAAATTCTCCCGGCCAAAGAATCATGTCCGGATACTTTGGTGCTGCAAGGCAAATAAATGGATCGAACGGAAGAGGGAAATGCTCAGTACGGAGGAGGAGGGCAAAAGCTATGTACAGTATGCCGGGACCCCCTAAGTCGTAGAGATATGTACGAGTACGAGTACCACCCCCCACTTCTCCGGGCTGCACGAGGGGGGCAGAAGCTTTTTTCTCTCCGCAGCTTGGTGGTCTTGAGGGTTGGAAGGACTGTGTTTCTGCACTGGGACTTTTTTTGTTTTCTTTACGGGTATTGGTGATGTGGTGGGGAGGGCACGGCTTTGGGGTGGCTTTGAGTGGGTTTGAGGCGTTGGGGTGGAGGTCTCGGTATCGAGGTGGGGAGGTGGAGTGATGATTAGGTTGCTGGATTGTACCTCTTTGTTGTAGAGATAATGCGCTTGTAGACTAGGGTGTTTCGTGATTGTGCAGGTTGATGGGTATATTCGATGTCTCATAGATGGAATAGAAAACGGCTTCTTTTAGACCTTTTTTCATTATGGGTAAGACTAGGGGAGAGTTTTGATACAAATTCTCCGGAGGTCCTATAAAAGGCAGGCCTTGTTAGCCTGTAGCGATGTTCCTGGCTCTGTATCATTTGCGCGTGATTCGAAACCATCGAGTTATGCTTTGAGTAACAGTTCTGAAGGGATAGGTACTTGGCAGACATTTTGTCGGGTCGCTTGGATACAGTTTGTCCGGATTCACGTGCTGACACCAAGCATTTGAAGTACTTTTCGGTATTGACCATGGATTTGGCACAGAGTATTGGCGAGCTGACGATGGCATACTGCAGGGCGATAGGATCTTCAAGTGTTTCATCCCGGTGATATCTTTCATGCTTTCTTTGGTCCCGTTTGAATAGATTCTTCCTGATCAGCGCAGATTCTAATTCGAGAGTGATTTCAATTAGCCATCGTTGCGAATCTGGGCAATATTTGTATCTTACATTTGAAGAACAACTTTCATTAGTGGCGTTATATTTCGAGAGCTCAAGCAGAGTCGGCCATTACCTAGCGGCTGCTGTAATCTCTCATGGTGAGAATGTCTCGAATTCGAAGTTCCATATTTCTCCGGCATGTTCGTCGTAGCCCCAGCCTTTCGAGCTTCTAGTGCCTACGTGTTGTAGAAGGCTGGGGAAGTGAGCAAAGCGAGCCAAGTCTTCCGTGTCCGCATAACGTTCGAGGAGCATATCGATATAATAGTCTTCATATATAGCTTTGTTGATTCGTTCAATTACTTGTGGCACAATCTTTCGGGGGAAGATAAAGCCTTGCGAGCAGCACCCAAAGCGTGACATTAGTCTGACGCCAGCAGGCGGGGGTTGCATGGTCACGCGGCCGGCCATGAAATAAAGGCTGATAAAAGCGGGTAGAAAGCAGCAGCAAATGACAGCGACATGAAAATTGGAGATATGTCGTCGCAGGAGTGGCAAGCGAGCACGTGATCCAATAAGCGCAGATAGCAAGACCACAAACAGGAGAATGGACCAGCCGAGATACCGCGGCCATTCTTCGCTGTTCCAGCCCAGAAGGGCTTCTGTGTAGAACATCCTCATATACAGCCAATTGACATCCCCCACCTGATCCTGGATTTTCCGCAATGAGGACATAGCCAAGTTATACCACCCTTCTCTTGCAATAACGTCGTCCTCAACGACTGTAATCCACTCCGCACCTGTCTTCAAACAGTTGCTGAGAAGATAACCGTAGTCATACATCGATTTGTTCCGCGGATGATAGTTTTCCTCAAACAAGCGTAGTTGGGCTGAGTCAGTGTTGGATACATCGTAAGTCAGCACCCTATTGGAGACGGCTTTCAGCCATGGTTCATGGTAGACTGGATGAACAGACGGATCTGTGTGGGCGATGAACAAGATGAGGTATATCTTGGCACGCTCTGCGTCCGAGAGACCTTCCAACAATGACCCTACGGTACCTCTGACATACTGTTCCTTTGAAGGGCGCGCAACCGTGGCCACCCCGATGCACATAGATGGGTTTTCGGAATGTGGTGGACCAGACGAGTCAGTGTGGTTGAGATTCCCAAGATATGCGTAAGCTTGCTTCTCGCGTTCGATGGAATACGATCGCTGGTATCCTTTTTTCTCATCGAAGAAGTAAGTTGTCGGATCACGAGCAGAGGCAATCGCGCAATATCGGAAACACATGTACCAAGCGAGCGAAAAGGACAGCAAAAGCCAAAGAGTCGTAGAGCGCCAGAGATGGCGGAGGGTAAAACATGATCTCCTCTCATCCAACCATCCTGGCTCCATTGTACGCTTTCGACTCATCGGCGAGACCCAAGCCGAAGGGTCGCTTTCAAGACGTCGCAACCTGCCAGCCTCTGGGTTGTGGCTTATATAGAATATACCGCGTGATTGAATTTGCTTGGAGATTCGACGATCTCGATTACCGGTTATTTTGGGACCTGCGAGAGATATGATACCTACCCAGATGTTTGCCCACCCGCCACCGGATTGCATACTATGTAAGGAGTACGGAGTACGGAGAAGTACGAGTACTCCATACTACGTAGGACTACTGAGTACCTAGTAGTAGTAAGGTACCTACAAGTAGGTACCTTAGTCCTTTGGTAGGATCAACGGCACGGGGAATCCGCCCGATCCCCGAGACATTGACACCCAATGACTACAGTAGGTACCTTACGGAATACGGTACATATGTACTTCAAACTTGGCAATTTACTGTGGTACTTCGTATGCAAGCTTATGGCGTGGTAAATTCGGTTATGGCCAGATGAGCACTCGTGGCGCCGGGAAGTCTTCAAAATTACGAATCACCACCCAAATTGAGCCAATCAGACCACCACGACCACCTACTCTCAACCTCAACTTGCAATTTCACCGCAAATTCATCCATCCTCCCATCATCATCATCATCATCATCATCGTCCCTTCCTTTTCACTGTTAATCGAGCTGATCGTCGACCATATGAATCAGCTGCATCGAGCGACCTTTACTGACTGACTTGTTTGAACTTCGAATTTGACAGTACGAGTACCTTATCGTCCTGACGGGAGCCTGACCGCCGCCTAATTTGCGCCGTCTATGTACTATCTATCTATGCAGTGTGATTGGTGAATTAACACACTTCCCGGCGGCACGAGTAGAGAACGTTGTAGCCAAAAATAACCGACCACTCAGGCTCGGTGTGTTGTCGCTGCTGCTTTCCATCCGTCATACTGATGATATTCTGGCCTCGCCGCTAACCACGAACCTATTGCCCGTGCACCAGTATTGTTGTCGTCATATCCAACAACTGTGTCAGGAGGAAGAGACCCATGCTTAGTTTTCTGCTGTGTCCGAGCATCCCTTTGGGGCTGTCAGAACCAAACACTTTACGCTCGAACGGATTGCTGTTGATCTTTCGAAAGCTGAATGCAAGCAGACAAGGGTTCGGGGGCGATCGCCAGTCGTGCAAATCAAACAGTGCCCTCAGCCCCTTCGGATCTACCAAGTACGACGTACGACGTAGAGAATTCATCAAGCGCCAGTTCCAAACATCTGTGACAAGACTAATGCACCTTCGAGTCTCGACCGGTTGCTGGGCGAATGGCAAGGTGCGGCAGGACAGCCATGCTTTTGGATCAATGTCGTTCATCATAATTACCCATGGCCACTCCCATCTCATCTATACCATTCCATCAGCAAGTCTCGATTCCCAAGGGCACGTCAATGTACACTCACCTTGGCTAAAAGTGTTGTGGCGTCGTGCGTTACGATTTAGATATATTGATCTTTCTGCTTTTGTCGTCCAAGCGAGCGATGGAAGCTGGTCCTACCCCAACCTCATTTCAGCAGCAATTTTTTCGTAACACTGGCTTAGGTGTACTCAATGATCTCAATACATGGCTTCGAGGGCGACGACATCGAAGCGAACAGAAAAAGATTGTTATTAGCACTTCCCGTTGGACTGCCTTGAGCCGATGTGGCGTACATGTACTGCCTGTTCTTGTCTCAATTGCCATAATCATAATCAATATCCGACAAGTATACATCGGGATCGACTTCCAAAGTCTTATCACCTCAGAGACGATCAACATCGCCTTTCTTCAAACAGCAGCGAAACTCCAGGAGCTACTAATCGTTGCAAGCCTTACGACTATTGTCTTTCAGCTACTTCGTGACGAACTACTTTACGGCGATGGAATACCGTTGGGATTGATAGGAGCCGGAATCGACTTTACCAAATTGAGCTACTTCTGGTCACCAGAAATTCTAGGTAGCGTCACAAGCTTATTCAGGGGCCGCAGGAAATACAGAAAGATCCAGTTGGGGCTCTTCCTTATCTTAGCTGGTGCACTTGCCCTTCTTGCAGGTCCTTCATGTGCTGTACTACTGGTACCACAAAACCAAGATTGGCCCGCTGGAGGGACTTCATTATTCTTAAACGGCACGAAGGACGAATTCTGGCCGGTGGAACTTACTGCAAATTCATCTCAAGCGTCGACGTGCTCTTCCTCCTCTGGAACCCGCTACGGCATCTGTCCAAGCGGTGGTTATCACTCGCTCTGGTCGCATTATGCCAAGCTTGACCACTCGATTTTCACAAATGTTGTACCTTCCTATGCGAAAGAACTCTCGGGTAATCGTTATTATTGGTCTATTGAGAGCATGCAGCCTGTGTCGTGTAGAACTATTTCTCTGGGTCAACCGCAAGGCAGTCGTTACGTCGTCCAACCTCACCTGTCCGTCTCTGTATTGTTGGATCAGCTGATGCAAGATTGGTGGAATGCTCTGCTATCAAAGAAGCCTTACAAGGAGCACGATATTGATAACCGGCAAGCAGTGTCCTCAAATGTCTTGAGTCCGCTTGTTCACGTACATTGCTCACCAGCCGAAGTGCTTCCATCATCGAACCGTACAGTTCAGTTTCCCACCTTCGAATCGTCCCAACCTTTTCAGATGCAGGGTATAGCACGTTCTGTGATTTCCGATCAACCAACAAACCACCTCCAGTTTTCCTGGGTTCCTCTTCCTGCAAGCTACGAGTCTGTCAGTACTGGGGCTGTTCTGCAATCAGCTTGGGGCCCTGATAACCAGTCGCGCCTCGTCGTTGGCTGCTCTGTTCAAGCGCGATGGGTGCCCGCTCATCTCCAAACAGAAGCATATACGTTTTGGCAAGGCTGGTTCCCCAAGAATATCACATTTGATCACGCATATCCTATAAAAGGAGGTCTTTTACTGGATGGAACAAGACAGAGCACGCGAAACGCTATTGCTGTCGATGAGTCTTGGTTGAATACACTCACACCTCTCACCCCAGTTGAGGGACCTGGCTACTTTGATTGGGGTCCATCAACGGTCGAAAGTATCCTAAGCAGTGTCAGACTAATGGAAGAGATAGGATCTAATAAAGGATCTCTCGTTGATAGTTGGCAACCTCAGGGCGATACGAGTCGGCCCGATATGCTCGCGTCAGTGATTGGGAGTGTTTTTGCAGATGGGCTCTCAAGGGTAAACATAGAAAGGATGTACAAAACCCAAGGCAGTCCATCTCAGTGGACTTTTGCAGACTATGACAAGGAAGAAGACTTCGACAATCTTCTCCTCCAAGGAAAACGAGCGGTGAAGAACCCAAATCCATCCCAAAAGGATGTTAACGAAATCAGTGTGGAGTTTTCCATAACCGGTCTTAGCTACAGGCGCAATTTGGTTCAGAATCTTGCGATGGTTGTTCTGTTTTTGCACATAGCTGTTGCAACGTTGCACACGGTGTGGACAGTAGGACGAGGCAAATCATCCGCCTGCTGGGATTCCGTAACAGAAATCCTAGTCCTCGCACAGAATTCAAAGCCTGCTTATCGTTCGCTACGGAACACAGCCGCTGGTCTCCAACATTCATACACTTTTGCAAAGAAAATCAGTATCCGGCCAACGAAGCTTCCAAACGCCCAGGAAGCTGATCATCTTGAATTTCTTCTTGAGGAAGAGGAGGTCCACGCCGAAAATGAAATGATTGACATGGAGCAACCAAACCTTCCGCCCTCCCAATCTGCCAAGAGCTCGGTTGTCCACGTCGATGAATCATCGTCAGGTCTAGCCAATATCTCGCACCCCTCGACATGGCCTACCTACCGACGGCCTAGCAGTGCACCATCGTTATGGTCGTCAGAACAACTCGATGATGCGCAACCATCAGATTTAGAGTCACCTCTTCTTGCTCCTTCGAACCAAGACTTGCGCGTTCCACCAGGATTGCGAGTCAAGGACGACCATGCTTATGGATGAGGAAGTTGTTCCTAAAAAAGAGAAAAACTGTGCAGTATAATTGAAGCCTTACACAGTCGCCAAAGAATGGCGCAGTGGTCACTTATTTGCAATGAGCCTACTTTTTAAAGTCCCTAATAGGAAGAAGGCGCTTCTGTCGCTATTTGGCAAAGCGGGAAAGCTCCGTCAAGCCTGTGGTTCGGAAGCCGCGGGTGGCATGCACAATTTCGGAGTGAGCGAAGACGTCGTTCCAGCGTTAAAGTACGGCCAAAGTCATACATATGTTTTCAACTACTTGTTGCGATATCCTAGTACCAGCCATGCTGACGGTCATAGCAGCCATATGGTGCCAGCGAAAGAGAAAGACCACCAAAATGTCAGCATGGAAGTTCTTCCAATAAAAGAACAGACGCTACCAAACAAACCAAGGCAGATATGAGTTTATTCTAAGGCGATGGCTGGAGGTTTGGTATACATTGACCAAAGCGGTTAGTAGCGGAACCTCTACTATCAGCTGGGGGAGCCTTGGCACCGAGCCTTCCACGCCTCGACTCTGGGCAACGTCGGCATCTTGTACTTAATAGGGGCGAGGCCTCACTAGCGGAATGCCAGTATTTTGTCCTTCATGATCCAAATACTATCATACTGCCAGTACTTCACACTGCCAGATTGCCTCGTTGCTTCTACCCTTTTATTAGGGGAGCTAATAGCTTATTCATAGAAGCCTGAGCAGGACGGAGAAAAACATACAAAGTGTGGCAAAGCCAAAACTCACCTGATGCGGCAGGCTTTACCGAATTGAGTGAATTCATTTGCACACAGGCTACACCTGCCATAGAAGATCAACGTTGTAGTCGTCCCGGTAGTAATAAGGGTAGAGGAGAGACGAATGCGAGGCGCGAGAGGAAGCCCAGAGCCAAAGAGAAGCGAAGAGACGAAGTAATTAGATTTAACAACCAAGTCTTTCGTTGAGCATATGAAACTGATACCGACGTTCTGCAACGAGGAAATCTTCGATTACGAACCTTCAGAATACCGATCCAAGCAGCTTTGTTATTCCTGATTGAACACCGCTTTTTCACACAGCCTTCCCACAACACATTCTGACACCATCAACGAGCCTCGCATTCTCTATTTCTCCTACTGCAATTCCTCTTCTCCCCCCTACTCCATTACCTACGCACTCACCCCCCACCCCCCCCTTCCCCCTTTCAAAAAAATCCAATCTCCCAACCCTCAAACATTTCGCCATCTCAACCCAACCAAATCTCATCGCTTCCAGCACCCCTTCTCCACGTCCCTACAAAACCCCATCCCAGCCTTTGCTTTCCCTCCCAACACCCAGCACTCTCAAAAGCACTTTTAAATAAAGCGCGACCGCACCCGCAAAAAAAAAAAAAAACCTCCTCCCCTTCCCAAAACCGGGGTCGCAGAAACGTTTGCTTTGCAGCCCGTTGGGGTACGAGTTCCCAAGAAACCATTTTGCTCGTTATGATAAGGATTTCTCATGCTCGATGATGGTGTTGCCCCGTTCCCACCGCTCCCTTTGTAAGAAGTTGGAAGAATGCAATTGCCGTGGGAGATGGGAGTGTGGGTTTTGGGCTTTGTGGGAATTGGGGATGGGTGGGGGTGTGAGTGGGGGAAGGGGGGGGTGTTGATGATGGGATGGAAGGTGGAAAGAGGGGGGGAGGGGGGGGGGGGGTGTTAAGAGACCTATCGCTCGTTTGGAAGGATGATTCGCTACCTACGCTGACGAGTATGGGGGACCGGTTTGAACCTGATTTTGAAGGGTAGGAGTTATCTGTGTTGTGATGCCCGCGTCAAGCGGGATGACTTGGAACGAGCAAAAGCATGTTGGGAAGGAAGCGCTTTGTTAGGTCGCCGTTTTGTGTTTGAACTAAATTCTTGGTGCTGAGAAAAACAAAGCTGGATTACAGCACGCTAGTGAGGATGGCTGACGGGGAAATTTCTTCCAAAAGTCGGAATCTGTCTGCACTCTTTGTGTTCTCGTGAGTTGAGCTAAAGCTTCAGTTACCCATCATATTGATGTGATCTAGCTTGCTTGAGCAGATTCCATCGTCGATCTTCATCAGCTTCATATATCTCCTTCGTATCACCTCTACCCAATCTACCCAGCATAAACCTCCTGCGTATCATCTCTACCCATTCTACTCAGCATCGACCTCGCTTGCCGACCCTTGGCCTCCACTAACGGACTCCTCAGATCGTCTTTTCCCTGTAGACCGAAAAACTGCGTTTGACCTGCCCATGTGTAAGCCGTTTTTTCCCGAAAAAGCCTCTCCCGAAGTCCCACTCACCCATCCCAAACGGTGGGAAATTCACATAGATGTTCTCCCAGTGACCTTTTGGCGCCGCGTACACTTCATGCATGATACCAAGGTGCGGGTGCTGCTTCGTGTTCCGATTCCACCAATCCCAACCGGCGCGGTGGGCTGGCCCTTGTGCAAAGGCACGTAGAGACTCCATGTTTTTCCAGTAGGACAACGTGATCAATGTGTTCTTGGTCTCGGAGACTGTGCCTTGTAGCGCAGAGGACTTGCCTAGGTCTATTTGTGGATTAGCAAGTTTAGCCAATGTCATGTTGCTGCAAGATTTTGCTTGCAAAACGAGGGAGGAACAAGAGGGATTACGTACACCCCCAATTCTGGCGGTCTGCTTCCACTGCAGTCCACATGCCTTGAAAGTACCGTACTAGCTCCTGAAAACCAGGTGCATCCCACCCTTGGGGACTTGAATAGGGGAATTAGTTCTGGAAATTCTAGTCGCTGGCTTAAGATCATGGAGAGGTAGAACGTACTGGCTTGAACAGGCACCAATGACAAACACGACGACCTCTGTATCGGCGCCTTGTTGAATGGCTGAGCCATTCTCGTGCGGTATCTGTGCAGTGTAGCGCCCTTTTAGAGCCTTGGCTGTTGGCGACGTAGAGCTTTTGTTAGGTAAAGAGAGTCTCCTCGCTTTTATAGCTAGCAAAGTAGCTATGGGGAGAAATGAGACGTAGGTTGACAGGAATAAGGTGAGAACAGACTGCAAGCATGCCCCGAGAAGAAGCCAAGCCAGAGAATCAAGCCCATTGAGGGTTGCAAGTGATTCTGGGAGCTGCATGGCTTATTGCGTGGTTCAAATGTTTTTTGAACTTTCTAACTCTCTTGTATTATATCTAGAGACACTGGGGTGAGCAGCGAGTTTAAGCGGGGGGCGAAGGAGCCGGGTGGTTGCATTCATATCGCTGCTACTGCCCGGTTCCCGCGGAGCAAGTATTTGACGCTGGCAGTGAATAGGATCCCGCCATGATAACAGCAACACAATGATGAGAATGCAATCCACCAACTGCAAGAGCCATAGAGAAAATTAGAAGCATCGAATTTGATGGTCTGAAACACTTGTCAACTATTTGAAGGGTAATAGGATTGGTCAAGTTGAATTTGTACGGGGAATGAGAACTCGTGGACTGAAGTAGTGAAAAATAGCATTCTGAATCCAAGACCTACTACTAAAACAACCATTCAGCACACTGTGAAGTAGATTGGTTGAAGGTATTATCAGGGCGTATCAAGAAAATTATTGCTCTACGGTAAGAGTTGTCCGACGCTCGGTCATGCAATTCGCATTGACGACACGGTCACGTGTTTCCGCTCCGCCAAGCTCAGAATCACGCGAGTTGTTTTGCCAACAGCGCAAAGTACACCCATACAATGACAGATTTGACCCCCCTCCTCAACTCCCTCCTCCAGAAGCACAATGCTCATCTTACATCTCACCCTCGTACCCGCTCCCACACCACCGATGAGTTCCTTAAAGAAGCGTACCGAATAGTACTCCTCCCTCCCCTTTCCCTCTACCCTCACTCTAATCTCGCATGCAGAACGCACACATCCTCTCCCTCCACACCTATCTCCGGCAAATCCGCACCCCCTACCTCTCCACCGCCTCCTCCCCCCACCGCTCCATCCAAAAACACCACACCCAGCAGCACCTTACTCCCTCTCAACGCGCCTCCATAGACGCCTCCACCCAATCACTCCTCCGTGATCTCAATGCCTCGATCCACCAGCTTTCCGACGCCGAAACACTACGGCACAACACCGCCCTAACCTTACTGAAGAAAAAGCACGGACATGGGGGTCTAGCGGGTGCAGTGGGGCGGTGGGCCGCCGGCGGTACGGGCGCTGATGAGGGCAAGGGCGAAGATGAAAAGGAAGGGGAAGATAGGGAGGCGATGATGCGCGCATGGCGGGAGAGCGTGATATGGTATCTACGAAAGAAGCTCGGGGAGACGGGGGAGATGCAGCGGGGGATGATGGAGAGGAGGGTAGAGAGGGAAGTAGAAAGGGGAAGGAGCGTGCTTTATCTGGCTAAAGGGGCTATGGAAGAGTCATCAGGAAGAGGAGGTATGACTACTATGAATGGAGGAGTAGAGGGGGCAAAGAGAATGGGGAATGGGAGGGTTACTGGGGACGAAGACGGAAGCAGGGAGATTGAGCGACAGCTAAGCCCAGAACAGCTGCAGATTTTCGCCCAAGAGAACAACGAGCTGCTCAGGCATTACGAGGATACCCTAGATCAAGTCCGGTAAGCTTCCGCTTCCCTCCCTCACCCCTTTCCCCTTACCCACATCCCCATCCCCATCCCCTCCCCACCCACACCAAACCAAACCAACACCCCCAAACAGAACAGCCGAAACCTCCCTCCTCTCAATCTCCGAGCTCCAAACCACCCTCGCCGCCAACCTCGACACGCAATCCTCGCAAATCTCGCAGCTGGTGCAGGACTCGCTCAGCACGACCGAGAACGTGGGCGGCGGGAACAAGCAGCTGAAGAAGGCGGCGGAGCGCAAGAGTACGGCGCGGATGGTGTTTTGGGCGACGGCGGGGTTGTGTGCGGTTTTGGTGGGGTGGGATTTGGTGTTTTAGGTGGGGGGATGAGGGGGTTTGAGATTAGGAGGAGGTGAGGGGATAGGAGTTGCGGCTTATTTGCGACTTATACGTGAGAAGCTGAGATTCAGGGTCCGTCTATAAACATCCATGGCGCTGTAACTTTTCCCCTTAGACCACCTAGTATCCATCCATTCCTACTCCGCCTCTTTCACAACCTTATCAATCGCTTTGGCAACATATTCGACATTCCCCTCGTTCAATCCCGCCATACTAATCCTCCCGTTCTTCGTCATATACACATGCGCCTCATCCCTCAACTTCAGTACCTGTTTCTCGCCCAATCCCGTGAAACTAAACATGCCAATCTGATCCGTGATATGTTTCCAGCTGCGCTCCTTCCCATTCAGTTCCTCCAGCTTGGCCCTCAACGCTTTCCTCATATCCTTGATGCGCCCGCTCATGGTTCGCAAGTTTGCTTCCCACTCTTTGAACAAAGCTGGGTCGTTGAGAACAGTACTGGCGATGCGCGCGCCGTAGGCGGGCGGGTTGCTGATTTCACTGCGCTGCAGGATGGCAAGCTGGGACGCGATGCGGGTGATTGTGTTGGCGGCGTCTGGGCCGGGACCGGTGATGAAGTGGAAGGCGCCGGCTCGTTCGCCGTAGAGACCGAAGTTCTTGGCAAAGGATTGGGCGACGCACATTTCGAACTTCTGGTCGACGAAGTAGCGGACGGCCCAGGCGTCATTTTCGAGGTCACCGGATGCAAAGCCTTGGTAGGCACAGTCAAAGAAAGGGAAATGGTTGCGGGCGCGAATTATCTTGCTGAGTTCTACCCATTGCTCTCGGGTTGGATCAACGCCGGTGGGGTTGTGGGCGCAGGCGTGTAAAAGGATGATGCTGCCTTCTGGCGCTTGTTCGATGGTGGAGCGCATGCCATCGAAGTCGAGGCCTTTGGTTTTGACGGAGAAGTATGGGTAGGTTTTTATAGGGAGATGGACGTTGGAGAAGATTTGGTTGTGGTTGGCCCATGTTGGGGAGGAGAAGTAAATGGATTGATCGGAAGAGCGGGGATAGAAGCGGGAAAGGAAGAGGGCGCCGAGGTGGACGGCGCCGGTGCCGGAGATTGTTTGGAAGCTTGTGACCTAGAGAGTATGTTATCAGCGAGGCGTAGGGTTCTGTATTAACCAAGCAGTACCCTCTTCTCTTTGACGGCCGGGCTGTCTGCGCCGAGCATGAGCTTCTGTGCAGCGGAGGTGAAGTCGACAAGACCCGCAATGGGTAAATATTCATGATTGAGGTTCGGATCTTTCCGTAGTATCTCATCTGCCTACGAATTTGTCAGTCCAAGCTCGAAGACAAAATCCGCAAAGAAGCCGAGGTCTCAAAGACAGTGGCCTCATCACAGCTGTAATCACCTTCTTGACCACCGGTAGCACCCAAGGTTTGGCGTTGTTATCTCTGTAAGCCCCAATACCCAAATCCACCTTCTTCTCAAAGTCATCCTTTCGATATGCAGCCATAAGCCCGAAGAGTGGGTCTTCTGGTGCCTGCGGAACCTTGTCCGAGGAGAAGACGGTAGGGTTGCCACCGTCCATGATGTGTCCTTTGATATTGGCTAACCTGGCTGCTGATGTTTCCGAAGAAGATGAGGTTGGGGAAGGAGATGGCATGGCAGAATTAAAAGCCTCAACAGTGAGAGCGGTGTACGCTGTACTCGCTTGTCGCATGGATCTCGCATGAACGGATTAATTATATGATCGACATCTAATTGTTCGGCCCGTCGGCCCGCTGTTACAATCCCTGTCGTTAGGGTTTATCAATAGGCCGTGAGTGTAACAGCCTGGGAAGAGTAAATCATTACAAGGTACAGTATCCGTCAGACCGCCGACGAAGCCTCCATGGGAGGTATCTACGGTTTGATAAGATCTGTTTGGTCTTTTGGAACTCACCAGTACCTTAGTGGTCAGACGGATTTGTTCAATATACACTCAATGTTTCCTTATTAGTATCTGGGCCGAACCTTCGCCGAATATGTGTACCACGGACCAACGGGCATTCCCCAAAAGCGAATCAGCGGATTCTATTCCATCCATGCTTTCTGCTCCAGCTACGCGAGTATTCCAGCCCGTACGCCTGACAGCAGTGAAGGTCCAAATTCTTCAATAGCATGAAAGTTGTCAAAGAACCGAAGTCTTCCAAGGGCGTAAGCCATACAGCCTCGTTCGCCAGCCACTGAGAAGCTGGCGTCTTTCGGTGCATTGCAAGCTGGATACGGAGTTCGCATAAGGAAGATATAGAAATTATGATCGGCCATAATACTGTGTATTCCTCTCGTGCTTCAGATTGGGTATGCGGCAGATAGATGCAGAGTTTTAGAGACTGGATAGCTTCGAAGCGCTGGCGGGGCACGAACGTTGAGAACGACTTGAGGGATTCAGCACCTTTGAAGCTGAAAGCGTTCTTGGAATAGAGGATATGAATTGCATCAGTATAGCTATGGTCAACTTTAGAAAGCTTTGAGTCTTCATTAGGCGGGTTAAGCAACAAGCAAGAAGTACCTACACAAAACGGCAGCTTTGTAGTAAGGGTAACAGGTTGTCTAGAGGGGGCTTGTTTTGATTCCAGCACATATAATGATCCCAGCCGCTTGTAACATCTTCCAAGAGACAAGGTAGCGACATATATATGGTCTTCTTATACCGTCGCCATAACGCAGGTGGAGACGCCTCCCGCAGAGCACGTATTTGTAAATTTCCAAACGAATCTCCGTTGGCAGAAGCGAGCAAAAGGAAGACTGCGGTTGATCGCTCGTTTTCCGAAGATCATTAGAGCCGGGGATCGAAACCTTACATTTCGGCGTCGGTGAATTCGGTGATGCATGCTGGGCAATGCGAGGCGTCTCTGTTTCGTCTGTGTGCTGCAATCTTCTTGGGTGCTCTGCACGTTTTGCGTACTTCATATACCAGATTGCAGACCGGCGGAAGATGATGCAATATGACTTAGTTAGAGAAGAGTGCTCTGAGTCAGAGTGACTGGACATGTCGTTGCTAGCCAACTATCCCTCGTCACCTTAAGGGTAATACTAGGTTGCTGGACCATCGAGAGTTCGAGCTTTGAGGCCACGTTAATCATAGGCTTCAATGCCTTGCTGTTGTCAATGGGCGTTGGACGCCATAGGCGCATACTGTTGCCTCAGAATAGGAATCGCTCTTGTGTTTGAACAGACCAGGCAGGTGAGCCGGTAGGCGATCATGCATACCCAAGTGCTACAACTTTAAGGTCAAAGTCGCTGCCTGATGTGTATTTGAGTGACTGTTACTAACAGTCTGTTAGGTAGGTAAGATCACGAGGACAGGTAGGGCTGAGGATCTTTCAATGAATCACTTTACGCGGTGCAATTCCGCGTCGACACGACAAGGCATTCCCATCAACAGATACATATTGGCTTTCGGCTCTCTTCCAGTGTAAACGGTCTCAGTGCGTCGGTCTGGCTGTCCATCGGATGTCAAAACGCTTTGATTTGCCTTTTACCGTTTTCTTCACTCACCTCTATTGCTCCTTCCATGCAAACGATCTACTGCGGCGAACCATTCCCTTTACTCAATTAATCCTTCAATCATTACATTCTTCCTTCTCACGGGGAGCTCGGTCAAAAAGACTTCTGCCAGCTATGCCCCCGAAGCAAGCTACGTTGGGGTACGTCAAGCCGTCTCAGCAGACCTTAGGGTGCATGCTCCCTCGGGATTACTCTTTCATGCATATGCTGATCTATCAACCCTTTACAGGAAGTTCTTCGGGCAACAGCAAAACGGTCCAAAGCCTAAACCACAGCAGTCGACATTGGCCTTCAATCCCCCCAGAGCCCCCAAGTCTGCAGCCGACAAAAAAGACAAGAACAATGGTGTGCAGGCTTCGGGGAAAGCCCAGGTGATGCCTCCAAAAGGCAATGATGTGAATGGAGATGTAGTTGTAAACTCGGATTTAGAGCCAAATCAATGCATGACGAATGCACATGAAAGACAGTCAAAAGAAGCCAATATTTATCCCGAAGAGTCCGAAGGGAAAGGAGACAATGATGGTATGATGATTGCCGAACCATTGCCTAGTAGCTCTTCTGCGGAAACTAGCGATAGAGCAGTACCCGAAACACAGCAAAAGTCCTCACCCAAACGAGGCAACAGTGAGATAAAGGACGAGGAGGATGAGGATGAAGAACCTGTGAAGAAGAGGCCCAGGCGACAAGGGACCCAAGATAAGCCCAAGGAGCCGGCCAAGAAATCAGGCAGAGGAATTTCAACAAAATCAGTCAAGACTGAATCTGTCAGCCCTAAAGTTATGAAGGTTGATTCGGAGTCTAAAGCAGCAATAAACAAAATGAATGGAGGAAAACCGCAAAGTACTAAGGCCCCGTCGAAACCACATCATTCGGAAGAGGCAAACGGTCCCCAGAGCAAGTCGACCAAAGTCGCAGAAGGTGCTCATACAGCGGATGAATCCTCTAGGGAGAATGATGCATCCGAGGTAGAAGAGGAAGAGGCAGAATCAGACGTGGAAAATGAAGAAAAACCTGAGGTTGCGGCGAAGACTCGAGAAAAGGTTCAAGCTACGTTAAAAAGTATCGGGAAAGATCCATATCCTGACTGGCCATCGGGGGAACCAGTACCTTACGCAGCGTTATGTACTACGTTTTCATTGATTGAGATGACCACGAAACGTCTGGTCATCTCAGCTCACTGCTCGCTTTTCCTTAGGCAAGTTCTACGATTGACGCCCCAAGATCTATTACCTACAGTGCAACTTATGATCAACAAGCTCGCTGCTGACTATGCCGGCATTGAGCTTGGTATCGGAGAGTCACTGATCATGAAAGCCATTGGTGAAACTACAGGCAGGAGCTTGCAGATCATCAAGGCAGATCAGAATGAGATTGGAGATCTTGGATTGGTCGCAGCAAAGAGCCGATCAAATCAGCCCACAATGTTCAAGCCGAAACCGCTAACGGTAAGGGGTGTGCTCGAGGGTCTTATGAATGTTGCCATAATCCAAGGTGACGGCTCTCAAGGGAGAAAGATTGCTGGTATCAAGAAGTTACTGTCTGCTGCAGATTCAGCCATGGCAGGCAAAGGCAGTAAGGGTGTAGACATCACAAAGGATAAAGGAGGAGCGAGCGAAGCCAAATTCATTATACGGTTTTTGGAGGGCAAGCTGAGACTAGGTCTTGCCGAGAAGACAGTTTTGGTTGCTCTGGCGCATGCGATGGTTAGTCACGAAATAGAGAAGAAAGCTAACAAAATACCCAACAGTGAGCAGCTGGCGAAGGGGGAATCCATCCTCAAAACAGTCTATAGGTGAGTGGTTACATCGTGGACGTTAGATTGAGACTGATTATGCACAGCGAACTGCCCAGCTACGAGGTCATCATCCCCGCAATGCTTGAGCACGGAATCTTTAATCTTCGCGACAATTGTAAATTACAGCCTGGTGTACCCTTGAAGCCTATGTTGGCAAAGCCAACAAAGTCGATTAGCGAGGTCCTGGACCGCTTCGAAGGCAAAAACTTCACCTGCGAGTATAAATACGATGGAGAGAGAGCGCAAATTCACTACGTTGCTGAGGACTCGCCCCAACAATATACGAGTAGCTTACCTACCTCCAAAGGCAAGAAAGGACTATCTGCTATTTTCTCTCGGAATTCAGAGGATTTGTCCAAGAAATACCCAGACATCCTGGCCAAACTTCAGACCTGGATCAAGCCGGAAACCAAGAGCTTCGTCCTCGATTGCGAGACGGTGGCTTGGGACATGGTAGAAAAGAAGGTTTTACCGTTCCAGCAGCTCATGACCCGAAAACGCAAGGATGTCAAAGTCGAAGATGTTAAAGTCAAGGTCTGCGTCTTCGCCTTTGACATGCTCTTCTACAACGGCGAGGTTCGTCTTCCACTTACCCTCTTTATTTGAAATAAAAGAGACCAAAAAGACACTGCCAAAAACTAACCCCTACCACTAATAGTCTACTGTCGAGAAATCCCTCCGCGAGCGCCGTGAACTCCTCCAAGCCGCCTTCTCAGAAGCTGAAGGCGAATTCGCCTTCGCTCATTACGGCAACACCTCCGACCTTGACGAAATCCAAACCCTCCTCGACGCCTCCGTCAAAGCCTCCTGCGAGGGCCTCATGGTCAAAATGCTCGACACCGCCGACTCGGGCTACGAGCCGTCCAAACGCAGCCGGAACTGGCTCAAGGTTAAAAAGGACTATCTCGCCGGCATTGGCGACAGCCTGGACTTAGTAGTGCTGGGCGCATACTATGGCAAAGGGAAGCGCACGAGTGTGTATGGCGCGTTTTTGCTCGCCTGCTATAACGAATCTAAACAGGTCTACGAAACCGTCTGCAACATTGGCACCGGCTTCTCCGAAGTCATCCTAGAAGAATTGCATGCCAAGCTGAGCGAGCACGTCATTGACAAGCCCAAACCTTTCTACGCTCACAGCAGCGTCCCCAAAGACCAGCCAGACGTTTGGTTCGAAGCGCGCTTCGTGTGGGAAGTAAAAGCTGCCGATCTGACGCTCAGTCCAAGATACAATGCCGGGGCTGAAGCGCTGGGGGATGCGAGCGGCAAGGGCATTTCGTTGAGGTTTCCTCGGTTTATCAAGGAGAGGGAGGATAAGAAGGCGGAGCAGGCGACCGGGGCGCGGATGGTGGTGGAGATGTATGGGAAGCAGGAGAGTGTGGGGAAGGGGAAAGATGGGGGTGGGGGGGTGGATGATGATTTCGAATACTGAGTGTGATTACATTTGGCGCTAGGCCGGCAGCTGAAGACTTAAGGTACTGCTTGAAAGAGGATGCATTAGGCGCTTGTGCCGTGCAAGTATATCCATCTGGCTACTCCTTGCTTCGGGCTCAAGCTCTTTGCCTGGATTGCGTTACCCAACAACTTCTCTCATTCAGTACACCTCTCCCACGGCTCCCTCCACACAAGACCAAACCCCTCGAAAACCCTCCTCTCCGCCTCCTCGGTCGTCTTACACCTCGTTTTCTCGTCCCTCCATTTCTCCAAATCAACCCACGCCCCCGTTCCTCGCACGCGAACCCCACTACTATCGAACTTCCACCCTTTGACCTTCTTCGCGTATCTTCTCAGGTCCCGATTAAACGTGGTCCCGGACGTCCATCCCTGCACGGCACAACCCACCGTGCGCCAGGGCGACACGATAATATCGACGCGGCGGTGGGGGTTGGGGTTCTCCGCGGCTGGGTCGGCAGCAAGATCCGAGGTCTGGGTGGGCCAGTAGGGGTTTTGCCAGACGACGAGGGCTTTGTCCAGGGTGTCGAAGCCGTGGCCGCCCTGTGTGAGGGAGGCGAGCGGGAGGGGCTGCTGTTGGCGTTTAGTGTTTGTGAGGTTCAGGGTTAGGGTGTGCGCGATCCAGCCTTCTCTCTCTAAAGATTTGACGACGCGGTCCACGAGGCCGGAGGTTTGTGCTTCGGAGCGGTGGGAGAGGATGATGTCGACATCGCCGGACTCAATTTTGCCACGGCGGTAGCCGCCGACGATAATGCTTTCGATTCCTCCTTGTTCTGGGGGGAGAACGCAACGGTTGGCGTGCGATGTTATGATTGAAGCAATTGATTCGGATTCGGAGCGAGGAATTTTGAGCTGGAATTCGTCGTAGTATTTTACGCCGATTTGCTGGACACGACTCAGAGTTCTCCAGCCTTGTTCGACAATATCGTCGAGGTCTTTCCATTTTTGATCGTAGTAGAATTCGCGGGCTGTGGCGGCGCCAACGCCCCAGATTTCGTAGAAGGTGCGGAGGACTTGCATTGCGGGATCGCTTTCGAAGTCCTTGATAGCCTGGAGGGAGCCTGTGGTGTGGTACTCGTGGAAGAGGTGCGCGATCTTTTGGTCGCAGCCGGGAAGCATGAGGACTTCGCGTGGGGAGCTTAGGGGGTAATGATACGCGGCCAGGGAGGCGATGCTAGTGCTGTAGGCGCGGACGCCAATATCATCGGCGGTAAGAGTGCGGGCTAAGCGGATCCGCTTGAGGAGGTCGATGAAGGGGTCGTTGGGAGAGGGGGAGGTGGTGGAACGCTCGCAGGAGTAAATTCTGTCTTGGAGAACCCAGTCGGGCATGGGTGGGAGAGGGTTATTGATGGCTTCGTCGTGCTCGGATGTCGTCTGATGGAGGAGGTGTGGAGGGCTGATTTGGTTGAAGCTCTGACTTGCTGCATTGCTCGAGGACGTAAAGCTTCGACCTATGAAGTCCCGGTTTGCGGCGTCTTTGACGCGATTACGTCTGTAGGCTCTTATAACTGAAGGTTTGACTTCAGCTTTCGCGCGCTCTAGGATCGCCTGGGAAACATCCTGTCGTAGCGTAGGAGTTTGTGTGATGGCCGTTGTGGAAAATGCTGCGTCATTGGGCTTGAACGCCGGTTGGGAAGTTGTGACTACCTCGGGCAATGGAAGGAGCCTCGCTTCATACAATGTGTACGGTTCAAAGGGCTCAGGTCTCCCAGCTACTAACGAAGCCTTCAGCCAATCTAGCTTGATTACTTTGACTTTCCCAGCAAAATCTTCAGCAGCGAACGGCAACGACTCGTCCGCCTCGACCGTATCAGGAGAGCCCATGGTAGGTGATATGAGCCCTTGGGAAATTGAGAGTTGAGACATAGGCTTTGCTGCTAGATTTTCTTCATCTTCAGTTACATCTTGCGTCTCAGAACCAGTAGAGGGATCATCAGTGTCATCCCCCGTGTCTTCTGTCTTTGCTTTCGATTCTCCATGAGCTAGCGCTCTCCGCTTCCTCGCTGGGCTCCCACTCCTCGAAGTGATTGGGGAGCTGAGACTAAGATCTCTCTTCTCGCTATGAATTTCCTCAAAGCACACCTTGCCGCATTGAAGTTCGAACTTTGCCCGCCTCTCCTTTGAAATGTTTCCAAACACGATGTTCGATTCTTTAATATCGTATGTCAGTGTTCCCCCTCGATTGCTGATTTCGTCTTCTACCGCATGGAGCTTAGAGGTCGAGAGATATGTTGGGAGTACAAAAACATTCGATAGACCAGTGAGATCGAGTTTCGAACTTGTAGACGCTTCTGTAGCTTGATCGCCGGAATCAGTAGTAGCAGACGCTTGAGTGTTGTGCTGACTATTCGCCATGTTTCTCTAGAACAGCACTACAGTACGAAAGACCATGTTGTGACCAATGACGACCGAAGTGGAGACGACAGTACAAAAAACCAGATGCAACCGTCATTTTGAGAATATCCAAAACTGATATCAAGTGTAAAAGTAAAGAAATTAGCTTTCAACCAAGCAAGGGAATTATGCAGGATGTGGTGTATGGTTGGAACTACATCTGTGTCTCATGGTTTGAATATAAACAGATCGTAGAGCTCAACCTGTGGGTTGCGAGTATTTGTACTTTCAACTCATAGTAGCCATCACTCACAGACAGAAATGGATGTCATGCCGAAGCACTTTCCGATACAACCGTACAAGGCTACTGGTAATGTATTTTACACCCTGCGTATTACACCCTTAGCTGTATTTCCGCAAAAGCTGGCATCCGTGGCATTTTTGCCCGATTTCCTATTTCTCCTGCTCACACACTACCCTAGTAGTGACCAGAATGGGATTCCACTTAGCAGAAGACACACTTCCTCCCGCCGATTAAGCTGATCCTCTCTTTTGATACTTCCACCAGTACCAGTTGGATGCAGTTGGCATACCAGAAATACTTTCCCATAGTTTGACAGACAGGCGAGCTCCAGTCTCTCCCGTCTTCCCTTCCCTTATTGAACGACTGAGTACTTCGGGTAATCGATATTGTCAAACCTCGAAAGGAATCTATCGTGTCAAGCTTTGATACTCTATGACTCCCTCTAGATTCTCAGATAACGATCAGCCACTTTTTCAATCAGGGGTTCTCCCGTTTCGTCCCTGTGAAATATTCCATGCTTGTCTTGGCCCATACCTTTGTACTAGCTATTGTACGCGCGTCCTATCTGGCTTTACAACAAGGTATCGTTTCTAAGCAATTGGCATGCAAAAGCCTACCAGACACCAGCCTGCCAAAACCACCAGTGACTAGTCCTGGAATTTTCCGTTACAATCTTTCTGCTTGGAACAAATGCAGTGGCGTTCGCGTGAACTGTAGGAGTTGCAAATATTTGTAAAGACCGGATGCGGGTCCATTGAAAGGAGGATTGGTACCGTTATCTTATATGAACAAGACTACCGTATGTTCTTGAAAATTCCGAGTCACGGTAAGTACCAACCAAGCCGATGAGATGCGATGTGAATTCTGGGTCAGAACCGGATTTCCAGATCTCGTTGTACGAAGATGAACGTGGTAATAGACTGGATAACATGAGTAGCTGAGACAGATCCGCCTTTCCAGCTGCTACATAGCTCTATTATATCTTATATCAAGTCGTCAACAGCCAAAGGGTTTGAACCCTTGAAGCATGGGTCATCTCCATGACGCTCCTTTCTGCAATGCAGAAAGCGTTTGGTAATGAGAGGACCTGATTTTTCTAGACGCATTGTCTATGCAGAAAAGAAGTGATATCAGAAAGAAAAAAGGACCAAAGATTGCGGAGGTCCAAGACTAAAAGAGCAGACATAGGGAACCTCGAGGTCATAAGGTTTGGACTGTTCTCTTCTATCTCAGGAATATAAGGCTTGATATCTGGGTTTACGGCTTGGTTGTCATAACTCAACCTTTTCTTTGCAATAAAAGCAAACACGAGCAATGACCTACTATGGGATATGAGAACCAGATGAGGGTTTCCAAGATGTTCTCACTGGTATGCTAACTAGACACGCAATACACTATAAGATTAGTCTTCGTCATTATCTAACGGTGATGGGACGGGAACCAAACCTAAACGACAACTGGACAACATTAGACCCATATTCTGGTCAGCATACAAGTCCTGACATCGTTGCCTCTCTCAGAAAGACCTGACTTCAACACGAATATAGATCTCATTGTTTTTTGTTCTGCATGTTGCCGTTCTTTATAAGTGTTGTTCTTAGTTTGATTTCCCGCGCTACCTCTAATAACGAGCAGTAAACAACATCTTGAACCTTTTCCGAAGGATTGCTACAAAACTCTCGCTCTTGGCTCACTCCGTTGAACATTTCTCTGTCAAGCCAGTAATGTCACAGCCACCAACACCGCACGTCAAGCTGCCAGACGTCATGCCGCAGAAGCATATCGTGCCCGGCCCTAATTCCTGGGCACTGTCGGCCACGCAAGGGGACCCTAAAAAGCTTCCACAACCAGCACAGAGCACGAACCGGGAGAAATATGAGCAGAATCCCATGCCACGTACACCAGGAAAGGCTCTAGATGATGGTAAACTAGCCGTGTCAAAACATCGTGTGTACATACAGCCAGCCACGCCACTAGGCTGTTTGAACCAGAGCTTGCACAATCAGAAAATTCGCGCTGCCACAGACCCTGTTATACCTCAACCACTTTTCACTGGTAAACCTGGCGGCATTGCTCATATCCGCCAGAAGTTTTCCACTTCCAAGAGCAATGTGAACATCATCAAGGAAGATGACGTAACGCAGACATCGTCACCTCCTGTATTTTCTGAAAAGGCATCCCAGATATTAGGGGCATGGCCTGTTCGCGATAACAGTCGCCGTACGCCTCCAGCTTCTGCACCCCCATCCACGAGTACACCTGATCCCTACCGTATCTCGTCCGATGATCACGCGGCTCGTTCAACAAGCCCAGCTCGGAATATTCAGTCTACGCCAGTACCTACGCGTCGCTTCTTGAGAGAGAATAAAATGACAACCCCTGAACTTGAGCGCGCTTCTCTTACCACTACTGCTGAGACTGGTGAGGACGAGGGAGATGATATGGAAATATCGAAAAACCCAGAGGGTATGATTTCAGGCGATGAGGTGTTGCATCCTACCCGTACAGGGACTTACGGTAGAGTTGGTGGGGTAGAATATGTGAATGAGCATGAAAACCAACGGATAACGAGCTACGCTGGGATAATTGAGAATGCCGAATTCATTGATCAGACGAGTCCGACAATGGTCTCAAACACATCCCAAGGACACGACTCTGGAGGACTTTTACAACCAACGGTCTATTCACCGAGCAATTACGATGGAGTCTGGGAGAATGACCCTCATGTGGTAAGTCGGGTTTGTTGGGGGATCAAATGATATGCTAATCGCATGATAGGGCTACTCTCTTCCACCGTTCACTCCATTGCGGCCTCAGCATGCTCCAGCGCCAGAAATGCAAATGCGCGGGTCATCGCAAGATTCTGGTACCACTGTTCCGGTAGTTTTGCGCGACTATTACCAACCCCCAAGTCGTTTCTCTGTGTATCCACCATCAACAGCATCAGTCAATAGCTGGGCACAAAACTCGCAATTCTCCCTAGGAAACTCCTTCGCAGCTGCTAACCATCCATCATCGGCTGGCATGCGTTCTCAGTTTCCTAATCAACACATGAGCAATGCCGCTCCGACACCTCCGCGTTCGCACCCTGAGTTTCAGCCATCAGGGCCAATGCCGGCTGGATTAGCGCACTTGGAGCTAACTTTGCACCACCACATTGAGAACTGCTTTGGGAGCTTGTCGAGGCTTGTGGCTGACAAGCATGACCGAGTTATGGACCAGACAATCCGGCGTCTAGAAAATTTGGAAGAAACGGTTACGAAAGGGCAGAAGAACGGGAAGGGAGACGCCAAAGATATGAAGAAAGAGTTTAGCAATCTAAAGGCAGAAGTGAGAAACGTTATCAAAGGTAACGATGAAATTAAAGACCATATCAAAGCGCTGGATGAGAAAATAGGGAAGCTTGAGAAAAAGGTCGAGGCAAGTGGGTGTAAAGGCCAATCGGTCGCTACAGATACTACCGGACATGAAGCCGAGACTTCCAGGGCTCAGAAAGGCGATATTGTTCATCGACGCACTGAGAGCGCGCATAATGGAGGAAATCCTGAGCGACTACAGCAAAATCAGAGTGGGGCCAATCACTCAGCTAGTGCTCGTCACCAAAGTGGTAATAGTAGCAAAGGGCGTCGATCAAACACCACGAGCGGAGGAGGTGCAGGTAGTGCTGCTGGAAGTTCGAGAAGAGAGTATTTCACTGAGCTGGGAGCTAGCAGAGGTCCAGTACCTGATGTTAGAGAGCATCCTGCCTACTCGGGCGGGCAGCAGGGGTATGATCTGGCTTACGATTCGAATGGTATGCCAGTGGGCCTGGGAGTCTCTGATACTACAATTTTTCAAGCACCCTCTTTCAGTGAGGGCTGGTATCAACGAGTTTATGGACCTTGAAACATTGTTTCTATCCTCAGCCGTGAAGTGTTCAGCATGATTGGTTGCTTATTTGTCGAGGTAGATGGTGTCGCAATGCCCCCAAGGCCTAATTGATGTTCAATCAAGTAGTAGAGTCTATTTGGACTTTCAATAGCTGAATGCGTAATGGAAAGTGGCTTTTGTCTAAGCTCTTTGTTGTATCTAAGGTAGGTAGAGTGTGGTCAGCTAAAATCTAGACTAGTAAAATTTGTAGCTCGTACCGAAAGAGCTTCAACACCATTTGACTGCACGCAAATTGTGTTACAGAATTCGAAGATACTGCGCCAACCATTGCATAAAGAGTCTCTATTCGTAATTGACCAACCTGAAATGGCTTTACCCTCAGAGCATATTACGATCAAAAGGAGACGTGACGATGAGCCAGTAGAAGCTCTTTGTAAGTATCCGTACCGCTAGTGGTTACAATACTTGACTGATCTCCATAGACTTGCGGCAGAAAAGATATAAGTCAGACATATGTTGGGACCGGGTCACCAACTCCCAGTCCCCAGATGTGCCTGTGTTTCTGCCATCGGCTTCAAGCCGATCGAACGACGCTGTGCCTGATGCCACCAATATACCACAGGTGCCCAAGATAAGACTTACCTCCCCCGAGGACGACCTCCCGAGCGAACATGCTTCCAGCCTCGAAGCAATACAACGCCACTCATTTGGGACGCAAAAACTAACGCGTACCAGCAATTGTCCGAACGGGTCTGTTCTTACAAGCTCTCGGAACCCCGGCCAGAAACGTTCCGATGTTTCAAGATCCAGTACCGGGCCTCGAAGGTTCCACTTTATCAAACACTCGTCATATGCGTCCTTACACACGATTGGACCAGCTAAAAGAGTCGAAAAGCACAGGAAAAGTCGAAGGGGTGATCTGCCGGTTTTCGTTGAGGAGACAGGGTCTACTTCCCAGCGAAGGATCGATCCGGAAACTTCAACGGAAATCGGTAATGAGACACGTAAGGACCACGTCGATAGCCCACCGGCAGCCCAAATCTTGGAACAGAGACGAAGAAAGCGACCCATAGTCAGCGCAGTGGAACAGAAATGGAGGATGGAAAACTGGGCTAAGTCAACAATAGCCGATCGTGATGTCCAAGGAAAATCAAAATCAGCGCAGAGTATCGATGAACCTTCAAGTCAGTGGGATTATAACTCGGAGATACTTGCAGCGCAGCTACAGCAGGTCGCATCTCAGGAAACCAAAATTGCGACAGCTAATTGGAAGGACGCCAGAAATGCACCGCAGCTAAAGGTACAGCCCAAACCTCCAAAGCCCCGTCAGCCAATTGTACAGCAGCATGCCGATGCTTTCGGCGAAGATGTATCAATTATGGACATAAGCGAGGACGGAAACGAGGACGACTATGTGTATGATACATATGTTCGCTCAGCTGGGCGACTAGCGGGTGCCTCCGGGAAACCTTCTGAAGGAGATATGGGCCGTCTTCAATGCATAGACCACAGCAAGATTGGAATATTGATCATCGCAGAGGAAGATCAAGAAGAGTGGGAAACATTTGCTGAAGTAGATCAGGACAGCGACAAGGACTGGAATAGTGAAGAAGAAGACGAAAATGGTTCGTCCAAATCAGTGATCAAATTTCTATATAGATTTTACTGATTGGAACAGCGGAGGATTTTTACGGGAATGACTACCCAGAGGATGAGGTTAAATCCGACGATGAATTCGATGAAGGTGCTTACAAGTATCGGACAGGCCCATCTGACGAGGAGGAATTCGATCATGATGTAGACAGTTGGTCCGATGAGGACGAGGCACGATATCCGTGGAAGCACAAAGTAGAAATTGTCCAGCGAGAAGGCGACAATGACAGCGATCATGACATGAACACTTGAAGAAAACAAGCAGATACACTTTCCGTTAGCAGCGACAACTATAACGCCAAGTACAAAAGTGCACGGCAGATCAGCTTAGGCGATGAAGAACGCATGTAAAAGTAGGGTACTCGTTGCGATGATTTCCTGCTCGGAGCAAACAATACCACCAGGGGCTCCAACAACAGGGTATCCAGAAACGAGTATGTCTAGAAGCACAGCATATACGAGTTTTCATTCAATAAACGGAAGTTCCAAAGCCCCAATCCCATCCTTTACTCGCACTAGGCAACATTAGATGACATCCTAGAACTTCAACCAAGTTCCTGACCGAAAAGATGGAGATACTTTGTGCTCATCAGCTACAATTCATCATCTTGAGGTTGCTGTGACTTACATCGACATCCAGCTATCTATCTGTGCATCCAGGGATACGAAAGTCCGGTCGTTGACTGCATACCGTATGCATTCACTGGGGAGCTTGACCTGTTACGGAGTCGCACCCTGGGGATGTTGTAAGCTTCACGCAATCGATAGTATTTGCATTGGATGCCTCCGAAGCCTTCGCGCTGTCTTTGCGGAAATTGAGCGTTGTAAGCACGGGCGATATCGCTCCATTCGTAGCCAAGGTCGATCCGATGGTACCAAATAAAGTGAATCTCTTCCTCCGAGTATGGCGGCCGGAACTGACGGGGCGCTCTTGTGGCCGAGGATCTCGACGACGTTGAGGGCATGCGGCGGCGGCCGTCGTTCGATTGAGTCGGGCTCGGTCGTCCAGAACTACCGTTAGTGTTCGGGGACCTGCTCATCTGGCGGTCTTCTTCACTTCCGACCCGGGGTGACTGATGTCGAGGAGGGGTGGGACTGTCCTCATCCGAGGAGTTGAGCATATCATGGATGGCCATGCTTCGCCGGCGAGGATTGTTCCATTGTGAGCGAAGGGCATCATGGCCCTCTTGGGAGCTTCTGAAATTGTCTCCCGAAATGCCATGGCTTCCGGCCCAGCCTTGATTGTTTTGCCGAAAAGACATGATGTCGCGTTCGAGGATGGTAATGAGAATGTGGAGTGGGCTGCTGTCCTGCAAGCTTGCCTCGTGTGCGGGACCTGGAATTTTCATGATTCACTCAGTGGACATGCTCGAAGCCTTTTAAAGTAGCAGAGAAGGAAGGGAGGTCTGCCTAAATTATCTTAAGCAAATCGCACATTGCGGGTTCCGCAGCTGCAGACGCCGCCTGCGCCGGAATGTGCCCCCTCTGGATTGCAGGTGCAGGAACTGAGCTATCACTAGCTAAATGTTCTGCAGAATACCTACCTTACTCACCTTCCGGTACTGCACCAATAGCTAAACGTCCAGGGTGTGTTTGGGGGGGGGACCTTAAGGTTCACCGTCCACAGCAACAGCACTCAAGGTTGGGGCTAGGAAGGATGTGCCAAGTGAAACTTTGGGGAGAGCCGAAGGATTGTGTGATTGACAAGCAGATATCAGAAACATCAACCGAACCTCAAATCGTTTGAGGTCCCAAACAAACCAGGCTGTCCCAGAGCTGAAGGTACTCGATGCCTGTTGCACGACGTTGCGACGCTGATGACGGATTCCTCGACCGGGTTTCGGGTCTTCTGGGAGAACAAACGGAGCAAAGCGATCAGCCCCCCCCTTGTGACGCTGACTCTACTGTAATAATCCTCCCCCTCCAGAATGCAACAGCAAAGATACGTGACCCATGGGAATTACCTTACAAAGCTACCGGCCGCTTGGGTCAGATCACTGCGCCCTTTGAACGACGGGCGCCTCCCATACCTATCAAGGCTCTGAATCGCTGAATCGCTTCCGTGCTTTCTCTCTCTACTATATCGAGACTTGGCAAGCGGCTGTCACGGTGTCACGCCGTTCTAGCTGTCAAACTCGCCCTTGCTCATACTATAGGTACTATCTAGGAAGTGGATACCAGCGCAGGCGTGCGAGCTGAAGTGCCGAGGCCGCTGTACGGAGTTACGCAATGGGCTAAAGACGAGCCGTCCGGCAGAGTGGGGCTTACATGTCCCCGTGCTCTGATTGGACAGGGCTTTCTTCACCTCCGACCCTCGTCTAGACTCGCCCAGTCCATCGACCCCCCGTGCTTGTTGCTCTGCTCCATACTCAACCGGACCGAACAGGTTAGACTGGAGCCCACCCTCCTTCACCAAATATGCAGCAAGGGTTACTAGCTCCTTGGAGATCGCTAGCTCGGTTAGTGTATGCGGCTAATCTGCGATGTGACTGCACCCCTTCCTGGCCTGCGCTTGTCTGGGGCTGGTGACATGCACCGAACAACGAATGAAATGCCCCCCGCCCGTCTGGACGAGGCCAAGTCGAGTCGATGACGCCGGCCACGTGAAAGCTGCCGCGCGACTCCGAGTTTGTGTGCACCAATACTTCCCTAGGCCCCTGCGTGCTTCTGCATGGGTACATCATCGACAGCAAAAGATCAATACCTTACCGTGCGCATGAACTTCCAATCACGTGCTGCTGGACCGATATCCGCCTTCCATTATTCCGTACTGTACTTTCAACGCTCAGAACTGTTGGTTCTTCGTCTTAAAAGTAAGTTTCAGATACTCGGCCAATGAACAGTCTCCATGCACAGGACTCTCTATCGGGTACAGCCCAATCCATCCGAGTCCACCCACCCACCCACCCCCACCAACCAGACGAACGATGAAGAAGGATTGACTGCTAGCATCGCAAACTCATTCATGTCGAGTATCAGAACCGGGGGATCTACGGTACTGTGCCGCGGGCAAGCTGAAACGACAAGCCTCGGATGAATCCATGCGCTGAGGCTCGCCGCCATTCAGATCGTCGGATTACGCGCCCTCGTGGGAAATTGAGTTCCAGCATCATCTCCAGCCCAGCGTCCAACTGATCAAGATAAAATTGGAACCGTTGGTGTTGGCTTTGGCGTCCCGTCGGCCGCTACTCGTGGAACCGCAACTGCGCCGATCTTCAACAGCGGAATCCCACCGTACACAAACTCAACCTTTACATCGTGCTGCACTAACAACCTGCGGCCCGGCTAGTCTTTTAGGGGGCTGATACGAACCTGAACACATCGACCCTTCACAGCAGCCCGGTTTGTTGTCGAGGATCTTGTTGAGGTCCAATCAACATATGGCGTTTTGCCCTCCCGACAGGGTTCATATCATATTGTCAATGAGGATTGCGAAGCCGTAGGTGTACGAACTAGGGTCCTACGAGGCCCTTGAAACCTCTATCACAAGGCTTGCATGTGCATGAACTACTATCAGGCGCGCGTTTGCTCCAGATTCTCCGCAAGCGATGCCTTGCAGCGAATTCATTCGTTCGTCGATGCTTTTCGAAGCCCTAGGCTAAGGATCTTTGAGTAAGCCACCTCCGGACTTGCATTACAGCCCCAAAGGGCTGCAGCTACCAACCCTACGCCAAAGTCCTAACGGCAATCTACTCGCGGACAGTCGTTCACATCGTTTCTGGCTACTGTTATCCACTACGAAGCCGCCAAAATCCCGCAAAACCGGTGCAGACAATGATCATTGTCGTTGGTTGGAACTTCGGAGGTTGGCTTGCCTGAGTGTGCGGACACATCAAATTTACCATGAAGTGGAGTTGATGCAGCCGTCGGTGGATACTTTCTTCAAAGCTGCAGCCTGAGATCGATGGTCTTCATGGGGAAGGTCAAGGTACGTAGGTAAGGTACATGGCCAGATGGACTACGCGAAACGCATGCAGGTCGAGCTCGATTCAGGAGGATCGGCATCGGCCAAAGAGGAGTTGAGAAAAGTTTCATAAAACAAAACAAAACAGAATCCTTTGAAGAGTCGTCAGGGTTGCACAGACACGAGTGTCAAACGTGGTCGCAGGGAAACCGATCCTGCTTCCTTCTTTCAGCTCACGCATGCCTGTACTTTTCCGCTCGGCGCAATTACATTTTAGAGTGGTTCGCAAAATCACCTGCACGCTGCACAACTGCACACCGCTTTCGAATCAGGCGTTTAGTAGTATTCCGCTTCTCCGCGTTGGAAGAACATCAAATCCAATGAAACCGCACTAAGGTACTGGAGGTACTTTAATACCTTACTAAGGTAACATCAGAGACGTCAAAACCACCACCCAAATCTTTTATTTGTCATTTAGTCAGTCCCCTCGTGATATTAGCGATCGAAGCATAGCAAATACCTTCAATATCCAAGCCAGTGGTCCTACCAGCTGAAGGATCCATGAAGTTCCAAAGAATTCTTCTCTCCAATTACGCCTCGCGTAGGACTTGATCTCATCCCCACCGGATTGCACCGATGACGATGTTGTGCGTCTGGAATTTCATTTCGTCCCGGACTGCTGTCAAGGGGCTGAGATATGGTAAAACAAGGATTCTCTCAAACGATTCCACTCGATGGTGTCATGGTACTACAACAATCGATATGTGTGGCGTAGTTGTCCATGTCTGACTTCATCTGCGATGGGTAACAGAAGAAACAATGCGGCTCTACACACTGTGAGGCCATAACACTACACTGAGTCGATGTGCTAGGCGGTCTTTCTGGCTACTTCTTACTTTGTCGTCGCTTTCCTTGACTGCTGTGATCTGCTGTCGTTCTGGTCCCGAAATCTTCCGTCGACCAGTTCAGTCCACATCATCACGCATGAGGTTTTTGTGGGTCGTTTTGAGCAGAACGTCTCTGAGGTTGCCTGTAGGTATTTCGCTAAATCTGGGGATTTGTCCGAATACTGTAAAAGGGAGCTTGGTCTTTCTTCGAAGCCAGCATCACCATCGGTTGACAATGAAGCGATCAGCACCATCCTCTCTTTCACTACTACGATTCCTCCAGCACCCCTTGTTCGTGACAACCTGGACATGGTTTATCTTTCTCTGACATAGTCAGTTCGACTCGTACTGCTCCGAATCAATTGACTCTTACCCATGATAGGTCTCAAGCCCAAGAGGTACCGGCAATACTGAATCCTCACCCCGAAGCAGTGAGATATGTATAAGCCAACTACGAAGCTACAGTCCTAAACCCTCTGCTAGTTGTCAGAATATATCCGTTCTTGCCTCGTCTAGATCCATCTAGCCACCCACAATCTCCTTGCGTCTCTCCGTGTCTCCACCTCTACAATCTCTTGCTGAGCCATCGCGGACACGGCGTACCTGAAAAGCGTGATAGGCACTTGCCTTTCGAAGCGGAGGTAGTGCTACGATGTATGAGGAGACAACGCACAAGCTCTTGCAGGGAAAGAGGCGACACACTCGGAGTTGGTACTGTGAATCAGCATAGTGAAACCTTCTGTCGTTGGTTCTTAACAAGCTTCCGAAGGGGAGTTTGACTACTGTAATCCGCGGCTGTAGGTAAACACGTATAGCTCCGAGTTTCACAAAGCAGATGACGCTCTTGAACCCAGTGTATAAACTGAAACATGTCAGATGCCTACGCCCTGTTTCTCCATGCGCAGCTCGAGAGCTTGAAGCTATTCCTACAACGCTCGTCGATCTTCCTCAAATCTCTACTTACCAACACCTCCTGGAATAATGAGACCCGCAAGCACAGCCAGGAAACCTTGTGCCGCAAAATTCCGCTGTCTGTCTGCATACTAACATCTACTTCTCAAGCGCTTCCGAAGAAGATAGTATCATCCCACCAATAGCCTCGTGCCGCAGTGCTTTACCAACCGGTTCCCTTTTGGGTACCGCTCCGACTGCCGATGTGTTCTTGTGGAGTTGTGTTGCAACCTCAACCGCTCAGCAATCCTCTCGGGAACCGCCATCATCGACGTAGACCTACCTGCCTAATCAATACCACCATCAAAAACCGTCCACTAATGCTTTGTCTGGCCCTTAATCTCAGCTACGATCTTTCGTCCTCCTATCTTTGAGCAAGTGCGGTAATTACTCCAGCTGCAATAACCGCACCCCAGTCCGTTAAGGACCGCCCAATCAAAGCACACACACACAATTGCCGTGCCACAGTGTCAATCGTCCCCTCCCGACGCCTCCATTAACACAACACCTGGGTCTTATTGTTAGCCGGGATCTCCCTTGGTTCAATTTTCCCTTCTACCACACGAACCCGTTGCTAACATCCTTGGAGTCTATTACATCCAACGCACACCCACCCGCCTTCTCGAAATAACACCCAAAGGCCCAGTGAGCGATACGCTTAGACCTTGCTTCCAGCTCAGCAAGGATCATTTTTTCATGCACATCATCACCTCGTGTCAATAGCCCTGTCGATGGACACGCAGCCGCCTCGTCTATCACTATCTGTGACGCGTCCATCAATCCTGCAGCTGGGCCCCCACCTAGTCGCAACCTTCTCCCACCAACGAGCTCCTTGAAACGAACAACTTCACACCATTAACATACGTCTATCTCCAACGCTCCTGGGGTCACTGCGCCTAGGCCTCAAGCTCAGCAAAGCATCCACAGTGTTACAAGTCTCGAGCACCTAGATTTGCTTGAAACAGTCCCACGTGGGTGTTCCAAACCAACTCATCTGGAGTCCTCTGTAACGCCTCCATTACCGGAATACTGGGACACCAACCTCAGCCAGGCTGTTCAATTCCTTCCATCCACACCTCCGCTGCTGATCATTGCTATGGAACGACCACTCCACCGGCTCCGGATCTGCGCCTGGACCTCAGCCATGATCCCCAATCCTGTTCGTGGAAAGCAAGAATCATTGGTCGCTAGGGAGAAAGAAGCATGCCGGACACATCTCTGTTTTGCTAACCAGCTGAATACCTTCAGCAGTGACCTAAGGCATCTACTCCAAGCGCAGGTTCGCTCTCGCATACTCTGAGTAACCCCCAATTCCAGAAACCCACAGGGCGGAAACCAGTCGCCGCTGAGAATCAATATCTAGATTCGCTGTGGAGGCATCAAAAGAAAGAAAAGCGGCAAAGACACACTCAGTCACAACACGTTGGACGCCATTAGAGAGAGAAGGATTTCCCTACTTCACCCTGTCAACTCTGCTATCGCCTCTAGGCAAACACGTCCTCTCACAAAGCACGGAAAACAAGGCATTTATACACATCCGCTCTCCTTTTCTTCCCTCATCAAAGACGTCATGATTGATCACATAGCACAGCAGAGATCTCAGAAAATCCATCCCCAAAACCAGGCAGCTCTACGTATTGAACACCTAGCTAATCTCTTCTCCCAGTCCCCAATCATAAGCGTCTTTGGGCCCCTTTCCGGTGGAGAGAATTGCTCGATGCTGCATACAATCTTTCGACGGCAATAAATTTAGACTGTCGGTTGAAGATGACTTGCCGAGCGGAAAAGCACCAACTCTACCACGGCCGTCGTCGTTGCATACACTTGTGAGGGCGGCACTGGGGACCATTTCACGAGGGTGACCGCTCCCACACAAACACCGTGACTTTCCACAGTCGACGATTATGCTTGCAGAACTTCCACTCGGTGGTATTGGTCCATCGAAACTTTTAGCACAACCTTCCCAGACAGCTATATAATCCCAAATAACAAACGGGACACCTGAACTGAGTACCAAGCAGACTCTCACAGGTAAAATGACTTGTCTTATTAAAACGAACGCATCTCTAAATCTCCCTCTCAGTATTAAAGCCACTCGCCAGAAGCGTAGGAGCTATGATCACACCGCTCGACTCCTCTCTCTCCCCACCCGATCCCATCCCACAATCCCCACCCCCCACTCCACCATCTCCATCCCCACCCCCCCTCACCACCTCGAAACCCCCCCCCCGTCCCATCACCACCATCTCTCCCCTAATCCAGTGCCCAGAACGACGCAACCGCATCCGAACACCCACCCCCTGCTAGCGCTTTCGCAAAAAAACACGCCAAGGCAGACGCTGCGAAACCAGAGAACCCTTTCGACAACGCTCATCCACCGCTCTTTTTTCTTGTTGCCCAAAAAAAAAAAGAAAATCCATCAAACACACCAACGCCACTCTCGCGCGTCTACTGACTGTAGCTCTCCTCTCGTCTCGTCTTGATTTAAAAAAAAAAAAAAAAAAAAGCATGGATATAGGCAGTAGGTGCGCCCCGTCACTGCTGCCACTCTTATACGCTGGGGAGTCTTATACGCTGCGCATCTCTTATTTCCTTTACTTGCGAGAAAAGGTATGGATGGATGGATGGATAGGGTGTTTGAGGGGGTGATGATGAGATGGAAGGAGATGGAATGAGGTGGAAGTGGAATGGGAAGGGGAAGTGGAATGGAAGTGGAAGTGGAATGGAAGGGGAATGGAAGGGGAATGGAAGTAGATGGAAAGTGGAAGTGGAAGTGGAAGTGGAAGTGGAAGTGGAAGTGGAAGTGGAAGTGGAAGTGGAAGTGGAAGTGGAAGTGGAAGTGGAAGTGGAAGTGGAAGTGGAAGTGGAAGTGGAAGTGGAAGTGGA